>Ga0182736_1000596_pt1 | contig 50847 bp, 57 predicted proteins | sample eDN5th30CKraftBY_FD_128882 | JGI IMG/M metagenome (GOLD analysis project Ga0182736, IMG submission 128882) | Enriched backyard soil microbial communities from Emeryville, California, USA - eDNA 5th pass 30_C Kraft BY (version 2) (version 2) | ecosystem: Environmental > Terrestrial > Soil >... | reverse complement strand
TGCGCCCGGCCGGGGGCGAGGCGCACCATGTCACCGTTGCGCGGCGCCACCTGCTGCGGGACCTGCAGGTCGCGGGCGAAGGCGACGTGTTCGAGCAGATGCCGCCGCTCGCCATGGGTCGGCACGGCGATCTGCGGCCGCGCCCACTGGTACATCTGGGCCAGCTCGTCCCGGCACGGGTGGCCGGAGACGTGGATGCCGGGATGATCGCGGTCGGTGTAGAGTCGCACCCCGAGGTCGGCGAGCTTGTTCTGCAGGTTGCGGATCGGAATGTCGTTGCCGGGGATCACCCGCGAGGAGAAGACGCAACTGTCGCCCTCCCCCAGCTTCACGTGCGGATGGGTGCCCTCGGCGATGCGCGACAGGGCGGCGCGGGCCTCCCCCTGGCTGCCGGTGCACAGGTACAGCACCCGCTCCGCCGGCAGGCCGTTGGCCTCCGCTTCGGTGATGAAGGGGCCGACATCCGCCAGGAAGCCCACCGAGCGGGCAGCCCCAGACATCCGGTGCATGGAGCGGCCCACCAGGCAGACCTTGCGCTGGTTGGCCTCGGCGGCGCGGATCACGCTGTCCATCCGCGCCACGTTCGAGGCGAAGCAGGCTACCGCCACCTTGCCCTTGAGCTGACCGATCAGCTTGTTGAGGGCGATGCGGACATCGGCTTCCGACCCCGCCTCGCCGTCGACGAAGACGTTGGTGGAATCGCACACCATGGCCAGCACGCCCTCGTCGCCGAGGCGGCTGATGGCGTCGCTGTCGGTAGGGCCGCCCAGCAAGGGGTCCGGATCGATCTTCCAGTCGCCGGTATGGAGGATGACCCCCAGGGGCGTGCGGATGGCGAGGCCGTTGGGCTCGGGGATCGAGTGGGTGATGGTGATCAGGTCGACCGTGAAGGGGCCGAGTTGCACCCGGCCGCCGAGGGGCACCTCGGTGATCGCCACCTGCTCCAGCAGATTGTTGTCCCGCAGCTTCTCCCGGATCAGATAGGCGGTGAAGGGCGTGGCGTAGAGCGGCGCGCGCAGGCGCGGCCACAGCCAGCCGAGGGCGCCGATGTGATCTTCATGGGCGTGTGTCAGGACGATGCCGAGGATGTCGTCCGCATGCTCTTCGATGAAGGCCGGGTCCGGCATGATGATCTCGACGCCGGGCGTCGTCAGGTCGCCGAAGGTGACCCCCACGTCGACGATGATCCACTTGCGCGCGTACGGCGGGCCGTAGCCGTAGAGATTGAAGTTCATGCCGATCTCGTTCGACCCGCCGAGGGGCAGGAAGACGAGTTCGTCGCCGGCGTTGGCGCCGGCCTGGGGTACTGTTGCGTTCATGCGCCGCTGATATCGGTGTTCCGGCGATAAATCTCCAGCATTCCGCGAATGGTCAGGTCCGGATCGAAGCGATCGATGACATCGGTGGCCCCCTCGAACAGGGCGGCGACCCCGCCGGTGGCCACCACGGTCATGGGTTGGCCGAACTCCTGCTTGATGCGGGCGACCAGGCCTTCGATCAGGGCGACGTAGCCGAAGAAGACGCCGGACTGCATCGCCTCCACGGTATCCTTGCCCACCACCCGGCCCGGCCGCTGGATGGCGACCCGGGGCAGCTTGGCGGCGGCGGTGTGCAGGGCCTGCATGGACAGGTTGATGCCCGGCGCGATGGCGCAGCCTTCCAGCGCCCCGTCGGCGGCCACCACGTCGAAGGTGGTGGCGGTGCCGCTGTCGATGACGATGAGGGCGCCGGGGTGGGCGATGTGGGCGCCGATGGCGTTGACGAGGCGGTCCGCCCCGGCCTCTGACGGCTTCTCGATTCTGACCTCGATGCCTAGCTTGGCGTTCTCCCCCACCACCAACGGTTCGCAATGGAGGTAGCGGCGGGCGAGGTTGCGCAGGTTGAACAGGGACTGCGGCACCACGCTGGAGATGATGCAGGCGTGGAGCTGCTTCATCTCCAGGGAATTCATTGCCAAAAGTTGGGACAGCCAGACCGCGTATTCGTCCGCCGTCCGCGCCGCCTCGGTGGCGGTGCGCCATTGGGCGACCCACTGTTTGCCGTCATGCACGGCGAAGAGGGTGTTGGTGTTCCCCTGTTCGATGGCCAGAAGCATCCCCTACCCCCCTGCGAAGAAGACATCGCCCGCGGCGATCCGGCGAAGACCGCCGTCCGGCAGCCGCAAGAGCAGCACCCCGTCGACGTCCAGCCCCTCCGCCACGCCCTGCACCGTTTCCTTATCGAGACGGGCGACGCAAGGCTTTCCCATCCCCGGCGCAGCGGCGAGCCAGGCGTCGCGGATGGGGGCGAAGCCCTCGGCTTCCCACTGATCGAACCAGTTCGCGAAACTGTGCGACAGGCGCTCCAGCGCGTCGGCGGCGGTGGGCGGCGCGATCTGGTCGCTGCGGAGGTGGGCGGCGATGGCGGCCGCGGGCCGCTCGACATCGGTGGGCTGGCTCACGAGGTTCACGCCGATCCCCACGGCCAGCCAAATGCCGCCAGTGGGCGCACGGCCGGATTCGATCAGGATGCCGCTGACCTTTCCCCCCGCCAGCAGTACGTCGTTGGGCCATTTGTAGGCGACGAGGCTGGGGGGCGCATAGGCGCGGACGAGGTCGCCCACGGCCAGCGCCGCAACGAAGGACACCTGCGCCGCCTCGGCGCGCTTCTCGGTGGTGATCAGCAGGGTGGCGGCGAGATCGCCCGCGCCCGTTCTCCAGGCGCGGCCCCGGCGCCCCCGGCCCGCGGTTTGCTCGCGGGCGGCGATCCACAGGGGGCCGGTTTCGCCCGCCTCCCCGCGGCGACGGGCCTCGGCATTGGTGGAATCGAGGGCGTCGAAGCGGAGGACCTCGTAGCCCAACGTCCCGCCTCCGGCGTCAGGCGAACCCGAAGGCGGCGGCGGCGACCTTGGCGAGGGGATCGAGCAGGCTCAGGGCCGGCAGGACGATGGGGAAGGAGAACAGGGCCGCTGCGGCGGCCACCGTGCGCGCATCCACCGGGGTCTTGTCGACCTGTCCCAGGCTGGCGTCGAGCCACACGGTCTTGACGATGCGCAGGTAGTAGAAGGCCGCGACCACGCTCATCACGAGGCCGAACACGGCGAGCGGCCACAGGCCCGCGCCGATGGCGGCCTTGAACACATAGTACTTCGCCCAGAAGCCCGAAAACGGCGGGATGCCCATGACCGAGAAGGACAGGCCCGTGAGGGCCAGCGCCATCCCCGGCCGCTCCTTGGCGAGACCGGCGAAGTCCGACAGGGACTCCATCGGTTTGCCGTTCCGCGACAGGGCCGCCAGGATGGCGAAGAAGCCGGTCACGTCGATCATGTAGAGGACCAGGAACACCAGCATGGCCTGCATGCCGGATTCCGTGCCCGCGGCCAGCGCCATCAGGGCGTAGCCGATGTTGGCGATGGAGCTGTAGGCGAGCAGGCGCTTGAGGTTCTTCTGCACGAGGCCCGCCAGGGCGCCCACGGCGATGGAGATGGCGGCGATGGCCTGCACCACCTGCCCCCACTGCTCGACGGCGCCCGGGAAGCCGTGGCCCAGGGCCCGGGCGAACAGCACCATGGCGGCGAGCTTGGGGGCGGCGGCGAAGAAGGCCACCACGGGGGTCGGCGCGCCTTCGTAGACGTCCGGCGTCCACATGTGGAAGGGCGCGGCGGACACCTTGAAGGCGAGACCGCAGATCAGGAACACCACGCCGAAGATCAGGCCGTTGCCGGCGTTGCTGCCGACCGCCTGGGCGATCACGTCGAAATGGGTCGAGCCGGCGAACCCGTAGATCAGCGACGCGCCGTATAGCAGCAGGCCGGACGACAGGGCGCCGAGGACGAAATACTTCAGGCCGGCTTCCGAGGCCTTGGCGTCGTCGCGCTGGAAGGCGGCCATGACGTAGAGGGCGAGGGATTGCAGCTCCACCCCCACATAGAGGGAGATCAGGTCGCCGGCGGACACCATCATGCCCATGCCGAGGGCGGCGAGCAGGATCAGCACCGGATACTCGAACCGGCTGTTGCCGACCCGCTTCAGCCAGGGGGCGCCCAGGACGATGGCGACCGCGCTGGCGAGATAGATGGCGACCTTGGAGAAGACCGCCGCCGCGTCGGAGACGAAGCCGCCGTTGAACACCGCGCCGAAGGGCGCGACCGCCGCCACACCGGCCGAAACGATCAGCAGGACGCCTGCCAGGGCGGAGACGAGGCCGGCGGCCTTGTCGCCGCGCACGGCGCCCACGACCAGCAGGAGCAGAGCCCCCGCGGCCAGAACCACTTCAGGCAGGGCGACGCCAAGTGCCGAATGAAGATTCATTGCGCCCTACCCTAGCCCAAACCGGTCGCCGCGGCGCCGGCGCGCCACATCTCGATGAGGCGCTCAACAGAAGCGCCGGTGAAGACGAACACCGCCTTCGGATAGACCCCCAGCCACAGGGTCCCGATGATCAGGGGGGCGAAGATCGCCACTTCCCGCCAGTCCATGTCCTGGATGGCCGCGAGCTTGGGATTGACCAGCTCGCCGAACACCACCCGCCGATAGAGGCTGAGCGCATAGACCGCCGACAGGATCACCCCCGAGGCCGCCACCAGGGCCGCCCAGGTCGAGGCCTGATAGACGCCGGTCATGGTCAGGATTTCCCCGACGAAACCGCTGGTCCCCGGCAGGCCGACGTTGCCCATGGTGAACAGGAGGAAGGTCGCCGCATACCAGGGCATGCGGTTCACCAGTCCGCCGTAGAAGGCGATCTCGCGGGTGTGCATGCGGTCGTAGATGACGCCGACGCAGAGGAACAGCGCACCCGAGATCAGGCCGTGGCTGAGCATCTGGAAGATGGCGCCCTCGATCCCCTGGGCGTTGCCCGAGAAGATGCCCATGGTCACGAAGCCCATGTGAGCGACCGAGGAATAGGCGATCAGCTTCTTGATGTCGGTCTGCCGGAACGCCACCAGCGAGGTGTAGACGATGGCGATCACCGACATGGCGAAGATCAGCGGCGTGAAATACTCCGACGCATGCGGGAACATGGGCAGGCTGAAGCGCAGGAAGCCGTAGCCCCCCATCTTCAGCAGGATGCCCGCCAGGATCACGGAGCCAGCCGTCGGCGCCTCCACGTGGGCGTCGGGCAACCAGGTGTGGACCGGCCACATGGGCATCTTCACCGCGAAGGACGCGAAGAAGGCGAGCCATAGGGCGATCTGCAGGGTCGGATCGAACTTGAAGGCCATCAGGTCCGGGATCGAGCTCGTGCCGGAGATGCCGATCATCGCCAGGATGGCGGCCAGCATCAGCACCGAGCCCAGCAGGGTGTAGAGGAAGAACTTGTAGGCCGCGTAGACCCGGTTCTTGCCTCCCCAGATGCCGATGATGAGGAACATCGGGATCAGGCCGCCCTCGAAGAAGATGTAGAACAGCACGAGGTCGAGCGCGCAGAAGACGCCGATCATCAGCGTCTCGAGCAGCAGGAAGGCGATCATATATTCCGCCACCCGGTCCTCGATGGACTTCCAAGAGGCGGCGATACAGATCGGCATCAGGAAGGCCGTCAGCAGGACGAACAGCACCGAGATGCCGTCGACGCCCATGTGATAGCTGGCGCCGGCGAACCACGGGATCTGTTCGACGAACTGGAAGTCCGGGTTGGACTTGTCGAACTGGGCGACCAGCAGCACCGAAAGGGCCAGCGTCGCGAGGGTCGCGACGAGGGAAATCCAGCGGGCCTGGGAGGCCACGGCCGCCTGCTGAGACGGCTTGGCCATCATCTTCAGGATCAGGATCGCCGCCACGCCTATCATCGGCGCGTAGGTCGTGAGGCTGAGCAGTCCGGTCATCGGGCGGCCCTCCTCAAGCCCAAGCGATCAGGGCGTAGGTCAGAAGACCTGCAAGCCCCAGGAACATGACGAAAGCGTAGTGGTAGACGTAGCCGGTCTGGCCCCGCCCGACCTGCTTGCCGACCGCGGCGGTCACCGCGGCGACCCCGTTGGGGCCGAGGCCGTCGATGATCTTCTGGTCGCCGATCTTCCAGAACACGTCGCCCAGGAACTTGGCGCCCTTCACGAACACGGCGTCATACAGCTCGTCGAAGTACCACTTGTTGTAGAAGAAGCTGTGCAGCGGGCCGCCGCGGGCGGCGATACGCGCGCCCCAGCCTTCGTTCAACAGGTAGAACCAGACCGCGAACAGGCTGCCAACGACAGTCAGCACCAGCGGCGCCAGCACCACCCAGAGCGGGCTGTGGTGAGCTTCTTCCAAAACGTGGTTGGTCGGGGCGTTGAAGATGGCGCCGCGCCAGAACTCGCCCATCTCTTCGCCGACGAAGCTGTGATGGAACACATAACCCGCCGCGATCGCGCCGACCGACAGCACCAGCAACGGGATCAACATGACGAGCGGACTCTCGTGCGGCTTGAACTCGCCGTGGTGGCCATGGGCGTCGTGCCCGTGATCGTCCGCCATCGGCTCGTCATGAGCATCGTGGCCATGGTCCGCATGCTTCCACTTCTGAGAGCCGTGGAAGGTCATGAAGATCAGGCGCCAGGAATAGAAGGCGGTCAGGCCCGCCGCGATCACCCCCACCCAGAAGGCGAAGTAGGCGGTGGACTGGTGGGCGCCAGCCGCGAAGGCCGCCTCGATCACCGTGTCCTTGGAATAGAAGCCGGCGAAGCCGAGGTCGATCCCGGGGATGCCCAAGCCGGTGATGGCGATGGTGCCGATGGTCATCACCGCATAGGTGATCGGCAGGAACTTGGCGATCCCGCCCATCTTCCGCATGTCCTGTTCATGGTGCATGCCGTGGATCACCGAGCCCGCGCCCAGGAACAGCAGCGCCTTGAAGAAGGCGTGGGTGAAGAGGTGGAACATGGCCGCCTGATATGCGCCCACGCCCGCGGCGAAGAACATGTAGCCGAGCTGCGAGCAGGTCGAATAGGCGATCACCCGCTTGATGTCGTTCTGGGCGAGGCCGACGGTCGCCGCGAACAGGGCGGTCACCGCACCGATCAGGGTGATCATCTCGCGCGCCACCGGGGCGTGCTCATAGATCGGCGACAGCAGGCAGACCATATAGACGCCGGCGGTGACCATGGTCGCCGCGTGGATCAGGGCCGACACCGGGGTCGGGCCTTCCATGGCGTCCGGCAGCCAGGTGTGCAGGAAGAACTGGGCCGACTTGCCCATGGCGCCGATGAACAGCAGCACGCCCGCGAGGTCGAGGGCCGAGAAGCTGTGGCCGGCGAATTCCCAGTTGGTCCCGGCCTTGGCCGCGATCATCGGGAAGAGCTGGGCGAACTCGATAGTCCCGAACATCCAGAACACGGTCATGATGCCGAGGGCGAAGCCGAAGTCGCCGACCCGGTTGACCACGAAGGCCTTGATGGCCGCGGCGTTGGCCGTGGGCTTCTTGAACCAGAAGCCGATCAGGAGGTAGCTGGCGAGGCCCACCCCTTCCCAGCCGAAGAACAACTGCATGAAGTCGGCCGCCGTCACCAGCATCAGCATGGCGAAGGTGAACAGCGACAGATAGGCGAAGAAGCGGGGCTTGGAGTCGTCCTCCGACATATAGCCCCAGCTATAGAAGTGCACGAGGGCCGACACGCTGGTGACCACCACCAGCATCACCGCCGACAGGGTGTCGAGGCGGATCGACCAGGCCGACTTGAAGTCGCCCACTTCGATGAAGGGCAGCAGGCGGATGGTCTCTGGCGTGAAGTCGTGGCCGAACAGCTTGACGAAGATCGACCAGGACAGGGCGCAGGACACGAACAGCAGGCCGGTGGTGATCGCCATCGACGGCTTGTCGCCGATGCGGCGGCCGAACAGGCCAGCGACCGCGGCGCCGAACAGCGGGCCGAAGACGATCAGGCAGAGAAGAGCGGTCATAAGCGGCTCAGCCCTTCATCATGCTGGCGTCGTCCACGGCGATGTCGCCGCGGTTACGGAAGAAGGTCACGAGGATGGCGAGCCCCACGGCAGCCTCGGCGGCGGCCACGGTCAGCACGAACATGGCGAAGATCTGCCCCGCCACGTCGTGCAGGAACATCGAAAAGGCCACCAGGTTGATGTTCACGGCGAGCAGGATCAGCTCGATCGACATCAGGATGACGATGACGTTGCGGCGGTTCACGAAGATGCCGAACACGCCGATGGTGAACAGGATCGCGGCGACCGCGAGATAGTGGGAGAGGCCGATGTCCGGGCTCATTCGGAAATCCCCTTACCGGTCTCGACCTGCACCACGGCCATGCCCTTGGCGGGCGTGCGCGCCACCTGGGCGGCGATGTCCTGCTTCTTCACCCCGGGGCGATGACGCAGGGTCAGGGTGATGGCCCCGATCATGGCGACCAGCAGCACCATGCCGGCGGCTTGGAAGAAGTAGACGTAGTCGGTGTAGAGGACGCGGCCGATGGCTTCGACGTTGCTGATCCCCTCAGGAAGGGTGTTGGTCGCGTGGGCGACAGCGCCCCGCTCGGCGATGGCGCCAGACACCAGCACCATCTCGATCAGCAGCAGCGCCGCGACCACCCCGCCGAAGGGCAGGTACCTTGCGAAGCCCTGGCGCAGGCTGCCGAAGTCGACGTCCAGCATCATGACGACGAACAGGAACAGGACCGCCACGGCGCCGACGTAGACCACCACCAAAAGCATGGCGAGGAATTCGGCGCCGAGCAGCACGAACAGACCCGCCGCCGAGAAGAACGACAGGATCAGGAACAGCACGGAGTGGACCGGATTCCGGGCGCTCACCACCATTAAGGCGGAGCCCAGGGTCACGGCCGACATGATGTAAAAGGCGATGGCCTGTAAGCCCATGACCGATCGAGGTCCCCTCGGTTCTTCAGCGGCGCCGGCCCTTGAAAATAGGCTCGGCAGTACGGTTCTGAATCGCGCCCGCTTCTAGCGGTAGGGCGCGTCCAGTTCCAGGTTCTTTGCGATTTCGCGCTCCCAGCGGTCGCCGTTGGCGAGCAACCGGGCCTTGTCGTAGTAGAGCTCTTCGCGGGTCTCGGTGGCGAACTCGAAGTTCGGCCCCTCGACGATGGCGTCCACCGGGCAGGCCTCCTGGCACATGCCGCAGTAGATGCACTTCACCATGTCGATGTCGTAGCGGGTGGTGCGGCGGCTGCCGTCTTCCCGGGGCTCGGCCTCGATGTGGATGCAGTTGGCCGGGCAGATCGCCTCGCACAGCTTACAGGCGATGCAGCGTTCTTCCCCGTTGGGGTAGCGGCGCAGGGCGTGCTCCCCGCGGAAACGGGGCGACAGCGGCCCCTTCTCGAACGGGTAGTAGATCGTGGCCTTGGGCCGGAACATGTACTTCATGCCCAGCATGAAGGCGCTGGTGAAGTCCATCAGGGCGGCGCCCCGAGCGGCCTGGCTGATACGGGCTGCGAACGACATCGGTTACTCCTACGCCGGGCCGAAGACGCGCCAGGCGGCGACCACCGCCACGGCGACGAGGGAGGTCGGAAGGAACACCTTCCAACCCAGGCGCATCAGTTGGTCGTAGCGGTAGCGGGGCACGATCGCCTTCACCATCGCGAACATGAAGAACCAAAAGACGATCTTCAGCGCCAGCCACAGGAAGGCGAACAGGCTGGCGACGGTGGCCGGCCAGGCGGCGGTGAAATCGGTCGGGAACGGCGCCTGCCAACCGCCGAAGAACAGCACGCTGATCAGCGCGCACATCAAGACGATGTTGGAGTACTCGCCGATCATGAACAGCAGGTACGGGGTGGACGAGTATTCCACCTGATACCCCGCCACGAGTTCGGACTCCGCTTCGGGAAGGTCGAACGGCGGGCGGTTGGTTTCCGCCAGGGCCGAGATGAAGAACATCACCATCATCGGGATCATCACCAGCGCCATCGGCAGGTTCTTCAGCCCGCCGCCGCCGAGGACGTTCCAGTTCCAGAAGCCGCCGGCCTGACGCTCGACGATCTCCTGCAGGTTCATCGTGCCGGCCAGCAGGATCACGGTGATGATGATGAAGCCGAGCGAGACCTCGTAGGACACCATCTGCGCCGCCGACCGGAGGCCGCCGAGGAAGGGGTATTTCGAGTTGGACGCCCAGCCCCCCATGATAATGCCGTAGACGCCCAGGGACGAGATCGCGAACAGGTAGAGCACGCCGACATTGATGTTCGACACCACCCAGCCGGGCCCGAACGGGATCACCGCCCAGGAGGCGAAGGCCAGGATGAAGGACAAGAGCGGCGCGAGCAGGAAGACGGTCTTGTCCGCCCCTGCCGGAATGACGATCTCCTTCAGCACAAACTTGAAGAAGTCGGCGAAGGACTGGAACAGGCCGAACGGGCCGACCACGTTGGGGCCTTTGCGCAATTGCACGCCCGCCCAGATCTTGCGGTCGGCCAGCAGCAGGAAGGCGAGGCTCAAGAGCACGCCGATGACGACGAGCAGAATCTGCCCGACCGTCAGGAGGGTCCAGCCGAGGGGAGAGGTCAGGTCCATCGAGAAGCCTACTCCGCCGCCATCGCGCCCGCGCGCGCCGCGGCGACGCTACGGGAGCAGTCGGCCATGGTCACGCTCGCACGGGCGATGGGATTGGTGAGGTAAAAGTCGCCGACAGGGCTGACGAAGGGGGCGGCGTCCACCTCCCCCGCTTCGCCGACCGCGGAGAGGTCGAGGGGTGCGCCGGTGGCCACATAGTCCACCTGACCGAAGGTCGGATGGTCGGTCATCAGCTTGTGGCGGAGATCGGCGAGGGAATCGTAGGGCAGCTTGGTCCCGACATGCTCCGAGAGCGCGCGCAGGATGGCCCAGTCCTCCTTGGCCTCGCCCTTGGGGAAGATGGCCCGGTTGGCGATCTGCACCCGGCCTTCGGTATTGACGTAGATGCCGGTCTTTTCGGTGTAGGCCGCGCCCGGCAGGATGACGTCGGCGGCCGACGCCCCCGCATCGCCGTGGCTGCCGAGGTAGACCACGAAGGTCTTCTTGCCGATCCGCGCCGTGTCGATCTCGTCGGCGCCCAGCAGGAACAGCACGTCGAGGTCCCCCGCGTGACTGGCGTCGATCATGCCGTTGACGTCAAGGCCGCCCTCGCCGGGGACAAAGCCCATGTCGAGGCCCGCAACCCGGGAGGCGGCGGTGTGCAGCACGTTGAAGCCGTTCCAGCCTTCACGCACCACGCCGAAGGCCTTGGCCGCGTCGGCCGCCAGCTTCAGCAGGGCGGCGCCGTCGGTGCGCGACAGGGCGCCCGGGCCGACGATGATGGCCGGGTTCTTGGCGTCCTTCAGCACCTTGGCGAAGCTGTGGGGCTTCTTGCCGAGGAGGTCCTTCAGGCTGTCCGCGCCCGCGCCCAGGTGTTCGTAGCGGTAGTTGAGGTCGGCGGCCTCGCCGATCACGCCCACCTGCAGCTTGTCCCACAACCAGGTCTTGCGGATGCGCGCGTTGACGAGGGCGGCTTCCTTACGCGGGTTGGCCCCGATCAGCAGCAGGGCGTCGCAGTTCTCGAGGCCGAGGATGGAGGTGTTGAACAACCAGGATTCCCGCGGGCCATGGCCCAGTTTGGAGCCATCCTGACGGCAGTCGATGTTCTTCACGCCGAGGCCGGTGAAGAAGTCCATCGTCGCCTTCATGGACTCGGCGTCCTGCAGGTCGCCGGCGATGACGCCGATCTTCTCGGCCTTGGCCTTCTTCAGCTTGGCGGCGACCGTCTCCAGGGCCTCGCCCCAGGTGGCGGCGCGCAGCTTGCCGTTCTCGCGCACATAGGGGGTGTCGAGGCGCTGGCGCATCAGGCCATCGCAGGCATAGCGGGTCTTGTCGTCGATCCACTCTTCGTTGATCGCCTCGTTGACCCGGGGCAGCACTCGCATCACCTCGGCGCCGCGGGCGTCGACCCGGATGGCCGCGCCGAGGGCGTCCATCACGTCGATGCTTTCGGTCTTCTTCAGCTCCCACGGGCGGTAGTTGAAGGCCCAGGCCTTGTGGGTCAGGGCGCCCACCGGGCAGATGTCGGCGAGGTTGCCGGACATCTCCGACGTCACCGCCTGCTCCAAATAGGTCGTGATTTCAGCATCTTCGCCGCGGGAGATCATACCGATCTCGGACACGCCGGCGATCTCGGTGGAGAAGCGGATGCAGCGAGTGCACTGGATGCAGCGGGTCATCACGGTCTTGATGACCGGACCCATGAACTTCTCTTCGACCGCGCGCTTGTTCTCCCGGTAGCGGGAGGCGTCGCGGCCGTAGCCCATGGTCTCGTCCTGTAGGTCGCACTCGCCGCCCTGATCGCAGATTGGGCAATCCAGCGGGTGGTTGATCAGCAGGAATTCCATCACGCCCTCGCGGGCCTTCTTCACCATCGGGGTGTTGGTGAAGATCTCCTGGCCTTCGGCGGCCGGCAGGGCGCAGGACGCCTGCGGCTTCGGCGGGCCGGGCTTCACTTCGACCAGGCACATGCGGCAGTTGCCGGCGATGGACAGACGCTCGTGGTAGCAGAAGCGCGGGATCTCCTCCCCCGCCATCTCGGCCACCTGCAGCACGGTTAGACCGGGATCGAACTCGATCTCGACGCCGTTGACCTTGGCTTTGGGCATAAGACTACTCCGCCGCCACCAGGGTCGCGCCCTGGACGTGGGGTTTACCGCTGCGGTAGTTGGCGATGCGCTCTTCCACCTCGTGGCGGAAGTGGCGGAACAGCCCCTGGATCGGCCAGGCCGCGGCGTCGCCGAGGGCGCAGATGGTGTGGCCTTCGACCTGGGTCGTCACCTCGATCAGGAGATCGATCTCCTTCGGGTCGGCGTCGCCCTTGGCCATCCGCTCCATCACCCGCCACATCCAGCCGGTGCCTTCGCGGCAGGGGGTGCACTGGCCGCAGCTCTCGTGCTTGTAGAAGTAGGAGATGCGGGCGATGGCGCGGACGAGGTCCGTGGACTTGTCCATCACGATCACCGCCGCGGTGCCGAGCCCCGACCGCAGTTCGCGCAGGGAGTCGAAGTCCAGCAGCGCGGTCTCGCACTGCTCGGCCGTGATCATCGGCACCGAGGAGCCGCCGGGGATGACGGCCTTCAGGTTGCCCCAGCCGCCCCGCACGCCGCCGCAGTGCTCTTCCAGCACCTGCTTCAGCGGGATCGACATCACCTCTTCGACGTTGCACGGCCGCTCGACGTGACCGGAGATGCACATCAGCTTGGTGCCGGTGTTGTTCGGGCGGCCGAAACCGGCGAACCACCCTGCCCCGCGGCGCAGGATGGTGCCGACGACGGCGATGGATTCGACGTTGTTCACCGTGGTCGGGCAGCCGTAGAGGCCCGCGCCCGCCGGGAACGGCGGCTTCAGCCGGGGCTGGCCCTTCTTGCCTTCGAGGCTTTCCAGCAGCGCCGTCTCTTCGCCGCAGATGTAGGCGCCGGCGCCGTGGTGGATGTAGATGTCGAAGTCCCAGCCGTGGATGTTGTCCTTGCCGACCAGCTTGGCCTCGTAGGCCTGCTTGATCGCGGCTTCCATCACCTCACGTTCGCGGACGTATTCACCGCGGATGTAGATGTAGCAGGCGTGGGCCTGCATCGCGAAGGAGGCGATCAGGCAGCCTTCGATGAACAGGTGCGGATCATGCCGCATGATCTCCCGGTCCTTGCAGGTGCCGGGTTCGGATTCGTCGGCGTTGACCACCAGATAGTGGGGCCGCTCGCCGACCTCCTTGGGCATGAAGGACCACTTCAGACCGGTGCCGAAGCCCGCCCCGCCGCGGCCGCGCAGGCCGGAGTTCTTGATCTGGTCGATCACCCACAGCCGCCCGGCCGACAGCATGTCGGCGGTGGCGTTCCAGGCGCCGCGCTTCTTCGCCGCCTCCAGGCCCCAGTCATGGAAGCCGTAGAGGTTGGTGAAGATGCGATCCTTGTCTTCGAGAATGCCGACCATTACGCGGCGGTCTCCGGTTCGGGCAGATTGGGAAGCTTGGCGATAGGCTTGGCGGCCGAGCCGTCATAGAGGCTCGGGTCGGTCAAGGTCAAAGCCCCGCCGGCGGGTTCGGAGGTGTGGCGGCCCGAATAGGAGCCGGCCTTGGGGGACTTGCCCGCCCGGAAGTCGGCGATGATGCCCGCCAGGCTCTCCGGGGTCAGGTCCTCGAAATAGTAGTCGTTGATCTGGGCCATCGGCGCGTTCACGCAGGCCCCGAGGCATTCCACCTCCTGCCAGGTGAACAGGCCGTCGGAAGAAAGGTGATCCTTCGCCCCGATCTCCTTCTTGCAGAGGTCCATCAGCGCGTTCGCGCCGCGGAGCGCACAGGGGGTGGTGCCGCACACCTGGATCAAAGCGGCCTTACCCACCGGCTCCAACTGGAACATGGTGTAGAAGGTGACGACCTCCATCACCCGGATCACGGCCATGCCCAGCAGGTCGGCGATGGCGCGGATGGCGGGTTCGGACACCCAGCCTTCCTGCTTCTGCACCAGCCACAGAATGGGGATGACCGCCGACTGCCTGCGGGCGGCGGGGTATTTGGCGATCCACCAGTTCGCGGTCTCCAGCGTCTCAGCGCTGAAGGCGAAGCTCGCGGGCTGCTCTTTGGCTAGGCGGCGAACGCTCATTTGGCGAAATCCACGCGGGCGATCTTGTCGCCTTCGAAAGTGTAGATGGCGGCGACTTCGAAGGTCGGCGTCACGCCGTCCCCGCGGTCGACGCGCTCATGATCCACGACCGTTTGGCCGAGGACGATGCGATTCAACAACTCCGCCTTATTGCCGGGAAACTTGGCGAAGGCGTCCTTGTAGCGGGCCCGGTAGGCTTCGATCCCGGACGAAGTGACCTCGCCAGCGACGTTGGCCACGACCACGCCATCAGTGAAGAAACCGCAGTAGGCGTCCAGATCCTGGGAATTGTAGGCGTCGAGCTGCGCCTGGGCGATAGCTTCCAGGCTCAACGGTCGACCTCCCCGAACACGATATCCAGCGACCCGAGAATAGCGGACACGTCCGCCAGCATGTGGCCGCGGTTCATCCAGTCCATGGCCTCAAGGTGCGCGAAGCCCGGCGCGCGGATCTTGGCGCGATATGGCTTGTTGGTGCCGTCGGCCACCAGATAGACGCCGAACTCGCCCTTGGGGGCCTCGACGTAGCCGTAGACTTCGCCGGCCGGCACGTGGAAGCCCTCGGTGTAGAGCTTGAAGTGGTGGATCAGTGCTTCCATCGACCGCTTCATCTCGCCCCGGCGGGGCGGCGTGACTTTGTGGTCATCGGCCAGCACCGGACCGGAATGCTTGCCCAGCAGGGCGATGCACTGGCGGATCAGCTTGGTCGACTGGCGCATCTCCTCCATGCGGCAGAGATAACGGTCGTAGCAGTCGCCGTTCTTGCCGACGGGGATGTCGAACTCCAGGTCCGGATAGATGGCGTAGGGCTGCGACTTGCGCAGGTCCCAGGCCACGCCCGAACCGCGGATCATCACGCCGGTGAAGCCCCAGTCGAAGGCCTGCTGCTTCGTCACCACGCCGATATCGACGTTGCGCTGCTTGAAGATGCGGTTGCCGGTTATGAGCGTTTCAATATCATCAAGGGCCTTGGGGAAGGCCTCGGCCCACTCGCCGATGTCCGCGATCAGCTCGGGGGGCAGGTCCTGACGGACGCCGCCGGGGCGATAGTAGTTGGCGTGCAGCCGCGCACCCGATGCCCGCTCATAGAAGACCATGAGCTTTTCGCGCTCTTCGAAGCCCCACAGCGGCGGGGTGAGCGCGCCCACGTCCATGGCCTGAGTGGTGACGTTGAGCAGGTGGTTCAGCACCCGGCCGATCTCGTCGAACAGCACGCGGACGATCTGGCCCCGATAGGGAACCTCGACCCCCAGCAGCTTCTCGATACAGATGCACCAGGCATGCTCCTGGTTCATCGGCGCCACATAGTCGAGGCGGTCGAAATAGGGGGTGTTCTGGAGGTAGGTGCGCGCCTCCATCAGCTTCTCGGTGCCGCGATGCAGGAGGCCGATGTGGGGATCGACCCGCTCCACGATCTCGCCGTCCAGTTCCAGCACCAGGCGCAGCACGCCGTGCGCGGCCGGGTGCTGCGGGCCGAAGTTGATGTTGAACTTGCGGTTCTTGACCTGCTCCTCAGGCGGAAGCTGCGGCAGCCCTTGAACGATATCGGTCATGCTCAGCCTCCCTTCTTCTCGTCGCCCGGCAGGACGTATTTCGCGCCCTCCCACGGGGACAGGAAGTCGAACTGGCGGAATTCCTGCGGCAACTTCACCGGGTCATAAACCACCCGCTTCTCCGCCTCGTCCCAGCGCACCTCCACATAGCCGGAGACCGGGAAGTCCTTGCGCAGGGGGAAGCCCTCGAACCCATAGTCGGTGAGGATGCGACGCAGGTCCGGGTGACCGGAGAAGAGCACGCCGTACATGTCGAAGGCCTCGCGCTCGTACCAGTCGGCGTTGGGATAGACCCCCGTCACCGTCGGCACGGGCGACTGCTCATTGGTCTCGACCTTGACCCGCACCCGCACATTCTTGGTCAGGGACAGCAGGTGGTAGACCACGTCGAACCGCTGGTCGCGGTCCGGATAATCCACCGCCGTCAGGTCGATCAGCTGCTGGAAGCGGAAGGCCGGGCTATCCCGCAACAGGGTCAGCAGCTCGACGATGCGATTCGCCGGCCCGGTGAGGTTCAGCTCCCCATAGGCGACGGTGTAGCCGCCGGCCGCGCCCGCGGAATCGGCGACGATGGCGGCGCCCAGCTCGGCGAGGGCGTCGCTCGGCGACATCGTGGTGGCGATCTCTTCGGACACGGCCCCTCCGTCAGCGTTCGATGGAGCCGGCGCGGCGGATCTTCTTCTGCAACTGAAGAACGCCGTAGACCAGGGCTTCCGCGGTCGGCGGGCAACCGGGGACGTAGACGTCCACGGGCACGATCCGGTCGCAGCCGCGCACCACGCTGTAGCTGTAATAGTAGTAGCCGCCGCCATTGGCGCAGCTGCCCATGGAGATGACGTACCGCGGCTCCGGCATCTGGTCGTAGACCTTGCGCAGGGCGGGAGCCATCTTGTTGGTCAAGGTGCCGGCGACGATCATCACGTCCGACTGGCGCGGGCTGGCCCGCGGCGCGAAGCCGAACCGCTCCAGGTCGTAGCGCGGCATGGACGCGTGCATCATCTCCACCGCGCAGCAGGCCAGACCGAAGGTCATCCACATCAAGGAGCCCGTGCGGGCCCAGGTGATGACGTCGTCCAGCGCCGCGGTCACGAACCCCTTGTCGGCCAGGGTGTCGGACAGGGTGTTGAAATAGGGGTCGTGCAGGGCGGGATTGTAGCCCTCCACCGACGTCCGGCCGGCGGAACCGGCGGGAACGATCAGGCCAGGCTTGCTGTCGGCTACTCCCATTCGAGAGCCCCCTTCATCCACTCGTACACGAAGCCCACGGTCAGGACGCCGAGGAACAGCATCATCGACCAGAAGGCGAACACCTGGTTCTCATGCGGCAGCTTCATCAGGGTGACCGCCCACGGGAACAGGAAGGCCACTTCGAGGTCGAAAATGATGAAGAGGATGGAGACCAGATAAAAGCGCACGTCGAACTTCATGCGCGCATCGTCGAAGGCGTTGAACCCGCATTCGTAGGCGGAGATCTTCTCCGGGTCCGGGTGTTTGGGCGCAAGCACCCACGCGGCTACGATGAAGCCGAGGCCCAGGGCGGTGGCGATCCCGATAAACACCAGGATCGGCAGATACTGCAGCAGAAACGCGTTCATTCACGCCCTCGATCGGAGAGTCGGACGGCTTCTAGCCCAAGCCTTTGCCGGCTTCAAACGGCGCAGACGAAAAACCGGCGCAATTGCATGCGAGCCGGCCTTCCTGGGGACAATCGGGCTCTTTAGAATGCATCCATGCGCCTCCTCCCTCGCCGCCTGAATTCCGCGCCGCCAAAGGGAACCGAGGTCATCGAGGTGTCCCCCGACCAGATCTACCAGGCCGATCCGCGGCCGAAGCGATTCTGGGAGCTGTCGTTCGACGGGCATGTGACCAACATGATGCTGGCCTCTTTCGCCATCGCCTTCGTGCTGCTGGCGGGATTCGCGGCCTTCATCGCCTGGTCCACCCACCTGCTGGACTGAGGGCCTCGCGCCGAAATGGCGGTCTTCCCTAGGGCGGGGCCACGATCTTCAGAAGCGAGGCGAAGCTCGCTTGACACGCATCAGGCCGGAAGCATATGTCACGCCCCTCGCCGGGGCGTCGCCGCCCCGACCGAATGCGGATGTAGCTCAGTTGGTTAGAGCGCCGGCCTGTCACGCCGGAGGTCGCGGGTTCGAGTCCCGTCATTCGCGCCATTTCCTCGGCGCTTCGGTGCTTTGAGCGGCGAACAATCCAAAATCGCAACCGCTGAAACGTCGTAGTGCAGTCGTGCGCCCCGGCGCTTCAGAAATACTTGGGAATCGGCCCGTCCTGCGCGGTCTGGTCGGGCAATTCCAGGAACACCTCGTCGACATAGCACCACCCCCACCCCTCCGGCGGGTCATAGCCCTCAATGATCGGGTGGGCGGTGGCCTGGAAATGTTTGGTGGCGTGGCGATTCCTCGACTGGTCGCAGCAGCCAACGTGGCCGCAGGTACGGCACAGGCGCAGATGCACCCAGATGTCGCCGGTCTTCAGGCATTCCTCGCAGCCGCGGGCGCTGGGCTTCACCGTCAGGATGCTGTCGCCATGGGTGCAGTAGCCGGCCATCTTTCGCTCCCTTGAGTGTCAAGCGGTGGTGGGCGCCGAATCGGACAGGAAGACGTGCAGGGCGGCGACCACCTGCGCCCCCTCCCCGATCGCAGCGCCGACCCGCTTCACGGAGCCGGAGCGCACATCGCCCACGGCGAAAACCCCCGGCACGGTGGTCTCCAGGGCCGCATGGTCGCCGGTGGCGCATTGGCCCGGGCGGCGGGCGCCGGTCAGTACGAAGCCGGCCTTGTCCACCGCCACACCGCAGCTTCCCAGCCAGCTGGTGGCGGGCTCCGCGCCGGCGAACAGGAAGAGGTTGCAGATCTCGTCCTCAGCCTCCACGCCGGTCTGGCGGTTGCGCCAGCGCACCCGCTCCAGCCCCGTCTGCGGATCCCCGTCCAGGGCGACGACCTCGGTATGGGGCACGAGTTCGATGTTGGGGGTCGCCTCGATGCGGTCGATCAGATAGCGCGACATGGTGGCCGCCAGACCTGGCCCCCGCACCATGATCATCACCTTGGCCGCATGGGCGGACAGGAACACCGCCCCCTGCCCCGCCGAATTGCCGCCGCCGACCAGGATCACCGTCCGGTCCTTGCACAGCCGGCCTTCGACGGGGGACGCCCAGTACCAGACCCCCCGGCCCTCGAAATCCGCCAGCCGGGCGATCTCGGGCCGGCGATAGCGGGCGCCGCTGGCGATCACCAGGGCGCGGGAGCGCACCCTCGCCCCGTCGGCAAGCTCAATGGCCAGCGCCCCCTCGCCTGCGCGGCTGCAGTCCACCGTCGCCACCTCGGCGGGGATCAGGATGTCCGCCCCGAACTTCTGCGCCTGCACGAAGGCCCGCCCCGCCAGCGCCTGGCCGGAGATGCCGGTGGGAAAGCCGAGGTAGTTCTCGATCCGGGCGCTGGCGCCCGCCTGGCCGCCGAAGGCGCGGGTGTCGAGCACCGCCACCGACAGGCCTTCGGAGGCCGCGTAGACGGCGGTGGCGAGGCCGGCGGGCCCGCTGCCCACCACGGCGACGTCATAGAGGATGTCCTTCTGCGGCCGCACGGTCATGTGCAGCCCCGCCGCGAGATCGCTCTCGCTCGGATTGCGCAGCACCTCGCCGCTGGGGGTGATCACCAGAGGCAGATCGCCGGGCGCGGGGGCGTAGCGGGCGAGCAGGGCCTGCGCCTCCTCGTCCTCCGCGGGGTCCAGCAGATGGTGCGGAAAGCCGTTGCGGCTCAGGAAGCTCTGCAGCCGCACCATGCCAGGGGTGTCCGGAGGCGCGATCAGCACCGGCCCGCCGGCGCCGCTCTCGATCAGGCCAACCCGGCGCAGGATCAGCGCCCGCATGATCCGCTCGCCAAGGTCGGCCTCGGCCACCAGCAGGCGACGCAGGTCCTCCGGCGGGATAAGCACCGCCTCCACGTCGCCCTCGGCATGGCCGTCGACCAGCAGCACACGCCCGGCCAGGGAGCCGACCTCGGCGACGAACTGCCCCGGTCCCTGGTCCACAACCGGCGTCACATGGCCAAGGCCGTCCCGCTGGGTGATAGCGACATGGCCCGCGAGGATCAGGAACATCCCCGGGCCGGGCTGACCCGTCTCGAACAGCCGCTCCCCGTCCGCATAGCGCCGCACCGTTCCGAACGCCTTGAGCCGCTCGACTTCCGCCGGAGCCAACACCGGGAACATCTGATCGAAGCGGGCGCGGACCGAGGACGAGACCGCCGCCCCTTTGGCGAAGCCGTCTGCCGGATGATCGTCCGCCATGCCTGACCTCCGATGAAGGCGGCATCCTGCGGCGCCTTGGGCGAGGACGCGAGGGCGGGTACGGCGAATTGTGCGAAAACCCATCGCCGCCTAGCCTTGGGCTATCCCGGTTTGCTCACTGGCGCCGGATTTCGATAAGCTGGCCCGGAAATGGAATCACGGGGTCGATGGCCAGTTTCCTGAAGTTCAACGACGCCAACGACGGCAAGCGGATCGTGCTGGACACGGAGGCGATTGTCGCCGCGATATCAGTGAATCAGGACACGACCGACCTGATGCTTGCCAACGGACACGTCTTCCGCGTCCGCGGCAAGCTCGACACCGTCCTCGATCAGGCCCCCCGGCTGAAGCCCTCCAAGGGCTGACCCCTCGTCACTTGCGGCTGCGGGTGATGTCCACGCGGGTATGCCCTTCCGCGTCGATGAAGGCGCGGTTGTCCTCGCACACATACTCCTGGATCTTGTAGCCGGGCGCCCGCTTGTAGAGATAGGTGAACTTCCACGGCCCGGTCAGGTAGTCGGGGTCGGTGATGGTCACCTCGTCCTGCAGGAAATCTGGCGTCAGCAGCTTGAACCGTTCGGAGATACGCATCCGGATCGAATGCGGCACCTGGGGCTCGGCGCCCTGTCGGAAGCGCGCGATCTCCTTCACCCCCACCGTATCGACCACCAGGGTGTCGCCCTCCCACTTGCCGACCGAATGGCCGAAGAAGCCGGGCTCCACGTCCTCCAGCGGCGGCTGGGTCTCGTCCAGATAGATGCGGCGGACCTGATTGTAGGACTCCTGGATGATGGTCACCTGACCGGGAGTCTCCAGGATCTCCATCGGGAAGATCGCGTTCATCATGGCGATCATCCCCTCCGGGATGCACTGCACCGAATTGATGGCGATGGGCTCGCCGCGCTGGTCCGCCTCCTTCGCCGTTTTCACCGCGGCCTGCCAGGCGGCCATGTGCTCCGGCTTGAACGGCGGCGGGGTCTGGATGCGCGGAGGAATGGTCACCCCGGCCGGCAGCGTCTCGCCGGCGGCCGGGCGCTGATAGCGCTCCCAGGTCCCGGACATCCCCTTCTTGACCGTCACCCGCTGCGATGTGGGGGGAGACTTGGTGGTGTCCTGGGCCTGCAGGCCGCCCGCGGCGCCCGCCGCCAGCAAACCCGCGAACGCCGCCGCCGCGACCTTTGACATGTTGTACCCCATAGTCTCCTCCGCCCGGGCGGTCTCACGCCGCCTGCCCGCGCACGGAGGACGACTCCGCGGCGACAGTCAACGCCCTGACGGTTGTTGACACATACAAACTGCTAAGGTTCGCTGCCAACCTGCCATGGAACTCCCGCCCGTCGTCGCCATTCCCTGAGGGAACCGGCCCTCGAGGAAGGCGCCCCGTATGAAACGACTCGCCCTGCCCCTCCTCTGCGCCCTGGCGCTGACGGCCTGCGAGACCACCCCGGGCGCGGGTCCGCCCCCGGTCGGCGCGTCGGTCCAGTCCGTGGAGCCCGGCCGCTTCCAGGTGACGTTCCGCGGCCGCTCCGGCGCCGCCCCGGCGGAGGTCGCCGACCGGGCCTTGCTGGCGGCGGCCCGCGCCGTGCTCGACGGCGGCTACGACTGGTTCGAAGTGGTGGAGCGGGCCCGCGACGTCGCGCCCCCGACCTCTCCCCGCTTCAGCATCGGCATCGGGAGCGGCAGCTACGGCCGGCGCAGCGGCTTCGGCGTCGGCGGCTCCACCAGCTTCGGCGGCGGGGCGAGCGCGGTCGCCAGCCTGGAAGTGGTCGCCGGCCGCGGCGCCAAGCCCACCGGCCTCAACGCCTATGACGCCCGCGCGGTGGTCGATTCGCTGGGGGCGAGGCTCCCCTGACGCACCGGTCGCGATTTCGGCGCCTCGCCCCCGTCCTCGCCCTGCTGGCGACCGCCTGTGCGTCAGGCGGCCCCGCCGTCGATCGCGCCGGCCGTGGCCCGGCGGCGGGGCTGAGAGACGACCCGGCGGCCTGCTACGCTTGGCTGAGCGCCCAGAGCGTGACGTTCCAGCCCCTGCGCGACCAGACCGAAGGCCAGTTCTGCGAGGTCCGCGGCGCCGTCGCCCTAGGCGACGACGCCTCCGCGCCCAGGCTGCGGCTGTCCCCGGCCCGCCCGATGATGGCCTGCCCGCTGGCCGCGGCCCTGATCACCTGGCGGCGGCAATCGGTGGAGCCGGCGGCGCGGGAGATCTTCGGCTCCAGCGTGGCGCAGATCGACCACCTCGGCGTGTACGCCTGTCGCCGGGTGAACGGCCAGTCGGAGGGGCGCCCCAGCGCCCACGCCCGCGCCGCCGCCATCGACATCGCTGGGGTGCGCCTGCAGAACGGCCGGCGCATCGTCGTCGCCCGCGACTGGGCCAAGGACGGCCCCGAGCGCCGCTTCCTGCAGCGGATCCGCAAGGACGCCTGCGGCCTGTTCCGAACCGTCCTCTCCCCCGATTACAACGCCGCTCACGCCGACCACCTGCACCTGGAGCAGGACCGGACGCGGGTGTGCGGGTGAAGTGGACCGAGTAAAGCCCCGACGCCTGGGCTTAGAGGGCGATATTGTGCACTTCACATCAGAAATTCCCTTGCCACCTTGCGATCGGCGATGCAGGGTGCCTTATCGAATATCGTTTTCGGCCCGGTTGCTCTCCACGCTTGCTCTTCGGATCGAGCCCGAGCCTTCCTCGACCCTCTCCGACTTTTTGATCTCGCGCCCGACCTAGGCGTGTGAAAACTTAGACTTGAAAGTGAATATTATGGCGACAGGTACGGTGAAGTGGTTCAACCCCACTAAAGGCTTTGGCTTTATTCAGCCTGACGACGGCGGCCCGGACGTTTTCGTCCACATCTCGGCCGTGGAACGTTCGAGCCTTGGTTCGATCCAGGAAGGCCAGAAGCTCGGCTACGAGCTGGAACACGATCAGCGTAGCGGCAAGGCTTCGGCCGGCCAGCTGCAGGCGGTCTAAACGACCCTCGCCCCCACGGGCAGGAAGATGGAAGGCGGCCGTGAACCGGCCGCCTTTTTTCTTGCGTCGGCGGCGCCATGCACTCGGCGCGTATTGGCCGGGCGCGACAAAACCCAACGAAATCATGGTGCCGGTTGCAGGACTCGAACCCGCGACCTCCTGATTACAAATGCTGAGGGGTAATTATTCAGCCGGACCCAACGGGACCGAAACTCCCCGCCTCGCAACGCCCCTTCCCTAGGGGATTGCCTTCAATTACGAACAGGCGGACATAAAGAAGCGTAAGTTTCCCGTGACCTATTTGCGACCTCTAGGCCGCTAGGTCACAGCCGAAGGGTTCAAGTGATGCCCGCGAGAGAACTGACTGATCGGTTCTGTCAGAGCGTGAAGGCGGTGGCGGGCCAGCAGGTCGCCTACCCCGACGCCCAGGTCCGCGGGTTGGAGTTTCGCGTCTCGGGGAACGGCCGGAAGGTTTGGACGCTGCGCTATCGCCGGGCGTCGGATGGGCGCCAGAGCCGTTTGACCCTGGGCGTGTATCCGGCCCTCGATCTCCGCGACGCCCGCAAGCTCGCCAACAAAGAGTTGGGCCGCGTCGGCGAGGGGGCTGACCCGGCCGCGGAAAAGCGCCGCGCGAAAACCCAGGCAAAGGCCGAGCCCATCAAGACCTGGGCGGATTTGGCGCGCGCATACTTCGCCGCGTGCGAGTCTGGCGTCTGGAAGCCGCGCGGGAAGGTCAAGCGCGCCACGACCCTTAAGGACGAGCGGGACATAGACCGCCTGCACATTACCCCGGCCCTGGGCTCTGAGCGGCTGGAAGACATCACCAGGGGCAGGATCAAGGGGCTGTTGCGGGATATGGCCGCAACCGGCTTGGGCGTGCGGGTGAACCGAACCCATGCTCTTATAAGGCAGGCGTTCGCCTACGCATTGGATCTTGAGCGCGTAGGGTCCAATCCGGCGATAGGGTTTGCCCCCGTCGTCGCCGAGCAGGCCAAGACGCGGGTACTTCGCGACGACGACCTGAAGCGCCTTTGGGTAGCGCTGGCCGATCCGTCGAAGATCAAGGGCAAGCCGACCGACGAACACCCCGAAGGCGAGCCGATCCATGTCGGCCGCCCCGCCGCCATCGTCCTGCAACTCTGCGCCCTACTCTTGCAGCGCCGCAGCGAAGTCGCCGGGATGCATGAGGACGAGCTGACCCTAGACGAAGGCGTCTGGATCATTCCGGCCGAGCGGGCGAAGAATGGGAAGTCTCACCTTGTCCCCCTGCCCCCGCGCGCCGTTGAACTGATCCGCGAGGCGATAACGCTAAGGGCTGAGGCGCGGGAGCGTCGCAAGGATAAGAGCGCGCCCCTGCCGAATACCGATTTCGTCTTCCCTGGCCGCACCGCTGGAAAGGCCATCCGGGGCGACTCGATCACGCACGCCATGGGGATCATCTGCGGCGCCTTGGGCATAAAGGCCTCGCCGCACGACATGCGCCGAACCGGGGCTAGCGCCCTCGCGTCGGAACGCCTGGGCGTGAATCCGTTCATCGTCTCGCTGGTGCTATCGCATCGCAGCGACACCGGCGGGGCCGCCGCCGTCACCATGCGCCACTATGCCCTGTACGACTACGCGGCGGAGAAGCGGGCGGCCCTGGGAAGCTGGGAAGGCTTGCTGCGGGAGATCGTAGGCGAGAAGGCGCGGCCGGATAACGTCCGAAGCCTGCGACGGGCCGAGGCATAGCCATGTCGGAAGAACGGGAACCAAGCGGCTATCCCCAAGGAGCGGCCCGGGTGGAGGCTATAGAGCGCATCTTGAAGTCGGCGAGCCTCACGCTTGGCAAAGAGAGCTACGACGAACTCTGGGAAGGGTTAGAGGTTGTCGGGGTTAGTCGCGATGTCGTTTCGGCGGTCACTCAGCCCAAAGCGGCCGTGCGAGAAGCCCTCGCGATGACAGTTAAGGGTCTACAATCGGTTTTGGCGCGCGGGGGTAACAGCGACCTTCGCTCCCGCATGGGGGGGCATTGGGCAGCTATTGAAAATGCGTGCACACACGCAAACCAAGAGCTGGTGGCGATCAACGCTTCCATGGAAAGCAAACGGTCAGGACTGTTCAAGGGTGTAGGCGATATAAGTGCAACGCCAAAAGCGTTAGCGGTGCTGTATGAGCTGACATTCAAGACAACGCCTACCGCCATTACAGATGAAACGTTTGTAGATGCGGACGGTAATGGCGACACACGGATTTATGGACCATTTGTTGACTTCGTTCGCGCCGTTCAAGCGGAGTTTGGTTGGCCGATTTCCACGCCGGATCAGATCAAAACTGCGCTCTACAGCGACTAGTCAAGCGCACCGCGCTAACGTCGGCGCTCCACCTGACTAATAGGCTCCGGCCAACCCGGCGCAATCTCTTTCCAACGCGACACAGCGCGTCGAAAGGAGAGAATCCAATGGCATCCGAAGCGGTAGCGCCGAAGCGGTTTCTGTCGGCCCATAAGGTTGTTGATCGCACCAGCCTTTGCCGGGCCACCCTCGACAACGGGGTGCGTGAAGGCTGGTTTCCCGCGCCGGTTCGCATCTCTCCAAACCGGGTTGCATGGGTCGAAGAGGTTATCGACCAGTGGATGTCCGACAAGGTGCGGGCCACTGAAGCGCGGGCCGCCTGATATGGCCCAGGTCACTACGCCGAAGCTGTTGAAGCAAAGGGACGTGCAGGCCCTTCTAGGGGTCAGCGTCATGACGCTCTGGCGCCTACGCGGGCGGAGCGACCTTGGCTTCCCCCCTCCCCTCCGCATCACGTCGAACACCCTTCGGTGGCGAGAGGAGGACGTCCTGGCCTGGGCCGCGAGCCGCAGGGAAGCCCCGCAGAACGGAAGGCGGCTAGCCTGAATGAAAAGCCCCCGCCGCTGAGCGAGCGACGGGGGCGAAGCAGAGTTGAGCTGTCGTGTGGGCAACGAGCGGTAATATAGTACCGCATCCGCTGCCCCTAGCAAGTGGGCTATAGGATGAAGCATCACCTCAATGTTCCCTTGGGGAAGCCGCCAGCCGTTCATGCGAATGCAGGAACGACCGAGCTGGAAGCGGCCCGCACCGCGGGCAAGGCCTCGCTGATCTGTCGGGAAGCCATCGTGGCCGCGATGAGCGAAGTTGGCCCCCTGACACCAGAAGAGGCGATACCGCACGTTGAGATCAGATTGGGTCGGCCGATCAAGATTACCGGCATTCGGCCGCGCTTTACGGAATTGAAGCTGCTGGGCTTGATCGAGTCTTCTGGAACCTTCGGGAGGAGCGACGGGGGCCGTTGTCGGGCTTTGCGTTGGCAACTTGTGCAGCCACGGCAGTCCGACATGTTCAGCGGGGCGCGCGCGTAATGGAACCCGTGCTCATCGAAAAGAACTTGCGGGAGACCTACCGCATCGGTTGGGAAGTATACCAGGGCAACCGCTTCATAGACTTCCGCATCTACTTTGACGACGGGTCGGGCGAACTGAAGCCCACCAAGAAGGGCATGTCTATCAAGGCCTCCGCGATCCCTGAGATCGTGCAGGCGCTTGAGGCGATGGCCCGGGGCGGCGCCCAATGACGCCCGCCATCTTTTCCCGTGACATCGGGACCGACAACCGACGCCGCGTTCGCCTGACCATCCATGCCGACAGGCCGGACGTGATCGACCTGCGCCTAGTCGAGGCCCTGGGCAGCTTCAGCGGCGTATTTGCGCCCACAGGCCGAGGTGTAGCCATTCCGGTTGGGGACCTCCCCGACCTTTTCCACGGCCTCCACGCCGCCCGGGAAGCCCTGGACGTCACGGCTCAGGCCGATGGGTGAGCTTGTCGCCTTCCCTGACCCACGCCTTCAGCGCCACGCCCAACGGCTGGCGCTGGCGGTTCAGGGCTACTCCTCAGGAGGGGCTGAGCGCTACCTACGCGCCCAGATCGAGAAGCATCGCCGTTCCCTTCATGGTGCGGGCGTCGCTCCCGGCGTTGCCGAGATCCAATGCGCGATGCTGGAGGATGCAATCTGGCACGCGGTGGCCCGTACGTCGTCACATGGGGGCGCAGCATGAAGGGCGCCGACAAGACCGGCCGATCCAAGGGCAACAGCCGTTTCGTCCAGCTTCACCACTACATTCTTGAGTGTGAAGCATGGCGGGCGCTCTCCCCGGCGGACAGGTGCGTCTATCTCGCGATGGCGCAGCTATACACGGGAACGAACAACGGAAGCATTGCCCTAGGCGTTCGCCGGGCGGCTGAGTTGGCATCCGTGAACAAGAACACCGCCGAGAAGAGCCTTCAGGCGCTCCAGGACCACGGCTTCATCGAGCGCGTGGTGCAGGGCGGCTTCAGCCGGAAAACTCCCCATGCCACTGAATGGCGTCTTACTGCCTTCGCCTGCAACAAAACCAAGTTGCCTGGCACAAAGGCCTTTCTCCGATGGAGCCCGCAAATGCAAAACGCGGTCCCAGCTACTAGGACAGCTCTGTCCCAGCTAGTAGGACAGTTAGCCCGCGATATGGCCGTTACTGTCCCAGCTACTAGGACAGTAGGGGGCAGATGAGCCCGATTCTCTGTCCTAGCTACTGGGACACATATACACTTCTAGCCATAGGCACCGACATCAGCAGTAGGCTAGCGGAGCCTTTCAGGCGGAGCGCAGCTAGCCGGACCCGCGACACCAACACCGACCAAACAGCCCCGTTCGACGCGATTTCATGCCGAAAGAGGCCTTCCAAAAAATCGCGGCCCTCGATTTTCCCATTTTTGCAGCAGGAAACTCCAATGACCATAGAAGCCCGGCTCGGCCAGAGCGTCCAATTCGCCACTCCCGAAAGCTCAAGGACCGGGGGCCATCTTTGCGCAGCGATCATCACGCGGACGCTACAGGCTGGCCACGTTGACCTGACCGTGTTCCCGCCCGGCAAGGCCCCGTACTGTGAAGCATTCGTGCCTCACAAGACCGTCGCCGATAGCCCTCGCCATTGGAGCGAAGCCCAATGATCACAGCCGCAAGCCTTCATGCCGCGACCTTCCAACTCCCCGACGTCGCGGATGCCATAGGCCGGTTCTGCGACCGGCTCCCGAAAGCCCCTGGCGTATCCTCCGACCGGGTGGTGAGCCTTGAGGAAGTCGCCGGGGCGATCCTGAGTGGGCTTTGTCCCGACGAGATGCTAGCGGCCGAGTTGAACGACCTTCCCCTAGTCAGCGCGTTTATCGGCGAGGGGGGCCACAGCAGGGCCGAAGACGTCGAGGGCATCCAGGCGCACGAACTGGCGGGACCATGGGCGCCGGCCACGCTCAAGGAGGCTGTGGCGTGCGTTCTTCGGCAAGGCGTCGCAATCTCCGAACGCAGCGCGGCCGAGGACGATCTGTATCGCATCCCGCAGCGATGGCAGATTGTGATTGCCGAGGGAGCGGCAGAAGTCACGCTCACCTTTGCCCCCGCCCCCATCATCGGCATCATCAGGCCCATAACCTACGTGCGCCTTCAGTACGGCCAAGCTGTCGGCCCCGATCAGATGACGCGATCAGTCGACGGGCTCCCGCTTATGGGGCTGATAGCCCTGGCGGACGCTATAGGGGGGACGACGTGCGATAATCCCGACATCGTCGCAATCCGCACCGTGGTCGCCCAGATGCAGGCCGACTTGGACAACCCGGTCAGGCACTAGAGTGTTGGCATGTGCTGGGCCGGTTATTCAAACCTACGGATAACCAGCCCGGCCGTCATCTCACGGCCTTCCGGATGTCGCTGAAGCCGATCTTTCGCAGCTCCGCGATCACCGCGTCCGCGGTCAATTCGGTGCGCACGGCCCGTGCAGCCTTACCGGCCTCGATCGCTTCGGCCACTTCAACATTCTTCGACAGGCGCTGGCCCTGGGAATATGCCGTCTTCTCGCTGTAGCCCGCGCGGATCGCCGCCTGCGTCGCGTTGTTCTGGCTGCGGTGTACGAGCCAGATCATCCAGCACAACACCCTTGTCGAGGTCCGTGCCAGCAACATCGGCGAGTACCTCGGGAACAATCTTCTTGCCGCGAGCGAGGTCCCGGCGGACGGTTCGCTCATCAACGCCAAGGTCTGCCGCCGCCTTGGCCGAATACGCGGACAAATTGTCCGAGTTTCTTGGGCGCCCACCCCTTGGAGCGTCCTTGACGATACCCTTCGCAACTAGAATGCGCTCCCGCCGCGCATGGTGATCAGCCCGCTGGGCATCCGTCAGTTCGGCACGGGCGAAGTTCTCATCAATCTCCCACAGGGCAGCGTCGTCGGCGTCGCCCTCCATCACATAAGCTTCGATGAACTCTTCGCCGAGCTGACGGAGCGCCTCTCGCACCTCACTGAGAACAGGGCGATAACAGGCGGCCCGACGAGCCCAGATGAACGCACCAGATAGCGCAGGGTAGGCGCAGCCATCATCTGGTATCGACTGATATTGGGCGGCATCGTTGGTCGCAAATGTCAGGTTTTGTAAGGTCCCATTTCGCGGCCAAGTGCGCGAGCGAGGAGTTTTGTCAGCAGTACGCGCACGCGCGCGCGTGCGATGCTCGCAGAAAACCCCGGCTCGAAAAATCAGCCCCGCACAACCCCCTCGACGGCTGGCGGCTCCACCACAGCGGCCGATACGAAAAAGCCGCTGAGCGAGCGCCCAGCGGCCAGCATGAGTCATTTGCGCCCAGAGGGGCTACCAGGGCGCTTTACGCCCGCAGGCGGCGCACCGTTCACATGCAAGGCGCAGATGATCGGCGGCCTGGAGGATGGCGTCAGCAGTCCCTGGCGCGGCAACGTTGCGAGGCCGCGGACGGATAGGGATTGTTTCCCCAAGGGCCTCAGCCTCCATCGCTTCGAGATGCTTTTTGCGCAGGGTCAGGGCGGCGAAGCGCTGCCGCTTCCGGCATAGGCGGCGGCTCGCCTTCGTCATCGGCTCCGGGGCGAGGAGCTTAGGGATAAGCGTGGACAGTTCCATTACGCGGCTTCGTTATCGTTGGCGACGCGCTCGGCCGCTGCGGCGGCTGCGAAGTGGGCATCTGAAAGCCCCTCCTCTTCGCGACGGATCGAGCGGGCGATTTCCCAATCGAGCATGGCGAACGCTTTCTCAAGCGGGTTGAACTCGCCTTCAACCGACGCCATCGCCGATCCGATAGGGTTCCGGCAACCGGCGAGTATAGCGACAAGGCCCGCCCGGCTGCGCAGATCATTGATGCGCCCCGTGGGCGTGTCCAGGGCCTGCATAGCGGCCTTCATCCACACCCATGTTGCGGTGGGGTATTCTCTCGCGTTGGCGCTCGCCAGCGCGGCGGTCGCCTCGTCCAGATCCCTGGCGCAGGCCCGCCAAGCGGCGTTGGCCCGGTGGGTTGAGAGCCGAAGGGGCGTCCCGCAAGCATCTAGGAAGCGCTCGGCCTCGGGGTTGGGGCGAACAGGTGAACGCGCCCGCAGGGCGACAACCGCCCCTGAATTGGTAATATGGTCATCGGCCATTCGTGGCCCTCCCTAGCGATGGGGTGAAGGACGGGGCGGCGCGTCGTTTCTGAGGCGGGCGCCGCCTCTGTCCGGCGGGGTGGGTGGGGTGGCTGACTAGGCCCCTCGGCGTCGGCGGTTCCTCTAGATCAAGGTGAGCAGAACCCAGGCGCAGGCGCTCAGGGCTGCGAAGTCGATGGCGATATGCGCGAGCTGGCGCACCTCAGGCCCCGATGCGGGCGGTCAGGTAGGCGGCCTGATAGTCGCGGGTGCGGCCGTAGCGCTGGCCCAAGGTGGCGCGGCGGATCGGCGACGCGATCAGCGATGGGGACAGGCGGACTCGCCCCCCTGCCGCCTTGGCCTTCGCCATGAAGCGGGCGGCCTCACGGGCTGAAGCTTTCGCCGTCCGCCATGCGCCCCGCAGGCAGTCTGCGAAGGGACGGCCCGGCTCCGAACGGCGGAAAGCCCAGGCCATAGACATGATGTGGTGCAGTTGGGTGCGGCGGGCGGGGCTCATTGCGACAACCTCAGAAGCGATAGCATATACTATCGTTAACCCTGGGATTGCGCAAGCGTATTGTAGTCCCGACTATCGTTTGGTAGGTTGGGTTATGAACGAGGACGAAGCACACAGGCTGTTGACGCCTGCGGCCTGCCGCGCGGCGCGAGCGCTGCTGAATTGGAAGTCGGCCGACTTGATGCGGGAGGCTCAGGTTGGGCCGAACACCATCGTCAAGCTTGAAGCTGGCAAAGGCGTCAGAGCCTCAACCGCGCTCAAGATCGTTGAGGCGTTCGGGCGCTACGGCGTCGAGATCACCAACGGGGACGGAACCGGGGCTCGGCTTAAGTCGCGATGATCGCCGCCGCCCTAGCCGCCGCCCTAGCCTGCTACAGCCCCGCCATATCGGACGGCGACACCTTCCGATGCGCTGGCGAGCGCGTGCGCCTGTACGGCGTTGACGCCCCCGAAATTCGCCACGGCAAGAAACCCGCTCAGCCCTACGCCTACGATGCCCAGGAGCGCCTTCGAGAGCTGACCCGCGGCCCCGTCACCTGCGAGTTCGCGGGCAACCGCCAGGACCGCTACGGGCGGCTTGTCATGCGCTGCGGCGGCGTCGTCCCCGACATTGGCGCCCAGATGGCCCGGGAGGGGCTTGCGCGCGACCTTCCCCGCTACTCCCGCGGGGAGTACGCCGCCGATCAGGCCGAGGCCCAACGCCGCGGGCGCGGCATGTGGAGCCCATAGGTCGATGCGCCTTGTCTATGGTTTAGATGCGCCGGTCGCCCATTGGGTGGCGTCACAGATTCCCCATGGAAACGTGCTCCCGACTTTCGGAGGGTCGTTTACGGCTGTAGGTATGGCTACGGGAGATACCCTGATCGGCGGCGTGGTGTGGCACAACCACTCAAGCGCCCAACAACGGATCGAGGTCTCAGGGGCGACAATATCGACCCAAGGCCTAACCCCCGCGATCATCTCCGAAGTCTTGAGATACCCGTTCGATCAACTGAAGGTGCGGCGCATCTCCGCCGAGGTCCCGACGTTTCGGCTGGCAGCGACCCGCTTCCTCCGGCGCTTGGGCTTTCAGCAAGAGGGACTAATCCGAGAGGGGGCCGGCGAAGGCGTAGACTTGACCCTGTGGGGCTTGCTCGCTTCTGAATGGCAGGCCTCCAAGTACTTTCGACCACATCGCCCGCCGCCTGAGGTTCAGGCCGTCGCGTAACAGCAATAGCGCGATGGTGCGGCCAAATACTCAGCCCAGGCCGATTGCGCCTAAACCTGCTTTCGCATAGGATTTCCCATCCGCGTCGCCATAGGGCGCGGTCGTTACCGGGATCACACCGGCCATTCGGCCGACGAGCGCATCACGGTTCCAAGCACACGGAACGCCTACGGGCTGACCACGAGTGGTGGAACCTGCGAATGAGCGCTTACGACTACACCGACGCCGCGCATTGCGCCTTCCAGATGCTGGAGGGCTAGGACGTGGCCAAGTTCCCCGAACCCCCCGCTCCGGTAGATCCGTCTGCGGTGTCAAATGCGCAAAGCGCCTCGAACATTGCGACGGCTGAGGCCCAGCAAAAGCTGAACATGGTGAACCAAAGCACCCCCTACGGGAGTGTTGAATGGATCGCTGATAGTACAGCTCCCGGCGGCTACCGACAGAACATCACGCTGAGTGCCGATCAGCAGCAGATTTACAACTCAATGACCAATGCGCAAAAGCTCGCGCTTGGTCTGACGACAGACCAAATCGGCCGGGTCGAGCAAGCGCTGAAGTCCAACCCCGGCGCGCCCCAAATTCAACTGTCCCTGGACTGGCAGGGCAACCCCATCACGCCCGGCCAGCTCACGACCAGTGTTCCGACGACCAACATCGACGGCACTATCAAGGATGTAGGCCAGCAGACAGGCAGCTTTGCCGGCTCTGGGCCGCTTCAGACGTCCGTAACTGCGAACGGCCAGTTCAAGGGCTCCATTGACGGGGCGGGGCCGATCCAGTCGACGCTGGGCAATGCGGGGTCGCTCACGTCCACCTTTTTTGGCGGAGCCCAGCCCCTGGCGACGGGCGTCGGGGACCTCCCTTCGCTCAACATGTCCTATCAGACGCCAAGCGGGTTGCTGGGCCTGGGCCAGAGCCAGCTTCAATCGGGCGCTCCGCTTCAACAGACCTTCGGCAATACCAACGTCCAATCGACGGTTGGCCCGACCGACTTCACCGCGGATCGGAACGCCATAACGGACAACGTCTGGCAACAGGCGCTTTCGCGGCTCGATCCGATGTACGGCAAGCGCCAGAACGATCTCGATGTCATGCTGGCCAACCGCGGGATTGGGATGAACTCCGCGGCGTTCGGCAACGCTCAGGACATTCTAGGTCGAGAGAAGAACGACGCCTACAATCAGGCCCTTTATTCCGCTGTCCAACAAGGGGCTCAAGAACAAAATACCCTGTTCGGACAGAAGCTGCAGCAGGGCCAGTTCGCCAACTCCGCCGCGGGGCAACAGTATGCCCAGAACCAAGGCCTCGCGCAGTTCCAGAACGATGCGACCCTAGCGGACTTCAACCGCGAACTGGCCCGTATGGGCTTCACCAATCAGGCGCAGGCGCAAGCCTACGGCCAAGCCCAGCAATCGGCCCAATTCGGCAATCAAGCCCAACAGCAGGCCTACGAACAGGCCATGGGCAAGGCGGGGCTTCAGAACGCCGCCGTCGCTCAGGACTATTCGCAGTCCATGGGCCGCGCCCAGTTCCAGAACGCCGCCCAGCAACAGGCCTGGGATCAGATGTACGGCGCCGGCCAATTCGCCAACACCGCCCAGGCGCAGCAGTTCGGCCAGAACCAAGCGCAGGCCGAGCTATACAACCAGGGCATCCTTCAGGACACGGACCGCCAGATTCAGGTTGGGCAGTTCCAGAATCAGGCGGCGGCGCAACAGTTCCAGCAGAACCAGCAGCAAGCGCAGTTCCAGAATGATGCCCAGGCGCAGGCGTTCCAGCAGGAACAGGCGCGAACTGCGATGGCTCAGCAGGCCGCAGTTGCTCAGTTCCAGCAAAACTACCAGCTCGCACTACTGAACAACATGACGCAGGACCAGGCCTTTCAACAGGCCATGGCGATGGATCAAAGCGGATTTGCTCAGGCATTGGCGGCCGGACAGTTCGGCAATCAGGCGCAGACGCAGAACTTCCAGAACCAACTGGCAGCCGGAAACCTTCCGATCAACCAGCTTACCGCTCTGCTGGGCCTAGGTCAGGTACAGGCCCCTCAGGGGCTCGGATATACGCCAAGCCAAGTCGGTCAAACGGACGTTCTAGGCGCCTACGCTCTGAGCGCCAAGCAACAGCAAGACGCCTACAACGCGAAAATGCAGCAGAGCAATGGCATCATGAGCGGCCTGTTTGGGCTCGGAAGCGCGGCGATCAAGGCTGGCGTGCTCTCCGATGAGCGCTTGAAGTATGACGTCGTGAAGCTCCGCACCCGCTCAGATGGGCTCGGGGTGTACGCTTTCAAATACATCGGCGATCCCGATCAAGTCGTCCGCGTTGGCGTGATGGCGCAAGAAGTCGTCTGGGTAAAGCCGGAGGCTGTCATGCAGACGCCCAGCGGTTACTTCGCGGTCGATTACTCTCAACTTGAACTGGATGCAGCGTAATGGACCAGGATAGAGCGCAGCTTGAAGCCTACCTGCGGGAGCTATTAATGGGCGCTAGCCCCCAGAGCCCCGCCCCTGCTCCCAGTCAGCCCCCACCCGCGGCGGGCACTTCCTCAGGAACGGGATATGCCTCCGGCGAGGATTGGGCGGCTGCGCAGCAACGCGCTCAGGCGCTTTCGGACGCCAAGTTCGGCCCGGCGCCAGGGCTCGGCTATAAGGGCCAGACGGGCATCAATGCGCCAACCGCCGATCTGCCTCTGGCTTGGAGCCGCGGTACTGCGCGCCCGGATCAATGGATCCAGAACGGAACGGAGCCCGCTATTGCGCCGGTTTATCAACAAGCGATCAACGAAAGCCCTGGCATGGAAGCGGTCTACAGCCGCTCTCCTATCGCCACGCTGAACAACTCCGCCTCGGGATTTGCTCCGAACTACAATGTTCCGACACCCTATAAGCAGGGAACCCCGGCGACTGGTCAACTCAATCCCGACGTGATGAAGGCTGTTCAAGGCTTCGGAACCTATGGCGGAACGGGGGCCAACGCTCAACAGCCGCCGACTCTGCAGGAAATTCAGGCGCGATACAGCGCAGGCGCAAACGGCTTCACGCCGCCCGGAGGCTCCGCCCCGGGAGCGGGCGCTGGCGGCCCGGGGGTGCCGGGCGCCAACCTTCAGCAGATGTCCCCGCAGCAAATTCAACAACTGCAAGCGCGGCTGACGCCGGATCAGGTGCGCCAACTGCAAACCCTAGACGCCCAACGCGTCGAGGCGGCCGGGAAGGTCGATTCCTTGGGCATGGTCGGAGTCAGGCCCACCGATCAGCCCTTCAGCTTCAAGACCTATCAGGATCTCGCCAGAGCGCAGCAGGGCAACCAGAACGGAGGCGGAGCGAACTCGGCCTATACCCCTCAGGCATTTGCCACTGCAGCGGCGGCCCAGCAAGGACGCCCCGCGGGCGCTCCCGGTGTTCAGTCGGTCTCCGCGCAACCGTTCAGCAAGGCGGCCCTGGGCGGGGGGAGTCCTGGCGGTGGTGGACCGCCCAATGGGGCAACAACTCCGGAGCTAGCTAGGCTCGTCGCGCTCTTGCAGGGCGGGCGCTGACATGGCGACGCCCCAGCAGGACCCGCAGTACGCCTACGCTGGCCCCCTCTCCGCGCCCTACGTCCGGAAAAGCAAGCAGCTAGCCGAAGCGCTGAAGGCCATGGAGACGGAAACGAAGGATATTCGTTCCCCGTGGGAATTGGCCGCGCGCCTGGGCGCTGTCGCCATCACGGACAGCGAGCGCCGGAAGACAGACGCCAAGCTGAAAGAGGCGCAGAAGCAAGACCAGGACAACGAGACGAAGGCCATCCTGGCGGGGCTCGGCGCGGCGCTAGACGGCGAGCCGAGGCCGAGCGCGCCCGACTACACGCCCGACACAGACCGAGCCATAGCGGACGCTGTGACCGCTGAGTTGGACGGCAAGCCCCGGCCCCCCATCTTCGGCGCGCCGCGCTCGCGTGCACCGATCAGCGAGGCCCCGCTTGCCCCGGCTCGCCCGGCGGGGCTCCCCCCGGAGGATCAGGACGCCCTGGCCCGCATCGTCCTGACCGAAGCGGGAGGCGAGAGCGACGAAGGCCAGCAGGCGGTTGCGGCTGTGATCGCCAACCGCGCCAAACAGGCCGGGATGGAGATTCGGGACGTCATCAACGCCCCCGGCCAATTCGAGCCGGTCACGAACGGGAAGGCCGCTAAGGTCGCGCCCGACACGCCCGCTTATCGCCGAGCCCTCGCTAACGCCCTCATGGGTGTCAGTGGATCGGCGGCGCTGCCTCCGGAGATTGCCGGCGCAGATCACTTCTACAGCCCGAAGGCTCAGGCGGCGTTGGGACGCCAGCCCCCCGCATGGGACAACGGCTCCGGTGCGGATCTGGGCAACCATCGGTTCTTCAGTCTGGGATATGGGGGCCAACCCGCCGGACGTCCGAATATCGGGGCGATTGACCCGTCTGTCGCGATGACCGGCGGCATCAATCCGGATGCGCCCCAACCTTCGATGCAGCTTCCGACCGGGCAGGAACAGCAACTCTCCATGCCGGAGTTGGCTCGCCCGCAGGGAGATGCCCAGCCCTATCAGGTTGCGAGCAACGGCCCCACGCCACCGCCTCCGCAAGGGCAGGCGGGAAACCCCAACGCGCCCACTCAGCAGCAAATTCAGCTCATCAAGAGCTGGATGGAGTCAGGCGACCCAGCAAAGCAGAAGGTCGCTCGCGAATACGCTCTGAAGCTGCAACAGCAGATGGCGCAGCGGCCGGAATACGAGCTGCGCGAAACCAACGGCGCCCAGGTCTACTATCCAAAAACCCCAGGCTTCGGCGCGCCCCAGGCTGCGCCCATGCCACAGGAAGCCCGTACGAAACTGATGTCCGCCGAACAGCTCGGGATCAGAGGCGCAGCGCCGGGCACCATGTACGCAGTCAACGCGGCGGGGACGCCAACGCAGGCTTATGCTCCGCCCCAAGGGTATGGGAACACCGGACAGGGCGCGGACCTCGCGCCGATCCGTGGTGGCCCGCAGGACCCCTACGCGCCACAGAAGCCGCCTTCGGGCTACGAGATGCGGGGGCAGCGCATGGCTCCCATCGAGGGCGGCCCCCAGGACCCGCAGGGCTCTGAAGTCCAACGCCAAGCCGTTCTGCAGTACCACAGCCAGTTCAAGCCGATTGTGGAGATGGCGACCAAGTTCGCCCGGAACTATGCCGGGGTGAACGTCGGATACAGGCAGCAAGACGGCGCCGGCGATATCGCCATGATCAACGGCCTTCAGCGGATGATCGACGAAGGCGTTGTGCGCGAAGGCGACGTGTCGTTGCAGTTGAAGGGCCAGGGCATCCAAGGCGGCCTTGCGCAGCTCAAGGGCTACCTTTCGTCCAAGGGGTTCTTTGACTCGGCAATCCGCGACCGGATTAAGAGCGTCGCCGATGGCCTGAACGACGAGGTTTCCCCGCAATACCGGGAACAGGTCATGGCCTACGCCCCTGAGATCGACGCGACCTATGGGGCCGGGACCTTCAATAAGATTGTACCCAGCCAGATCGCCAAGCAACTCGGCTGGACCAGGGAACCGGAGGCGGCTCAGCGTGGCGCTTCGGCGTCTGAGGCGGCGCAGCGGGCAGGCATCCCGCCCCCTGATCAGCGCCCGCGCGGCAAGGTGTACAACACGCCCAAGGGCGTCATGCGTTGGACTGGTACGGGATGGGTGCAGCCCTGATGCCGCAAGAACTCTCCGATGATGAAGTGTTCGGCCTGGGCGGATATGCCAACCCCCGCAACCCCCAGGCGCAGGCAGGCCAAGAGCTGACCGACGACGCCGTTTTTGCGGTTGCCCAACCTCCCGTGCAAGGCGCACGCCCTGGCCCGGTCTATAACCAGTTCGTTGGCGTCGATGATCAGATCCCAGAAGGCGGCTACGGTCCGCAGTCTGGAATGGAGATGCTAAACGACAGGGCGCGCGCCTTCGCCCGAGGCGTTCCCATCGTCGGCGCATTGGCGGACGAAGCCGACGCCGTGACAGGCGCGGCGCTGGCCCCCTGGCTTCAACCCATGATGCGGGGGCTTCCAGGCTACAATGAAGCGGACGAACTAAACGGCGACTTTGGCGAGCGCTACCGGCAGGCCAAAGCCATGCAAGACCGGATCGACCGTCGTTTTGATGACGCCAGCCCGGAAGCTTCGCGGAACTACCAGATCGGGGGAACCGTCGTCGGAACGCTGGCAGGCGCACGCGCCCTCGCCCCCCTCTCTGCGGCCCTCGGCCCTGGCGCATCGCTCCTTACCCGTGTGGGCGCCGGCGCGGCTGAAGGTGGTGGCCTGGGCGCGCTTCAGGGCTTCGTCAGTGGCGACGGTAGCCTAGGTGACGCCTCGCGACTTGAGGGGGCCAAGACGGGCGCCCTATGGGGTGCGGTGGCGGGCGGCGCGGTTCCTGTTGTTGCTGGATCGGCCGAAACGATTTGGAACTCCACCGGCCGCAAGGTGCTGGACGCCATACGCGGACCCGTCCGCGTATCGAAGGCGGAACGCCTCGCCAAGCTCTTGGAGCAAATGCCGGAAGGTGCAACGGCGGCAGACATTGACGCTGCGGCGGCTCGTTCGGCTATCCCTGAAGTTGAGGCCCGAGGTAGCCAAGTCAGCGGCGCATATGACCGGATCGCGAGGGAGCTTGAGCGCCAAGGGCTCACCCCTGAGCAGGCCATGCAGCGCGCTCGGGACCTTGGCCCCTATGGAACGCTCGCGGATGTCGGTGAAGGAACGCGCGACCTCGCGCGATCCGCAGCCAATGCCCCCGGCCCGGCCGGTCAGATCAGCCGCGACGCCCTCGACCTTCGCCAACGCGGTACAATCAAAGACGGGGAGTTTTCCGTTCGCCCCTCTTCTACCCGTCTGACGGACGACGCCGCCGAGTTGATGGGCGTGAGCGGGCGGGACTACCTGGGCGAAGTCGATAGCCTGATCAAAGCGCAGAAGGCTGCAGCAGGCCCCGCCTACGCCAAAGCCTATGAAGCTGCCCCGGTCAGCGTTGGAGCCGCCGACGCCATGACCGGCGCCCGCATGGGGGGCGAGCTATCGCAGTTCGCCAACTCTCGCTTGTTCAAACAGGCTTACGAGCGCGCCCGTCGCATCTCGGATGCAGAGTTTGTTAAAAACCCGGATGACGTGGCCCTATTCACTGGACAGGGCGAGGCCATCAAGCCGCTTCCCGAGAAGATTCCGGAAAAGCTCGATTGGCGGACCCTGGACCTTGTGAAGCAAGGCCTGGATGACCTGATCAAGACGGGGCCGGTTGAGGGGATCGGCGCGAGCGAGCAAAACGCCATAAAGGGCTTTCTCAAACGCTACGTTGATAAGTTGGATAGCCTGAACCCGGATTACAAGTCGGCCCGCAACGCTTTTGCTGGCCCGGCCCGCGTGCTGGACGCCATGGAAGAGGGGCGCGGCTTCCTCAGGGAGGATGCGGCGGTTACGGCCAAGAACCTGGCGGACCTCCCCGAGAGTGAGAGGGAGGCTTTCCGGATTGGTGCGCTGCAAGCCCTGAAGGGCAAGCTGGGCGATGCCGACGTAACCTATGATGCCGCCCGCAAGGCCGGGTTCCTGAAGCCGAACCAGCTAGAACGCTTCAAGGCCATCTTTCCCAACCAAGAGACCTTCGCGACCTTCGCCAACCGCATGGCGGCCGAACAGCGGATGTTTGAGACGCGCGGAGCGGTGCTGGGCAACAGCACGACGGCAAAGCAGCTCGCCCGCGCCGAGGACGTGGCCGAGAACCCCTTGGCTCCCGTGATCAATGCGGCGATGGCGGCCAAGACCGGGGGGCTGTCCAGCGTCGCCCAGATGGGCGCCCGGATGCTGAAGGGTGGCGGAAATAAGCTGGACGAAGGCACGTCCAAGGCCCTGGCGGCAATCCTGCTGGACATGAATCCAGCGAACCAAGCTCAAACCCTGAAGGGCTTGAACGCCGCCCAGCGCCGACGCATGGCTAGCCTGCTGTGGAAGGGGACGGGGCAGGCCGAGGCGACACAGGGGGCCGCCGCTTACGGCCTGGGCCAGACGGGCGATTAGAAGCCCAGGCGGGCCAGAAGCGCCTTAAGAGCCGCGTAGCCCATGCCGATCACGCCGAAGGAGACGGCCGCGCCGAACATCAGCCGGTAGGTCCACAGCCCCCATAGGTAGAAGCCCCGGGAGAGCTTGCCCGGCGGCTTGTACCAGAGCGGGTTTCCATGCCGGTCGGTGCGGTCAGTCAGGAACCAGCCCTTGCGGGTGGGGTGTTCATCCCCGACGCGTCGGGGGCCAGAAACGATCGTGAAGCCGGTATCTATGATTTGCTCGCGTCGGCGCGCGCCCATCCGCCGAACCCCTGTTTGCCCAGGCCATAGTGCGACCAATCGCCATCCCCGGCAATCCAGGGCTCGTTCATGGGCTTTGAAGTCATCATCGCCCGGATCGATGCGGCGCAGGCGCCTAAGGTTCGCGGCCTTACAAAAAGGCAGCGGCGGTCTAAGGTCCCCGTCAAGGGGCAGCGTCATGACCGATGTCGGAACACGCAAAAAGAAGCGCTCTTTCCTTTGGACCGCAACGCTCTGGGGCGTCGGGCTGGAGACCCTAAGTCAACTGCTCAATATTGGCAGACTCGTGGAGATGGCGCGGACCTGGCCGACACCTAGCTTCGTGGGTGCTCTCGCAGGGGAATATGGCGGGGCGATCCTTTTTGTGGCCGCCATCATGCTCCTCGCTAGGGGTATCAAGTGGGTGGCGCGCCGAAATTCGAAATGATGCACCTAGGGCGCAGTAAACAACCCCGGAAAAAGCATTTCGTGACCTATCTGTGACCTGGACGCTACAGGCGCTCCCATTGCGTCGCGCTGAAAATACTAAATAGCGTTGAATTTCATTCACTTAGCATTGGTGCCGGTTGCAGGACTCGAACCCGCGACCTCCTGATTACAAATCAGATGCTCTACCAGCTGAGCTAAACCGGCGTTCCGCGGTAGCGATTAAGCCGCTGCGGGCGCAGGCTCAAGCGGCGATTGCGGACCGGCCTCAGGCGCCGTGCTGATCGAGAACACGGCCGTCCTGCATCATTACACGCACCACGGTCCCGCCACGGGAGCCGTCCTTCAGCGGGTGGATGACGATGCTGACCTTGTCCCCCGGCTTGAGGCTGTAGCGGTTCCAGCCGCGGCGGGCGAGGTAATTGGGGCTCATCCCCTCCAGCGCCCACAGTTCGGCGGCCCCCTTGCGCCCGGGCACATTGACCTCGATCCAGGCGTGCGGTGCGGTCCACTGGAACTCGCTGACCACGCCGGTGATGGTCGATTCCTTGGCAAGATCGAACATGGTGTACGAGTGGTGGGCCGTCGCCGGGGCCGCGATCAGGGTCGCCGCCGCCAGGGCCGCGGAAATCGTCAGACCGGACGCAAATTGCCTGCGCTGCATGCCATCCCTCCTGAACGCATCGGTACAAATCTAGCCATCGGCGGCAAGGATGGAAGGCGAGGCCGCAACGAAAAAGTCATCGCTTGGCCCGTCCCAGCATTGTCCGACATCCCCTAATACGCGCCGTCCGCGACAATCCCTCACGCCGGTAGGGTCAGCATTCCGGCAGGTTGACCGCAAGCCCGCCCAGGGAGGTCTCCTTGTAGATCTCCTGCATGTCCTGGCCCGTGCGCATCATGGTGGCGATCACCTTGTCGAGGGACACCGAATGCTGACCGTCGCCCAGCAGGGCGAGGCGCGAGGCGTCGATCGCCTTCACCGCCCCCATGGCGTTGCGCTCGATGCAGGGGATCTGGACGAGGCCGCCGATGGGATCGCAGGTCAGGCCGAGATTGTGCTCCATGCCGATCTCGGCGGCGTTCTCCACCTGGGCGTTGCTGCCGCCCAGCGCCGCGGTGAGGCCCGCCGCGGCCATGGAGCAGGCCACCCCCACCTCCCCCTGGCAGCCCACTTCTGCGCCGGAGATGGAGGCGTTGCGCTTGTAGAGGGCGCCGATGGCGCCGGCCGCCAGCAGGAAGGTGCGCCGGCCACCGGGGGTGGCCGCGTGCAGCCGGTCGTAATAGCGCAGCACCGATGGGATGATGCCCGCCGCCCCATTGGTGGGGGCCGTGACCACGCGCCCCCCCGCAGCGTTCTCCTCGTTCACCGACAGGGCCCACAGGTTGACCCAGTCGAGGGCGGCTAAGGGATCGGTGATCTGGCGCTCCAGCTTGGCGGCGATCACTTCGCGCAGCTTGGCGGCGCGGCGCTGCACCTTTAGGCCGCCGGGCAGTTCCCCGGCCCGGGTCATGCCGCGTTCGATACAGGCCTCCATGGCCTCGAAGATGCAGTCGAGGCCCTCGATCACCTTGTGCGCCGGCCGCAGCGCAAGCTCGTTCTCGAACATCAGCTCGGCGATGGTCAGCCCTGCCGCGTCGGCCGCGGCCAGCAATTCCGCCCCCGAGGCGAAGGGATAGGGCGGCGGGGGGCCGTCGTCGGGGGGCGTGTTGGCGCCGATTTCGGCCTCGTCGCGTACGAAGCCGCCGCCGATGGAGAAATAGGTCCCCTCCCCCAACACCTCGCCCGCCGCATCGAAGGCCTGGAAGCGCAGGCCGTTGGGATGCTGGGGCAGCCGCGTGCGGCCGGCCCAGACGATGTCCGCCGCCTCGTCGAAGGCGATCTCCGGGCCAGGCCGGTCGGTCGCGCCCGCCAGGGTCAGCCGCCCCGCACCGCGGATGGCGGCCAGAGCCGCGTCGGCGGCGTCCGGGTCGATGGTCGCCGGAACGAATCCCCCCAGGCCCAGCATCACCGCCCGATCGGTGGCGTGACCGCGCCCTGTGAGCGCCAGGGAGCCGTAAAGCACTGTCTCCACCCGGCGCACCTGCGCGAGGCGTCCGCTTTCGCGCAACCGGCCAAGGAACCGCCCCGCCGCCGTCATCGGCCCCATGGTGTGGGAGCTGGATGGTCCGACGCCGAGCTTGAAGAGGTCGAATACGCTGACGTTCATGAAACTGCGCGACGCCGCTGTTGAAGAGGAGCGCCGTTTGCGCCGATCCAGTGTCTAGCCCGTCCCGGCCGATGCTGGGAAGCCGCCGCCTACTAAGTCGGCGCCCGCTTCCCGTTTAGGCGCCTAAACAATGGGCGCCGTGGTTTCCCATTAAGGCTTGCCGAGGTTGACCAGCAACGTCGCCTGTTCGAGCGGAGCGGCTATGGGCCCGCCTGTCGGGGTCTTCTGCTCCGCCAACACAATGGTGTGGTTGCCGTCAGGCGTGGAGCCCAGCCAGGACGAAAGCTTGCGGGATCCGGTGGCCTCCTCACGCACCTTGTCCTTCTGCAGCGGCGGCGTGCGCGCCGCGGCCCAGCCGTCGAGGGCCGCAATCATCGCCGTCTCCGCGCCGGGGGCGTAGGTGATCACCACCGTGCAGACGGTGGGATTGGCGCCTCCGGGGGGATCGACCACCACCCGCTGTCGGCCTTCGATCACCATCACCCACTCGCCGCGGGTCTGTTTCATCCCGACCGCCGAGGCGACCGCCTTGATCGGCTTGCCCTGGATCAACGGCAGGCAGACCCGATCCAGGGCCGTGATCGCCGCCGACGCCGCGGGCGAGCCGTTGTCGGACGCGGGAGCCGCTGGCGTCTGCGCCGCCGCGGGCCCGAAAGCCAACGCCGCCGCCGCCAGGGCGGAGGCTTGAACGCGCTTACTCATTGAAACCCTCCCCTTATGCTTGACCAACTGAGGCAAGCTTAGCGCAAGGGGAGCCGCTGGCTACGCTTGGCGAACGGATTCTCGGACAGTGCGTTGGTGCTGCATGTCGCTAAAGAGGTCGCTGGTACGCTTCGCGCCGTCGTGGGCCCGGCGGGCGGGGTTGCGCTCCCTGCTCATCGCCACCTGGCGCGAGTTCAACGAGGACCAGTTGATCAGCCTGGCGGCCGGCGTCGCCTTCTTCTGCGTCCTTGCGCTGTTTCCGGCAATGGCCGCCGTGGTTTCCCTCTACGGCCTCTTCGCCGACGTGCAGACGGCCAGCGCCCAGCTCAGGTTGCTTTCGGGCGTGCTTCCCCCCGGCGTAGGCCTCCTCATCGGCGAGGAAATGCTGCGTCTCGCATCGACCCACGAGACAGAACTCACCTTCCGGTTCCTCGCCGGCCTCGCGGTCTCCACCTGGAGCGCCAGCGCCGGTATGCGCACGCTCATGGGGGCCCTCAACGTCGTCTACGAAGCCGAGGAAAAGCGAGGCTTCTTCAAGATTCGGCTCATGTCGCTGATGTTCACCGCCTGCGCCTTCGTGTTCGTGCTCGCGACCTTGCTCGGCGTCCTCGCCGCTCCCGCCGTTCTGCGGGCGTTCGGGATCCCCATGCAGGACCTGTCGGCGCCCGACATCCTGCGCTGGCCGGTCCTGTTCGCCCTGGTCAGCCTCGCCCTGTCCGCCCTCTACCGCCTGGGCCCCGGCGAGCGGCGCGAGCCGTGGCGCTGGTTCAGCCCAGGCAGTGTGCTGGCCTCTCTGACCTGGCTGGCGATGTCGATGGGCTTTTCGGCCTATGTTTCCAACTTCGCCCATTACGACCGCACATACGGGTCGCTGGCGGCGGTGATCGGCCTCATGGTCTGGCTGTGGCTGTCGATCGCCGTCTTCCTGGCCGGCGCCGAGTTCAACGCGGAGATCCACAAGCTGAACCCGCGGCCAGCCAGCGGACCGGCTCGCGGAGCCAGGGCTTCTAACGGCAGGAGCGAAGAAATGGGGACGGACGATACGCAATGAGGCCGGCGATTGGCGGCGTGCAGGCTGGAACGGGGCCCCCGCCAACCCGTTGTGGTGAAGAAGCCTGGAGGCGAAAAATGCCCAATACAAAAACGCAGCCCCACACAAAAACACAGCCCCACGAAGCGGCCGAGCACGCCCCCGGCCAAAGGGACGAAGACTGCAACGTGAAGGAACGTCAGGAGGACCTGATCGACGAGGGCCTCGCCGAGACCTTCCCCGCCTCCGATCCGGTGTCGGTGAAGCGCATCACCTAACGACTCCACCATTGCGGCGGTCTGACGGGGCTTGGGTCGGATCGTCGTCGGGGCGCTGCCATCTCCGACACGGAGGCTTTGAAAGGCGTTCCGCCCCGCCGGAGTCTCTTGCCAGCACAATTATTAGACCGCGCGGGATACGAAACGCTCGCGAACTCCTATTGTCGCCTTGTCGACAGACTCGCGCGGCGCGCCTCGACGCGCGTCGCTTCAGGGAGCAGGAACAGCGTGCCACGGTACTTTTTCGACGTGCACACAGAAGCGCTGGAGAAGGACGATCAGGGACATGAGTTGCCGGCCATCGATGTGGCTCATGTCGCCGCCGCGGAACTCGCAGGGGAGTTGCTGAGGAACCACCCCGAAAACATACTTCTGGGTGACGAGTGGAAGGTGGAGGTGCGCGACGAAAGCGGCGCCGTGCTGTTCAGCCTTCTTATGCTCTCTGTTCCGTCCGCCGCCCTCGCCCCCACGACGATCGCAGGCGATCCAGCCTAGGCAGAGACGGCAACGATGCTCAGAAACCGGGCGAACGGCCGTGGCGGTGACGGAGGGATTCGAACCCTCGATACGCCTTTAGAGCGTATAACGGTTTAGCAAACCGCCGCCTTCAGCCACTCGGCCACGTCACCACATTGATTTAAAACGGGTTTTCTCCCGACCCCGCCGCGTTTCCGAGGCCGACGCGACAGCGCCGACCGCGACTCCGTAGAAGGGAGGCCCCTGATAGCCTAGCCGCTCGGAGCGAGCAACGCTCCGACGCATGGCTTCGTCCGGCAATCTCACGAAAGAGCGTTGACCTTACCATGTTGGGAAGGCGCATCGTGCTTGCACCAGAAGGATTTCGGAGGACCGCCATGAAGAGACTACGCAGCCTTCGCCTCGCCATCGCCGCCCTTGCGGCGCCCCTGGCCTTTACCGCCACCGAAGCGGCGGCCCACGCGCATCTGCTCAAGTCCGATCCCGCGCCCAACGCCTCGGTGGCGACGCCGCGCAAGGTCAGCCTCGAGTTCAGCGAGAAACTGGAGCCCAAATTCTCGGGCGCGGACCTGACCAAGGCAGGCGGCGGGGCGGTGGCGGCGACCTCCGACGTGCAGGGCAAGATCCTCGCCGTCTCCCCGAGAACGGCCCTCGCCCCCGGGGCCTACAAGGTCACCTGGCGGGTGGTCTCAGCGGACGGCCACAAAATGAAGGGCGACTACAGCTTCACCGTGAAATAGCGGCGACCGATGGACCCCGGCTTCGTTCTCACCCGCCTGCTGCAGTTCGCGGGCGCCGCGGTGCTTTGCGGGGCGCCGCTGTTCCTGCTGTATGGCGCGCGCGGAGAGATCGGAGCAGCGTGGGTCCGCCGGATGGTTCGCGCCGCCGCGGTGGTGGGCGCCGCGGCCACCCTGGGCTGGCTGATGCTGCAGACCGCCGCCCTCGGCGACGGCCCTGGCGACGCGCTCAGGCCGGCCGCCGTCTGGAGCGTCGCGGCCGATACCGGGTTCGGGCGGGCGGCGGGGGTGCGGCTGCTCGCGTTCGCCGCCGCCGCTTGCGTCCCCGTCCGCGCGGTGCGCCTTCTCGCCATTCTTGGAACAGTCGCCACCGTCAGCTTCGCCTGGACCGGCCACGGGGCGACGGACGAAGGCGCCGCCGGAATGCTACACCTCGCCGCGGACATACTGCACCTGATCGCCGCCGCGGTTTGGATCGGCGCGCTGGTCGCGCTGGCGATCCTCGCTTGGCGCGCCCGGCGAGGACGCGGCGCTGGGGCGCTGCTTGGCGGCCTCGCCCGCTTTTCCGATATCGGCCTCGCCGTGGTGGCCGCGCTCACCCTTACCGGCCTCGTCAATAGCTGGTTCCTGATCGGGCCGAACCGCCTCGGCGATCTCGTCGCCACTCTCTACGGCCGGCTGCTGCTGGCCAAGTTGGCGTTGTTCGCCGGGATGCTGATGCTGGCCGCCGCCAATCGCTACCGGCTAACGCCCAGCCTCGCCGCAGCCGAAGGCGCCCCCGCCCGGACCGCGGCCGTGCGGCGGCTGACCACAGCCCTCACCGCCGAGACCCTGCTCGGCATCGGCGTCCTGCTGGCGGTGAGCGCCCTGGGGACCCTGGCCCCGCCGATCAGCGGCGGTTAGCGGAGCTTGCGCGAGACGCTCATCCCCGCGCCGTTCATGTTGGCGAAGGTGGTCTGCAGCCGCGGATCGGTGCGGATGGCGCGCATGAAGGCCGCGTCGGGCTCCGGATAGCGGACATTATGGGCGAGGATCAGCCCGCCCACCTTCATCTTGGGCAGCAGCTTCTGCAGGTAGTCGAGATAGCCTTCCTTGTCGGCGTCGATGAAGGCGAAGTCGATCCCGTCCGGCAGTTGGGCGATCTCCGCATGGGCGTCGCCGATCACCTGGGTGATCTGCCCGCTCACCCCGGCGCGTTCGAAAGCCGCCCTCGCCTCCTCCGCCACGCGGCGGTCGATGTCGAAGGTGGTGAGCCGCCCGCCCGTGGTCTGCAGCCCCAGCGCGGTCCAAATTCCAGAATAGCCGCGATAGGTGCCGATCTCCACCGCGTGCTGGACCTTGTTCTCCTCAACTAGGCGCCGCAGCAGCTCGCCGTCGGCGCGGGACACGCCGATACCCGGCCGGCGCTCCATCTCTCGCAGAACGTCCATGGCCCGCCCTTCCGCAGGAGTCGCCGCCGCGGCGTCCGGGGCCGGACGGGCGCTGCACCCGCCGCCCCACACCGCGGCCGCCAGCGCGAGGACAGCCCCCAGCGCCGGTGGTCCAAAGGTCACCGTCAGCTCTTCGGCACGGTCCAGCGGTAGATGTAGGTCCCGCCCACCTCCACCTGCTGTTCCGGCTTCCAGTCGCCCATGCGGAAGGCGTGGCTGACGATGCGCGTGCCGGGCTTCAGGTCGCGCAGCAGCTTGGGCCGCAGCTTCTCGTTGAGGGAGTCGAGCAGATAGAGGGTGACGACGGTGGCGTCCTTGAAGTCCGCCTCGAACAGATCCTCGTTCTTGAAGGTGACGAGGTTGGTCACCCCTTCCTTCTGGGCGTTGGCGTTGGCCTCCCGGATGCGCTCGGGGTTGATGTCGATGCCGACCCCGCGGACCTTGAACTGCTTGGCCGCGGCGATGGGGATGCGGCCGTCGCCGGAACCCAGGTCATAGAGCACATCGCCGGTCTTCACCTCCCCGAGCTTGAGCATGGCCTGGACCACCTCGGGCGGCGTGGGCACGAAGATCACGTCAGGGGAGCGCAGCGGCTTGGCCGCCGGCGCCGGCTGGGCGTCCACCACGCTGGGCATGGGCGCCAGGAAGAGGGCAAGCGCCGCCGCGGCGGCCAGACTGAATATCCGCATCAGGTCGTCTCCTCTTTGGGGTCTTTCAGGGAAAGCAGCAGCAGCCCGCCGACCGCCAGCACCCCCACCCCGACCAGCGCGCCTTTGCCGGTGTAGGCGAGGCTCGAATAGAGGAGGTAGGCGCTGGTGGCGCAGAAGATCAGCGGCAGGACGGGATAGAGCGGAACCTTGAACGGGCGCGGGGCGTCCGGGTCGCGCCGGCGCAGCACGAATAGGGACACGCCGACCAGCAGGAAGAACAGCCAGAACACCGGCGCGGTGTACTCGACGGCGAGCTGGAAACCGTCGCGGGCGAAGGCGCCCACCCCCACCAGCACCAGGGCGGCGGCCCCCTGCACCAGCAGGGCGTTGCCCGGCGTTTCCGAACCCGCCCGCCAGCGGCCGAGGAAACCCAGCACCGGGAAATCGCCTCCAAGGGCGTAGGCGGTGCGCGCGCCGGTGAAGATGGTGGCGTTGGCCGAGGTCAGGGCGGAGATGGCGATCATGATGCTGATCAGCACCGCGCCGCTGGGCCCGAAGGCGAGGTGCATCACGTCCGCCGCCACCGCGTTTGACCCGGCGACCCCGGCCAGGCCGAGGGCGCGCATGTAGGCGGCGTTCGCCCCCAGATACAGCAGGGTGATCAGCAGCAGGCTGAAGATCAGCACCGGGGCCATGCGCCTGCGGGAGTCCTTCAGCTCCGCGGACATATAGACCGCCTCGTTCCACCCCCCGAAGGTAAGCAGCACGAAGACCATGATCAGGCCGAAGGCCGTGGACTCCGCCGGTGGCGGAGCGATGGTCGTGCTGGCCGGCGCGATGAGGAGCCCCGCCACCACCACGGTGGCGAGGCCCAGCACCTCCACGATGGTCAGCAGGTTCTGGGTTCGCGTGCCGGCCTGCACCCCGATCCAGTTCACCGCCGTCAGGGCGACCACCAGTCCGGCCGCGTAGATGGCCGACGACATGGGGCCGAGGCTCAGGATCTGACTGGCGTAGTCGCCGAACACATAGGCCAGCAGGGCGATCGATCCGGTCTGGATCACCGACATCCGCGCCCAGGCGTAGAGGAAGGACAACCGCTTGCCGAAGGCGCGGGTCAGGAAGTGGTAGTCGCCTCCCGCATGGGGATAGGTCGCCGCCAACTCGGCATAGCAGAGGGCGCCGATGATGGAGATGACCCCGCCGGCCGCCCAGGCCAGCAGCACCGCCGCCTCGCTCGACGCCGATCCGGCCACCAGGGACGGGGTACGGAATATCCCGGCTCCGACCACGATGCCGACCGTGATTGCAACAGCCTCGGCGACACCAAGGGTTGCGCGAGGCGCAGGCGCAAGGGCGGGGGTGGCGACACGTCCGACGTCCATGCGTGTTGTCTCGCAGAAGCTCGGCGGGGACGGACATATTGACGCAGGCCGGAGCCGTCGGGTCAAGATTCACCGTATTGCTCGCTTGACATAATCGCGGGCCACGATCTCGCCGGATTCTCACTCTCGTTAACGGGGCGCTTAGCGCCGTCTGCCATGCTCTCCCGCGAACGGAGAGCTCATGCGCGTTTCTGCAGTCCAATCCGAAACAGTCCCGGCCGAGGCGTCCGCCCCACCCGCGGGGGTTGAAACCGTCCCCGCGCCGCCTGCCGATCCAAAGGATCGCCGCGGGCCGTTCCGTCCGGGTCAGCTCCTGCCGACACGCAAGCGGCTGAACGGCGCCAGCCTCGCCCGCGCCTTCCGTCTTATCGACGTTCTGCTGGTCGCCGGATCCGCCCTGGTGGTCGCCGCCCAGTTCGGCCCGGCCGCCGGATCGTTGTTGAACCAGCCCCTGGGCGCGGTGCTGCCCTTCTTCTTCGGCGCCGTCGCCGCCCTGACCGGTCTCGCCATCGCCAACGCCTATGGCTTCACCCCTCGCGAACAGGTCCTGCGCCACCTTGCTCGCCCCGTGGCGGTATCGGTAGTGGCGGCCCTTGTCGCCTGGGCGTGCGCCCTGGCGACCGCGCCCACGGTGGCGAGCGGGGCCGTCCTCTGGGGCCTGCTGGTCGGCAGCGTTCTGACCCTCGCCCACGCCTGGGCCTGGGCCGCCGTGCGCGGCT
>Ga0182736_1000595_pt1 | contig 50991 bp, 47 predicted proteins | sample eDN5th30CKraftBY_FD_128882 | JGI IMG/M metagenome (GOLD analysis project Ga0182736, IMG submission 128882) | Enriched backyard soil microbial communities from Emeryville, California, USA - eDNA 5th pass 30_C Kraft BY (version 2) (version 2) | ecosystem: Environmental > Terrestrial > Soil >... | reverse complement strand
GGTTCTTGCGCCGTCCCGCGCCGTCCGGGCAGCCGGGGGCGGCGAAGTCGGGTGGGCTCGGGCGCAAGACCAGGCGCCCGAGGCCTGCTGCGCAGGCTGCCCCACCCTCCAATTCGCCGCCCCGGGCTGCCCGGACGACACGGGACTAGGTCTGTGATGCGTTCGGTGCGCCGTTTCTATGGCGTGGGGGTGTCAGACACCCTGGGAAGACGATCGGGAATTTGTCGCACTGTCTCTGCGGGGTGTCTGACACCTACGGAAGATGCGAGCTGTCGTCTCTGTGGCATGGGGTGTCTGACACCCTGGGAAGAGGGTCGGCGATTTGTCGCACTGTCTTTGCGGAGTGTCTGGCACCTGAGGGAAAGAGCGGGGTATCTGGCACCTGAGGAAGAGCGGGGTCCGACGCGGGCCGGCGGCCAAACAGTGAGGCCACGAAGACCACAGAGACGATGGCCCGAACTTGCCCCAGTTTCCCCCAGGTGTCAGACACCCTTACGAGATAGCCAAGGCCAGCCCACGATGCCACCCGGGTGTCTGACATCCCCTCTTCCCCCCCAATGGTGGCGCCACCGCCAGCCAGTGCGTCCTGGACGGGGTTCCGGGCGAGTTGGACGGCGGGGCAGCCCGCGCAGCGGGCCGAGGGCGCCTGGCGGCGCGCCCGAGCCCGACGGACTTCGACCGGAACCCCGCCCAGGACGCGCTGGCGTCTCAAGAACCCAAACCCATCACCCCGCCACCACCCCATCCCCCCGCGCCACGGCAACCGCCGCCTCCGGGCGAGCGGGCCGGTTCACCACGCTGACCATCACGTAGCTGATGATCATCAGCAAGAACCACGACCCCAGCTTGGCAGGCGACACCCAGTCCCAGCCATGCTGCTGGTTGGGATAGCGCCAGGCGTGGGCGAAGGTGCCGATGTTCTCGGCAAACCAGATGAACAGCGCCACCAGCACGAAGCCCAGCAACAGCGGCATGCGCCGGTGTACTTGCCAGATGCGGTAGTACACCCAGGTGCGGGCGAACAACACCGCGATCAGGGCGAACAGGGCCCAGCGCAGGTCCGTCATGTAGTGGTGGGTGAAGAAATTGGCGTAGATCAGCGCCGACAGGGCCAGCGTGGCGCCCAGCGGCGGGTGCCCGGTGAAGCGGAAGTCGAACAGCCGCCAGACGCGCGCCAGGTAGCTGCCCACGGCCGCGTACATGAATCCGGTGAACAGCGGCACGCCGCCCAGGCGCAGCACGCTGGCCTCGGGATAGAGCCAGGACCCGACCGAGGTCTTGAAGAGCTCCATGACGGTGCCCACCACATGGAACATCAGGATGACGCGAGCCTCGGCCCAGGTCTCCATGCGCAGCGTCAGCAGCACGGCCTGGATGGCCAGGGCGGCCAGGGTCAGGAAATCGTAGCGGGCCAGCGCCGCGTCCGGCGGGTACCACCAGTGCGTGGCCAGCAGCAGCGCGCACATCAGGCCGCCGAACAGGCAGGCCCAGGCCTGCTTCACCCCGAACCGGAAGAATTCATACAGGGCGGCGGCCAGCCGCCCGTGGCCCGCCAGCCGCAGGGCCAGGCGGGATTCCCAGCCTTCCAGCCGCGCGATCAGCGGCCAGTCGCGGGCCGCCGGGGCGGGCACCATGGCCGCGTTCAGCCCTCGACGACGGCGTAGGCGGAATGGTTGTGGATCGACTCGAAGTTCTCGGCCTCGACGCGGTAGCGCGCCACGCCGGGATGGGCAGCCAGGCGGGCCGCCACGTCACGCACCAGGTCTTCGACGAACTTGGGGTTGTCGTAGGCGCGCTCGGTCACGAATTTCTCGTCGGGGCGCTTGAGCAGGCCCCACAATTCACACGACCCTTCGTCTTCGACCAGCCGGATGACGCGATCCATGGAGACGTCGCTACTGAACACCGCCGACACGGTCACGTGCGAACGCTGGTTGTGCGCGCCGTACTCGGAAATGGCCTTGGAACACGGGCACAGGCTGGTCACCGGCACCTGTACGACCAGTTCGAATTCGACTGCGTCCCCGGCGGCGCGGGCGATCCATTGCACTTCGTAGTCCAGCAGGCTTTGCACGCCCGAGACCGGCGCCGACTTGTTGATGAAGTACGGAAAGGCGGCCGTGATGTCGCCGCGCTCGGCGTGCAGCAGCGGCAGCATGTCGCGCGCCATGGCGGTGAACAGGGCCGGCGTCATGGGCACACTGCGGTATTTTTCCAACAGCGCCACGAAACGCGACATGTGTGTGCCCTTTTCCTCGGCCGGCAAGGCCACCGTGAGGGTCCAGGTGGCCACCGTGGGCTGGGCCGCGCCGTCGGCGCCCGCCACCAGCATGGGATGCCGCACGCCGCGGATGCCTACGCGCTGAATCGGGATATGCCGCGTATCAGCCGAGCTCTGGACATCGGGCATCACGAGGGCGGGATCGATCGGAGAGTTCATAGGGTTACCTGTCAGGGCGAAGGGAAATGAGAATCGCTGTTGCCCTGAAATATGTTAGCGGAGCCATTATGACCGAAAAGGCGGGCCGGCAGCAGAGAAAACCCTCCTACTAGTAGGTTGGTAGTCTCCGGCCGGGTCCGCCGCCTAGGTGGTTGCTGCTCGGGCGGCCTGGGCCCCGCCCGATTTCTCGAAACGGGCGCGGATGGCGCGCTCGATGCCCGCCGCGTCCAGCCCCACCCCGGACAGCAGGGCCGCCTGGTCGCCGTGGTCGATGAAACGGTCGGGCAGGCCCAGTTGCAGGACGGGCACGCCGACGCCTTCCTGAAGCAGGACTTCGGCGACCGCGCTGCCCGCCCCGCCCATGATGGCGGCCTCTTCCACCGTGACGATGGCGTCGTGGCGGGCGGCCAGGTCCAGGATCAGTTCGCGGTCGATGGGCTTGACGAAGCGCATGTCGGCCACCGTGGCGTCGAGCGCCTCGGCCGCACCCAGCGCGGCCTGCAGCAGCGTGCCGAAGCCCAGGATGGCGATGCCGCGCCCTTGCCGGCGGACCACGCCCTTGCCCAGCGGCACGGTGTCCAGGCCGGCCGATACTTCGGCGCCGCAACCGGCGCCGCGCGGATAGCGCACCGATGCCGGGCCCGGGTGCTGGTAACAGGTCGACAGCAGCAGGCGCGCCTCGTTTTCGTCGGAAGGCGTGGCCACCACCATGTTGGGAACGCAGCGCAGGTAGGCGATGTCGTAGTTGCCGGCGTGAGTGGCGCCATCGGCGCCCACCAGGCCGGCGCGGTCGAGCGCGAAGGTCACGTCCAGATTCTGCAGCGCCACGTCGTGGATGAGCTGGTCGTAGCCGCGCTGCAGGAAGGTGGAGTAAATCGCCACCACCGGCTTCTGGGCTTCGCAGGCCAGGCCCGCGGCGAACGTGACGGCATGCTGCTCGGCGATGCCCACGTCGAAATAGCGACGGGGGAAACGCTGCTCGAACTCGACCAGGCCGCTGCCCTCGCGCATGGCCGGCGTGATGCCCACCAGGCGTTCGTCGTGCTCGGCCATATCGCACAGCCACTGGCCGAACACCTGGGTGAAGGTCTTGCGCGACGACGGCTTGCCCTGCTGGATGCCCACGGCCGGATCGAACTTGCCCGGCCCGTGATACAGCACCGGGTCGGCCTCGGCCAGCTTGTAGCCCTGCCCCTTGCGCGTGACCACGTGCAGGAACTGCAGGCCTTGCAAGGCCTTCAGGTTCTGCAGGGTGGGGATCAGGGCATCCAGGTCATGGCCGTCGATCGGGCCCACGTAGTTGAAGCCGAACTCCTCGAACAGGGTGGCCGGGGTGACCATGCCCTTGGCGTGTTCCTCGAAGCGGCGCGCCAGCTCGAGCACCGGCGGCACATGCTGCAGCATGGCGCGGCCGACATTCTTGGCCGCGGCGTAGAAGCGCCCCGACATCAGGCGGGCCAGATAGCGGTTCAACGCCCCCACGGGCGGCGAAATCGACATGTCGTTGTCGTTGAGCACCACCAGCAGGTTGATGTCGGGCGTGACGCCGGCATTGTTCATGGCCTCGAAGGCCATGCCCGCCGACATGGCGCCGTCGCCGATGACGGCGATGTGCTGGCGCTGCACACCGGCGTTGCGCGAGGCCACCGCCATGCCCAGCGCGGCCGAGATCGAGGTCGACGAATGGGCGGTGCCGAAGGCGTCGTATTCGGATTCGCTGCGCTTGGGAAAGCCCGAGATGCCGCCTTCCTGGCGCAGGCGCGCCATGCCGGCCCGGCGCCCGGTCAGGATCTTGTGCGGGTACGACTGGTGGCCGACATCCCAGACGATGCGGTCGTGGGGCGTATCGAAGACGCGATGCAACGCCAGGGTGAGCTCGATGGTGCCCAGGTTCGACGACAAGTGGCCGCCGGTCCTGGAGACGGATTCCAGCACGAAGCCGCGCAACTCTTCGGCCAGCGTCTTGAGCTCGCGGCGGTCCAGTTGGCGCAGGTCGGCCGGCGTTTGGATACGGTCCAGTAAGTCTGTCGTCATGCTCGGTATCAGCGGTCTCTGAGTACGATGTAGTCGGCCAGGCGGGCCAGCATCAAGGCGGAATCGCCCAGCGGCGCCAGGGCCGCGTGCGCCGCCGCGCGCAGTTCGCCGGCCAGCGCGCGGGCCTGCTCCAGGCCCAGCAGCGATACGTAGGTGGGCTTGTTGCCTGCCGCGTCCTTGCCGGCCGTCTTGCCCAGGCTGGCGGTGTCCGCGGTGACGTCGAGAATATCGTCGACCACCTGGAAAGCCAGCCCGATGGCCTGCGCGTAGTCGTCCAGCGCCTGCCGGGTGCTGGAACTGGCGCCCGACACGATGCCCCCCAGCGCCACGCTGCAGGCCAGCATGGCGCCGGTTTTCATGCTGTGCATGGTTTGCAGTTCGTCGCGGGACAGGGCCAGCCCCACGCTGTGCAAATCGATAGCCTGCCCGCCCGCCATGCCCAGGCTGCCGGCCGCGCGCGCCAGGGCCTGCGTGGCCTGTACCACCAGCGCCGGCGCGATCGGCATGTCGGCCAGCAATTCGAATGCCAGCGGTTGCAGGGCATCGCCGGCCAGCATGGCGGTGGCTTCGTCGAACTGCACGTGCGTGGTGGGACGGCCGCGTCGCAGCGTGTCGTCGTCCATGCAGGGCAGGTCGTCGTGGATCAGCGAATAGGCGTGGATCATTTCCACGGCGGCGGCGGCGCGGTCCATCGAGGCCTGGATGGCCACGGCGCTGCCGTTGACGGGGCAGGCCTGGCCGGCGGCGTAGACCAGCGCGGCGCGGATGCGCTTGCCACCGCCCAGCACCGCATAGCGCATGGCCTCGTGCAGCCGCGCGGGCGTGGCATCCGCGCCCGGCAGGCATTCGTCCAGGACGGCTTCGATGTGCTGCGCGCGGCCCTGCAGCCAGTCCGCGAACGCAAGGTGTTGTTGCTTCATCCGGTTATTCGTCGTCGAGCGCGCGGGGATCCAGCGGCCGCAGCAGGCCGTCTTCCAGCACCTTGACCTGCTGCTCGGCTTGCGACAGGCGCTCTTGGCAGATGCGCGTGAGCTCGACGCCGCGCCGATAGGCGGCCAGCGATTGTTCGAGCGGCAGCGATCCGTCCTCCATCTGGGCGACCAGCGCCTCGAGTTCGGCCAGCGCCGTTTCGAAGTCCTGGGGCAAGGGGCGGTCGTCGTGCTGCGGATCGGTTTGCGGGGAAGTGGCCAAACGGGGCTCCGGGCGCGGGAAATGAGTCATTCGATCCGTGAATTGTACGAGATCGCGAACGGCGCCCGCCGCCTCCGGGCCAGGTCAGGATGGATTGCCCGACAGTTGCCGCACCGCGGCGCGCAGCGCCGGCGCCACCCGCTCGCGCAGCACCGCCTCGGACAGCAGCGACGCCGGCCCGCCGCAGCTCATGACGAACATGCCCTCGCCGGTGACGGACTGGAACGGCACCGCCGCGGCATTGATATCGGCGCGCCACGCGCCGATGGCGAAGCAGCAGCCGGCGCCGCGCAGGTCGGCGCAGTCTTGCGCCACCGCGGCGGCCCCGGGCGCCGCCTGCCCCAGGCGCGCCAGCAGCGCGGCGCGCTGCGGCTCGGGCTGCGCCGCCATATAGGCGCGCCCCATGGCGCTGTCCAGGCTGGCGCGGTAGCCCACCGGCAGGCGCAAATAGAGCTCGGACGACCCGTGTACCGCCTCGACGTAGACCATGGCATCGCCGTCGAACGCGCCCAGCGCCACCGCCCCGCCCGTCTCGCGCGCCAGTTGCGTCATCGAGGCCTTGGCCAGCTCGCGCACCTCCAGCCCGGCCAGCAGGCCGAAGCCCAGCGCCAGCACGCCATAGCCGGGCGAATACTTGCCGCTGTCGGGGTGATAGCGCAGGTAGCCCAGCTCGGTCAGGGTGTAGGTGATGCGGCTGATGGTGGGCTTGGGCAGGCCCGTCAGCCCGGCCAGGTCCTGGTTGCCCAGCGTCGCCGCGCCCGGGCCGAAACAGCGCAGTACGTCCAGCCCGCGCGCCAGGGCGACGATGAAGTCCGGCGTGGCGGAGGCCCCCTGCGCGGCGCGGCGACGGCGGGCTGGGCCGCTGCGGGCCGCGGAAGGATCGATAGGGGGTTGCATCGGCGGGCCTTCGTTCTTATAGTTGATTTCGGTTAACAAAATTAAATTCCATTCTACGGAATTAACAAGGCGCCCGCCACCCTTTCACCGATCTTCAGGGGAAAACATCATGAAGCGTGTCTCTACTTTCGTCGCCGCCCTGGCGTTGTCGGCCTGCGCCGGCCTGGCCCAGGCCGCGTATCCCGAGCGGCCCATCACCATCATTTCGCCCTTCCCGGCCGGCGGAGCCACCGATGTGCTGACCCGCATCCTGGCCGAACGCATGGGCAAGGCGCTGGACCAGAGCATCATCGTCGAAAACAAGGCCGGCGCCGGCACCACCATCGGCGCCGCCTACGTGGCCCGCGCGCAACCCGACGGCTACACCCTGCTGATGGCCACCAACTCGACGCTGGTCACCAACCGCTACCTGTACAAGTCGCTGCCGTACGATCCCGACGGCTACGCGCCCATCGGCATGGTCGGCATCGGCCCGCTGATCCTGCTGTCCAACGACAAGCACGGCTTCCAGCGCACCGCCGACGTGGTGGCCCAGGCCAAGCAGCGGCCCGGCACGCTGACCTTCGCCACTTTTGGCCCGGGCACCTCGTCGCACCTGGCTGGCGAGCTGTTCAAGAAAGAAGCTGGCATCGACCTGTTGCACGTGCCGTTCAAGGGCGCCACCCAGGCCCTGCCGGCGCTGATCAACGGCGACGTCGATCTCTTTTTCGACATGGTGGCCACCGGCATGCCGCAGGTCGAGGCCGGCAAGCTCAAGGTGTTCGGCATCACCAGCAAGACCCGCCTGCCGACCCTGCCCGACCTGCCGACCCTGGCCGAACAGGGCTACCCGTCGTTCGACCTGACGGCCTGGTTCAGCTTCGTGGCCCCCAAGGGCACGCCCGCCGATACGCTGGCGACCCTGCAACAGGCCCTGACCGACACGCTGAAAGACCCGCAGGTGCGCGACAAGATGCTGGGCATGGGCATCGAGCCGCGCTCGGGCACCGCCGACGAACTGATGAAGCAGATCCGCAACGAGCAGCCCATCATCGAGCAGTTGGTCCAGCAAGCCGGCCTGCCGCGCCAATAGCGCAGTTGCAACAAAATGCCCCCGCCTTCGAGAAGGCGGGGCGCAGGCTTGCGTTTGCAAGCCGGGGTTAACGGTTCGAAACACCGCCCCCGGCAGGCGCTGCTAAGGTAAAGAAGAACCCGTCGTCCGGCCCTTGCCCGCCGGACGACATCCTTTTCTTGCCACGACACCTGCAGCGCCCATGCCTCACACCCCAGACCGCCTTGACCGACTCGACGCCGCCCGCTGGCTGGCTGCGCTGGCCGTCGTGCTGCTGCACAGCGCCGCCCAGGCCGTCTCGGACGCCGGCGCCTACGGCAGCGGCGACTGGCTGGCGGCCAACCTGTACGACTCGGCGGTGCGCTGGTGCGTGCCCGTCTTCGTCATGGTCAGCGGCGCCCTGCTGCTCGACGGCGGCCGGCCCCAGGATGCGCGGCGCTTCTACCTGCGCCGCGCCGCGCGCATCTGCGCGCCGCTGGTATTCTGGACCTTGTTCTACCTGGCCTGGCGCAGCACGCTCGACTGGTGGGACGACGGCCGCGTCGACCTGTCGTTCTGGCCGCGCAAGATTGTCGAAGGCGCCCCCTACTACCACTTGTGGTACCTGTACATGATCGTGGGGCTGTACCTATTCGCGCCGCTGGTGCGCGCACTGTACCAGCGCAGCCAGCCCCCGGCGCGCCGCTTGTGGGTGGTGGGCATCCTGGGCGTCGCCATCCTGGACGCGCTGTATCGCCAGGCGCTGGGCGCGGGCCAGGGGTTCTTCCTGACCTGGTTCCTGCCGTACCTGGGCTATTTCGTGGCCGGCCGCATGATCTTCGAAGGCGAACTACGCATCCCCCGGCCAGGCCTGGTGCTGGCGCTGAGCGTGCTGGCCACCGCCTGGGGCGTATCGACGCTGTCCGAGGCCGGCAACCTGAACCTGTACTTCTACGATTACTTCAGCCTGACGGTGCCCTTCATGTCGCTGGCGGCCTTCCAATGGATCATCAACACGCCGCGCGTACCGCCGCTGTCCACCCTGGCGCCGCTGACCTTCGGCGTATACCTGATCCACCCCCTGTTCCTGGACCTGGCCGACCGCGCCGGCGCCCATGCGGGGCGCGGCGCAGCCTGGAACGTGCCGCTGCTGGCCGCGGCAACCTTCGGCCTGTCGGCCGCCAGCTGCTGGCTACTGCGGCGCCATCCGGTGACGCGTCGGTTGGTGTGAGTTCTGAGTTCTAGCCCAGCCGCCGCGGGACTGCATCGGGATGGGTTCGACGCGTCGTTTCCATTAAAGAGGGATGTCAGACACCCGATAGAGGCTGCCGACGAATTAGCACACTGTCTCGTAAGGGTGTCTGACACCTGACGAGACCGTCGGCAATTTGTCGCATCGCCTCATCACCTCATCACCTCATCGTCGCATCGTCGCATCGCCTCGTCGTCGCATCGCCTCATCACCGACATCCGAGGACGATATAACGCTGCCCCGATACCGCCGGCCCCCAGCGCCCATCTGCTCCCGCAATTCCCCAATTCCCTCCCCAGGTGTCAGACACCCCTACGAGACGCCCCCCCGGACAGTCCACCCCGCCACCCGGGTGTCTGACATCCCCTCTTCCCCCCACCCAATGTGGACCCACCGCCAGCCAGTGCGTCCTGGGCGGGGGCCGGGCGAGTTGGACGGCGGGGCAGCCTGCGCAGCAGGCCGAGGGCGCCTGGTGGCGCGCCCGAACCCGACGGACTTCGCCCGGCCCCCGCCCAGGACGCACTGGCGACTCAAGAACCCAACAACCCCAAACACCCACCACATCCCCCACCCTACTCAAGTGCCTCCGCCGATCGGATAGGGTACAATTCACTGTTTCATCGGCCAGACCGATTTTTCTTCGCGCCAGAACGGAAACCCTGCCGTCCTGGCTTTTTTATCCGAGCGGAGGGAATCATGACCGACATTGGTCGGATGGTGCATGTCGCGCCAGCTCGCACCCAGCTTCCCGTCAGCGCGTATTTTGACGAAGCCCGCTTCAAGCGCGAGCAAGAACTCATATTCAAGCAATCGTCCTTGTATGTCGGCCACCAGAAACTGGTGCCCGAGATCGGCGATTGGCGCACCCTGCCCCAGGAAGACGGCGGGCGCGTCCTGGTTCGCAATGCGCAGGGCGTGGAACTGGTCTCCAACGTCTGCCGCCACCGCCAGGCCCTGATGCTGGGCGGCCAGGCCGGCAACGTCACCGGCGCCGCGCCGGGGCATGGCAACCTGAAGGAAACCGGGGGCAACATCGTTTGCCCCCTGCACCGCTGGACCTACAACAACCGCGGCGAACTGCTGGGCGCCCCGCAATTCGACTCCACGCCCTGCATGAACCTGCAGCGCTTTCGCCTGCGCGATTGCCACGGCCTGCTGTTCGAAGGCCCGCGCGATGCAGCCGCCGACCTGGCGCCGCTGTTCGCGCGCCCCGAATTCGATTTCGGCGACTACGTGCTCGACCACGTCGAAATCCACCAGTGCCACTACAACTGGAAGACCTTCATCGAGGTCTACCTCGAGGACTACCACGTCGGCCCCTTCCACCCGGGCCTGGGCCGCTTCGTCACCTGCGACGACCTCACCTGGGAATTCTCCGACTGGTACAGCCTGCAGCGCGTGGGCGTGCACAAGGCGCTGGCGCAGCCGGGTTCCGACGTCTACAGGCAATGGCACGATCGCGTGCTGGACTACCGGGCCGGCGACGCGCCCGATTTCGGCGCGGTGTGGGTCACGTACTTCCCCACCCACATGATCGAGCTCTATCCCCATGTGCTGGTGCTGTCCACGCTCTACCCCAAGAGCCCCCAGGAAACGGTCAACGTGGTCGAGTTCTACTACCCCGAGGAAATCGTCGCCTTCGAGCGCGAATTCGTCGAGGCCCAGCGCGCAGCCTACATGGAAACCGCCATCGAAGACGACGAGATCGCCGAACGCATGGATGCCGGCCGCAAGGCCCTGATGCTGCGCGGCGTCAACGAGGCCGGCCCATACCAGTCGCCCATGGAAGACGGCATGCAGCACTTCCACGAATGGTATCGCCACATCATGCAAGAACACGACCCGGCCTGAGCCGGGCACCATTCCCCTGCGCAGGGCGGGCCTCGGGCCCGCCCTTTTTCTTGCCGGCCAGCCCGGCGCGGTCATCAAACCGTCAAGTCGCCGCGGTCTACTGGCCCTTCTGCCCAGCGTGGCGAACGCGCCCCGCGGGCAGGACCGGGACCATCCCAGGGGCAAGACCATGGCTTTCACACTGCAAGACATCGAGCAACTGTTCGAAGAGCGCGGGCATCGCGCCTACGACGGCGAGTCCGTCACCCAGCTGCAGCACGCGCTGCAGACGGCCGCGCTGGCCGAGCAGGCCGGCGCATCGCCGCCACTGATCACGGCCGCCCTGCTGCACGACCTGGGCCACCTGATCGCGGGCCGGCCCGGCACGCCCACGCTGGCGGGCCTGGACGACAAGCACCAGTACTTCGTGCTGCCCTTCCTGCGTGGATTGTTCGGCGCCACCGTGCTCGAGCCGATCCGGCTGCACGTCGAGGCCAAGCGCTACCTGTGCTTCGTCGAGCCGCGATATGAAGCGGCGCTGTCGGCCGATTCGCGCCGCAGCCTGGCGCTGCAGGGCGGCAGCTTCGATGCCGGCCAGGCCATCGATTTCGCCAGCATGCCGGGCGCGCCGGATGCCATCCGGCTGCGCCGCTGGGACGACCAGGCGAAGGTGCCTGACCACCCCACGGAACCGCTGGCCTATTACCTGGACATCGCCGAGCGCGCAGCCCGGCGTGCACAAACGGCGAAGGCCGCCTGACCGCGCCGGGTCAGGCGCCGCGCGCCACCGGCCGGGCCGGGTCGCTGCACCATTCGCTCCAGGAACCGGGATACAGGCGCGAACCGGCCAGCCCGGCGATTTCCATGGCCAGCAGGTTGTGGCATGCCGTAATGCCCGAGCCGCACTGGTGCACCACGGCGCGCGGATCGCGCTCGCCCAGCAGGGTGGCGAACTCGGCGCGCAATTGCGCGGCGTCTTTGAAGCGGCCGTCGGCCTGCAGGTTGTCGCCGTTGGGGCGATTCAGCGCGCCGGGAATATGGCCCGCCACCGGGTCCATGGGTTCGACTTCGCCGCGGTAGCGATTGGCCGCGCGCGCGTCCAGCACGATGAAGGCGGGCTGCGCCAGGTTCGCCAGCACCGCCTGGGCATCGACCGTGTCGGCCAGCGATGCGGCGGACGGCGCGACGCCGGCCGCTACCGCGGGCGCGGGCGCGGCCGTGACCGGCAGGCCCGCGGCGGTCCAGCCCTGCCAGCCGCCGTCGAGCACCGCCACGCGCTCGTGCCCCAGCCAGCGCAGCATCCACCACAGGTGCGCGGCAAACATGCCGCCGCTGGCGTCGTATGCCACCACCAGCGTGTCGGGCCCGACGCCGTGCGCGGCCATCAGCGCCGCCAGGTCGGCGCGCGACGGCAGCGGATGGCGGCCGTTCTTGCCGGTGCGCGGCGCGGCCAGTTCGGTTTCGTGGTCCAGGTAGCGGGCGCCGGGAAGATGGCCCTGCTCGTAGGCGCGCCGGCCCGCCGCGTGGTCGGCCAGGTCGTGGCGCACGTCGAAAATGCGCACGTCGGGCGCTTGCAGGCGAGCGGCCAGGTCGGCGGCGGAAATCAGCGTCATGGTCATGGGGTAGGCTCCGGAAATCGGGGGATGTTCAGAGTAGGCTAGGCGCCGGCAGGCATGCGCATGGTGCGCCAGATCGACAGCATGCCCGCGGCGATGATCAGGCCCATGCCAGCCCAGGCCAGGGTGTCGGGCACGTCGCCCCACATGGCCATGCCCAGCAAGGCGGCAAATATGATCGTGGTGTACTGCAGCGCGGCCGTCAACAGGGCCGAGCCGGACCCGAACGCCCGCGTCATGGTCAATTGCCCGAACAGCCCCGCCACGCCCACGCCGAACAGCGCCGCGTAGCCCAGCCAGTCGGCCTGGCCCCAGCCTTCCAGGCCCAGCCCCGCCAGGCTGCTGACGCACACGGCCAGCGAGAAGAACAGCACGGTGCGCCATTCGGGTTCGCCGATGCGGCCCAGCTGGCGGATCTGCAGCATGGCCACCGCGGACATCGAGCCCGCCCCCAGGCCGAACACGGCGGCCAGCCACTGGTCGTGGTTGATGCTGGGGCGCAACACGGCGATGACCCCGGCGAAGCCCAGCGCCACCGCGGCAATGCGCACCGGGTCGCGCTGCGCCCCGCCCCAGCCCAGCATCCAGCAGGCGATGAACAGCGGCGCCGTATAGTTCAGGCTGGTGGCCGTGGCCAGCGGCAGGTGCGAAATGGCGAAGAACCCCAGCCACATGGATGTGACGCCAGCCACGTTGCGCCACAGGTGCAGCCGCCAACTGATGGGAATAATGGACTGCCGGGCGGCGCGCGCCCACACCAGCAGCAGAATGACCGAGGGAAAACCGCGAAACAGGACGATCTGGGGCAGCGAAGCGCCATGCTCAGTCGCCAGCTTCACAAATGACCCCATCACGGCGAACATGGCGGACGCCACCAACATCCAAAGAGCCTGCATGGGGGAAAAAACGGAAGGAAAATAGGGGAAAGCGATACTATACTCCCGGTCCGGAAAGCTTACCCTCGCCCGCGCGGGAACCGCCCCGCCCCACCCTGGTCCAAACAGGCGCTCATTGCTCGCAGAGGAACATAACAAGCATGAAACGCATTTTTCTGTTCATCGTCACCAACCTGGCCGTCATGGTCGTGCTGTCGGCCACGCTGCGCATCCTGGGCGTAGACCGCTACATCACGGCGCAGGGCCTCGACATCCAGGCCCTGCTGATCTTGTCGGTGGTCATCGGCTTCACCGGCGCCATCATCTCGCTGCTGATCAGCAAGCCCATGGCCAAATGGAGCACCGGCGCCCAGGTCATCGATCCCAACGCGCCGCGCGGCGCCCGCGAGGCCTGGCTGCTCGACACGGTGCACCAGTTGGCCGACCGCGCCGGCATCGGCCGCCCCGAAGTCGCCATCTACGAAGGCCCGCCCAATGCCTTCGCCACGGGGGCCTTCAAGAACGATTCGCTGGTGGCGGTTTCCACGGGCCTGCTCGACAGCATGACCGAAGAAGAAGTCGCCGCCGTACTGGGCCACGAAGTGGCGCACATCGCCAACGGCGACATGATCACGCTGACCCTGATCCAGGGCGTGGTCAACACGTTCGTGGTGTTCCTGGCGCGCCTGGTGGGCTATTTCATCGACCGGGTGGTGTTCAAGAACGAACGCGGCGTGGGCATCGGCTATTACGTCACCGTGCTGGTCTGTGAAATCGTGTTCGGCATCCTGGCCTCGATCATCGTGGCCTGGTTCTCGCGCCAGCGCGAATATCGCGCCGACGCCGGCTCGGCCCAGCTGATGGGTTCGCGCGAACCCATGATGCGCGCCCTGGCGCGGCTGGGCGGCGTGGAACCGGGCGAACTGCCGAAGTCGTTCGAGGCCTCGGGCATCGCCGGCAAGGGCGGCCTGTCGGCCATCTTCGCCTCGCACCCGCCCATCCAGGCCCGCATCGCGGCCCTGCAGCACATGCGGGTAGCCTGAACGGAAACCCCGGCCCCGACGCGACGCGCGCCACCGTCGAACTCGCGGCCGGTAGGCCTGGATTCGCCAGGCCGGGGTCGGCGGGGCGGCCCCACGGGCCGCCCGCTGCCGGTCAGTCCAGCGTCAACACCGTCGCGCCCGTGGTCTTGCGGGCGGCCAGCGCGGTCTGGGCCTGCCCGGCCTCTGCCAGGGTATAGCGCTGGTCGATGCGCACCTTGATCTTCTTCTTCAGCACCAGGTCGAACATCTCGGTAGCCGCCGCATTGAGCTTTTCAGGCGTATTCACGTGCAGGCCCAGCGACGGGCGCGTGACATACAGGCAGCCCTTCTGGTTCAAGGTGGCCAGGTTCACGCCGGACACCGGCCCGGACGCATTGCCGAAGCTGACCATCAGCCCGCGCGGCTCGATGCAGTCCAGCGAGGTTTCCCAGGTATCCTTGCCCACGCCGTCGTACACCACCGGCACTTTCTTGCCACCGGTCAGCTCCAGCACCCGTTCGACCACGTTCTCGCGCGAATAATCGATGGTCTGCCAGGCGCCATTGGCGCGTGCCAGCTCGGCCTTTTCCGGGCTGGATACGGTGCCGATCAGCTTCACGCCCAGCGCCTTGGCCCATTGGCAGGCAATCAGGCCCACGCCGCCGGCGGCCGCATGGAACAGGATGGTCTCGTTGCCTTGCAGGCGGTACGTCTGGCGGAACAGGTACTGCACGGTCAGGCCCTTGAGCATCAGCGCGGCCGCCTCGTCGAAGGCCACGCCCTTGGGCAGCTTGACGACCTGCGCGGCCGGCACGTTGCGCGCCTGCGCATAGGCCCCGATGGGGCTTTGCCCGTAGGCCACGCGGTCGCCCTTTTTCAGGTGGGCCACGTTCGCGCCCACCGCCTCGACCACGCCGGCCGCCTCGAAGCCCAGCCCGTGCGGCAGCGGATGCGGATACAGGCCGGTACGGTAATAGATGTCGATGAAATTCAGCCCCGCCACATGCTGGCGGATCGTGACCTCGTTGGCCGCCGGCGGCGGGACTTCGACGTCGACGACTTGCAGGACTTCAGGCCCGCCGTGCTGCTCGATGCGGACTGCCTTGACGAGATTGCTGGCCATGCCGGCCTCCTTTGTGTGTTGAATACCCAGACTGCGATGCGGCGCCATGCCGCGATTAACCTGTCGACGACCTGCCCGCCGGCGCCGGCCGGGCGTCTTTGCCCATCAGCACGAACACGCCGCACAGCACCAGGGCCGTCCCCCCCAGCTGCCAGGCGGTAATGGGCTCGCCCAGCATCCAAGCCGCCAGGAACAGCACCGATACCGGCCCCATCATGCCCAGCAGCGACGCGGTGGGCGCGCCGATCAGGGCCACGGCCCACATCAGCATGAACACCGGCGCCACGGTATTGACCGTGGCATGGACGAACGAATACGCATAGACCCCGGCGGGCTGTATCAGCATCGCGGGCGGATGCACCAGGAAGAACTGGACCACACAGGCCACGCACGAGACCAGCATGGCATAGGCCACCAGCCGCGTCGCGCCGACCCGCTTGACCAGCTCGCCCGAGCAGATCAGATATACAGCATAGCTGAGCGCCGAACCGAAAATGAACAAGGCCCCGAGCGCCACGTGGGAACCGGCGCCATGGGCCAGGTCTTGCGCGAACACCAGGATCACGCCCAGGTACGAGGCCACCATGGCCACCCACTGGCGCGCCGACACGGGACGCTTGAGCAGCCAGGCCGACAGCAGCACCACCATGGTGGGCGACAGGAACATGATCAGCCGTTCCAGGCTGGCCGACACGTAGCGCAGGCCCAGGAAGTCCAGGAAACTGGACAGGTAATAACCCAGCAGGCCCAGCACCCACAGCTGGACCCGCTCGCGCCCGCTAAGCACCGGCAGCTCGCCCCGGCGGGCGCGGCGCGCCTCGCGCCAGGCCACGACCGCGAAGAACGGCATGGCGAACAGCATGCGGAAGGCGATCAGGGTGATGGCGTCGATACCGTACTGGTACGTGAGCTTGACCACGATGGCCTTGGCGGCGAACAACACGGCACCCAGCGTTGCCAGGAAAAAGCCGAGCGAGCGGGAAGAGGCGGTAGGCCAAGGCCTGGCGAGACGATTCATGCGATGATTTTATATTTTCCAGCGCGCCTTTCGCACGCCGTTCACCTCTTTTTGATTGCCCGCGCATGACCCGCCAACGCGCCCTTGCCTATATCCATGTTGCCGCCATGCTGTTCGGCCTGACCGGCGTCTTCGGCGAACTGATCCAGGCCAGCGCGGCCGTCATCACGCTGGGACGCGCCGCCTTCGCCGTGCTGGCGCTGGCCGGCTTCGCGCGCATGCAGCGTCGGCCGCTGTTCGGCGCCATGACGCCGGCGCAGTTGTTCGTACTGATCGTGGCCGGCTGCCTGCTGGCGGGGCACTGGGTCACGTTCTTCATCTCGGTCAAGACGGGCGGCATCGCCATTGCCACCCTGGGCTTCGCCAGCTTTCCGGCCTTCATCACCCTGCTCGAGGGCCTGCTGTTCCGCGAACGGGTGCGCGCGGCCGAATGGCTGCTGCTGGGCCTGGTCACGGCGGGCCTGGTGCTGGTGACCCCATCCTTCGACCTGGCCGACCAGGGCACCGTCGGCCTGGCCTGGGGCATCCTGTCGGGGCTGTCGTTCGCGCTGCTGGCCCTGACCAACCGGCGCTCGGCCGTGGGGCTGGACGCCATGCAGGTAGCCTGCGGCCAGAATATCGTGGTGGTGCTGGCCATACTGCCCTTCGCCGCCAGCCAACTGCCGATGCTGCCGGCCCTCGACTGGCTGTGGCTGGCGCTGCTGGGCGTGTTCTGCACCGGGCTGTCGCACTATTTGTTCGTTTCCAGCCTCACCCGGCTGAACGCGCGCAGCGCCGGCCTGGTCATCGCGCTCGAACCGGTCTACGCCATCGGCTTCGCCTGGCTGCTGTTCGCCCAGCAGCCCACCCTGCGCATGATCGCCGGGGCCGCCCTCATCGTGGCCGCCATCGTGTGGTCCGGCTTGCGCAAGACATCGCATTGAGCGTCCGGCCAAGGCGCTCAAAAGTGCCTTGACAATATCTGCCTAGGCAATAAAATACCCGCCATGAACTCTCCCCGCCCTACCGGTGCGCCCGACACCCCGGTCCATTATCGCGGCACGGCGCGTTGCCTTGCCGACGACAACGTCGGTTTCATCATCAAGCTGGTGTACAACTCGCTGAACCGCATGCTCGACCTGGAAATGGCGCCGCTCGGCCTGACGGCCATGCAGTGGCGCCCCATCGCCATGGTGGCGCGCGGCAGCGCCGACACGCCAGCCGAACTGGCCCGCCTGCACGGCGTCGACACCGGCGCCATGACCCGCACGCTCGACCGGCTCGAGGCCAAGGGCCTGCTGCGCCGCGCGCGCAGCCACGAAGACCGCCGCGTGGTGAAGATCGAGCTCACCGACCTGGGCCAGGAAAAAGCCAAGGAAATCCCGGCCAACATCGCGCACGTGCTCAACCACCACCTGCGAGGCTTTTCGGCCGACGAACTGGCCCAGCTCAAGCACTTGCTGGGGCGCATGCTGGCCAACGGCTCGGCCTCGGGCGCGGCCGAACCCTGAACCTGCCGCCGGCCGGCAGAATAAACCCAGGCCCAGCCGGGAAATTCATGCTCGTCGCGCCGTATTGCGTCATACTTACTGACTAGTCAAATACAGTTTAATCAACTATTTTCAGCAAAACGTCAGGATGAAATATCTAATTCCCGCGGTTCTGCTGCTGGCCTTGAGTGGCTGCGCATCGATGGACTCCTCCACCGAGCCGGTGGCGCAGCTCGACGCGGCGCGGCTCGGATTGCAGGGCCAGTCCGTCACCTGGCCCGACACCCAATGGTGGCAGCGCTACGGCGACGCGCAACTCGACGCGCTGGTGGCCGAAGCCCTCGCCAGCAACCCCTCGATGACGGCCGCGCAAGCGCGGCTGGCCCAGGCCAACGCCCTGGTGCGTGGCGCGCGCGCGCCGCTGATGCCGCGCGTGGACGCCAACTACGACCTCACGCGCCAGCACCTGCCCGAAAAGTACATCTACCAGCCGCCGCTGGCCGGCGGCGTCAGTTCCGACAACCGCCTGGCGCTGGACTTCAGCTACGAGCTCGATTTCTGGGGCAAGAACCGCGCCCGCCTGGACGCCGCCGTGTCGCAGCGCGCGGCGGCCGAGGCCGATGCCCAGGCGGCCCGCAACCTGCTGGCGCGAGCGGTCGTGCGCAGCTACCTGAACCTGCAGAATGCCTTCGCGCAGCGCCAGGTGCTGCAACGTATCGTGGCGCAGCGCGACGACGTGCTGAAACTGACGCATGGCCGCCTGAACGCCGGGCTGGACACGCAGGTCGAGGTCAAGCAGGCGGAATCGTCGCTGGCGGCCGCCAAGGTCGAGCTGACCCAGACGGAAACCACCATCACCCAGTTGCGCAACCAGACGGCGGCGCTGGCCGGCGCCGGCCCGGCACGCGGCCGGCAGCTGCAGGCGGTGACGCTGGCCGCCCCCGCCGGCGTGGTGCCCGACAGCGTGCCCCTGGACCTGCTGGGCCACCGCGCCGACATCACGGCGGCCCGCTGGCGCGCCGAGGCCGCCCGCCGCGAGATCGACGCTGCGCGCGCCGAGTTCTATCCCAATATCAACCTGGTGGCCTTCGCCGGCTTCCAGGCCATCGGCACCGGCAACTTGCTGGAAGCGGCCAGCCGCACCGCCGGCATCGGCCCGGCCATCACCCTGCCCATCTTCCACGGCGGCGCGCTCAACGCCAACCTGGCCGGCCGACGCGCCGACGCCGACCTGGCCGTGTCCGACTACAACCAGAGCGTACTGGACGCGGTGCACCAGACAGCCGACGCCATCGACGCGCTGCGCCTGCTCGGCCGCGAGACCACCCAGCAGCGGCAGGCACGCGACGCCATCGATGCCGCCTACGACCTGGCGGTGCAACGCTATCGGGCCGGCATGGGCAATTACCTGACCGTGCTGATCGCCCAGACCGGCGTGCTGACGCAGGCCCGGCTGGATACCGACCTGCGCTTCCGTGCCTACCAGCTCGATGCCGACCTTGCCTATGCGCTGGGCGGCGGCTATGCGCCGCCCGCCGTCGCGCAGGCCCCGTCTTCCTCTCATTGACCGACCCGGATCCCGACGTCATGACTGCAACTCCCGTAGCCAATCCCGCCCGCAAACGCCTGCTGCTGATCGCCGCCGGCGTCTTCATCGTGCTGGCGGTCCTGTATGCCATCTGGTGGGCCTTGTTCGGTTCCCATGTGGAAAGCACCGACGACGCCTACGTGCACGGCAACCTGGTACAGATCACCCCGCAAGTGCCCGGCACCGTCATCGCCATCGAGGCGGGCGACACCGAACACGTCCGGGCCGGCCAGCCGCTGGTGCGGCTGGACCCGGCCGATACGCAGGTCGCCCTGCAGCAGGCCGAGGCCCAGTTGGCGCAGACTGTGCGCCAGGTGCGCACCCTGTACGCCCAGAACGATTCCCTGGCGGCCGACGTCGACGTGCGCCAGGCCGACATCGCCCGCGCGCAGGCCGACCTGAACCGCGCCCAGAGCGACCTGCAGCGCCGCCAGACGCTGGCCAAGAGCGGCGGCGTCAGCGGCGAAGAACTGCTGCACGCCCAGACGGCGCTGAAGTCGGCCCAGTCGGGCCTGGCCCAGGCCAAGGCCGCCCTGGCCGCCGCGCAGGCTCGGCTGGCCACCAACCAGGCGCTGACCGAAGGCACCACCGTGGCCGATCACCCCGACGTACGCCAGGCCGCCGCGCGGCTGCGCGACGCCTGGCTGGCCCAGTCGCGCACGGTGCTGCCGGCGCCGGTGGACGGCCTGATCGCGCGCCGCAGCGTGCAGGTCGGGCAGCGCGTGGCGCCCGGCGCGGCGCTGATGAACGTGGTGCCGCTGAACCAAGTGTGGGTCGAGGCCAATTTCAAGGAAGGCCAGCTGCGCCGCATGCATCCCGGCCAGGCCGCCACGCTGACGGCCGACATGTACGGCAACAGCGTCGCCTACCGCGGCACCGTGGTCGGCCTGGACGCGGGCACCGGCAGCGCCTTCGCGCTGTTGCCGGCGCAGAACGCCACCGGCAACTGGATCAAGGTGGTGCAGCGCGTGCCCGTGCGCATCGAGCTCGACCCCGAGCAACTGAAGGCGCACCCGCTGCGCGTGGGCCTGTCGATGGAAGTCGAGGTCGATGTCAGCCAGGGGGGCGACCAACTGGCCCCGCTGCCGCAACGCCATGAACCCGCCTGGTCCACCCAGGCCTTCAGCGACACGCAGGCCGAGGCCGATGCGCTGATCGCCAAGATCATCAAGGCCAACCTGGCATCATGAGCACCGCCCGTTCCCCGGCGGCGGGCGGTGCGCCGCCGCCGCTCGAAGGCGCGACCCGCATCATCGGGTCGGTGGCGCTGTCGACCGCGGTGTTCATGAACGTGCTGGACACGTCCATCGCCAACGTTTCGATCCCCACGATCTCGGGCGACCTGGGCGTCAGCACCAGCCAGGGCACGTGGGTCATCACGTCGTTCGCGGTGGCCAACGCCATCACCGTGCCGCTGACCGGCTGGTTGACGCAGCGCTTCGGCCAGGTGCGGCTGTTCCTGACGTCGACGCTGCTGTTCGTGCTGGCCTCGTGGCTGTGCGGCTTCTCGCCGTCGCTGGAAGCGCTGATCGCCTTCCGCGTGCTGCAGGGCGCGGTGGCCGGGCCGATGATCCCGCTGTCGCAGGCGCTGATGCTGGCCAGCTTTCCCAAGTCCAAGGCCGGCATGGCGCTGGCGGTCTGGTCGATGACGACACTGGTGGCACCGGTGGCAGGGCCGCTGCTGGGCGGCTGGATATCCGACAACTACACCTGGCCGTGGATCTTCTACATCAACGTGCCGGTGGGCATGCTGGCCGCCTGGATCAGCTGGCGCGTCTACCGCGATCGCGAATCGGCCACCCGCAAGCTGCCCATCGACAAGGTCGGCCTGGCCCTGCTGGTGGTCTGGGTAGGTGCCCTGCAGATCATGCTGGACAAGGGCAAAGAGCTGGACTGGTTCGCCAGCCCGGTGATCCTGGCGCTGGCCCTGGTGGCCTTCGTGGCCTTCGTGTTCTTCCTGATCTGGGAACTTACCGACGCCCATCCGGTGGTGGACTTGCGGCTGTTCAAGGAACGCAACTTCACCGTGGGCGCCCTGACATTGGCCGTGGCCTATGGCGTGTTCTTCGGCAACGTGGTGCTGCTGCCGCTCTGGCTGCAAAGCAACATGGGCTACACCGCCACGTACGCCGGCCTGGTCACGGCGCCGGTGGGGCTGCTGGCGATCCTGCTGACGCCCATCGTCGGCAAGATGCTGGCCACGCGCGACCCGCGCCTGCTGGTGACGGTGGCGTTCCTGATCTTCTCGCTGGTGTGCTTCATGCGGGCCGATTTCAACCCGCAGGTCGACATGCGCACCCTGATGATCCCCACCATCATCCAGGGCGCGGCCATGGCGGCGTTTTTCGTGCCCCTGACCTCGATCACACTGTCGGGGCTGGAACCGTGGCGCATCCCCGCGGCCTCGGGGCTGTCGAACTTCGCCCGCCTGACGGCCGGCGCGTTCGGCACCTCGATCGCCACCACGCTATGGGAAAACCGGGCATCGCAGCATCACGCCCGCCTGACCGAGATCGCCGCGCCGGGCCACCAGCCGTTCGACCAGGCGATCACCACCCTGCAGAACGCCCTGGGGCTGTCGCACCAGGAAGCCATCACACGCCTGGACGGCATGATCAACACCCAGGCCTTCACCATGTCGGCGCTGGACGTGTTCTATGCGTCGGGGGTGATCTTCATCCTGCTGACGGGCCTGGTATGGTTCGCCCACGGGCGCGACAAGACCGCATCGGGCGGCGGTGGCGCCGCCGAAGCCGCAGCCGGGGCGCATTGATCCGCCCGGAGTGTCAGACACCTAGGCAGACTGACGCAAGCTCCCGCCGCCGGTATCGGTGCAATGCCACCCGCACCAGGTGTCAGACACCCCGCAGGGTGTCTGACACCTTCAGACGCTTGCCAGCCTGCCGGCCCGAGGCCCGCCCTGTCAGCCTGCCGCCACGATCTCGGCAATCGCCTTGCCGACGTCGGTGGTCGAGGCCGTGCCCTTCATGTCGCGCGTGCGCGGGCCTTCGGCCAGCACGGTTTCGATGGCGCTCACCACGGCCTGCGAGGCCTGCGGGTAGCCCAGGAAGTCCAGCATCAGCGCGCCGCTCCAGATCTGGCCGATGGGGTTGGCGATGCCCTTGCCATAGATATCGGGCGCCGAACCGTGCACCGGCTCGAACAGCGACGGGAACTTGCGTTCCGGATTCAGGTTGGCCGACGGCGCGATGCCGATCGTGCCGGTGCAGGCCGGCCCCAGGTCCGACAGGATGTCGCCGAACAGGTTGGACGCCACCACCACATCGAACCAATCCGGGTGCTGCACGAAATGCGCGCACAGGATGTCGATGTGGTACTTGTCCCAGCGCACGTCGGGGTATTGGGTGGCGATATCGGCCACGCGCTCGTCCCACCAGGGCATCGAGATCGATATACCGTTGGACTTGGTGGCGGCGGTCAGGTGCTTGCCACGCTTTTGCGCCAGGTCGAACGCGAATTTCAGCACCCGGTCGGCGCCCACGCGCGTGAACACGCTTTCCTGGATCACCACCTCGCGCTCGGTGCCGGCAAACAGCCGGCCGCCGCTATTGGAATACTCGCCTTCGGTATTCTCGCGCACGATGAAGAAATCGATGTCGCCCGGCTTGCGGTCGGCCAGCGGCGACGGCACGCCCGGCATCAACCGCACCGGCCGCAGGTTGATGTACTGGTCGAAATCGCGGCGGAAGCGGAACAGCGACCCCCACAACGCCTCGTGGTCGGGCACGGTCGCCGGCCAGCCGATCGAGCCGAAGAAAATGGCTTCGTGGCTGCCGATCTGCGTGGCCCAGTCGTCGGGCATCATCTTGCCGTGCTTGGCGTAGTAGTCGCAGCTCCAGTCGAAATGGTCCCACTGGAAATCGATGCCGAAGCGCGTGGCCGCGGCGTCGAGTACGCGCAGCCCTTCCGGCACGACTTCCTTGCCAATGCCGTCTCCGGGGATTACCGCGATCTTGTGTTGGGTTCCTGCCACCGATGTTCTCCAAATGTTGTTCCGGCCAGCCCGGCGTGGGCGGCCCGATCCGGGCCGCTAGGCGCCGCTCCATGCCTCGGCATTGAGTTTATCGCTGTATGCCGGCCGGCGCTGCGTGCGCCGCACGTGCTCCAGGGCCGGCGTGATCACCTGCACCAGCCGGTCGAAGGCCGGGCCGATTTCCGCCTCGGGCACGCAAGCGTACCCCAACAGCAGGCCGGGGCGGGCCCGGCGTTCGCTGGCGTAGTAGCGCGACAACGGCCGCGCGTGCAGGTCCAGCGTGCGGGCCGCGATGGAAATCCCCAGGTCGTCGGTGCCGTCGGGCAGGTGCATCACCAGGTGCAGGCCTGCCTCGTGCGTCGAGATCGGCCAGTCGGCGCCGAACCGTGCCGTGATGGCCTCGCGCAGCAGCGCCTGGCGCGCTGCATAGCGCTGCTTCATGCGCCGGATGTGGCTGGCGTAATGCCCGCCCTCGATGAAATCGGCCAGCACCGCCTGGTCCATCAGGCGCCCTTCGCGGTACAGCTCGGACAACCCGGTGGCCATGTGGCCGGCCAGCGGCTTGGGCAGCACCATGTATCCCAGGCGAAACCCCGGAAACAGCGTCTTCGAGAACGTGCCCAGGTACAACACCCGGTCGTGCTGGTCCAGTCCCTGCAGCGAGGCGATCGGCCGGCCGTCGAAGCGGAACTCGCTGTCGTAGTCGTCCTCGACGATCCAGGCGCCTCGCGTATGGGCATATTCCAGCAGCATGCGGCGCCGCGCCAGGCTCATCACCATGCCCAGGGGGTACTGGTGCGACGGGGTCACGAAAATGAAGCGGGGCGCGTCGCGCAACTGCTCGGGGCTGGGCGCCATGCCCTCGTCGTCCACCGCCACCGGCACCGCCGTGATGCCGCAGGCCGCCAGGGTCGAGCGCGCCCCCCAGTAGCCCGGGTCTTCCATCCAGGCCGCGTTGCCGTAGTCGCCCAGCAGCCGCACCAGCAGGCTCAGCGACTGGTGGATACCGCTGGTCAGCACGATCTGGTCGGCCTCGCATTTCACCGAGCGCGACAGGCGCAGGTGCTCGGCCAGCGCCCGGCGCAACGGCATGTAGCCGGCGCCGTACGCGTAGGTCAGCAATTCGGGCTGCGATTGGCGCCAGCGCCGGCCCTGCAGCCGGGCCCACACCGCGCGCGGAAACAGCGAGACGTCGGGCACCCCCGGCACGAAGGCGCCCCACTGGCGGTCCGAGGCGGACGCCTCGTGCACCAGTCGCGCCCCGCGGCGCGACAGGGCGAACTGCGGCGGCAGGCCGGCACCGGCCGGCCGGTCGGTTTCGGGCGGTTGCGTCACGGTTGGCACCGTGTCCGACACGAAGGTACCACTTCCGAATGCCGACACCAGGTACCCCTCGGCCAGCAATTGGTCGTAGGCGTGCAGCACCGTATTGCGGGATAACCCTGTATCGGCGGCCAGCGCCCGGGTGGCGGGCAGCTTGGTGCCCGCGGGCACGTCGCCGTCCAGGATGAGGCGGCGCAGGATGTCGTAGATCTGCCGCGACAGCGGGATCGCCGTGCGCCGTTCCAATCGCTGCAGCAGGCACTCGGACAGGATCAGCTCTTTCAAAGTGGCACCAGAAACAAAAAACGATTTGGACCTATTGAGAGTACCAAATATCCGATACGCTGCTTTGGCGCAAGCAGAAAACGTCCACATAAATGCCAAGGGGAAAACCATGCAACCGGACCTGCCGCCACCTCGCGCCGTCATCGCCCGGGCCCGCCCGGCGCCGGCCCGACCCCGACCGTTTTAGCTGTTCCAACCGTAGCACCCGAGTAGCCGGGTGGCGCGGCGGCCGCTGTTGCACAGGAGCCCGGCCCTGCCCGCCCTTCTTCCCATCAACGCCCGGAGGTTCACAGTGAAACTGACAACACGCCTGAAACTGTCCCTAGGCGCGCTCGCCCTGGTGGCCGCCGTCCCCATGGCCGCGGTGCAGGCCCAGACGCGCGGCGGCACGCTGAGCATGATCGTCCAGCCCGAGCCGCCCATCCTGATCCCGGCCCTGAACCAGCAGGCCCCCACCCAGTTCGTGGCGGGCAAGATCTACGAAAGCCTGCTGACCTATTCGTTCGACCTCAAGCCGCAGCCCGGCCTGGCCAAGTCGTGGGAAGTCTCTCCCGACGGGCTGGCCTACACGTTCCACCTGCAGCAAGGCGTGCAGTGGCACGACGGCAAGCCGTTCACCGCCGACGACGTGGTGTTCTCGATGACCGAGCTGCTGCCCAAGACCCACGCCCGTGCGCGCGTCATTCTGGGCCGCTACCTCGACAAGGTCGAGAAGGTCGACGACCACACCGTCACCATGCGCCTGAAAGCGCCCTTCCCGGCCTTCATGCTGATGTTCGAGCCCGGCTTCGCCCCGATGATGCCCAAGCACATCTACGCCGGCACCGATTACATGAAGAACCCGGCCAACCAGAAGCCGGTGGGCACCGGCCCGTTCATGTTCAAGGAATGGAAGCGCGGCGAATACATCAAGCTCGAGCGCAACCCCCACTACTGGAAGGAAGGCCAGCCCTACCTGGACGAGCTGGTGTTCAACGTGATTCCCGACTCGGCCTCGCGCGCGGTGGCGTTCGAGCGCGGCAGTGTCGACGTCCTGCGCGGCGGCGACATCGACAACGTCGACGTCAAGCGCCTGCGCGCCCTGCCCGACGTCCAGTACACCACCCAGGGCTGGGAAATGTTCTCGCCGCAGGCCTACCTGATGTTCAACATGCGCACGCCGCCGCTGGACAACGTCAAGGTGCGGCAGGCCGTCATGGCGGCGCTGAACCGCAAGCTCATCGTCAACAACATCTTCTTCGGCCTGGGCAAGGTGTCCACCAGCCCGTTCGTGACCACCGAGATGTTCTACGACAAGAACATGCCGCCCATCGACTTCGACATGAAGAAGGCGCGCACGCTGATCAAGGAATCGGGCATCGACCCCAGCGCCTACACGCTGCGGTTCCTGGGCTTTCCGTACGGATCCACCTGGGACCGCCTGGGCGAATACATCAAGCAGTCGCTGGAACAGCTCGGCTTTCGCATCAACATGGAAGCCACCGACGCCGGCGGCTGGGCCAGCCGCACCGGCAACTGGGACTTCGACCTGACGCTGAACTACACGTACCAGTACGGCGATCCGGCGCTGGGCGTACAGCGCCTGTATGCCGCCGCCAACATGGTCAAGGGCTCGCCCTTCGCCAACGTGCAGGGCTACGACAATCCCGAAGCCGACAAGCTGTGGATCGCGGCCGCCTCGGAAGTCGACCCGGCCAAGCGGCAGGAGCTCTACACCAAGGTCCAGACCATGCTGGTCAACGACGTGGCCAACGGCTTCCTGGTCGACATGGAGTTCCCCACGCTGTATCGCGGCAACATCAAGAACCTGGTGCAGACGGCCATCGGCCTGAACGAGACGTTCAGCAACGTCTACATTCAGAAATAAAGGGCGGGCGCGCCTGGCGCGCCCGGTCCGCCGCCGCTTGTCCCGGCGGCGGACCGCCGCAACCCATGGCTCGCGGGCCATGGTGTTCCGACGGAGATGCACAGCATGAAATTCCTGTCCTTTTTTCTATCGCGCGTCGGCAAGGCCCTGGTGGTGGTGCTGGGCGTGGTCGTCATCAACTTCTTCATGATCCGCCTGGCCCCCGGCGACCCGGCCGCCGTGCTGGCCGGCCAGGCCGGCGCCGGCGACCCCACCTACCTGGCCAACCTGCGCGCCGAGTTCGGCCTGGACCAGCCGCTGCTGACCCAGCTGTGGCTGTACCTGAAAGGCGTGTTCCAGCTGAACCTGGGCTTCTCGTACCGCAACCACGTGCCGGTGCTGGACCTGATCCTCGAACGCCTGCCGGCGACTTTCCTGCTGATGTCGTGCGCGTTCCTGTTTTCCATCGTGTTCGGCGTACTGCTGGGCGTGTTCGCCGCGCGGGCGCGCTACAACAACAAGCGCCGCTGGATCGACAGCAGCGTCATGACGGGCGCCCTGCTGCTCTACGCCACGCCGCTGTTCTGGCTGTCGTTGATGGGCATCCTGCTGTTCTCGGTGCTGCTGGGCTGGCTGCCGGCCTTCGGCATGGAATCGGTCGGCACGCACCTGACGGGTTGGGCGCGGGCGCAAGACATCGCCATGCACCTGATCCTGCCCACGGTGACGCTGGGCTGCTTCTTCATGGCGGTGTACGTGCGGCTGACGCGCGCATCCATGCTGGAAGTGATCGGCATGGATTTCGTCAAGACCGCGCGCGCCAAGGGCGTCAGCCCCAACCGCGTGATCCGCGCCCACGTGCTGCGCAACGCGCTGCTGCCGGTGGTCACGTTCGCCGGCATCCAGCTCGGCCAGATGGCCGGCGGCGCGGTACTGACCGAAACCGTGTTCGCCTGGCCCGGCATCGGCCGGCTGATGTTCGACGCGCTGCTGCAGCGCGACTACCAGCTGCTGCTGGGCATCTTCCTGGTCACCTCCATCATGGTGGTGGTGTTCAACCTGCTGACCGACCTGTTGTACCGGCTGATCGACCCGCGCATTTCGGCCGATTCCCACGGAGCCGCCGCATGAGCCCGTTCCTCAGGCGCTATATGCGCAACTACGGCGCGGTGGCCGGCCTGGCCGTGATGCTGGTGGTGGTGGCCACCGCGCTGGCGGCGCCGCTGCTGTATCCCGAATCGCCCTGGATGATGGTGGCCGACCCGCTCATCCAGCCGTTCACCGACCCGGCCTACCCGTTCGGCACCGACATGCTGGGCCGCGACATCACCGCCGGCCTGGTGTGGGGCGCACGGGTGTCGCTGCTGGTCGGGCTGCTGTCGACCGGCGTGGCGCTGGCCTTCGGCATCCTGGTGGGCGCCGTGGCGGGGTATTGCGGTGGCCGCATCGACGATGCGCTGATGCGGTTCACCGAATTCTTCCAGACCATCCCCCAGCTGGCCATGGCCGTGGTGCTGGTGGCCGTGCTCAGCCCCACGGTCTATTCCATCATGGGGGCCATCGCCCTGGTGTCCTGGCCGCCGGCGGCGCGCCTGGTGCGTTCCGAGTTCATGACGCTCAAGCAGCGCGAGTTCGTGCAGGCGGCGATCGTCATCGGCCAGACGCCCTCGCGCATCGTGTGCACGCAGATCCTGCCCAACGCCATGTCGCCCATCATCGTGTCGGCCTCGTTCATGGTGGCCACCGCCATCCTCACCGAATCGTCGCTGTCGTTCCTGGGGCTGGGCGACCGCAACCTGATGAGCTGGGGTTTCATGATCGGCGCGGCGCGCACCATGATCCGCGAAGCCTGGTGGATGAGCGTCTGGCCCGGCGTGGCCATCCTGCTGACGGTGCTGGCCATCAACCTGATCGGCGAAGGCCTGAACGACGCCCTCAACCCCCAGCTGCGCAAACGCGGCGAATAGGAGGCCACCATGAGCGACACCACGCCTCTGCTGTCCGTGCGCAACCTCACCATCGCCCTGCCCGCCGGCGGCGACCGCCCGTACGCGGTGCGCGACATCTCGTACGACGTGCACGCCGGCGAAATCCTGTGCATCGTGGGCGAATCGGGTTCGGGCAAGTCCATGAGCGCCAACGCCATCATGGGCCTGCTGCCCGACTACCTGAAGCCCCAGGGCGGGCAGATCCTGCTGCACGGCACCGACCTGCTGCGCCAGGACGAAACCCGCCTGCAGGCCATGCGCGGCAAGGACATGGCCATGATTTTCCAGGAACCCCTGTCCGCGCTGAACCCGCTGATGACCGTCGGCGAACAGATCGCCGAGGTCATGCGCGTGCATGACGCGTACCCTGGCGACGCCCGCGCCCGGCGCGTGCTCGAACTGCTGGCCTTCGTCGGCCTGCCCGATCCGGCCACGCTGTACCACGTGTATCCGTTCCGCCTGTCCGGCGGCCAGCGCCAGCGCGTCATGATCGCCATGGCGCTGGCGCTCGAGCCGTCGCTGCTGATCGCCGACGAACCGACCACCGCACTGGACGTGACCACCCAGGCGCAGATCCTGGCGCTGATCGCCCGCATCCAGAAAGAGAAAGGCATGGGGGTCATGTTCGTCACCCACGACTTCGGCGTCGTGGCCGAGATCGCGCACCGGGTGGCGGTGATGGAACGTGGCGAACTGGTCGAGCAGGGCCCGGCCGCGCAGGTCCTGAACGCTCCCCGGCATCCCTACACGCAGCGCCTGATCGCCGCCGTGCCGCGCCGGCGGGCCGACGCGTCCGCCCCCGGCGATACCCGGCCGCCCGTGCTCGAGGTGCGTAACCTCAGCAAGACCTACGTCACCGGCCGCGGCTGGCTGGGGCGTCCGCGCGTGGTGCGGGCAGTCGACGACGTCAGCTTCACCGTGCGGCGCGGCGAGACGCTGGGCATCGTGGGCGAATCCGGCTCGGGCAAGTCCACCATCGGCAAGTGTCTGCTCAAGCTCATCGGCGTCAACGGCGGCGAAATGCTCTTCGACGGACGCGATATCGCGGGCCTGACCGAAAGCCAGTTCCGGCCGATGCGCAAGGATATCCAGATGATCTTCCAGGATCCGTTCGCCTCGCTCAATCCGCGCCATACCGTGGGGCGCATCGTCAGCGACGGCCCGGTGGCCAGCGGCCAGCCGCGCGCCCAGGCCGAAGCCCGCGCACGCGAACTGCTGGCGCTGGTCGGCCTGGACCCTTCCGCTTTCGACCGCTACCCGAACCAGTTCTCGGGCGGGCAGCGCCAGCGCATCGGCATCGCGCGCGCCCTGGCGCTCGAGCCCAAGATCCTGGTGGCCGACGAATCCGTGTCGGCGCTGGACGTCTCGGTGCAGGCCCAGGTGCTGCAGCTGCTGCACCAGCTGCAGCAAAAACTGCAGATCGCGCTGATCTTCATCACCCACGACCTGCGCGTGGCGGCGCAGATCTGCAACGCGGTGCTGGTCATGCACCAGGGCAAGGTGGTCGAATACGGCAGCCCTGGCCAGATCTTCGATCGCCCCCGGCACGCCTACACCCAGAAACTGATCGCGGCCGTGCCCGGCCAGCACTGGGATCCGCCGGCCACGCTGCAACCGGAGCCCGCCGCATGAACAACGCCGATCTCACCCGCCGCAAAGACGCCGCGACGCCGCGCGGCGTGGGCGTCATGTGCAACTTCTACGCCGACCGCGCCGACAACGCCGAACTGTGGGATATCGAGGGGCGCCGCTATATCGATTTCGCCAGCGGCATCGCGGTGCTCAACACCGGCCATCGCCACCCCCGCCTGGTGGGCGCCATCGAGGCGCAGGTCAAGCGCTTCACCCACACGGCCTACCAGATCGTGCCGTACGCCAGCTATATCGAACTGGCCGAACAGATCAACCAGCTGGTGCCCGGCGACTTTCCCAAGAAGACCGCCCTGTTCACCACCGGCGCCGAGGCGGTCGAGAACGCCGTCAAGATCGCCCGCAGCGCCACCGGCCGCTCGGCGCTGATCGCCTTCAGCGCCGCCTTCCATGGCCGCACCTTGCTGGGCATGGCCCTGACCGGCAAGGTCGTGCCCTACAAGGCCGGGTTCGGCCCGTTTCCGGCCGACGTGTACCACGCCCCCTATCCCGACCCCGTCCATGGTGTGTCGGTGACCGACGCCCTGGCCGGCCTGCAGGCGCTGTTCAAGACCGACGTCGACCCGCGGCGCGTGGCCGCCATCGTCATCGAGCCGGTGCAGGGCGAAGGCGGCTTCAATATCTGCCCGCCCGAATTCATGCAGGCGCTGCGCGCCCTGTGCAACGAACACGGCATCCTGCTGATCGCCGACGAGGTCCAGACGGGCTTCGGCCGCACCGGCAGGCTGTTCGCGATGGAACACTACGGCGTCGCGGCCGACCTCACCGCCATGGCCAAGGGCCTGGGCGGCGGCATGCCGCTGTCGGCCGTCTGCGGCCGCGCCGAGGTCATGGATGCCCCGCCGCCCGGCGGCCTGGGCGGCACTTACGCCGGCAATCCGCTGGCCGTGGCGGCCGCCCTGGAAGTGGTGCAACTGATGCGCACCCACGCCCTGCCGGCACGCGGCGCGGCGCTGGGCGAGCGGCTGCGCAGCCATCTCGAGGCGCTGCGCCCCCGGGTTCCCGAACTGGCCGACGTGCGCGGCCTGGGCGCCATGGTGGCGGCCGAATTCCGCCATCCCGGCGATGGCTCGCCGGATCCCGATTTCACCCGGCAGATCCAGGCGCGCGCGCTCGAAAAGCACCTGCTGCTGCTCAGTTGCGGCGTGGACGGCAACGTGATCCGCTTCCTGTTTCCGTTGACCATCGGCGACGACACCATGGCCGAAGCCATGGATATCCTGACGCAAGTCCTGCCGGCCTGACCGCCGGCCCCCACAAGGAGACACCATCATGAATCGCCCCGGCGCAGTGCCTACGGTGCAGATCGACAACGATCATGTCAGGGTTACCGAATGGCGGTTCCCGCCCGGCGGCGAAACCGGCTGGCATCGACACGGCATGCCCTACGTGGTGGTGCCGCAGACCACCGGCCCCCTGCTGCTGGAAACGCCCGACGGACAGGTCACCAGCGCCTTGCGCACCGGCGTGTCGTACTACCGCCCCCTGGGCGTCGAACACAATGTCATCAACCCCAGCGACACGGAATTCGTCTTCGTGGAAATCGAGATCAAGCAAGCGTAGCCATCAGCGAGGATCCTCATGAAGGCGTTTTTTTCCGACGAGCAGCTGCTGCACGCACCGCAGCAGTTCATGCGGCTGGGCCGCCTGTGCGCCCCCGCCGACCTGCCCGGACGCGCCCAGACCCTGCGCGACGTGCTGTCCGCGCGCGGCATCGCCGTGCAATCCCCGCCCGATTACGGACGCGGCCCGCTGCATGGCGTGCACAGCCCCGACTACCTGGACTTCCTGGAACATGCCCACCCCCGCTGGCTGGCGCTGCGCGCCGGCGGCATGGACCCGGGCGACGAGGTGCTGCCCAACCTGTCGCCCTACTATTGCGGCCGGGCCGAACACGCCGAGCGCGGGCCCTGCCCGTCGGGCTCGATCGTGGCGCAGGCCGGCTATTACCTCAGCGACCTGTCCTGCCCCATCGGCCCGCATACCTGGCGCGCGGCGCTACGTTCCACCCACAGCGCGGTGGCCGCGGCCGACTGGGTAGCCCAGCACCAGGGCGTGGCCTACGCGTTGTGCCGCCCCTCGGGCCATCACGCGCATCGCGACCGCGCCGGCGGCTTCTGCTACCTGAACAGCAGCGCCGCCGCGGCCCAGCGCCTGCTGCAAACCTATGGCAAGATCGCCATCCTGGATGTCGACGCCCATCACGGCGACGGCACGCAGCAGATCTTCTACCAGCGCCCCGACGTCATGACCCTGTCCCTGCACGCCGATCCCGCCGGGTACTACCCGTTCTACACCGGCTATGCGCACGAACGCGGCTACGGCAGCGGCCACGGCTACAACCTGAATTTCCCGCTGCCCCATGGCGCAGACAGCGAACCCTTCCTGGCCGCGCTGGACAACGCCCTGGTGGCGCTGCGCGACTACCGCCCGCGCGCGCTGGTGCTGCCGCTGGGGTTCGACACCCACAAAGACGATCCCATCAGCGTGCTCGCGCTCGACATCGACGCCTACCGCCACATCGGCGAACGCATCAACGGCCTGGGCCTGCCGACCGTCGTGGTACAGGAAGGCGGCTACCTGGTCGACGCCATCGGCCCGGCCCTGGATGCATTCCTGCAAGGCATGGCCCCGGCCGTATCCCACTAGCCCCAGCCCACAACGCCCTCATGTCCCGGCCTCCTGCCGCCGTTCCGTCCGGCCCCGCCCTGTCGCCTGGCGCCGGCATCGCGCTGTACCTGGCGGCCCTGGTGTCCTTCGCGAGCTTCGACGCGGCGGTCAAGCACCTGCTGACGCTGTACCCCGCGCCCTTCCTGAACGTGATGCGCTATCTGGCAGTGGCCACCATCGGCGTGTTCCTGGTGCTGCGCCACGGCCTGCCACGCCTGGCCGACACGCCCGACAAGGGGCTGCTGCTGTTGCGCGGGCTGATGCTGGGCACCGTGGGCACCTGCTTCATGACCGCGCTGATCTGGATGCCGCTGTCCGAGGCCACCGCCATCTACTTCACGTCGCCGCTGATCGTGGTGGCGCTGTCGCCCTGGCTGCTGCGCGAACGGGTCGGCCAGCGGCAGTGGATCGCCGTCGCGCTGGGCTGCGCCGGCATGCTGCTGATCGTGCGGCCGGGTGGCCACCTGCCCTGGCTGGGCACCACCTTGATGGCGGTGGCGGCAGTCAGTTATGCGTTGTTCCAGGTGCTGACCCGCAAGTTGTCGGGCCGCGTCGCCAGCCACGTTCAGTACGCCTACACGGCATTCGTGTGCTTGCTGGTCACGGCTCTGCCGGCTCCCTTCTTCCTGCCAGACCCGTGGCCGGGGCTGCTGGACGGCATCGCCATCGTGCTGCTGGGCATGCTCAACGGCCTGGGCCAGATCCTGCTGATCGCGGCGTTCCGGCGGGTGCAGGCCTCGACGCTGGCCCCCTTCAACTACTGCCACCTGCTGATGGCGGTGGGTTTCAGCACATTCGTGTTTGGCCGGCCGCCCGACCTGCCCGCCATCGTGGGCATGCTGCTGATCGTGGCGGCCGGCCTGTTCCTGGCGTCGCGGCAGGTGCGGCTCGGCTGAGCGGCGACCCTAGACGATGCGCGAATACTGCGCCTGGGTGCGGCGCTCGCGCAGGTGGCGGTCGAACACCATGGCCACGGCGCGCACGAAATACCAGCCCAGGCCGGTCACCTGCAGCCCGCGCGGCTGGCGCTGCACCAGCCCCATGCCGGCCAGGTCGCACAGGGCGTCCAGTTCGGTGGCGAAGTAGGGTTCGAACTGGATGCCGTGGGCCTGCTCGATGGCGTCGAACGACAGCCCGCCCTGGCACATGATGGCCATGATCACGTCGCGACGCAGCAGGTCGTCGGTGGTCATGGGCAGGCCACGCTCGACGGCGAACTGGTCCTGCTCGATGCGCGCGTAGTAGTCGTCCAGGGTCTTGGCGTTCTGGCTGTAGGTGGGGCCGACGCGCCCGATGGCCGATACGCCCAGCGCGATCAGGTCGCAATCCGGCTGGGTGCTGTAGCCCTGGAAATTGCGATGCAGGCACCCTGCCCGCTTGGCCACGGCCAGTGTGTCGTCGTGCAGCGCGAAGTGGTCCATGCCAATGTAGTCGTAGCCGGCCTCCAGGAAGCGCGAAATCGCCGAGCCCAGCAGGGCGACGCGTGTTTCGCCGTCGGGCAGCTCGGCCGGGATGATGCGCCGCTGCGCCTTGAAGCGTTCGGGCAGGTGAGCGTAGCCGTACAGGGCAATGCGGTCGGGCCGCAGGCCGCACACCTGTTCCAGCGTGCGGGCGAACGATTCGGGGGTTTGCAGCGGCAACCCGTAGATCAGGTCCATGTTGATCGAGGCAAAGCCCTGCGCGCGCGCGCCGTGCATCAGGTCGCGCACGCTTTCGTACGGCTGCACGCGGTGCACGGCACGCTGCACCGCCGGGTCGAAGTCCTGCACGCCGAAGCTCAGCCGGTTGACGCCCAGTTGCGCCAGGTGCGCCAGCCGCTGTTCGGTGGCGGTGCGCGGGTCGACCTCGACCGAAACCTCGGCGTCGGGCAGCAGGCGGAAATGGCCGCGCAGCGCCGTCATCAGGCGGTCGAGCTCGGCGTCGGACAGGAAGGTGGGCGTGCCGCCGCCGAAGTGCAGCTGCGATACGGGCTCGTCGTGCCCGATGACCTGGGCATGCAGGGCCATCTCGCGCTCGAGCGCGTCCAGGTAGCGCGCGGCGCGTTCGTGGTGGCGCGTGATGACCTTGTTACAGGCGCAGTAGTAGCACAGCGATTCACAAAACGGGATGTGCACGTACAGCGATAGCGGCCGCGGGCCATTGGCTGCGGTATCGCGCGCACGGCTGTGGAGCGCCTGGCGATACTGGCCGGCGCCGAAGCTGTCGTCGTAGCGGTCTGCGGTGGGATACGAGGTATAGCGGGGGCCGTTCTTGTCGAGCCGGGCCAGGATGTCGCGCGAAAACGATGGAGGGGCTTGCATAAAACCATTATGCAAAATCGCGCCTGGCGGCGACTTGATCAAGCTCAATTTTTTCGCAGATAAGCGCTGCGCTTGCGCCGCATCAAGCCGACGGCGCTTCATCGCACCAATCGCCTTTCAGACCACATGATGTAGTAGTAGGCTACCCGCATCAACACTACATGAAGTATGCGACCATGATGCCCCAGCAAATTCTCAAGCGCGACGGCCGCGTCGTCGATTTCGACGGCGCCAAGATCGTCCAGGCCATCGCCACCGCCGGCCAGGCCACCGGCGAAGTCGACCCGGCCGCCGCCGGCATTCTTGGCGCCCGCGTGGCGGCGCGCCTGTCCGGCCACCCCTGCCCCGGCATCGAAACCATCCAGAACCTGGTCGAAGAAGCCCTGGTCGAGGCCGGCTGCTGGCGCACCGCGCGCGCCTATATCGTCTACCGCGAACGCCACACCCGGCTGCGCTCGCTCAAGCACACGCTGGTCGACGTCGAAAGCGCCATGGAAGAATACCTGGACCAGCGCGACTGGCGCGTCAACGCCAACGCCAACCAGGGGTACAGCCTGGGCGGGCTGATCCTGAACGTGGCCGGCAAGGTCACTGCCAACTACTGGCTGTCGCACGTCTATAGCCCGGCCGCCGGTCAGGCCCACCGCGACGGCGACATCCACATCCACGATCTCGACATGCTCAGCGGGTACTGCGCCGGCTGGTCGCTGCGCCAGCTGCTCACCGAGGGCTTCAACGGCATCCCGGGCAAGGTCGAGGCCACGCCGCCGCGCCACATGTCGGCCGCGATCGGCCAGATCGTCAATTTCCTGGGCACCCTGCAGAACGAATGGGCCGGCGCGCAGGCGTTCAGTTCGTTCGACACCTACATGGCGCCGTTCGTACGCCGCGACGGCATGACCTACGCCGAAGTCAAGCAGGCCATGCAAGAGCTCATCTACAACCTCAACGTGCCCAGCCGCTGGGGCACCCAGACGCCCTTCACCAACCTTACCTTCGACCTCACCTGCCCCGCCGACCTGCGCGAACAAATCCCGTACATCGGCGGCCAGGAAATGCCGTTCCACTACGGCGACCTGCAGGCCGAAATGGACATGATCAACCGTGCCTACATCGAAGTCATGATGGCGGGCGACGCCAAGGGCCGCGTCTTCACGTTTCCGATTCCCACCTACAACATCACCGCCGACTTCGACTGGAACCACCCCAACACCGAGCTACTGTTCGACATGACGGCGAAGTACGGCCTGCCCTACTTCCAGAACTTCCTCAATTCCGATCTCGAGCCGCACATGGTGCGCTCGATGTGCTGCCGCCTGCAGCTCGACCTGCGCGAACTGCTCAAGCGCGGCAACGGCCTGTTCGGCTCGGCCGAGCAAACCGGCTCGGTGGGCGTGGTCACGGTCAACTGCGCCCGGCTGGGCTACCGCCACGCCGGCGACGAGGCCGCCCTGCTGGCGCAGCTGGACACCCTGCTGGAACTCGGCCGCGACGTCCTGGAAATCAAGCGCAAGGTGGTACAGCGCTACATCGACCAGGGCCTGTACCCGTACACGCGCCGCTACCTGGGCACGCTGCGCAACCACTTCAGCACGCTGGGCGTGAACGGCATCAACGAAATGGTGCGCAACTTCAGCGGCGACGCCTACGACCTCACCTCGCCGCAGGGGCATGCGCTGGCAGTGCGCCTGCTCGACCATGTGCGCGCCCGCATGACCGAATTCCAGGAAGCCACCGGCCACCTGTACAACCTCGAGGCCACCCCGGCCGAAGGCACCACCTACCGCTTCGCCCGCGAAGACCGCAAACGCTGGCCCGACATCCTGCAGGCCGGCACCGCCGAACAGCCCTACTACACCAATTCCAGCCAGTTGCCCGTGGGCCACACCGACGACCCCTTCGCCGCGCTGGCCATGCAGGAAACCCTGCAGGGCAAGTACACCGGCGGCACGGTGCTGCACCTGTACATGAACGAGGCCGTCTCGTCGGCCGCCGCCTGCCGCCAGCTGGTACGCCGGGCGCTCGAGAACTTCCGGCTGCCGTACATCACGGTCACCCCCACGTTCTCGATCTGCCCCACGCACGGGTACCTGTCCGGCCGGCACGAATTCTGCCCCCAATGCGATGCCGAGTTGCTGTCCCGGCAACAGGCATGCTGCAGCTAGGCGCCCGCGCCTGGCATCGCGGGCCTGGCGCCGCCAGGCCCTGTTTCCTTCCCTCAGGAGCCGCTTATGCAATCCCTCACCCCCACCCCCGCTGCCCGTGCCGGCATCCCGCTCGACGACAGCCAGCGTGTGCGCTGCGAAATCTGGACGCGCGTGATGGGCTATCACCGTCCCGTCACGTCTTTCAACACGGGCAAACAAGGCGAGTTCAATGAACGCCGCTTCTTCACCGAACGACGCGCTGCCTGACCCGGGCGGCGTCACCCGGCGCGCACCGGCACCCGAGGCGGTGCCGGTTGTGCCGCACGGCGAACCCTGCATCGGCGGCATCGTGCCCTTTTCCAGCGTCGACTGGCCCGGCACGCTGGCGGCCGTCGTCTTCATCGCCGGCTGTCCGTGGCGCTGCGGCTATTGCCACAATCCGCACCTGCAGCTGCGTCGCGGCCACTACCACTGGAAAGCCGTGCTCGAATTCCTGCACGGCCGCCAGGGCCTGCTGGACGCAGTCGTGTTCTCGGGCGGCGAACCCCTCAGCGAGCCCCGCCTACCGCAAATGGTGCGCGCCGTCCGGGCGCTGGGCTTCCGGGTAGCGCTGCATACCGCGGGCATCTACCCCTCGCGCCTGCAAGACCTGCTGCCGTACCTGGACTGGGTGGGCTTCGACGTCAAGACCGATGCCGCCGGCCACGATGCCCTGACCGGCCGCCCCGGCACCCACGCCGCCACCCAGGCCTGCCTCGACGCGCTGCTGGCCAGCGGCATCGAATTCGAATGCCGCACCACCTGGAGCCCTCACTGGCTCGCCGAGCCGGCCTTGCTGGACCTGGCGCGCGACCTGGCCGGGCGTGGCGTACGCCAGTACGCCGTCCAGAACTACCGCGCCACGGCCGACGCCGCGCCCACCGCCGTACTCGGCGCAGCCGCCCTGCGCGAACTCGAATCGCTCTTTCCCCATTTCGCCTATCGCTAGGCCTCGAATTGATTTCGCGCAATACGGTCGTTTGCTTGATGCCCTACCGTTGCGTCATTGCCCAAACTAGGGATTCTGTATTCATGTGGTTTAAAACACTGACTCTCGCCGGCCGTGAGCTCCTGCCCATCGTCCAAGGCGGCATGGGGGTGGGCGTATCGGCCCACCGGCTGGCCGGCGCAGTCGCGCGCGAAAACGCCGTCGGCACCATCGCCAGCGTCGACCTGCGCCATCACCACCCGGACCTGCTCGAAAAAACCATCAAATGCCGCGACCGCGCCGCCATCGACCAGGCCAATTGCATCGCGCTCGACCGTGAAATCCGCGCCGCCCGCGAGCTTTCCGCCGGCCGCGGCCTCATCGCCGTCAACGTCATGAAAGCCGTGCGCGATCACGCGGCCCTGGTAAAACAGGCTTGCGAAAGCGGCGCCGACGCCATCGTCATGGGGGCCGGCCTGCCGCTGGACCTTCCCGAAATGACGGCTGGGCACGACAAGGTCGCCCTCATCCCCATCCTGTCGGAATCGCGCGGCGTCGGCGTCGTGCTCAAGAAGTGGTTGAAAAAGGGCCGCCTGGCCTCGGCCGTGGTCATCGAGCATCCGGCACATGCCGGTGGGCACCTGGGCGCCACGAAGTTGACCGAACTGCGCGACGAACGCTTCAGCTTCAGCCGCGTGCTGGCCGAATGCCGCGCCCTGTTCGACGAACTGGGCCTGAACCGCGACGCGCCCAAACTGATCGTCGCAGGCGGTGTCGGCAACCACGACAAAGTTCGCCATTGGCTCACCCATGGCGCCGATGCAGTGCAGGTCGGCACCGCGTTCGCCGTCACCGAAGAAGGCGATGCCCACCGCAATTTCAAACAGGTGCTGATCGACGCAGATCCCGCCCAGCTGAAAGAATTCGTCAGCGTGGCCGGCTTGCCGGCCCGGGCGGTGGCCACACCGTGGCTGGTGCGCTACCTGCGCCAAGAGAAAAAACTGCAAGACAACGCCCGGCCCGACCCTCGCCGGTGTACCCAGCGCATGGATTGCCTGACCCAATGCGGCCTGCGCGATGGCCTGGCCCGCTTCGGGCAATTCTGCATCGACCTGAAGCTGGCGGCTGCAGTACGCGGCGAAGTCGACAAGGGGCTGTTCTTCCGGGGCGCGTCCAGGCTGCCGTTCGGCGACGCCATCCGCCCAGTGCGCGAACTGATCGACTACCTGCTCAACGGCGTCATGCCGGTATCGCAAGCCGCCGCCACCGATTCGCATTTGGCCGTGTCCTGAGCGCATCGGCGCTCAGCTGCCGCATTCATGTACCTTGGCGGCATCCGCGGCAAGCTCGCACGCCGCGGCATGCACGGCCTGCCATGCGGCGCATTGCTCCGACTCGGTGCTGTCCTGGTGGTAACGCTTGGTAGCGCCGTGTTGGTTCAGCAACACGTGGCGCGTGGGGTGCACGCCAGCTTGCGCCAGGCACGCCTGCACGCAAGCCAGCACACAGCCGTCCAGCGCCAGAATGGGCCGGCCGCTGCGGGCCCGCTTCACCAGCACCGGCACACCACCACCCACCCCGCTGATACACGACATTTCGGCCAACCCTTCGCGATCGAGCCGCACGGCGAACTGATTGGCCAGTTGCGCCACGCTGGAGCAGCCGGAACACGAATACACCAAAGGTAAGGCCGGGTTCGCCATGATGGGGTTCAGGCCTGCCCATCCGCCCGGCGTAGCCAGGCCGGGCGCTCGGTAGCATCGAGCCAGTTCTTCACCACCAGGCCCAACTCGGTATCGCCGGAAATTCGCAGCCGGCGCTGGAAGAACAAAGTGTCCGCGTCAGAAGTGCCGCGCATCAGCGCCAGGAAATCGCCCAGCGATGCGCCCAGCTCCAGGTCGGCTTCGGGGGCCCACAAGGGGCGGAAGCGACCCTGGCGACAAGTGAAGCAGCTACGCAGCCCAAGGTCTTCGACCTTGATGGCAAAACGCTTGCCTTCGATCTCGCCGGGCGGTTGCAGCCATTTCAGGTGCCGCGCAATTTCCAGGCCCAGCACGAAATGCGCCGACACCAGCGGCGCGGGAAGCACGCGCTCGAGGCGCGCCAATACGGTAGTCAGGCGATTCATCAGGGAGCGTCCACGTAGTCGATGCCGGCACGGCCATGCCAATAGCCATTGCAGCGGCCGATGCCGTCGGGCGGGGCCACGGGCGTGCCGCCACGACCATGACGGGCGTCGTCCAGGGCGGCGATGGCATCCCAGGTATTCTGGGAGTGCGGGCTGACGCGCAGCACGTCCACGCCCATGGCGGCCAGTTCGCCTGCCTGGCTCAACAGGTCCAGGCAGGCGGCGGATTGGGTCTGGATGCCGTTGATGGCCAGGAAGTCCTGCGATTCGCGCGTGCGCACGCGCAGGCCATCGGGGTGTTCGATGCAGCGGAACTCGCAGGCGTCTTTCTTCAGGCGAAAATGGCGCGCGGTGAAGCACCTTGCCGAGAAGGCCAGCGGCATACGGCCCCAGACCATCACTTCGGCCTGCATGCCGGCGGGGCGATCTAGCAGCAGCTGTTGCAGCGTGCTGCGGTCCATTTCGACGGGCGCCACGAAACGCATGGCACCTTGTGACGCCAGCCAGGCTAGCGTGTCGCCATGATAGGCGTTGACGTGCGGCCCGGTGACGAAACGGCGGCCTTTCAGGTGACGTAGCGCGCCCAGCTCGCCCGCCTCGATGGTGAATTCGTCGTGCTCGCACAGCCGCCGCAGCGCGTGCGCGTCGGCGCTGGTCTCGATGAGCGTCTGGCTCGACAGCACCACCGCCTTGCCCGCATCGCGCAAGGCCCGGGCCAGGTCCAGCCAGTCGGCAGCCCGCAGCTCGTGGCGGCGGCTACAGACGGTTTCGCCCAGATAGATGACGTCGACGGCGCTGTCGATGGCGCTGGCGTAGAAATCCAGCACGGTGTGCCGGGGCCAGTAATACAACAGCGGGCCCAGCGAAATTTGGTAGGACATCGGGGTCATTTCCAGGGACGGTCGAAGGCGCCTTGCGTGACTTGCGAGCCTTCGGCATGGCGGGCCAGCGAGGTCAGCCAGTTGGGCTTGACGGCATAGCGCGCGGCGTCGGCCTGCACGGCATCGAGAGCCGCGCGCAGCGTGGCGACGACCTGGCCGACATAGGCAGGGCTGCGCTGGCGCCCTTCGATCTTGACGGCCGACACGCCCATGGCGTGGATGGCCGGCAGCAGCCCCAGCGCGTTCAGGCTGGCGGGCTCTTCGAGCGCGTAGTCCTCCTGGCCCTCGACTTCGAAGCGCCCCTTGCACAGGGTGGGATACGCGGCGGGCTCGCCAGGCGCGTAGCGGTCGATCAAGATGCCGTTCAGGCGCGCGTCGAGCCCCTTGTCGGTGTCGACCCAGCGTACCGCGTGGGCGGGCGAACAGACCCCCTTGTTGTTAGGCGAGTCTCCGGTGGCGTACGACGACAGCAAACAGCGCCCTTCGGCCATCACGCACAGGCTGCCGAAGCCGAAGACCTCGATTTCGACCGAGGTCTGCGCGCATATCTTGCCGACTTCGGCCATGGTCAGCACGCGCGGCAGCACCACCCGGCTGATGCCGAACTGCTCGCGCATGAGTTCGATGGCGTCGACGTGGGTGGCCGAGCCCTGCACCGACATGTGCAGGCGCAGGCCCGGGTGGCGGTCGCGCGTGTAGGCCATCAGGCCGGGATCGGCCATGATGACGGCATCGGCGCCCAGCGCCTGGGCCGCGTCGACCGCGGCGCGCCATTCCTGGATGCGCCCGGCCTGCGGGAACGTGTTGATGGCGAACAGGATGCGGCGGCCCATCGTGTGGGCCAGCTCGACCCCTGCGCGGACGTCGGCCTCGGTGAAGTTCAGGCCCGCGAAATTGCGGGCGTTCGTGGCGTTTTTCAGGCCCAGGTAGACGGCGTCCGCGCCGGCCTTCAGGGCGGCCTTCAGGGCCGCCAGACTGCCGGCGGGCGCCACCAGTTCAAGAGGAGAAGATCGCGTTTCCATGCGGCAGTGTAGGAGTCGGTCCTACACTTACGCCTTGTCAGAGATCAAATCGCCCTGGCCGCTGGCGGGCCAGCCCGGAACAGCCGAACCTGGCCTGCCGGCCTCAGTAGCCGCGGTCGCGCGCCACGACTCCCGTCAGCGGTTCGCCACGCATGAAGCGGCCGATCTTGTCGGCCACCTGGGCGATGGTCTCGCGCCGCAGGCTCAAGGCCGCCACGTGGGGGGTGATGGTCACGCGGGGGTGGGTCCAGAAAGGATGTTCGGGCGGCAGCGGCTCCTGGCGGAAGACATCCAGCGTGGCGCCTTGCATATGCCCCGTGTCGAGCAGGGCCAGCAAGTCTTCTTCGACCAGGTGCTCGCCACGGCCCATGTTGACCAGCCAGGCCTGCGGCAACAGTTGCTGCAGCGTGTCGCGGCGCAGGATGTCGCGGGTTTCGTCGGTAAGCGGCAGCGTATTGATCAACACCCGCGTGCTCGCCAGGAAAGCCGGCAATTGCTGGGCGCCGGCGAAACGCTGCACGCCCGGCGCGACATTGCCGCTGCGCGACCAGCCGGCCACCGGATAATCCAGCGCCGCCAGCGCCTGCGCCACGCGCGTACCCATCACACCGGTACCCAGCACGCCGATCGGCCACTGGACGCGATCGAGCTCCGGCAACGGCTGCCACGCGCCGGCCCGCTGCTGGGCAGCGTAGTCGTCCATCTGACGGCTGGCGCGCACCACGGCCCAGACGGCATATTCGGCCATCTGCACGGCCATCCCGGCATCTTCGAGCCGCACGATGGGCAGGTCGGCCGGCAGCGACGGCAGCCGGAACAGGGCATCGACGCCCGCGCCCAGATTGAACGCCGCGCGCAGCTTGCGCTCGCGCTCGAATAGGGCGGCCGGCGGCCCCCACACCACGGCGATGTCGGCATCCTGCACTGGCAGGTCGGGCCGCCACAGGATCACCTGGCAACCCGGCAACGCGGCCGCGAGCGGGTCGATCCACTCGTGCGGCGCGATTTCATGGCTGGAGGCAAAGACGATCTTCATGGCGGGCAATCCTGCAGTCGGGGTGGGCGGAGGCAAGCGGGCCCGCTTTTCGCCGCGGGCGCACGCCACCTGGGTTGATGATATAACAGGCAGAACCGGTGGCCGGCCCCCTGCCCCGCCCCGCTTTCCAGGCCAGATTCCATGAGCTCCCTGAACGATACCCAGTTGCGCGACGTGCAGTACCAGCTGCACCCCTATACCAACGCCGTGGTGCACCAGCGCACCGGCCCGATCGTCATCGACCGCGGCGAAGGTGTGTACGTCTACGACGACCAAGGCAACTGCTACCTGGAAGGCATGGCGGGCCTGTGGAGCGTGGCGGTCGGTTTTGGCGAGCAGCGCCTGGTCGATGCCGCCGCGCGCCAGCTGCAGAAGCTGCCGTACTACCACACCTTCACGCACAAATCCCACGCGCCGGCCATCGAGCTTGCCGAGCGCCTGGTCAATTACACCAACGGCCGCATGGCCAAGGTGTTCTTCACCAATTCGGGCTCGGAAGCCAACGACACCGTCGTGAAGCTGGTCTGGTACTACAACAACGCACTCGGCCGCCCCGACAAGAAGAAAATCATCGCGCGCCAGCGCGGCTACCACGGCGTCACCGTGGCCTCGGCCAGTCTCACCGGCCTGCCCGGCAACCACAAGGGCTTCGACCTGCCGCTGCCGCGCATCCTGCACACGGCCTGCCCGCACCACTATCGCCATGGCCTGCCCGGCGAGTCCGAAGAAGACTACGCTACCCGCCTGGCCGGCGAACTGGACGCCCTGATCGTGCGCGAAGGCCCCGACACGGTGGCCGCCTTCATCGGCGAGCCGGTCATGGGCGCGGGCGGGGTCATCGTGCCGCCGCGCACGTACTGGCAGAAAATCCAGGCGGTCTGCCGCAAGCACGACGTGCTGGTCGTCGCCGATGAGGTCATCACCGGCTTCGGCCGCCTGGGCCAGCGTTTCGGTTGCGACGTGCTGGGCATCGAGCCCGACATGATGGTGCTGTCCAAGCAGATCACCTCCTCTTACCAGCCGTTGGGCGCCGTGCTGCTCAACGGCAAGCTGGCCGACGCGGTCACCGCCCAGAGCGGCCGGCTGGGCACCTTCGGCCACGGCTATACGGCCAGTGGCCACCCGGTGGCCACGGCTGTGGCGCTCGAGAACCTGAAAATCATCGACGAACGCGGGCTGATCGAGCACGCAGCCGAAGTGGGCCAACTCTTGCAACAGGAACTGCGCGCGCTGGCCAGCCATCCGCTGGTGGGCGAGGTGCGCGGCATGGGCCTGATCGCCGGTGTGGAGCTGGTGGCCGACAAAGACACCCGCCAGCCGTTCGACCCGCTGGGCAAGGCCGGCGCGTACGCCTACGAGCGCGCCCATGCGCACGGCCTGATCGTGCGCGGCATCCAGGACACCGTGGCGTTCTGCCCGCCGCTGATCATCGACGCCGCGCAAGTGCGCGACATGGTCGGGCGCTTCGCTGCCACGCTGGACGACGTCAGCACTTTCGTGGCGGGCTGACCGCCGCTAGCGCCGTCGCGACCCCAGCAGTGATCCCAGCACGCCCCGCACCAACTGGCGCGCCAGCGTGCGGGCCGTGCTCTTGACGACCGACTGCACCACCCCGTCGCGCCGACCACCGCGCGGGCCGGTGGAACCGAACAGCACGTCGTTCAGGCCATCCATCAAGCCGCCCGATGCCTCTTGGTTGCCCGCGCCGTTCGGCCGGCTGGCCGGCGCTCCCGCGGGCGCGCCGGCAGGTGCGCTTTCGGCCGGCGCCTCGGCGCTGGCACGGGCGTTCAACACTTCGTAGGCAGACTCGCGATCCACCGCCTGGGCATATTTGCCCGCCAGGGTGGCATCCTGGCGCAGCACCTGGCGCTCGGCATCGGTGGCCGGGCCGATACGGCTGCCCGGGGGCAGGATCCAGGCGCGTTCGGTCGGCGCCGGGCGGCCCTTGGCATCCAGCAGCGACACCAGGGCCTCGCCCACGCCCAGTTCGGTAATGGCGGCCTCGATGTCCAGGCCCGGGTTCGGGCGCATGGTCTGCGCCGCCGTCTTGACGGCTTTCTGGTCGCGCGGGGTGAATGCGCGCAACGCGTGCTGGACGCGGTTGCCCAGCTGCCCCAGCACCGAATCCGGGATATCCAGCGGGTTCTGGGTCACGAAGTACACGCCCACCCCTTTCGAGCGCACCAGCCGCACCACCTGCTCGATCTTGTCCAGCAAGGCCTTGGGCGCGTCGTCGAACAGCAGGTGGGCCTCGTCGAAGAAGAACACCAGCTTGGGCTGCTCGCGGTCGCCGACCTCGGGCAGCTTCTCGTACAGATCCGCCAGCAGCCACAGCAGGAACACCCCATACAGGCGCGGGGCCTGCATCAGCTTGTTGGCGGCCAGGATGTTGACGAAGCCGCGCCCCTGGGCGTCGGTGCGCATCAGGTCGTTGACGTCGAGCATGGGCTCGCCGAAAAACTGTTGCGCGCCCTGGGATTCCAGGGTCAGCAGGCTGCGCTGGATGGCGCCCACCGACGCCGACGACACATTGCCATAGCGCGTCTTGAGCTCGGCGGCCCGGTCGGCCACGTTCTGCAGCATCGCGCGCAGGTCTTTCAGGTCGAGCAGCAACTGGCCCTCGTCGTCGGCCACCCGGAACACCAGCGTCAGCACGCCTTCCTGGGTATCGTTGAGCTCGAGCATGCGCGACAGCAGCAACGGCCCCATGTCGGACACGGTGGCCCGGACCGCCAGCCCCTGCTGGCCGAAGACATCCCACAGCACCGCCGGGCTGGCCCCCCAGGCCGGCTCGGGCAGGCCGAGGTTCTTCAGGCGTTCCTGCAGCTTGGGCGAAGTGGCGCCCGCCTGGGAAATGCCGGTCAGGTCGCCCTTGACGTCGGCCATGAAGACCGGGGTGCCGATGCGCGAAAACGCCTCGGCCAGCACCTGCAGGGTGACGGTCTTGCCCGTGCCGGTGGCGCCGGTAATGCAGCCGTGGCGATTGGCCAGCGCCGGCAACAGGGCCAACCGGGCCTGGGCATTCTGGGCGATGACGATGGGATCGGGCATGGCGGCTCTCCGGGCGGCGCGAAAAAGGTGCCACAAGTGTAGAGCGTGCGCCGCCTCTTGTGCGCAACAACGCGCACGGTCGGGGCGCAGGCCGGGCCAACCACGGTAAAATACCAGTTTTGCCGATATCTTCTTCTGGGACACCATGGCCGGACACAGCAAATGGGCCAATATCCAGCACCGCAAGGGCCGTCAAGACGCCAAGCGGGGCAAGCTCTGGACCAAAATCATTCGTGAAATCACCGTCGCGGCGCGTGCCGGCGGCCCGGACCCGGACAGCAATCCGCGCCTGCGCATGGCCTGGGACAAGGCCACCGACGCCAACATGCCCAAGGACAACGTCCAGCGCGCCATCCAGCGCGGCGCCGGGGGGGCCGACGGCGCCAACTACGAGGAAGTCCGCTACGAAGGCTACGGCATCGGTGGCGCCGCCGTCATCGTCGACTGCATGACCGACAACCGTACCCGCACGGTGGCCGAAGTACGCCACGCGTTCGCCAAGAACGGCGGCAACCTGGGCCAGGAAGGCTCGGTGGCCTTCATGTTCAAGCATTGCGGCCAGTTCATGTTCGCCCCGGGCACCGCCGAAGACGCCGTCATGGAAGCCGCCCTGGAAGCCGGCGCCGAAGACGTCGCCAGCGACGAGGAAGGCGTCATCGAGGTCGTCTGCGCGCCGACCGACTACGCCGCCGTACGGCAGGCGTTCGAATCGGCCGGCCTGAAGGCTGAAGTCGAGGGCATCATCATGAAGCCCCAGAACGAAACCGAACTCACCGGCGAAGACGCCGTCAAGATGCAGAAACTGCTCGACGCCCTGGAAAGCCTGGACGACGTGCAGGAAGTCTATACCACGGTCGTATTCGACGAAGCGCAATGAACCCACCGGCGCGGCGGGGTCGCTGCGCCGGCCCCTCGCGCCAGGCTTGCTGCGGCACCGCCATGGCTACTTTAAGAAGCAATAGAACATGAAACTTCTGGTAATCGGCTCCGGCGGCCGCGAACATGCCCTGGCCTGGCGCCTGGCCCGCTCGCCCCGCGTCCACAAGGTCTACGTTGCGCCGGGCAACGGCGGCACCCAGCACGGCGACCTGCTGCAGAACGTGCCGCTCACCAGCCCCGAAGAGCTCGCCGATTTCGTCCAGCGCGAAGGTGTATCGCTCACCGTGGTGGGCCCCGAGGCGCCGTTGGCGGCCGGCGTAGTCGATGTGTTCCGCGCCCGCGACCTGAAAATCTTCGGCCCCACCAAGGCTGCCGCGCAACTGGAAAGCTCCAAGGATTACGCCAAGGCGTTCATGGTGCGCCATCGCATTCCCACGGCCCGCTACGAGACCTTCACCGATCCGGCCCAGGCCCACGCCTATGTCGACCAACAGGGCGCGCCCATCGTCATCAAGGCCGACGGCCTGGCCGCCGGCAAGGGCGTGGTGGTGGCAACCGACCTGGAACAGGCCCACGCGGCCATCGACGCCATGCTGGGCGACGGCAGCCTGGGGCAGGCGGGCGCCCGCGTGGTCATCGAAGAATGCCTGGTGGGCGAGGAAGCCAGCTTCATCGTCATGTGCGACGGCCGCAACGTACTGGCCCTGGCCACCAGCCAGGACCACAAACGCCTGCGCGACGGCGACGCCGGCCCCAACACCGGCGGCATGGGCGCCTACTCGCCCGCGCCGATCATCACGCCCGAACTGCACCACCGCATCATGCGCGAAATCATCCTGCCCACGGTGCAGGGCATGGCGCGCGACGGCGTCCCCTATACCGGCTTCCTGTATGCCGGCCTGATGATCGCGCCCGGCGACGACCCCGACCGCGCCATCAAGACGCTGGAATTCAACTGCCGCATGGGCGACCCGGAAACCCAGCCCATCATGATGCGCGTCAAAAGCGACCTGCTCGACGCACTCGAGCACGCCGTCGACGGCACGCTCGACCAGGCCGACATCACCTGGGACCGCCGCACCGCCCTGGGCGTCGTGCTGGCGGCGCACAACTACCCCGACACCCCGCGCAATGGCGATGTCATCGCCCCGCTGCCGGCCGATACCGAAGACTGCGCCATTTTCCACGCCGGCACGCGCCGCGACGGCGAGCAACTGAAAACCTCCGGCGGCCGCGTACTGTGCGTCACGGCGCTGGGCGATTCGGTGCGCATGGCGCGCGAACGCGCCTACCTGGCGGTGGATTCGGTCCAGTTCGACGGCCGCCAGTACCGCACCGACATCGGCTGGCGCGCGCTCAAGCCGTCGCAACAGAAAGCCAAGCCGCTGGCTTAGTGCACGCCCCATGAGCGCGATTCCCGTTTCCGACGTGCGCGCCTACCTGACCGGCCTGCAGGCGCGCATCGTCCAGGCGCTGGAACAGGCCGGCGGCGAGCCTTTCCGCACCGACACCTGGCAACGCCCCGAAGGCGGCGGCGGCGTGTCGCGACTGATCGAAGGCGGCCAGTTGTTCGAGCGGGCCGGCGTGCTGTTCAGCCACGTGAAGGGCACGCGGCTGCCGCCGTCGGCCAGCGCCCACCGGCCCGAACTGGCCGGCCGTTCGTGGCAGGCCATGGGCGTGTCACTGGTGCTGCACCCGCGCAATCCGTACGTGCCCACCACGCACATGAACGTGCGCCTGTTCGTGGCGACCGCCCGCCCTGACCATGACGAAAGCGACGTGTTCTGGTTCGGCGGCGGGCTCGACCTGACCCCGTATTACGCCTTCGAAGACGACGCCCGGCACTTCCACCGCACCTGCCGCGACGCGCTCGATCCGCACGGCCCGGCATACTACCCGCAGTACAAGCGCTGGTGCGACGAATACTTCTTCCTGAAGCACCGCCAGGAAATGCGCGGCGTGGGCGGCGTGTTCTTCGACGACCTGAACGAGCCGGGCTTCGACGCCGCGTTCGCACTGCTGCGCTCGGTTGGCGATGCGTTCCTGCCCGCTTACCTGCCCATCGTCGAGCGGCGCCGCCACACCCCGTACGACCAGGCACAACGCGATTTCCAGGGCTATCGTCGTGGGCGCTACGTCGAATTCAACCTGGTATTCGACCGCGGCACCCTGTTCGGCCTGCAATCGGGCGGGCGCACCGAATCCATCCTGCTGTCCATGCCGCCCCTGGCGCAATGGCGCTACGACTGGCGGCCAGCCCCAGGCAGCCCCGAAGCCGCGCTGGCCGATTTCCTGCAACCACGGGATTGGGCGTGACGCGCATCGGCCTGCTCGGCGGCAGCTTCGACCCCGTACATACGGCGCACCTGGCCCTGGCCGACGCGGCGCTGCGAGAACTGAAGCTGGAGCAGGTACAGTTCATTCCCGCGGCCAACCCCTGGCAGCGTGCACCGTTGCGAGCCGCCCCGCAACACCGCCTGCACATGATCGAACTGGCGATCGACGGCCAGCCTGGCCTGGCCGCCAACCCGATCGAGCTCCAGCGCGGCGGCGCCACCTACACCATCGACACGCTGCGCGCCCTGCCCCCCGGCCCCCGGTATGTATGGCTGCTGGGCGCCGATCAACTGGCCAATTTCTGTACCTGGCGCGAATGGCAAGACATCGCCACGCAGGTCGACCTGGCGGTGGCCACCCGCCCGGGTACACCGCTTGCGCCGCCGGCCGAACTGGCCGCATGGCTGGCCGCGCAGGGCCGCACGCTGGCCGAGCTGCCCTTCACACCCATGGCGGTATCGGCCTCCGACATCCGCGCCCGGCTGGCGCGCGGCGACTCCACCCAGGGCCTGCTGGCGCCCCAAGTAGCCCAATACATCGCCCGGCACGGCCTGTACCGTTGACCCGCCCTTGCGGCCCCCAGCCGCCACCGGGCGCAGGTTATAGTTGCGAACATGGATATACAGAAACTGCAACGCGCCGTCATCGACGCTCTGGAAGACGTCAAAGCGCAAGACATCAAGGTCTTCAACACGACCCACCTCACCAGCCTGTTCGACCGGGTCGTGATCGCCAGCGCGACCTCGAACCGGCAGACCCGCGCGCTGGCCTCCAGCGTGGCCAACCGCGGTCGGGAACTCAAGCTTGGCGGCATCACCGTCGAAGGCGAGGATACCGGCGAATGGGTGGTGGTCGACCTGGGCGATATCGTGGTGCACATCATGCAGCCCGCCATCCGCCAGTACTACAACCTGGAAGAGATCTGGGGCGACAAGCCTGTTCGCGTGAAGCTGCTGCCCGGCTCCGGCACGGTGCCTTTCGGGGCCGGCAGCCTCGACGCCGACGACCCGCAGGCCTGAACTGGCGTGAAACTGTTCGTCATCGCGGTAGGCCATCGCATGCCGGCCTGGGTCGAAACAGCCTGGGACGACTACGCCAAGCG
>Ga0182736_1000593_pt1 | contig 51211 bp, 41 predicted proteins | sample eDN5th30CKraftBY_FD_128882 | JGI IMG/M metagenome (GOLD analysis project Ga0182736, IMG submission 128882) | Enriched backyard soil microbial communities from Emeryville, California, USA - eDNA 5th pass 30_C Kraft BY (version 2) (version 2) | ecosystem: Environmental > Terrestrial > Soil >... | reverse complement strand
GCGGGCATGAAGGACTCGAAGGTCATCGTGGCCATCAACAAGGACGCCGAGGCGCCGATCTTCGGCGTGGCCGACTACGGCCTGGTGGGCGACCTGTTCACGGTCGTGCCCGAGCTGGTCGGCAATCTGTGAAAGATTGCGGCCTCGAACAACGGGGCAACTATCATGATTGAACCTCACGGAGACCGAGCTGCGTGCTCCGGGTCATGGTGGCCCCCTGATTCAACACTGGCGCGTATATCGTCCCCGATGCGCATGGATTCCCGGCGATGAGGCCCAACAACGCGTTCATGCCGTCGCTGCCAATGGTTTCGGCCGGGATGCACACTGAAGAAACGAGAGAATCCGGCGCGGTTCCACAACCGATAATGCTCAGGTCTTCCGGCACCTTCAGTTTATGCCGCAACACTGCCTCCTGGACTGCCACGCCGGCGTACTGGGAATGAGCGAAAAACAAGGCGCCCGGCCTTGCCATATCGGAACGGGTCAGTAATTCGTGCATCAGCGCGCGTAAATCGGCAAAGCTGTTGACTTCCTCTTTCACCATCACCTCGCAGTCAGGATCAAGCTCGCGAGCCTTTCGAACGAATGCATCCCGCCGCATGCGCATGCCCCCCACGCGCATGTCGGAAAACACTCCCACGATTCGCTTATGCCCAAGATCCACCAACGCTTTCGCAGCGATTGCGCCAATGGCCGCGTCGTCCGGCAGGAACTGAAGGTCGTTCGGATCTCCTGACGGGCGATTTATCACCACATACGGCATATTGGCTTCCCTGAGGATCTTCAACCGCGGATCGGGCTGCCATGCACAGGCCACAAGAACGCCGTCGACCAACCCCTGCGTGACAGAAGCCACGAGCTCCTCGCTTTGATGTACATCGGCTAAGTGGCCCAGGATCACATCAAAACCCGCAACGCGGGCCGCCGCTTCCGCTCCCCGGAAAAAAAGCGAATGAAAGGGGTTGGTGATATCCGGTGTCAATAGCGCCACAACGTTGCTCGAGCGCGCCCTGAGACTTCTCGCCATGCGATCGGGACGATAGCCCGCTTTTTGGGCGGCCTGAAGAATGCGTTTCCGGTTTTCCTCGGAAACACGAGCGTCCTGTGAACCGCGCAATACCCTCGATATCAAGGAGGGGTCCAGGCCCAAGATCTTGGACAGTGACTTCAGAGTCGGTTTTTCCATTGCAGCAATAATCCGGGGAAACCCCTATATAAAAAAAACAAACGATTGATCTAGCATGATCAAACGTTTGATCAAACGATCATACGAGCCTTTTGCAGCATACGCACGCGGGTTCCGATACTCAAGAAGCAGGACACCCGCCACCGCAAACCAGGATTGTTCCCCGCCTCGGGTCAGTAGGAAAACAGCACGATAGGGACATACACCATGCGCACCTGCAGTAAGTTGATCGTCAGCCTGTTTTTATCATGTACGGCCTCATTCGCATCAAGCGCCGCGGCAGCGCAGGCCAACACCTATCCTGACCACGCCGTGCGGCTGGTAGTGCCTTTTGCGCCTGGAGGCTCAACCGACATCCTGGCCAGAATTCTTGCGAAGGAGCTGGCGAGCGAACTCAATGTCAGTATCCCGGTAGAAAATCGCGCGGGGGCAGGCTCGATCGTCGGGACTCAGGCCGTTGCACGGGCGCAGCCCGATGGCTATACCGTCCTGATGACCGGCATGCCCTTCTCGACGCTGCCGGCCGTGGCGTCGGAACTCACATTCGATCCGAAGGCCGACTTCACGCCCATTATCAAGCTTGGCGCCCTGCCGACCATTCTTGTCATTCCGGCATCCGTGCCCGCCACCACACTTCAAGAGTACATAGCCTTCTTGAAGGCCAGCCACAAACCATTGAATTATTCGAGTGCGGGAATCGGCAGCTTGAACCACCTGGCAGGCGAACTATTCGCCAGGTTGACCAAACTGAACCTCACTCACATTCCCTATCAAAGCGGCGGGCAAGCCACCATGGCGCTGCTGGGTGGCGAGGTCGACCTTTTGTTCACCACCACCCCTCCCACGCTGGCGCATCTTCAGTCGGGAAAACTTCGCGCGATCGCCATATCCAGCGAAACCCGGGTCAAGGCACTACCCGACGTGCCCACGTTCAAGGAAGCCGGGCTGCCAGACTTCAAGTCGGAATATTGGCTTGGATTGCTCGTGCCGGCCGGCACGCCAACCCGCATCGTCAACACGCTCAATGCCGCCGTGAACAAGGTCTTGCACGGCGAAACCATGCAGAAAAACATCGCGGAGCTTGGCATCGAGCCGGGCGGCGGCTCTCCCGATCAGTTCGCGGCGTTGATCGACGAAGACATCCAGCGGTGGTTGAGCGTGATGAAAGCCACCAACACCAAGCCGGAATAACCGATAGAACTCGCCCCTGAACTCAACGACGTGATCAAGACAATGAAAATCATCGACTTTCGAATTCGCCCGCCCTACAAATCATTCACCGATATGGTGATGTACTCGAGCCCTGAGCGCCGCGACAACTTCACGCGCCAGTTGGGGCTGACACCGTCGCGAGCGGCGCAGCAGCAGTCCGTAGAACTGTTGCTACAAGAGATGGACGATGCTGGCGTGAACATGGGTGTCGTGGTTGGTAGAAATTCAGGATTCTTTGGCTCCGTTCCCAACGACATCGTCCTGGAATTTACCCAGTCTTACCCCGACAGGTTCATTCCGGTGGCATCCATCGATGCCTCCAACCGGAAAACGGCGGTCGCGCAGATCGATGCCGCCGTCATGGCCGGCTTCAAGGCGATCAATATCGAGCCAGGAGCCTACGCCAACCCGATGCATACCGATGATCGGCGCCTTTACCCCATTTACGCGCATTGCGAAGATCGGAATCTTCCTGTGATCATCATGACGGGCGGCAATGCGGGGCCCGACATCAGCTATACGCAGCCGGCCACGCTGGATCGCGTTCTGGCCGACTTCCCAACGCTGCGCATGGTCGCGTCGCATGGCAACTGGCCCTGGGTGACCCAGATCCTTCATGTGGCCTTTCGGCGGCCGAACCTTTACCTGTCGCCGGATATGTATCTCGTCAATATGCCGGGCATGGATGACTACGTCAAAGCGGCCAACGGCTACCTGGCCGACCGCTTTCTTTATGCCAGCTCATTCCCGTTTTGTGGCGTCAAGGCATACAAAGAGTGGTACTGCCAGCTTGGCCTGACCCCGGAGAATCTCGAGAAAACCATGTACACCAATGCCGCCAAACTTCTGGGCATTGAATAGCCGCAAGAAAGGAATCATCGATGACGACGAACAATCTGGCCGACGCCAACCCCGGCATACTCTTAGTGACGCTCGACGCCGCCGAAGGAGAAGAGCAGGAACTTCACGATTGGTATGATTTCGAGCACATCCCGGAACGCGCAAGCGTCCAGGGCTTCCGCACCCTGCAACGCTATGTCTGCCTGGAGGGCTGGCCTCGCCTGATGGCCCTGTATGACCTGGACTCGCTTCAGGTGCTCGAATCTCCGGCCTATCAGGCCATCGTGGGCGACAACTACACCCCATGGTCCAAGCGGGTTATCGGGAAAGTGCGCGGCTGGATGCGAAGCGAAGCGGAACTGGTGGGAACCTCGCCCAGGCAAACGGGCGCGGCAGGCGCCCCGTTGCGGTTGCTGATGGTGAGCTACCGGGGTGTGCAGGAAAATGACATAAGACCCCTAGCCGAGAAACTCCAAGCCTACCAGGCAGACAACAGCGAGATTCTGCAGGCAAGGCTGTTCCGCGCCACCAATAACACCGACGGCCGCTTGTATGCGCTGATCGAACTGTCAGTGCCACGATCATTGACCGACTTCGAGTGGAGCAATCTCACCCCCAGCTCGGGAAGCGTCGACATCGCCAATATCTATACCCGTTACTGGCGCTCTCAGAGTTGAATGGCGCGTACCCGCCGCACCCGACGGAAGGCCGGCGGCCCCTGCCGCCGGCCGCTTTGCCATGCATGATCCAGGAGACATCAGGTGAGTGAAAACGAACGACGCATTCTTCGCAGGAACCCTTCTCCCCTCCTGTTTCAGCCGATAAGCTTCCGCGACATCAAATCCCGAAATCGGATCATGCTTTCGCCGATGTGCCAGTATTGCGCCACAGACGGCATGCCAGACGATTGGCATTTCGTACACCTGGGTTCCCGTGCCGTAGGTGGCTCCGGTTTCGTTTTCACGGAAGCCACCCATATCGAACCGATCGGGCGCATTACTGCGCATTGCCTGGGGCTGTGGAACATTCAACAGGCCGACGCATTTTCCCGGATCGCGAAGTTTGTCGAAAGCCAGGGAGCCGTTCCGGGTATTCAGTTGGGCCATGCGGGAAGAAAAGCCAGCACGACTCCCCCCTGGGAGGGTTCAAAACCGGTTTCGGCTGCCGATGGCGGCTGGGACACCATCGGTCCAAGCCCCCTCGCCTTTGCCAAGGGGTTCACGCCACCTCGGGAAATGAGCGGTACCGATATATCCGACGTGACCGACAAGATGGTGAGGTCTACCGTTCTTGCTCGAAACGCGGGGTTCAAGGCACTGGAGATCCATGCGGCGCATGGCTATCTCTTGCATCAGTTTCTCTCGCCTTTGAGCAACCAGAGAACCGACAAATACGGGGGCAGCTTCGAAAACAGAACGCGCCTTCTTCTGGATACGATATCCGCGGTGCGAACGGAATGGCCGGATCACCTGCCGTTGTTCGTCCGCCTGAGCATTTCGGATTGGGTGGAAGGAGGATGGGATGTTTCGGACAGCATTGCGCTGGCCAAAATCATGAAATCCAGCGGACAGGTCGATTTGGTGGATTGTTCATCTGGCGGAAATGATCCGGCCCAGAAGATATCCATTTACCCCGGATACCAACTCGGCCTGTCAGAGCAGATACGCAAGCAAGCGGGGATCGCCACGGGTGCCGTCGGGCTCCTGCATGGCGCGGATCTGTGCGAGCAGATCGTGTCGAATGGCCAGGCGGACCTTGTCGTTCTTGGCCGAGCGCTCCTGGGCGAGCCCTATTGGCCCATCTACGCAGCGAAAAAACTGCGCGCGACGCCCAAGTGGCCAGTGCAATATGAGCGCAGTGACATCTATTAGGGCAATTCAGGGCAATGAGTGGGAGCCTGGCTCACCTGCTTCGTGATGCACGCAAGGACTGCCCAATCTGAAAGCCCACCATACCCCGGCCAGTCCGCAGGGCCATGGGGTATCCACTTGGGCGATTCGATGGGGATTCCCCGCGCGCTACTCTGATCAGAACCCAAGACGCCGTTGCCAGCGCCTTGACCCCGCAGACTCCCTGTATCTCGTCGTCCTACCCCGCCACCATGTTCATGGCCATGCGGGGCACGGGCACCGCCGCTAGACGTTGATCACACGTTTAAACGTTGATCGGTCGGCAAAGGGCCGTGAATGCTGGGTTTCGCGGGGAAACCGGGCCATGGCCTTTGCGGGAATCGCTGGAAGTACCCCCAGTTGTACCCCCATAGGGGTATCGGGATGATAGATCAGTCTGGATGCGGGTGCCAGCGCTGCGCCTGCCGGATAAAACGGGTATGGCGCAGACCGCATTGTTAGCTGACGCATGGAGCGGTACGCGATGAGATGCAGGGGAACGGGCCACTGTGGCCCAGACCTTGGAGAACTCCCATGGCAGACCACCTCACCCGCCACAACCCGCTGGGGCAAGACGCCTTCTTCACCACGCCGACCTCGCTCATGCTCGATGCCCGCCTCACGCCGTTGGAGCGCAATGGCTGGCAGGTTCTGCGCATGCTGCGCTCTGCTGAGGGCATCAGCCCGCTGGCAAACCTGGGGCAGTTGCGCCGCTATCTCACCTCCACCCCGCTGGGGCAGAGGGCCGGGTACGAGACGGCCCGGCGCGTTCTCGTCGTGCTTCGGCTGACGGGGTGGATCAGTCTGGTGGGCCAGCAACGCGATCCCCTTACCGGCCATGTGCTCAGCGAGCTGTATCAGGTTCACGAAAGCACCCTGGACTTCCAACAAGCCTGCGCGCTCGATGCCAGCCTGTCCGTGCTTCTGCAAGCGTCTATCGGCCACGAAAACAACCAGGTGGATCGGGTGGCTGTCCACATTCAAGCAACGCTGGCGCAGGCACCTGAAGCCGCTTCCATTGCGGCCCACGATCAGCGTCACGATGACGATGATTTGCCCCCTACGCCGCCGTCGCAGGCGAGCGAGGCAGCCGACCCACTGCCATTGTCTGGCGATTCCGCTGGCAGCACGCTTGTTCCGCAACAGACCGAACACGCTCGCCACATGACGGCTGAGCTGGACAGTACGTATAAGACGTATATGTATAAAAAAGAACGTACGTACCGCGCGCGCGAAGGCGACGGCGATTCGGCATCGCAGTCGGTGAGCTTGCCGCCTTGCCTGAGCAATGCCCAGGCAGATCAGCAAAGGGACGTGCAGGCCGCCTTGCGGCGGCTGCCGCCGCAGCATCGCCAGGAAGTACTCGACGAGTTGCAGGCACGCAGCCAAAGTGGCACCGTGCGCAATGTCGTGGCCTACTTCTTCGCCCTGGTGAAGCGCGTATTTGCGGGCGAGTTCCGCTTGTGGGCAGGTCGTAAGGAGACATCTGCCGCCCCACGGCTTGCCGAAAATCGGCCTGCTGGTGCGCCACGTACCGAACATCGCTCAGAACCGGCTGCGCAACCAGCATCGCGTGAAACCGCCCTGGCGCACATCGCCAACATCCGCAAGATCATGAACGCCTCGACGAACGCTGGAGACATCGCAGCGCAGGCAATGCAGGCCAAGGGATGGCAGCCACATCCTGCGTAGTAAATGCTGCCGCGAAACGGGGCGTCACTGCACGCCGCAGTGACGCCCCACGCAACACCGCCAACAATGCGGGCGAAAGCCAGTTCCTATTGCGTGCGGCCTACATGATGATGTCCGCACTACATTGACCGGGCAGTTGCCAAGACCGATGGGCTTCGTACATCGGCACCCCAACAGCGCAGGTTCCTGCAAGCGCTGGCCCGACAGGGTGGAGCCATCCCCAGGTATGCCCAGGCTCCGACCGCATACCGGCCCTACCCAGGGCGGAGCCTTCTTCGTCTGTTTGAACTCATCCCTATCGCGCCGCCTGGCGCACTGTCCTTTGCGGCAATTGCCTGTGCGCAACGCACGGGGCTGCCGCTGCATTTCTCATCCCACTTACTTCATAGGAGGACTCGTCCACGTTCACATCACTTTCGTCTTGCAGTACCTCCGTCCGGGCTTCCAGCAGGGAGCAAGACGGACGCCTCATTCGAGGCCCTGGTGTCTCCTGAACACCATGCCCTTGCCCTCACGGGATCTCGCCTAGCGAGTTGGCACCAACACTAACCATTGATTTTCAGGACAACGCAGCACGACGCTTTGCTTGGAGGCAAGAGATGGACGACTTGACCTACACCCTGCGGCAGCTATGCCAGCGCAACCGTGACGGCAGCCACAACACACAGGCCGACCGGATGCGTTCTCTCGCGCTGGCTGCGCGACAACTACGCGAGGCCGGTTTCCGGCAGATGAAGGCTTCATCGCTCAAGGGCAAGCACGTCCAGGCGCTGCTGGAACGCTGGCAAAGCGAAGGCTTGTCATCCGGCACCATCAAGAATCGGCTCTCTCACCTGCGCTGGTGGGCCGAGAAAATCAGCAAGTCGGGCATCTTGCCGGCGGACAACATGCAGCTTGGCGTGGCCGAGCGCCGCTATGTGACCAACGTCAGCAAGGCCAGAGAACTGGGCACAGGTCTTGAACAGATTACCGATGTCCACGTGCGCATGAGCCTTCAGCTACAGGCCGCCTTCGGACTGCGTCGGGAGGAAGCGATCAAGTTCCAGCCCAGTTACGCAGATCGGGGCGACCACATCGCCCTCAAGGGATCGTGGACCAAAGGCGGTCGGGAGCGAACTGTGCCCATCACCACCGCAAAGCAACGCAACGTGCTCCACGCAGCACACTGCCTGGCGGGCACAGGATCACTGATCCCGGCAGACAAGACCTACATCCAGCAGCGGCACGTCTACGATGGACAGTGCAAGGCGGCGGGCTTGAGCAATATGCATGGGCTGCGGCATCGGTATGCACAGATGCGATATGAAACATTGACGGGGTGGAAGTCACCGGCAGCAGGTGGACCGGGCACGGCTCAACTCAACCTATCACAGCGTCTGGCCGACCGACACGTCCGGCAACAGATCAGTTATGAACTCGGGCACGAGCGGGTGAAGGTGACGGCGGTCTATCTGGGAAGCTAAGTCGCACGCTGCGCAAGTGCCTGGGGCGACACAACCAAGACACGCTGTCGCCACCAGGCTCATCCAAGACGCGTGGGGCTAATTCTGCAGTAAGTCCTCCAGAAACTCCGACTCAGGCTTCACTGCTGAAACATGCAATTGGTCGCGGGCACGGGTGCAAGCCACGTACAGCAACTGGCGTTCGGTGTTGTAGATTTCAGTCAGCTCGGCCTCGTCAGCAGCAGTGTCGATGCGCACCTGTGAAGGGATGATTTCATCATCGCAGGCCATTACCGCAACCACGCGGAATTCCATGCCCTTGGCCAAGTGCATGGTGGTGATACTGACAAAACCCTCTTCCGTTGCCATGTCCTTACCGAGCACGCGCCCCTGCAAGCCTGCGGCCTTGACTGCCGCCTGCGCGCGTGGCCGTTCGCTATCGGATCGAACGAAGACGCCGATTTCCTGCGGCAGCACACCGCTGGCACTGCATTGCTGCAACCATACGCCGACGGCCCGGCTTTCCGCCTCGGCATCGGCGTAGCTGCAAATGGTCGGCTCTGGCCCGTTGAACACAGAAATCGTGCCCTTTCGGCTTTCGACATTGCCATCCACATCGGAGACCTCAGGGCCGAGCAACCGGTCGGCCTGCGAACGAATCTGGTGCGAGGTGCGGTAGTTGATATTGAGCGTGCGGGAGCGGCCACGCACATCCACACCCAGTGATTTCCACGAGAACGGCGTCTGGAAGATGCGCTGGCCAAGATCGCCGGCAAAGAACAGGGCATTGGCGCGTTTGCCGGCAATCGCTGCCAGGAAGCGCAATTGCTGAACGCCGATGTCCTGCGCCTCGTCCACCACGATGTAGTCGAATACTGGATGCTTGCGCTTCGGCATCGCCTCCGCCAGCTTGGCGAACATCTCGGCCGCAGTGATCTTGCCGGCCTGCTTCAATTGCGCCTTCACCTTGGCGAACACTTGCCAATACAAGGCACGCTGTGCCTCCGGCAAGCGCGTCTTGCGGCCCAGCCGCTTGGCGTCGCGGTAAGCCTCCCAGCTTTCCACTTGCCAAGTGTCTACCACGTCTTCCCATTCGGACAGCACAAATGCGGCGTTGGTTTTCAGGCCTTCGACCTGCATGGCAGCCGCCTTCAACAGCGTGGAAATTTCATCACGGCTGGCGAATACCGGTTTGCCGAATTCCGCTGCATACAAGCGGATGCCAAGAGCATCCATGGCGGTCACATCAATACGTTCGCCGAGCTTTGGCGTGTTCCAGATCAGCCGATACAGATTGCCGCGCAAGGCATTGGCCAACGTATCTGAAAACGTGGAAAGCAGAACGCGCGCATCTTCGTCCTGGTGCGCCAGATGCACAGCCCGGTGCAAGGCCACCACGGTCTTGCCCGTGCCGGCCGAGCCAGACACACGCGCCGCACCGTTGTAATGGCGCTCGACCAGCTGACGTTGCGCCGGATGCAGGAACACCGTCCACTTGTCCCATGGATATTCCAGGGCGCGGGCCAGTTCGTCCGTATCGGACATGACGCGGAAGCGGCGTTGCGCGTCCGGGTGCTGGAATGGGTCCGCCCCCTTGTCTGCCACTTCCGGCAACGCCGGTGTACCGCCTGTCGCCAGTTCAAGCAGAGCTTCGGCCGCCTCACCGGGCAGGTGGCCGGCCAGTTCCAGCAGCGAATCCTCGTCGGCAGCCTTCACATCGGCCAGCCACTCCTGCGGCACACCATAGGCCAGCAGTTGGGCGTCGCCATATTTCGCGAACAGTTTCGGCTTCTGCTGCGTGGCCGACCGGCTGCCCTCGACGTACTTCGGAACGAAGATTTCCTCGACACGCTCGCGGACCTCAACAAGTTGCGCTGCGCCAGTGGTCGGATGCACTTCCAGCTTACGCCGCTCGGCCCATTGATAGGCCTTGTCGTGGTGATCGACATAGCAGAGCAGCAGACTGCCCGCGGTCTTGTGGACGATCAGGCGAATGTCGCGGCTGACGCGCACCGACCAGAAGTTCGGATCCTTGGCGCGGTCGAGCTTGTGGAAGCTCCTGCCCTTGCCGGCTGGGTCCATCTGCAAGTCGAAGGCGGTGGTCTTGGCGGCCTTTTGCTCATCGCCGGTCAGGCGGGCCAGGCTGGTGGTAAACGTGTCGGCAATGCGGAATTCCATCAGTTCCTCTCAACGATGGCAATTACGCTGCGCGATACTGACTACCGCGATCCACCGCGAACTTCTTCAGCTTCTTCGCCAACTTCCGGCATTCCTTTTCGGTGAACGCGCCGAAATTAATGATCGCGTGCGCTGGGTTCCCGGGGACGGGATCGGGCTGGTGCGTCAAACCAACCGATACGGTCTCCGCGCCACTGACAGCCCACACACCAACGGATTCCAAACCGAGCTCCACTGTGTAGTGCTGATGCGATGCCTCCGCAGTAGTCTGATCGCCATCGTAAACGGACAGTTTTCCGTCATCCTTCGGGAAAGGAAAGAAAGCTTGGCTGGAAACCTCGCCATCGGGAAAGAAATTCGGATGTACCTGGCGCAGCAGCAAAATCTGATCGTTCATGCCTGTTGCACCTTGATATTTTCATTCAAGAACGCGAACAGAGACTGCCAGCCAGCAGCATCAAGGTTGAAGTCTCTCTCCACGTCCTCATCATCGGCTCCAAACGCATGGTAACTGGCTTGCAAATTGGTTAAATCGATGTCAAGCGATGGGTCGCCTTCGACTTTCCATTCGAGCAAAAGATTGCCATCTTGCTTTGAAACAATCAGGGGTATGGGTAATTTTTCCGGGTAATCAGCGATCAGTTTCTCAGAGACACGAGACAGCCTGTCGGCATTGGGCGCCAGCCCACCACCCTCGAACCAGCCATTTTCGAGCTGGGAGATTTCGTCTAATCGCGCCGAGATGGCGTAGTTTTTGGTGACTTCCAGCGACTCGATGGATATTACTTTTTGCAGGCGTTCGTAAGAGTCATAGGCACCCACACCCACCACGCTAATCTGATGACGCTCGCGACCGCCATAGGTACGAGCCGTGTTATGAAACGAATCCGACATGGGAATAACAACGGCCGGACTGTTGTCTGCCGGCTTCAGGCGAAATGAAGATTTGGCGAAATCTACTTCTTCAATGTAGCCATTGATCGAAATTTCTCGCTCATAGACTTGGTCAGCGGCCAACACCAATTGCTTGCGTTTGTCCTGTGTCAAACGGGCCGGATTGCCGCTTTGAAGCGGCAACTCCAAAGCCTCATCGGCACGCAAAGAACGGCCGAATTGATTGAAGTATCCCAACAACTCTTTCGGAAATGCTTCTGGCAAGGCAGTAACCGGCGCTGCGATGCACTCGGCCACCAAGTCACGAGCACGCTCAAAATAATCTCTCTCGCCGCCTTGTAGAGCAAGCGCGCCAGCCATGACCAGCGCCAGCATTGGCTTGGTGCTACCTTCGTCGATGCGCTCAATATCCAAGCGAAAACCCGCTTCAAACCCCTTGGGCACGCGCTGTCGTCCTGGGTGTTCCTGCAAATACAGATGCTTGGCCAGCTCGACAATCAGACGCTCATAAGCAGCAAGATCACGAGCCACATCGACGGGCAATGTATGCTCGTCAAAGCGTGCGCCAGTGAACTTGGGCTGGGAGAAGTCGATTTTCATATATATCCTCGATCTTCTAGCTTACCTTGAAAACCTTCATCACCTCATCCCCCAGGTGATTGATCACCTTCACCGCAAACCGTCCGGTGCTGGGCTTGGGGAAGGGGCGGGAGGTGTCGCTGTTGAGGGTGGCCCAGGCGTCGGGGTCGATTTCGGCCTTGAGGGTGGTCTTCAGCGCCTTGTACGGGTCGTTCGCGCCGAGGAAGTAGGCATGGCGGACGAAGAAGGACTCCTCGTTGTAGTCGGTATCCAGGAACCAGCAGGCGATGCCGTCCGCGCCGTCGCTGCGGACTTCGCCGGTGCTGGGGTGGAACACGTCCACGCCGTTGATCTTGACCATCAGTTGGCCGTCGGCAGGCACGTCGATGACATCGCGCTTGCCATCGTAGCGACGGATGCTGCGGCCCTGCGTGTCCAGCACATCCACGTCCGGTTCGCCGAAGATCACGAACAGGTTGCCCTTGCCGGTGTTCTTCAAGTCTTCGGCCATGTGCAGGTCGGCGTTCATGCGCGCCTTGAGCACATGGATGCGGCCAAGCTTGCTGAACTCGCTGGCCGGTGCGTCGTAGTTGAAGGCGCAGGCGATGAGCACGTCGAAGTTGGCATCGCCGGCTTCGCGGGCGGCATCGACCAGGTCGGCGCGGGTGACGGTGCCGAACTCGGGGCCGACCAGGATGCCGGCGCGTTTGACCTGCCCGTTTTCCAGATAGCGGCCTTCTGCGCAGATCAAGTTACCGGGCCACGGTTCCAGTGAGGTGAATTCGATCTTGTCGGCTTTGTGCGCCTGCTGCACGCCGGCGGTGCGCAGGTTGGCGAGGATCAGGCTGGCGAAGTCCTGGCCGTATTCGGCCTGGGTTTCGGCCACGTGGTCGATCAGCTCGTCTTCCTCATCCACGCCGAGCACACGGTGCGGGCTGAGGGATTCCACAGTGAAGGGGCCGGCCACACGCACCTTCTTCTTGTCCTCATAGGGTTTGTCGTAGAGGTATTCGAACTCGGCCTTGGCGGCGATGGATGCGTCGATTTCCTTTTGGCGGGCGATGCGCTGCTGCCACCAGTCGGCGTGCAGCTTTTTCGCGGCTTCGCTCCATTTGGCATCAGCTTCGCGCGGAATCTCCCATTCCTGCCACTGTTTGCCCAGCGCCTGGTTCAGCGCGTCGCGCAGCGGCTCCAGTGTGGTCTGGAACTTGTCCCAGATGACGTCGATTTCGGTATTGTTGGCGATGGATTTCAGGGTGATGTGCGGCACGCGCTCATAGACGAAGCCGTGGGCGATGTTGCCATAAGCGGGCTGGCTGGAGGGCGCGCTGCGAGTGACTTCGGCTTCCTTCAACTGGCCTTCGCGGGAATCGGCCAACAGGTAGTACGGGTAGCGCGCGCCCATGATGCGGGCGCGGGCCAGTGCCAGCGCAACACGCGAGGTGTCGATAGTGATCCAGCGGCGGCCCCATTGTTCGGCGACGTAGGCGGTGGTTCCGGAGCCGCAGGTGGGGTCGAGCACCAAATCACCGGGATCGGTACACATCAACACACAACGATCAATGACCTTTCGTGATGTTTGGACGACATAAACCTTATCCTCTGCAAAGCTACCCAAGAATGTGTCGGTCCATAACGCACTGATTGGAGAGACGGGGTAGTCCTCCAAATAGTTCATCTGCGACAAACTATTCGAAGCCACGTGTAATCTTGTCGCTTTACCCATCCGCGTCATCCCTACCTCGGTAGTCTTCCACGGACGGGCGTATTGCTTACCGCGATAGGTGAAGCTGAATACAGGATTACCTTGCGTAGTCACATTCCCTGGACGATAGATCATCGATCCGACTGGGATGGCTCCGCTAGACTGCTCTTCGGTCGTCATTCCACGACGAGTGCCATCAGGAAGCTCAATCCAAGTGAATGTCTTTGATGATCCATCAAAAGCATCCTTCCCTTTAAACAACTGACGATATTTTGTTTGTGACTTATTGCGTCCGTACCAAATCACATAGTCCGTTTGTGTTGATAGGAAATTCTGTTTTACTCCGCCTGTAGTAACGTGAGAAATCAGGCTGATGAAGTTTTCGTTTCCAAAAACCTCATCCATCACTGTTCGCACGCGATGCACATTCTCATCGCCAATCTGCACGAAGATTGACCCGGACTCGGTCAACAAGTCCCGCGCCACCGTCAGCCGATCGCGCAGATAGGTCAGGTACGAATGAATTCCGTCGCGCCACGTGTCGCGAAACGCCTTCACCTGCTCCGGCTCTCGGGTAATGTGGTCGGCATTACCGTCCTTCACGTCGCGACTGGTCGTTGACCATTGGAAATTACTGTTGAATTTGATGCCGTACGGCGGATCGAAATAGATGCACTGCACCTTGCCACGCAGCCCCTCGCGCTCGGCAAGACTCGCCATCACCTGCAAGCTGTCGCCTAGGATGAAGCGGTTCTGCCAGTGGCCTTCATGCTGGTAGAACTCGGTACGGTCCGCACCTTCGGGTAAGCCGTTGAAGTCGCCGAACAAATCAAGCGAGTCCTGTTGCGGCGCGGCGGCTTCGCGTCGTTCTTCGGTCTGGCGGCGCAGATCGTCGATCAACACCTTGGGCTTGACCTTTTCCTGGATGTACAGCGGCGGCGCATTGACCACCAGATCTGACCAGTCCTGCTGGTCCTTGCCGCGCCAGATGAGCTGCGGGTCGAGGTCGCGGTTCAGCCGCTGCTGGAACTCCGGAGATGCCTTGCCCGCGTCGTGCAGAGCGCACAGTTCCCCCAGCCATTGCCGATTGGCGCGTGGGTACGCCACCTGCACCGGCGCCTGCTCGTGCTGCTGCATCACCGACTGGTGTTCCACCGTCGGGATGTTCTTGCGTTTGGCCTCGGTATGCGTGATCTGCTCGATGCTCTTGCCGGGCTTCTGGGTTTTCTTGGTTGCCATCTCAGTGTTCCTTGTTTCCCGGTGCAGCCGCTTCAATCATTTGGTTGAACTTCGCCTCGACCTCTTTCGCGAAGTCGTCCTGCATTTCGTACACGTCGCCAAACTCGGCGAAGGCCCAACGGCCGTGTGTGCCGAGGTGATTCACGCCGGGAATCCAGTAGGTGTCCATGGTGGACTTCTTTTCCTTCGCGTCCTCGCGCCGGTAGCCCTTGATCTCGACGATCAGGTTCAGCGGGTCGTTCTTGCCGTGGCCATCGTCCACTTGCACGATGAAGTCCGGAATGTAGATGCGATTGGCCGAGCCGAAGCGGTAGGGCACTTCCAGGCCGAGGTTGTGGTTCTTGGTGTAGGCCAGCACCTTGGGGTGGGACTCGGCGACACGGCAGAATTCGCCTTCCCAGCCGCTGTCCAGAATCACCCAATTGACCTGATTCTTCGGCTGGTTGTCCACGCCGAGGGTTTCCCAGCGTTCTTCGCGCGAGGTGTTGAAGCGCACATGCGCCGTGCTGCCCGTTGCGTTGAAGGGGTCGAGGATAGCCTTGACCTGCCGGCCCTTCTCCAGCTCCTTCGCGGTGATGCCCTTGGTGATGCGTTGGCAGGCCATGTCCGCCAGCTCGCGGTACATCAATTGCGCCGGGTAGGTTCCGCCCTTGCATTCCAGGCATTCATCCAGCCACTGGCGCACGATGCGCTTGAGCTGACCGAACAAGGCAATCGGCGCATCCTGTCCTTGATCGCGCCAATGCCCGAACAACAAGTGCTTGGTCAGCTCCATCAGCAGGGTGGACTGGCGCACGTCTCCCAGATGCTTGATGTCCAGTTCCACCGCCTCGCCGATGATGCCGGCGTTGTGAGTCTTGGTCGCACCGACCATATCAGGCGTCAGACTGAGGTGGTGATCGTCGTTGAATTCGGCCTCGAGTTGTTCTTCTGGCAGTTCGACACGATAGCCCTGCACGCGCGGAAACCGTATTTCCAGATGGTCTCGCTCCGGGCGCAGTGCCTTGACTGTGACGGTTTCGCGGGGCTTGGGCGGCGTGACGACGACAGGCTTGGCAGTGAAGTCAAAGGGAATGCCGAATACGTCGGCGTACTCAACGTCGAACAGGCCCTGCTCGTTCAACTCATAGGATTGTCGACGCAGGGCTCGACCAATCACCTGTTCGCACAGAAGTTGGGTACCGAACGCACGCACGCCGAGGATGTGAGTGACGGTGTTGGCATCCCAGCCTTCGGTGAGCATGGACACCGACACGACGCAACGGATTTGCTCACCCAGGCGCCCTTGCTTGCCAACGGTGTTCATCACTTCGCGCAGAAGTTCACTGTCACTCAGGTTCTCAGCCTGGCGGCGGTCGCCGGTGCGCTCGATGATCTCGCGCTTGAAGCGTTCGATCTCATCGGCAGCCATGCCTCGGAAGTTATCGTCCAACGCCTCGCCGGATTCGAGCTGCTCACTGTCAATCAGCAGCGTGTTCGGGCGTGCCAGCGGCTCGCCATGCTCATCAAAATTGCGGAACAATTCCAGCCGCCCCGGCACGCGCGTGATGGAGCCGTCGTCGTTGGTGCGCTCGAAACCGGAGATGTAATCGAACACCAGTTTGGAAGTGGCGGTGTTGTTGCACACTACGATGAAGCACGGAGGCACGTTGATGCCGGCCTGTTTCCAAGCATCAAAGGTTTTGCGGTAGTGGCCGTACAGGGCTTCCAACGCGGTCTGCAATTCCACCGGGATAGCCAGCGGATCGAGTTGGGCGTTCTTGCCTCGCCCCTTCTTCGGCATTTTTTTGCCGATGTGCTTCCAGAGCTCGCGGTAGATGGGCATTTCCGCGCCAGGGATGTTGTCGGCCACCGGCACGCGCGGCAGTTTGACGATGCCGCATTCGATGGCGTCCATCAGCGAGAAGTCGCTCATCGTCCAGGGAAACAGCGTACCTTCCACGTAGCCAGAACCGGCCAGGAAGAACGGCGTGGCCGACAGGTCGATCACCTGTTGCAAGCCCAGTTTGCGGTTGACGGCCTCCAAACCAGAAATCCACAGGCGCGCGGCTTCATTCTCGTCCTTAACGTGTTCCTTGGCCGCCTTGAGATCATCGCCGGTCAGGGGATTACCCTTGCCGTCGATGAAGTCGTCGTCGGAAGCGGGCTTCTCTCGATAGCAATGGTGCGCCTCGTCGTTGATGGCGAGAATGTTCTTCAGCCCCATCAATTCCGGCATGACTCGCTGAAGCATCTGGCCCTCAGTTTCCAGCGTGTCCAGCTCGCTGCCGGTACGGCCTTGCAGCAAGCGACGGCCTCCCTTGGACAACTCCATGCGCTCGCGCAGTTTGAAGGCGTGGTAGTTGGTGATGACGATCTTGGCCTTGTCCAGATCCGCCAGCATGTCGCGGGGCACGATCTCTCGGCTGGCGTAGTAGCTGTCCGCGTCATTGGGCAGCAGCACGCGCAGACGATCCTTGATGGTCAGGCCAGGGGCGACCAGCAGAAAGCCTCGGGTGAATTTCTTGCTCTGCGGATGGCGCACGGCATTGACCGTCTGCCATGCGATGAGCATGGCCATGACCGTGGTCTTGCCTGCCCCGGTGGCCAGCTTGAGCGCCAAGCGCAGCAGGCCAGGATTGGCATCGTTGCTAGCCTTATCCAAGTGATCGAGGAAGCGCTCGCCGTTCTTGCCAAGCTGCGGAGCGACCTCGGTCAACCAGATGGCAGTCTCGGCCGCTTCGACCTGGCAAAAGAACGGACGCACACCAGCGAACTTGTGGTTGCGCCAATGTTCCAGTAGACGGGCTGTTTCGGGGGTGACGCGCCATTGCGACGGGGGGAGCTTACGCCAGGCGTCCACTTCCTGCCGAACCGCATTGATGATGGCGGTGTGGTCATAAGCCTGCTTGGCAGTGGACAGGCCCTTGCCTTCATCAAACAACAGACCCGCCTGCTCGTATTCACCTTTCTTCTTGCGCGGTTTGGGAATCGGTGTGATGAAGTCGGCGCGGCGACGGCTGGAGACGATTTTCTGGGTCGGTTGACCGCTGGCGTCCAGTTCCCAATGCCTGGCCGGATACTCATACGGCGAATTCAGAATGGGTTGGGCGAAGAACTGGTCACTCACTTTTTAAGTCCCTTATTGATGTTTTTTCGAGGCGATTCAAAGCACGCAGCCGCGATCTTTAGCCGTGTCCATGGCTGGATGATTTGCTGGAGGTTGCCCAGCAAGCGAATGATGTTGTCGATCAGCTCCATCACCACTCCCTTAACCTTTTTTCATCCATTTCGCCCCTCGTCCTTTGCCTGTTGACTCTATCAATCCCTCTGACTTCATCGCCCGCAGCACCAACCGCACCATATCCCGGCTCACGCCTGGGCAGGCTTCTTCAACCTCGGAAATCGAAAACGGCAGACTGCGACCCAAGACGTCTGCGCGTACCCGGTCGCCCTTGCTGCCACGGCCTCGCTCGATAGTTCCGACACGCTCCTCGAACTCGCGGTAGGCCCGTAGCAAGGCACCCCAGAAGTAGTCGAGCCAGGGTTTGACGTCGTGCTGCCCCTGGTGCCATCCCTGCGAGCTGGCTTCCAGCGTTTCGTAATAGCCTTCCTTGGTGTCCTCGAAGATGCGTTCCAGGCTGATGTAGCGGCCCACGGCATAGTCGAAGTGGTAGAGCAGCAGCAAGGTCAGCAAGCGGGACATGCGGCCGTTGCCGTCCGGGAAGGGGTGAATGCACAGGAAGTCGAGCATCGCCAGCGGCACCAGTACGAGGGGGTCGGCCAGGTGCTGATCCAGCGCGGTGGCGTAGCGCCCTGTCAGATCAGCCATGGCCATCGGCGTTAGATGCGAAGCCACCGGCTGGAAACGCAGTCGTGACGAGCCGTCCGGGTGACGCTCGATGATGTCGTTATTGGTGGCCTTCCAGCGTCCGCCCGCCTGCGGCATATAGCGGTACAGCAGGGTGTGCAGTTGCAGCACCACTCCCTCACTGAAGGGCATGTGCGCGGCCGATTCGTGGATCAGCGCCAAGGCGTCACGGTAGCCGGCGATCTCCTGTTCGGAACGGCTCTTTGGCGTTGCGTTGCGGATGACCAGAGACTTCAACCGCGAGGGTGCGACGACAACGCCTTCCAGCCGGTTGGATGACTCGGTGGACTCCACCACCGCGATCTGGCGCAGGCCCTTGAGGGCTTCGGGCGACTGTGCGGCGTAGAGTTGCTGCTTGCCCTGGTACTCGCCCAGTGTGCGCAACGTGGCGGCCTGGGTGCCATCGAAGCGAAGCGCGGCAAGGTACTCGGGTGTGAGCGAGTGCATGGAAATGTAAGCCCAGGCTGTCTAAATGGGGGTAATCATAGTCTTTAAATGGGGCATTGTCTCTAGAAATACCTCATTAAAGGTGTTTGATTACCCCATTTCCTGAACGTAGGCCGGTTGCAAGAGGCCGGCCGGCCAAGAAGGAAATACCTAAAAGGGGTAATAATTTCAAAATTACACTATTTCCCCCATTATTTACCCCATTTCCAGGCCCAACTCAGGCCAAAGGCAAATGGCAAGGGAACGGCACTCAAGGGACAACGGCCCTACCCGGAAAAGGAAAAGGCCGCACCCTTGCCCACTCGCTCTGCAACATCCAGCCAAATCGCCCCTATGCTGTGCCGCTGCCCTCCGCAGCACTCAGATAGTCCGCCCAGTCCTGCAACAGCGTCCTTCTCTGATCCAGCAGCAGCGCCTTGTTGTACGTGGCCCGCACCTTGTTGCTTTCCACGTGGGCAAGCTGCCGTTCAATTGCATCAGGCCGGTATCCGTTCTCATTGGCCCAGGTTGAAAAGGTCGTCCGCCAGCAATGCGGCGTCGTACCCCGGCCCAGGTTCATGTCGCGCATCGCGTAGGTCAGCCGGTTGGGCGTGGTGAAGCCCTTGCCGCTCCGGTGTGGGAACAAATAGCGGCCACCGCCCGTAATACACTGCAAATCCTTCAGTACGGCAATGGCCTGCACCGACAACGGGCTGACATGGTCACGCCGCGCTTTCATCTTCGCCGCAGGCCGACGCCACAGAGCATCCTCAAAGTCGAACTCATCCCACTCGGCATCCGCCGCTTCCCCTGGACGGCAGGCGGTCAGCGCAATCAGCCGCAGGCACAACGAAGTTTCCGGGTAGCCCCGATAGCCGCGCAACTCCTGATAGAACTTCTGGATTTGCTCTCGCGTCATCGCCGCCTTGCTCTCGCTGAACGGCACGCGCAGCAGCCCACGAAGACTGGGAATAGGATTGGCCTCGACCAAACCACGCACCACCGCGAACTCGAAGATGGCTGAAAGATCGCCTTTGACGTGAATGGCCGCCCAGGCTCCGTGGGACTTGCATTCCTCCAGCAGTGGGCGAATCTGCTTCACGCCAATGTCGCTCATCGGCATCCCATCGAACTTGGGCGACAGGTACTTCCTGATACGGGATTCTTTCGTACGGTAGGAACTGAGCGCAAAAACTGGCTTGATCTCGGCCAAGTACGCCTGAGCTACCTTGGCAAACGAGCTTTCACGAGCACGCTTGCGTTCCTCCAGCGCTTCCAGGTTGCGCTGCTTGATCTGTTGCCGCTCATGGGCAGGATGGATGCCTTGCTTGACCAAGGCACGCGCTTTCTCTCGGGCCGCACGCGCCTCCGCAAGGCTTACTTGAGGAAAGCCGCCAATGGCAAAGAGGTTCTCCTTGCCTTGCAGGCGGTACTTCCACCGCCAGAGCTTGCCGCCGGTGGGCTTGACCAGCAGGAACAGGCCCCCGCCGTCTAAAAGTTTCCAGTCTCGATCAGTCGACTTGGCCGACCTGATCTTGAGGTCGGTGAGTAGATTCTCGGGCATCGTTGGACTCCACTGCAGGGGAAAGTACCCCCACGGTTGAACACGAGTACCCCCAACGCTACCCCCGAATTCTTCAGACCTCGATGAACAATAGGAACGCTCAGCAGACCGTATTGTTTATGCAACCTATTGATCTACAACGGGACAATCTGTCTACCAAGCGCTGCTGAGCGCCACCGAGATCCAGCAAAACTCGTCAGACGTTGAACAGGAAGTTCATCACGTCGCCATCCTGCACGACGTATTCCTTGCCTTCAGCGCGCATTTTGCCGGCTTCCTTGGCGCCCTGCTCGCCCTTGCAGGCGATGTAGTCGCCGAAGGCGATGGTCTGCGCGCGGATGAAACCGCGCTCGAAGTCGGTGTGGATCACGCCGGCCGCCTGCGGCGCAGTGGCGCCGATGGGGATGGTCCAGGCGCGCACTTCCTTCACGCCGGCGGTGAAGTAGGTCTGCAGGCCCAGCAGCTTGAACGCTGCGCGGATCAGCCGGTTCAGGCCCGGTTCTTCCATGCCCATGTCGGCCAGGAACGCCTGGCGGTCTTCGTCGGGCAGGTCGACGATCTCGGATTCGATGGCCGCGCAAATGGCCACCACCGGCGCGTTGCGCGACGCGGCGAATTCGGTCAGGCGGTCCAGCAGCGGGTTGTTCGCGAAGCCGTCGTCGCTGACGTTGCCGACGTACATGGCCGGCTTGGCGGTGATGAAGCACAGCTGCTTGATCAGCGCGTTCTCTTCGTCGGTCAGGTCGATCGAGCGCACCGGCTTGGCCTGGTTGAGCGCCGCAATGCACTTTTCCAGCGCGGCCACCAGGCGCTGCGCTTCCTTGTCGCCGGAACGGGCGGTCTTGGAATGGCGATGCAGGGCCTTTTCGGCCGTCTGCAGGTCGGCCAGCGCCAGCTCGGTCTCGATGACTTCGATGTCGGCGATGGGGTCGACTTTGCCCGACACGTGGATCACGTTGGGATCTTCGAAGCAGCGCACCACGTTGACGATGGCGTCGGTTTCACGGATGTGCGACAGGAACTGGTTGCCCAGGCCTTCGCCCTGGCTGGCGCCGGCCACCAGGCCGGCGATGTCGACGAATTCCACCGTGGCCGGCAGGATGCGCTCGGGCACGACGATCTCGGCCAGCTGCTGCAGGCGGGGGTCGGGGACCTCGACCACGCCCACGTTGGGCTCGATGGTGCAGAAGGGGTAGTTTTCCGCCGCGATGCCTGCGCGGGTCAGGGCGTTGAAAAGCGTCGATTTGCCCACGTTGGGCAGGCCGACGATGCCGCATTGCAAAGCCATGGAAATCCTTGATTGTCCGGCACGGCCGCGTCCGGCGCTGGCGCGCCGCGCATCCGGGCCGGGGGCCGGATCGCCTGTCGTGTGCCTGTTTTAGTCGAAAATAACGGGAATTGTAGCGGGAATCGCCACCGGCCGACGGCGGCGCCCGCCCCAGGATGAAAGCCCCGCGCACCGCATGGGACAACGGCGTGGCTAGCCCAGGCCCAGCACCAGCACGATAACCAGCATCGGGCCGGCATTGAACAGGCTGTGCAGCGCCACCGCCGCGCCGATGCCGCGCCGCACGCGGATCCAGCCCAGCACCAGGCCGGTGGCCCATTGGGGCAGCACCAGCAGCGGCAGCATCCAGTAGGCCGTGTCGGCCAGCACGAAATTGTTCAGGTGCACCATGGCGAAGGCCAGCGCCGACAGGTGATACACCCGGCCGAAATACATCAGGTAGTAGCGCCGCCAGCCCATCTGCCAGCGCGCCCGCGACACCCGGCTGCGTCGCAGCGGCAGGCTGGCCAGCAACACCACCGCGGCCGCCCAGGCCAGCGTCCAGCCGTGCACGCCCCACAACAGCGGCGGCAAGATGGCCGGGCAGACCCACAAGGCCTGGCGGGGGCGGCGCAGGCCGTAGCGGAACAGCATTTCCTCGATCAGCGGGGCCCACAGCACTGCGGTCAGCCACGGGATGGCGGACGGGTCCATGCGATGCACGGCGCCGCCGGCGCCGGCTGCCGTGACGGCAATAGGCCCCAGCGCAAAGAAATTCAAGCCCCACAACACGGCCGCCCACGCCAGCAGCCGGCGCAACGGCACATCGGGCAGCCAGTCGTTGCGCAGCCCGCTGGGCGAACGCCGGCCGGGCAGGCGACGCAGGTCGGGGTCGAACAGGAAGCGCCAGAAATCGACGAATTCGTCCCGGAAGCGCAGCTTGCCGGGCGAGGCCGACGCCGCGGGCATGGCGGTCAGGCCCCGTTGCCGCTGTGCAGCTGGCGAGTGGCCAGCGCGAAATCGCCGTCCAGCATGGCCGGCACCACGGCGCGGCAGCGGTGGATGACCTCGTCGATCGCGCCCTGCTCGTCGCGGCGCGGCGGATGCAGCACGAAATCGGCCACCTGCTGGGCCAGCCCCAGCGTGCGCGGATGGCCGATGCCGATGCGCAGGCGCCAGAAGTTGGGGCTGCCCAGGGCGGCCTGGATGTCTTTCAGGCCATTGTGGCCGGCATGCCCCCCGCCCTGCTTCAGCTTGACCTGCCCGGGCAGCAGGTCCAGCTCGTCGTGCAGCACCAGCACCTGCTCGGGCGCCAGCTTGTAGAACCGCGCCAGCGCCCCCACGGCCTGGCCGGAACGGTTCATGTAGGTAATGGGCTTGAGCAGCAGCACGCTGTCGCCGGCATGGCGCGCCTTGGCCACCAGGCCCGAAAAGCCCTTTTCCAGCGCAAAGCTGGTGCGCAGGTCGTCGGCCAGGTGGTCGGCCAGCCAGAAGCCGGCATTGTGGCGGGTGGTTTCGTAGTCGGGGCCGGGGTTGCCCAGACCGACGATGAGGCGGATAGCGGTAGACATGATGGGCATCTATAAGACACAAAAAACCCCGCGCATGCAACTCGCACGCGCGGGGTTCCGGCTTGGCGCCCGGTGTGCCGGGAACTTAGGCGGCCGGGGCGGCTTCAGCCGGGGCGTCGCCTTCGTCGTCGGCCGAGGCGGCACCGCCGCCCTTGACCACGGCCAGGGCCAGCACCGGGTTGGCGTCGCCGCCGTGCGCCACGTACGTCACGCCCTTGGGCAGCTTGACGTCGGACAGGTGCACCGAACCGCCGCCCAGCATGTTGCCGAGGTCGACTTCGATGAACTGCGGCAGCGCGGCCGGCAGGCAGGTGATTTCCAGTTCGGTGATCACGTGGCTGATGATGGCGCTGCTGAGCTTGACCGCGGGCGAGGCGTCGCCGTTGACGAAGTGCAGGGGCACCTTGGTGTGCAGGGCCTGGTTGGCGTCGACGCGCTGGAAGTCGACGTGCAGCACTTGCTGCTTGTAGGCGTGCCATTGAACCGAACGCAGCAGCACGGCTTCTTCCTTGCCTTCGATTTGCATTTGCAGGATCGAGGCGTGGAATTCTTCCTTGCGCAGGGCGTGGTAGATCTCGTTGTGGTCGAGTTCGACGTTCAGGGGGGCAGCCGTACCGCCATAAACGATGGCGGGAACGCGGCCCGCGCGGCGCAGGCGGCGGCTCGCACTCGAACCCTGGACGCTACGCGCAGTGGCATTGAATTTCATGGATGACTCCAGACAATCTGGCAGCGGTAAGGCTGCCGGCTAAGTTGCACGGCACGCGACATGCGTGCCGTGTTGTTCGCCCATCTGCCGCGACCAGCAGGCAGGCAAATACGGAAATTCGGGGCTGTCGTCGGCGGTCAGTCGACGAACAGCGAGCTGACCGATTCGGCGTTGGAAATACGCAGAATGGTTTCGCCCAGCAGCGCCGCGCACGACAGCTGGCGGATCTTGCTGCTGGCCTGGCCTTGCTCGGACAGCGGGATGGTGTCGGTGACGACGAGCTCGTCGAGCTCCGACGATTCGATGCGGTCGATGGCGCCGCCCGACAGCACGGGGTGCGTGCAATAGGCGTAGACGGCGCCGGCGCCGCGGTCTTTCAGGGCCTGCGCGGCCTTGCACAGCGTGCCGGCGGTATCGACCATGTCATCCATGATGATGCAGGTGCGGCCGTCGACTTCGCCGATGATGTTCATGACTTCCGACACATTGGCGCGCGGGCGGCGCTTGTCGATGATGGCCAGGTCGGCCTCGAGCTGCTTGGCCAGCGCGCGGGCGCGCACCACGCCGCCGATGTCGGGCGACACCACCACCAGGTTGGAGAAATTGCGGCGCCAGATGTCGCCCAGCAAGATCGGCCCGGCATAGATGTTGTCGACCGGAATGTCGAAAAAGCCCTGGATCTGGTCGGCGTGCAGGTCCATGGTGAGCACGCGGTCGACGCCGGCCACCTGCAGCATGTTGGCCACGACCTTGGCCGAGATCGCCACGCGCGCCGAGCGCGGCCGGCGGTCTTGGCGGGCATAGCCGAAGTACGGGATGGCGGCGGTGATGCGGCCGGCCGAGGCCCGGCGCAACGCATCGACCATCACCATGATTTCCATCAGGTTGTCGTTGGTGGGCGCACAGGTGGGCTGCAGCACGAAAACGTCTTTGCCGCGCACGTTCTCGTTGATCTCGACCATGACTTCGCCATCGGAGAAGCGGCCAACCGTCATCTTGCCCAGGGACATGTCGAGATGGTTGACTACGTCCACGGCCAGGCGCGTGTTGGCCGTGCCCGTGAAAATCATGAAGCTGTCGTTTGTCATGATGGAAGCTGCGATGGTCGGTTAAGACGCGAACGTATGCTGCGACCGGAAAACCGGCAAATAAAAAAAGCTGCTGAACCGTGGCCAGTGTCTGACAGGCGCGTTCAACAGCTTTTTTATTGATATTTGGTGGCTGGGGAGGAAGGATTCGAACCTTCGCATGCCGGAATCAAAATCCGGTGCCTTAACCAGCTTGGCGACTCCCCAACTATCTTGCAATCCAGTTCCGCAACGGGTGTTCGGCCAACCCGGGACATGCCCGTACCAACCTGAACCCTGGCTGCGTGTTGCCGGTTGAATCACCAGCGACGCGCATTGTAGCGGTAATTTCCTGCTGCGCCAAAACGGCTTGCCGTAGCGTCGCGTACTGGGCGAACAAACACGCGCCAGACCCCGACATGCGAGCGTGTATGCCACGCTCCGACAGCCACCGCGCTGCCCGGGAAACTTCAGGGTAGCGCCGGCAAACCACCGGTTCCAAGTCGTTTCTGCCAAAAAGGGGCTGGCTTGCCTGTGTTTCTGCAGATGCTGCAGAATTCGCGCCAGAACCTTGCGAAGCAAGAAAGTCCGCTATTGTGATCGAAGGCGTGTCTCTTGTCAAATCAGGGTCGGCAAATACGCCTGCGGTGGGCACGCTCGCGTCGGGCTGGGCAACCAGGTAGGCGGCCTGCGGCAGCGTCAGCGGGGCCAGTACTTCGCCCACGCCCTCGGCGAAGGCCGATTGCCCGAATACGAACACCGGCACGTCGGCGCCCAGGGGCAGGGCCAGGGCCATCAGGTCGCGGCGCGACAAGCCGGTGCCCCACAGGCGGTTCAGCGCGATCAGGGTAGAGGCGGCGTCGCTGGAACCGCCACCGAGCCCGCCGCCCTGCGGAATGCGTTTTTCCAGGGCAATGCGGGCGCCCTGGCGAGTGCCGGTGGCCTGCTGCAGGGCCCGCGCCGCACGCACCACCAAGTCTTGCTCGGGTGGCACGCCAGGCAGGTCGTCGGCCCGCTCGATGCGACCGCCGGGGCTCGCGTCGAAGTGCAGCGTGTCGCACAGGTCGATAAAGCGAAAGGCGGTCTGCAACAGGTGGTAGCCATCGGGGCGGCGCCCCACCACGTGCAGGAAGAGGTTCAGCTTGGCCGGCGCGGGGACGTCGTACAGCATGGCCTGCGGTCAGGGCTGGCTGATGGCCAGCCGCACCATGATGCGGCGTCCGGGCTCGGTACGCTGCAGCACCAGCAGGCCGGGCCCCTGGGCGTCGTAGCGCGACAGGCGGGCCTGCCAGCCGTCTTGCTCGAACGCGACCGGGCGGCCCTGGTCGTCGCGCTGGACCCCGGAGGCCTGGGCATCGCCGGCCAGCCGGCCGCGCAGCCAGTCGCGCAGGCTGGATACCGGCACCGGGCCGCCCAGCGCCTCGTCGGCCAGGGCATCGGGGTTGTCGGCCTGCAGCTGGGTGCCGTTGGCCCGGGTCAGGGTGGCGTGCCCCGGCTGGCCCTCGACGCGGGCCTCGGTGGAGCCCAGCGGGTTGGTCAGGTCGAGCTGGTAGCGGTGGCCGTCGTCGCGCCAGGCGAAGCCGCCCTGCACGGCCTGCTGCTGGCCCGAGACCTCGGTGACGGTGATGGCGAAGCGCCCATTGCGCGAGAACGCGCCGTCAGCCGGGCTGGACGGCGCCTGGGGCACGCTGGCGCAGGCCGCCAGCAAGGCCAGCAGCCCCGCCGCCAGCCCGCCGCGCAGCCAGGCGCGCCGCCCCGCCGTGCCCGCCGCAGCGGTCACAGCGAGACCCCCAGCCGCCGGGCGGTCTCGAGCAAGGTGCGGTTCTTGGGGTCTTTCTTGAAGCCGGCCTGCAGCAGTTCCTGCGCTTGCTGGCGCTTGCCCTGCGCCCAGAGCACTTCGGCCAGGTGCGCGGCGATGTCGGCCTCGGGGCGCTGCGCATAGGCGCGCGACAGGTACTCGGCCGCGGCCTGCTTGTCGCCCATGCGGAATTTGACCCAGCCCATGCTGTCCAGGATGAAGGGATCGTCGGGCAGCAGTTCGAGCGCCTGGGTGATCAGGTCGAGCGCCTCGGGCAGGCGCTGGTTGCGGTCGGCCAGGGTGTAGCCCAGCGCGTTGTAGGCGTGGGCGTGGTCCGGGTCCAGCGCGATGACCTGGCGCAGCTGCGTTTCCAGTTCGTTGTAGCGGCCCTGGCGTTCGTACAACATGGCCAGTTCGTACTTGATCTCGACGGTGTCCGGCTGGGCCTGGTTGGCGGCCTCGAGCGTGGCGATGGCCTGGTCGATACGATCGGCATCGCGCAGGATCTGGGCCTTGGTCAGCACCCCCTGGGCCTGGTCGTCTTCGTCGCGCGGCTGCGCGGCGTCGACCATGGACAGGGCTTCGTCGACGCGGCCCTGCTTGGCGCGCAGCGCGGCCTGGCGCATCTGCGCCGAATAGCGCAGGCCAGGGTCGTCGATCTTGCCCAACTGGGCGATGGCTTCGTCGTAGCGGCCCTGGTCTTCGGCGATGCGCGACAGCAGCACGCGCGCGTCGGCCTCGGCCGCCCCCGCGTCGGTGGCGCCGGGGGCGATAGCTTCCTGGCGCTGGTCTTGCACTTCCAGGTATTGCTGCAGCAGCGTGCGCGCCTGGTCTTTGCGGCCGGCCTTGTAGGCCAGTTGCGCCTGCATGAACAGCAGATCGAAATCTTCAGGCGAGCGGCGCGACATGGCTTGCAGTTCGGCCAGGGCGGCGTCGTAGTCGCCGCGGTCGGCCATCTGGCCGGCCAACGCCAGGTGCAGCTTGCGGGCGTCGGGATGCTTGGCCAGGAAGGCGCGCGCCTCGATCTCGGCGCGGTGCGGATCGACGCGGGCGCCGTATTCCAGCACGCGCTGGGCGGCCGCCTCGGAACCGGGGGCGGCCAGCAGCGCGGCGCGGGCCTCGGTGGCCGCGCGGTCGTAGTCGCCCGCGGCCTGGGCCACGTCGGCCAGGGCCAGGTGCGCCTCGGGCAGCTTGCGTACGCCCGGGCTGAGCGATTCGTCGAGAATGCGCAGGGCCAGCCGGCGGTCGTTCAGGCGGCCCAGCACGCCCAGGGATTGGGCGATGGCGGCCGGCTTGTCGGCGGAGCCGTCGATGCGCTTGCGCAGCGCCGTGGCCAGCCCGGCGGTCTGGCCGTTGGCGGCCGCCAGGGCCAGTTCGGTGGAAGTAGCCTCGACGTCGCTGGGGGCCAGGCGCGCCCATTCGCGCGAGGCGTCGAGCGCGCCGGCCAGGTTGCCGCCGGCCAACTGGAATTCGAGCGCGCGGCGCGCCAGGCGCGGGTCGCCGGTTTCGCGCGACAGGTTCAGTAGGGTCGAGGCCGCGGTGCTGTACATGCCGCGCTGCGCGGCGATTTCGGAAGCCACCACCCGATAGAAGATGTCGGCGGTGAGCGTCACGAAGGGAATCTGGCCGGGCCGCAGGCGGATGACCTGCGTTTCGGGAGTGCGCGTTTGCGGCACCAGGCGCGGGCCGGTGGCGTCGCCGGGAAGCCGGTCGGCCGCCAGGGCCGGCAAGGACTGCAAACCCGCCAGCGCAAGCGCCAGCACGGTGATTACGGAATGAACTTGTTTAAGCGACGACTTCACGCGGCCCGTCCGGTTGATGGCACAATCTGATCACGCAATTGATCATCTTACACTGGCTCATGCCGGAACTTCCCGAAGTCGAAACCACCCGCCGCGGGATCGACGCCGTCATTACAGGCAAGACGCTGCGCCGCCTGGTGGTACGCGAACCGCGCATGCGCTGGCCCATCCCGCCCGGCCTGCCCGCCCTGCTGTCCGAACGGGCCGTGCTGGAATGCGCCCGCCGCGGCAAATACCTGCTGCTGCGCTTCGAGCACGGCACGCAGATCGTGCACCTGGGCATGTCGGGGTCGCTGCGCAGCGTGCCGGCCGACGAAGCCCCCCGCAAGCACGACCACGTCGACTGGATCTTCGACCACGCCACGCTGCGGCTGCACGACCCGCGCCGTTTCGGCGCGGTGCTGTGGCACCCCGGCAGCGCCGGGCCGGTCGCCGCGCACCCGCTGCTGGCGCACCTGGGCATCGAGCCGTTCGACCCGCGCTTCGACGGCGCCTGGCTGCACAGCCACTTCCGCGGCCGCAGCGTCGCCGTCAAGCAGGCCCTGCTGGCCGGCACCGCGGTGGTGGGCGTGGGCAATATCTATGCGTCGGAAAGCCTGTTTCGCGCCGGCATCGACCCGCGCACGCCGGCGCGGCGCATTTCGCTGGCACGCTGCGAGCGCCTGGCCGACAGGGTGCGCGCCACGCTGGCCGACGCCCTGGCCTCGGGCGGCAGCACCCTACGCGACTACGTCGGCGCCAGCGGCCAGCCCGGCAGCTACTTCGAGATCCACGCTGCCGTCTACGAACGCGCCGGCCAACCCTGCCGCGTTTGCGGCACCCCCATCCGGCGGCTGGTGCAAGGCCAGCGCGCCACCTACTACTGCCCCACCTGCCAGCGCCGCTGACCCGCGGCGGCGCCTGCCCGGGCAGCCCGGGTCGCGCAGTTTCGCGCCTCTAATTCGTCTATAGCAAACGTATTGCATAAAAACGAATCAACGGCTATATTGGCCGCCATCGACACCGCCGCCGCACGGCCTCGTTGCGCGGCCCCATCACCAGAGGAGACACCGTGAGCAAACAATTCGCCTCGCAGGCCGACCTGTCCGACAAGGTCGTATCGTTCGACAAGCTGTCCGACAACGCCTATGCCTACACCGCCGAAGGCGACCCGAACACCGGCGTCATCATCGGCGACGACGCGGTCATGGTGGTGGACACCCAGGCCACCCCGGTGATGGCCCAGGATGTCATCCGCCGCATCCGCGAAGTGACCGACAAGCCCATCAAGTACATCCTGCTGTCGCACTACCACGCGGTACGGGTGTTCGGCGCATCGGCCTACGGCGCCCAGGAAATCCTGGCCAGCCGCGACACCCACGACCTGATCGCCGAGCGCGGCGAACAGGACAAGGCCAGCGAAATCGGCCGCTTCCCGCGCCTGTTCCGCAACGCCGAATCGATCCCGCCCGGCCTGGTGTGGCCCACCATGACCTTCCAGGGCGCCATGACGGTGAACCTGGGCAACCTGGAAGTGCACCTGCTGCAGGTCGGTCGCGGCCACACCAAGGGCGACACCATCGCCTGGCTGCCCGAGCAGAAGATCCTGTTCGCGGGCGACCTGGTCGAATACCAGTCCACCCCCTACTGCGGCGACGCCTACTTCCGCGAATGGCCCGCCACGCTGGACGCGCTGGCCCGGTTCAATGCCGAGAAAATGGTTCCGGGCCGCGGCCCGGCGCTGACGAACGCCACCGAAGTGCGGCAGGGCCTGGCCGGCACGCGCGCTTTCCTGACCGACCTGTACGGCACGGTCAACCGCGGCGTGGCGCAGGGCAAAGACCTGAAGAGCATCTACCGCGAGGTCTACGACTTCATGCAGCCGCGCTACAGCGACTGGGTGATCTTCGACCACTGCATGCCGTTCGACGTGTCGCGCGCGTATGACGAGGCCACCGGCCACGACCACCCGCGCATCTGGACCGACAAGCGCGACCGCGAAATGTGGCAGCAGCTGGAAGGCTGAGGCGGAAACCCACCCCCGAAGCGCAATGCCCTCTTATAAGCTGCACAGGCCGCGCCAGCGCCCTCAGGAGACCCTGCGTGACTATCGATTACCAGGCGCTGGAGTTCGCCTATAAGAAGCATCCCGACCAGTCGTGCCCGGCGCCCGCCTCGCACCGCGTGGTGGTAGTGGGCGCCGGCCCGGTCGGCCTGACCACCGCGCTGGACCTGGCGCAGCGCGGGGTGCGCGTGGTGGTGCTGGACGACGATTGCCGGCTGTCCACTGGGTCGCGCGCCATCTGCTTCGCCAAGCGCACCCTGGAAGTCTGGGACCGCCTGGGCGTGGGCCAGCCCATGGTCGACAAGGGCGTGTCGTGGAATGTGGGCAAGGTGTTCTTCCGCGACCAGGAAGTCTGGCGTTTCGACCTGCTGCCCGAACCCGGGCATCGCCGCCCGGCCTTCATCAACCTGCAGCAGTACTACGTCGAGGGCTTCCTGCACGAGGCGGCCTGCGCCCATCCGCTGATCGATCTGCGCTGGAAAAGCAAAGTCGTGGGCGTGACGCAGCGCCCGGGCGGCGTGGACCTGTCCGTCGAGACGCCCGACGGCGCCTACGCGCTGCAGGCCGAATGGCTGGTCGCCTGCGACGGCGCGCGTTCGCCGGTACGCAAGCTGCTGGGCCAGGAAAGCCACGGCCGCGTCTTCAAAGACCGCTTCCTGATCGCCGATGTCCGCATGACGGCGGACTTCCCGGCCGAGCGGTGGTTCTGGTTCGACCCGCCGTTCCACCCCAACCAGTCGGTGCTGCTGCACATGCAGCCCGACAACGTGTGGCGCATCGACTTCCAGCTGGGCTGGAATGCCGACCCCGTCGAAGCCGTCAAGCCCGCCAACGTGCTGCCGCGCATTCGCGCCCTGCTGGGCGCCGATGCGCAGTTCGAGCTGGAATGGGTCAGCGTCTACACCTTCGCCTGCGAACGCATGGACGCCTTCCGCCATGGCCGGGTGGTGTTCGCCGGCGACGCCGCGCACCGCGTGTCGCCTTTCGGCGCGCGCGGCGCCAACAGCGGCGTGCAGGATGCCGAGAACCTGGCCTGGAAACTGCAGGCCGTGCTCGACGGCGCGGCCCCCGAGGCGCTGGTCGATTCGTATGCGGCCGAGCGCGAGCAAGCCGCCGACGAGAACCTGCTGAATTCCACGCGTTCCACCGATTTCATCACGCCCAAGAGCGCCGTCAGCCGCAGCTTCCGCAACGCGGTGCTGAACCTGGCGCGCGAGCACCCGTTCGCGCGCGGGCTGGTCAACAGCGGACGCCTGTCGCTGCCCACCACGTACGCCGGTTCCCCGCTGAACACCTCCGACGCCGACGCCTTCGCCGGCCGCCTGGCGCCGGGCGCGGTGGCGCTGGATGCGCCGGTGCGCGACGCCGCCGGCAACGAGGCCTGGTGGCTGTCGTACCTGGACGGCCGCTTCGCGCTGGCGCTGTTCTGCGGCGGCCGCGCGCCCGACGGCGCGACGCTGGCGGCCCTGCGGCAGCTGGCCCGTGGCGCCGCGCCGCTGCGCATCGTGCTGGTGGGCGACGGCAGCGCGCCGCTGGACGCCCCGCCGGACATCGCCGTCGTGCACGACAGCCAGGGCCTGCTGGCGCAGCGCTACGATGCGCGGCCGGGCACCTGCTATCTGCTGCGCCCCGACCAGCACGTGGCCGCGCGCCGCCGCGCCTTCGATGCCGCCGCCATGGCCGGCGCCCTGGCGCGCGCCCTGGGCCATGCCTGAAGGACATACCGCCATGCCCCTGACCATCGACTCCAACCTGCCGGCCCCGGATACGTTCTACGAGGCCCTGATCGACACCCACCGCGACCTGACCGACGCGCAGAGCGCCGAGCTGAATGCCGCCCTGATCCTGCTGCTGGCCAACCACATCGGCGACATGGACGTGATACGCGATGCGCTGGCGCGCGCGCGGCGCTCAGTGCTGCCGGACGACGGCGCCGCGCCCTGATCAGCCGGCGTCGGCGAAGGTATCCAGCACGACCGCGCGCAGCCACTGGTTGCCGCTGTCGCGATGAAAGCGCCGATGCCAGTACAGATTGGTCTGCAGGGCCGGCACGCGCACGGGCGGCGTCAGCAGGCCAAGCTGGAAATACGGCGCCGCGCTGGTGGCGAGCTTGTGCGGCACCGTGGCCAGCAGGTCGGTGGTGGCGACGATGTACGGCACCGCCGAGAAGTGCGGCACGCTGAAGTGTGCATCCAGGGCGACCCCGGCCTTTTCCAGCGACTGGTTCACCTGCCCGTAGGGCGCGGCGCGCGACACCACCAGGTGGCGCTCGGCGCGAAACGCCTTCAGGCCCATGCCTTCGTGCGCCGACGGATGGCCGCGCCGGAACAGCGTCGCATAGCCCTGGCGGAACAGCATGCGCTGCAGGACGCCGCTGCCCAGGTCCTGGAACGCGCCGATGGCCAGGTCGACCCGCCCGGCGTCCATCTCGTGGCGCAGGTCGGCGCCCGCCAGGCGCAGCGAATCGATGCGCACCCCCGGCGCATGGCGCGTGCACTGCTCCATCAGGCGCGGCATGAAATGGATCTCGCCCACGTCCGACATGGCGATGCGGAAGCGGCGCTGGCTGTCGGCCGGGCGGAAATCCTGGGTGGCGTCCAGCGTATGCGACAGCAGCGCCAGGGCCTCGCCCACCGGCCCGCCCAGGCGTTCGGCCTGGGGAGTGGGCTGCATGCCTTGCGGCGTGCGCACGAACAAGTCGTCGCCCAGTGCCGTGCGCAGGCGCCGCAGGGCATTGCTGACGGCGGGCTGGGACAGGTCCAGCCGACGGGCCACGGCCGAGATATTGCGCTCTTCCAGCAGGTGCTGGAAGACCACCAGCAGGTTCAGATCGATATTGCGCAGTTCGGCCATGCAGTGCCTCGATGAAGTGCGGGGCGTGCCCAGTGATATTCATGAAATTTATAGTCGATATTTTTGTATTCCCATAGCCATAACCGGGGTTTTTTCCGAAAATGCCGATTGCATGCACGCCGCGCCCAGACGCGCGACCCAGGAGACCAAGATCATGTCCTTGCATTACCAATCCGGCTTCGGCAACGACTGGGCCACGGAAGCCCTGCCCGGCGCCTTGCCGGCGGGCCGCAACTCGCCCCAGCGCTGCCCTTATGGCCTGTATGCCGAACAGTTGTCCGGCACGGCCTTCACCGCGCCGCGCGCCGACAACCGCCGCTCCTGGCTATATCGCATCCGGCCGGCCGCCCAGCACCGGCCGTTCGAGCCGTTCGCCGGCGCGCCGCGCTGGCTGAGCGACTTCGGCACCGGCCCGGTCACGCCCAACCAACTGCGCTGGAGCCCCCTGCCCATGCCCGATGCGCCCACCGATTTCATCGAAGGCGTGCAAACCTGGGGCGGCAACGGCGGCCCGGGCGAACAGGGCGGCGTGGGCATCCACCTGTACGCGGCCAATCGGTCGATGCAGGGGCGCTTTTTCTACGACGCCGACGGCGAATTGCTGGTCGTGCCGCAACAGGGGCGGCTGCGCCTGGCGACCGAGCTGGGCATGATCGACGTCGAGCCCCTGGAAATCGCCGTGATCCCGCGCGGGGTGCGGTTCCGGGTCGAACTGCCCGACGGCGCGGCGCGCGGCTACCTGCTGGAAAACTTCGGCGCCGCGCTGCGCCTGCCGGAACTGGGCCCCATCGGCTCGAACTGCCTGGCCAACCCGCGCGACTTCCAGACGCCGGTCGCCTGGTATGAAGATATCGACGGCGACTTCGAGCTGATCGGCAAGTTCACCGGCGGCTTCTGGCGCGCCGCCATCGGCCATTCGCCGCTGGACGTGGTGGCCTGGCACGGCACGCACGCCCCCTACAAGTACGACCTGCGCCGCTTCAACACCATCGGGTCGATCAGCTTCGACCACCCCGATCCGTCCATCTTCACCGTGCTGACGGCGCCGTCCGACACCCCGGGAACCGCCAACATGGACTTCGCCATCTTTCCGCCGCGCGTGCTGGCCATGGAAGACACCTTCCGCCCGCCCTGGTTCCACCGCAATGTGGCCAGCGAATTCATGGGCCTGATCCACGGCGTCTACGATGCCAAGGCCGAAGGGTTCGCGCCCGGCGGCGCCAGCCTGCACAACTGCATGAGCGGCCACGGCCCCGATGCCGACACGTTCGAGAAGGCCTCGGCGGCCGACACGCGGCAGGCGCACTATATCCGCGATACGATGGCGTTCATGTTCGAGACGCGCCGCGTCATCCGCCCGACCGCGCAGGCGCTGGCCTCGACGCAACGGCAAGACGACTACTACCAATGCTGGCAAGGCTTGAAGAAGCACTTCAACCCCGCCGAACCTCACTGATCCGCAGCCCATGACAACCCTGAACGAAACCCACGACGCCGCCCTGACCAGCTGGGTGGCCAGCGCCAACGACGAGTCCTGCGGCTTCCCGGTGCAGAACCTGCCTTATGCGGTGTTCCGCCGCGCCGGCACGCAAGAAGCCTTCCGCCCCGGCGCGGCCATCGGCGACCGCATCGTCGACCTGGCCGGCCTGGCGCAACTGGGCGTCTTCGACGGCCAGGCGGCCGCGGCCCTGGATGCTTGCACGGGCGACAGCCTGAACGCCCTGATGGCGTTGGGCCGCGCCCACTGGAGCGCCCTGCGCCTGGCGCTGTCGCGCGCCCTGCGCAGCGGCTCGCCGCTGCAGGCGCGCATCGAGCCGCTGCTGGTGGCGCAGGCCGACGCCGAATACGCCCTGCCCGCGCGCATCGGCGACTACACCGACTTCTATATCTCGCTGCACCACGCCACCGCGGTGGGCAAGCAGTTCCGCCCCGACAACCCGCTGCTGCCCAACTACAAGTGGGTGCCCATCGGCTATCACGGCCGCGCCTCCAGCCTGGGCGTCAACCAGCGCTTCCCGCGCCCCGTGGGCCAGACCCGGCCCGCCGCCGAAGGCGAGGCGCCGCAGTTCGGCCCGTGCCAGCGGCTGGACTACGAACTGGAGCTGGGCGTGTTCGTGGGCACCGGCAACGCGCAGGGCGAGCGTATCCCGCTGGCGCAGGCCGACGACCACATCTTCGGCCTGTGCATCCTGAACGACTGGTCCGCGCGCGACATCCAGGCCTGGGAATACCAGCCGCTGGGGCCGTTCCTGGCCAAGAATTTCGCGTCGACGATTTCCCCCTGGATCGTCACCCTGGAAGCGCTGGAACCGTTCCGCACCGCCTGGACCCGCCCAGCCGCCGACCCGCAGCCGCTGCCGTACCTGTCGTCGGACGCCAACCGCGCGCACGGCGCCTACGACGTACAGCTGGAAGTGCTGCTGACCACCGAGGCCTCGCGCGCCGCGCAGCAGCCGCCGGCGCACCTGTCGGCCAGCAACTTCCGCGACGCCTACTGGAACATCGCGCAACTGATCGCCCACCACACGGTCAACGGCTGCAACCTGCAGCCCGGCGACCTGCTCGGCACCGGCACGCTGTCGGGGCCGCAGCCGGACGAAGCGGGGTCGCTGCTGGAACTGACCCATGGGGGCAAGACGCCTGTCGACCTGCCCTGGGGCGAACAACGCACCTTCCTGCAGGACGGCGACCAGATCATCATTCGCGCGCAATGCCGCAAGCCGGGCTATCCGCGCATCGGCTTCGGCGAATCGGCCGGCACCATCCTGCCGGCCCGCTGACCGGCCCGCGGCCCGGCTGGCGCGCCCCGCGGGGCCGCCGGCCGGGCGTTCAAGCAAACCGCAACACGAAGCGCGTGCCGCGCCGCGGCCCCTCGCGCTCGGACTCGACGCGCAGGCTCCAGTCCTGCATGTCGCATACCCGCTTCGCGATGGCCAACCCCAGGCCGCGCGGAAACCCGTTGTCGGCCGGCGCCGCCGGCGTATCGCCCAGCCGCCCGCTGTAGTAACGCTGGAAGACGAACGGCAGTTCTTCCGCGGCAATGCCCTTGCCGTCGTCGCGCAATTCCAGCGCGCCATCGGCGCCCAGCGCGGCGGTCAGCGTGGCCGGCGCCGCATGCTCGATGGCGTTGCGCACCAGGTTGCGCAGCACCGTCAGCAACGCGTAGCGGTCAAGCAGGTGCGCCGTGCCGGCAGGGATCTCGTTGTGGAACGACAGCCCCGCCACATCGGCCTCGACTTCCAGGCCGCGCCAGGCATCATCCATGCAGGTGGCCAGGTCGACTCGCTCGGCCGGCCGGGGCTGGTCGCTCGCCATCGAGCGCGCGCTTTCCAGCGAGGCGGCGATATGGTCGACATTGGCCATGATGCGGGTCAGCCGCTGGCGCGAATCGGCCGGCAGGGCCGGATCCAGCAGCATGATTTCGCTATCGGACCGGATGGCCGCCAGCGGCGTGCGGGCCTCGTGGCTGAGGTTGGCAGAGAATTCGCGCTCGCGGGCGATCGAGCGGTCGACCTGGTTCTGCACCCGGTTGAACGCCTCGATCAGGCGGCCGGCCTCGTCGTCGCGTGTGACGGCCATGTCGGGCGAGCCGGGCGCCCAGTTCGACAGCCTGCCCGTCAGGTCCAGCAAGGGCCCCACCGCCACCCCGGCGACCCGGCGCGACAAGGCATAGGCCGCCATGATGCACAGCGCCCCCATGCCCAGCACAATGAGCCCGAAGTCGCGCACGCGCGCCTCGTGGTCGGTGGCGTCGTACAGCACGTACAGGCGGCCGCCCGCCGTGTCGGCCACCATCACGTGCCAGGTCTCGGCGCCGGGTTGCAACAGGTGCAGCCCGGGCGACAGGCCTTCCAGCTGCGCCGGCATGTCGTCCTGCGTCTGGCCGTCGTGGAGCCAGGCGCGCATGGACCCACCCAGCTCGCGCGCGCCGTGCGGCGGCAGGAACTGCGGATCCACCCCCACGTGCTGCGCCACCCGCTCGGTTTCGGTGGTAAGGATCTGGTCGACCAGGCCGTCTTCCATCTGGTCGAACGTCAGGTAGGCCAGCAGGGCCAGCGCGGCCACGAAGACGGCCACCGCGCCGGTCAGCGCCCAGACGACGCGTTGGGTAAGCGTGCCGCCCCTCATGCGCCCGCCTCGGGCAGCATCAGCCGCCAGCCGACCCCATGCACGGTTTCGATGCCGTCGAAGCCCGCATCGGCCAGGGCGCGCCGCAGCAGGTGCATCTGGCTGCGCAGGGCATCGGGCGACGGCGGCTCGTCGTCCCACAGCACCGATTCGAGTTCTTCGCGCGGGACGATGCGGCCCGGGTCGCGCAGCAGCGCCTCGACGATCAGCGCCGACTTGCGCGCCAGGCGCACCGGGTGCCCGGCCACCGACACGCCGCGGGTGCGCCCGTCGAACTGCAGCGGCCCGAACTCGCGCACGGCGTCCACCACCGCCCCCTGGGCCCGGTGGATCAGCGCCAGCAGGCGCGCCTGCACTTCGGCCAGCGCGAACGGCTTGGTCAGGTAGTCGTCGGCCCCGTGCGCAAACCCGGCCAGCTTGTCGTCCAGCGCGTCGCGCGCGGTCAGGACCAGCACGGGCACCGCCTGGCGCCGCTCGGCCCGCAGCGTATGCAGCACCTGGTAGCCATCCAGCCCGGGCAGCCCCACGTCCAGCACCACCGCGTCGAACCGCTGGGTCTCGAGCATGCGCAGCGCCGTGCGGCCGTCGTAGGCCGCGTCGGGTACGAAGCCGCCCATCTCGAGGAACCGGTAGAGGTTGCCCGCAATGGTGAGATCGTCTTCGACGATCAGGATCCGGTAATGGGCGTTGGCGGGAACGGCAGCCATGGGATGCCTGTCAGGCCTGCAGCACCTTGCCCGGGTTCATCAGGCCATGTGGATCGAGCGCCCGCTTGATGCGCTTCATCAGCGCCAGTTCCAGCGCGCCCTTGTAATGCGGCAGTTCGTCGCGCTTGAGCTGGCCGATGCCGTGCTCGGCGCTGATCGAGCCGGCGTGCTCCTGCACACTGCGGTGCACGATGTCGTAGATGTCCTGCTGCAGGGCCAGCAGGTCGGCCTCGGTCTGGCCCGGCGCCCGCGCCACGTTGTAGTGCAGGTTGCCGTCGCCCAGGTGGCCGAACACCACGTTGCGCACATTGGGAAACCGCTGCTGCAGCAGCGCGTTGGTCTGGTGCACGAAGCCCGCGATGGACGAAATGGGAATGGACACGTCGTGCTTCACGCCCTTGCCCTGCTCAGCCTCGGCCAGCGGGATGCTTTCGCGCAAGTGCCACATCGCGCGGCTTTGCGCCACGTTGGCCGCAATGGCGGCATCGGTGGCCAGGCCGCTCTCGATGGCCGCGCCCAGCACCGCCTCGAAACGCTCGCGGGCATGGGCCTCGCTTTCGCTGTCGGACAGCTCGAGCAGGGCGAACCAGGGCGAGGCGGCCGATTCGCCGTCGAACGGCAGGCGTTGCTGCGGGAACAAGCGCACCACCGTCTGCAGGCAGTCGCCCGCCATCAGCTCGAAGCCTGTCAACGAGGCCCCGAACCCGGCCCGCGCGCGCGACAGCAGCTCGACCGCCGCATCGATGGAATCCAGCGCCAGCAAGGCCGTGCAGGAAGCCACCGGCCGTGGATACAGTTTCAGGGTGGCCGCCGTGATGATGCCCAGCGTGCCTTCGCTGCCTATGTACAAATCGCGCAAGTCGTAACCAGTATTGTCCTTGCGCAGGCCGCGCAGGCCATTCCAGACCTCGCCCTCGGCGGTGACCACCTCCAGGCCCAGTGCCAGTTCGCGCGCATTGCCGTAGCGCAGCACCTGCGTGCCGCCGGCATTGGTGGCCAGGTTGCCGCCGATCGTGCAACTGCCCTCGGCCGCCAGGCTGAGCGGGAACAGGCGGCCGGCCTCGGCGGCGGCCTGCTGCACGGCCTGCAGGATGCAGCCGGCCTCGACCGTGATGGTGTCGTTGTCGGTGTCGATGGCGCGGATCCGGTTCAACCGGGCGGTGGACAGCAGCACCGCCTGGCCGGAATCGTCGGGCGTGGCGCCGCCGCACAGGCCCGTGTTGCCGCCCTGGGGCACCACCGGCGCGCCGTGCTCGGTGCACAGGCACACCGCCTGGGCCACCTGCTCGGCCGTGCCGGGCCGAATCACCGCCAGGGCCGCGCCCCGGTAGCGGCGGCGCCAGTCCTGCAGATAGGATTCGGCGTCGGCGCCGGTCAGCACGTGGGCCGGGCCCAGCAGCGATTGCAGTGCGTTCAATAGGGTCATGGACGGAAGCCGCAGTCGGGGCGCCCGGCCGCGCCGGACGGCGTTGTAGATGAGGCTTATTGTAGGACGAGCCCGCCCGGCATGGCGCCCCTGCTCCGCACAGCCGGCGAATCGGGGATAATTCCGGCATATGCGCCCCCGGGCGCAGCCCTATCCAGCCAGGAGCCCGTTTGGACGACGCCACCCGCTATCCCGATTCCGTTTTCAAGGCCTACGACATCCGCGGCACGGTGCCCGCCCCCCTGAACGCGGGTTTCGCCCGCGCGCTGGGCCGCGCCCTGGCCACCCAGGCCCGGGCCGAGGGCGTCGCCACCCTGGTGGTGGGCCGCGACGGCCGCCTCAGCAGCGCCGAGCTGGCGCAAGCCCTGCAAGACGGCATCCAGGACGGAGGCATCGATACGCTGGACATCGGCCAGGTGCCCACGCCACTGGTGTACTACGCCGCCTACACCCAGGGCACCGGTTCGGGCGTGGCCATCACCGGCAGCCACAACCCGCCGCAATACAACGGCTTCAAGATGATGATGGCCGGCAAGGCGCTCTACGGGCCGGGCGTGCTGGCCCTGCGCGACGCCATGAACGCCGCAGGCGACGCCGCGCCGGCGCCCCGCCGCGGCGCGGGCCGCCAACTGGATCTGGTCGGCGAATACATCCAGCGCATCGTCGGCGACGTCAAGCTGGCCCGGCCCATGAAAATCGCCATCGACTGCGGCAATGGGGTGGCCGGCGCCGTGGCCCCGCAGCTGTTCCGCGCCCTGGGCTGCGACGTCACCGAACTGTATTGCGAGGTCGACGGCACCTTTCCCAATCACCACCCCGACCCGGCCGACCCTCACAACCTGCAGGACCTGATCGACTGCCTGGCCCGCACCGATTGCGAAATCGGCCTGGCCTTCGACGGCGACGGCGACCGCCTGGGCGTGGTCACCAAGTCGGGCCAGATCATCTGGCCCGACCGCCAGCTGATCCTGTTCGCGCGCGACGTCCTGCAGCGTTGCCCGGGCGCCACCATCATCTACGACGTCAAGTGCAGCCGCCACGTCGGCCTGGCCGTGCAGGAAGCCGGCGGGCAGCCGCTGATGTGGCAGACGGGCCATTCGCTGGTCAAGGCCAAGCTGGCCGAGACCGGCGCCCCGCTGGCGGGCGAAATGAGCGGCCACATCTTTTTCAAGGAACGCTGGTACGGCTTCGACGACGGCCTGTACACCGGCGCGCGCCTGCTGGAAATCGTGTCGCGCCATGCCGACGTATCCCAGCCGCTGGAAGCGCTGCCGCAGGCCCTGTCCACGCCCGAACTCAAGCTCGAAATGGCCGAGGGCCAGCCGTTCGCGCTGGTGCAGGCACTGCGCGAGCAAGGCAAGTTCGATGGCGCCCTGCGCGTGGTCACCATCGACGGCGTGCGCGCCGAATACCCCGACGGCTTTGGCCTGGCCCGCCCGTCGAACACCACGCCCGTGGTGGTGCTGCGCTTCGAGGCCGACACCCCCGAGGCGCTGGCGCGCATCCAGGACGACTTCCGCCGGCAGCTGCAGCGGCTCGCCCCGGACGCCACCCTGCCTTTCTAGCATTCACGCCGCCCACCCATGCCTACTTCCCTGCCGTTCAGCCCCGCATGGCTGGCCTTCGCCCAGGCCGCGCAGCATGCCTCGCGCCGCGGCGACCGCCTGCGCATCATCGAGGCGGCCGGCCTGCGCATCGACCTGACGGCCCAGGCGCAGTCCGACGCGCTCGATAGCGCCGCGCAGGCGCTGCTGGCGCAACAGGATTTCGACGCCGCGCGCGCCCGGCTGTACGACGGCGGCGAAGCCAACTGGACCGAACGGCGCCAGGCCTGGCACACCGCGCTGCGGGCCGCCAGCCCGCCCCCCGCGGTGGCCCAGGCCGTGCTGGGCGAGCGCGACCGCGTGCGGCGCTTCGTGCGCGAACTGGACCAGGCCGGTTCGTACAGCGGCGTGCTGCACCTGGGCATCGGCGGCAGCGACTGGGGCCCCCGCATGGTGACGCGCGCCCTGCGGCACGGCGGCCTGCACCGCAACATCCAGTTCGCCTCGAATGTCGATTCGCACGCCGTGGCCGACGCCATCGGCCAGCTCGACCCGCGCAGCACGCTGGTGATCGTCGCGTCCAAGTCGTTCACCACCACCGAACCGCTGGCCAACGCCGAAGTCGCCATGAACTGGCTGCGCGATGCCGGCGTGGCCGACCCCATCAAGCACGTGGTGGCCATTACCGCCAACGTCGACGCCGCGCTGGATTTCGGCATTTCGCCCGACCGCGTGTTCCGCTTCTGGGACTGGGTAGGCGGCCGCTATTCGCTATGGTCGGCCATCGGCCTGCCCATCGCCCTGGCGCTGGGCAGCGACGCGCTCGACCAGTTGCTGGCCGGCGCTGCCGCCATGGACCAGCACTTCCTGCAAGCCCCGCCGCGCCAGAACGCGCCACTGCAGATGGCGCTGTCGGGCATCGCCAACCGCAGCGTGCTGGGCTACGCCACGCTGGCCATCACGCCCTACGATTCGCGGCTGCTGCACCTGGTGCCCTGGGCGCAGCAGCTCGAAATGGAATCGCTGGGCAAGGTCGCCACGTACGATGGCACGCCGGTGGGCGTGCCCACCGGCCCGGTGGTGTGGGGCATGCCGGGCACCGACTGCCAGCACACGTTCTTCCAGTGGCTGCACCAGGACACCACCGGCGCGCCGGTGGATTTCATCGTGTGCCAGCAGCCCGACCACGCCTACGCGCGGCACCACAACATGCTGATCGCCAACTGCCTGGCGCAGCGTTCGGCGCTGCTGCGCGGCAAGTCCTACGAAGACGCCTTGCGCGAAATCCTCGAGCACGAGCCCGACACGCAACGCGCCGAATTGCTGGCGCGCCACCGCGTCCACCCGGGCGGCCGCCCGTCCAACCTGATCATGCTGCCGCGCCTGGATGCCTATTCGCTGGGCGCGCTGTTGGCGTTGTACGAGCACAAGGTGTTCGCGCAGGGCGCGCTCTGGGGCATCAACCCGTTCGATCAATGGGGCGTAGAGTTCGGCAAGCTGCTGGCCAAGCGCATCATTCGCGAACTGGACGCCCCGTCGGCCGATGCCGGCGGCGACCAGGATCCGTCCACCCGCTACTGGATCGACGCGCTGACCCGCGGCACAGCCGGCTAAAACGCCCGCGCCAGCAGCGCCTGGTAGATGTCCAGGTGCTTGCGGCACACGTCTTCGATATCGAATTCGCGTTCGGCCAGCGCGCGTCCCGCCACGCCCATCCGCTGGCGCAACGCCGGGTCGGCCGCCAGCCGCGCGATTGCCCCGGCCAAGGCCGCGGCGTCGCGCGGCGGCACCAACAGCCCGGTCTCGCCCGGCTCGATGGCATCGCGGCAACCCGGCACATCGGTGGTCACGACCGCGCGCCCGCAAGCGGCCGCCTCGATCAGCGAACGCGGCAAACCTTCGCGATACGACGGCAGGATGGCGATGTGCGAAGCCGCGTACAGGGCCGCCACGTCGCTGCGTTCACCCAAGGCCTCGATGCAGCCTTCTTGTTGCCAGCCATCGACATCGGCCTGCGACACCGACGCCGGGTTGCCGGGATCGACACCCCCGGCCAGCAGCATGCGCACGCCGGCCCCCTGGCGTTGCAACAGGCGGGCCGCCTCGACGAATTCCAGCACGCCCTTGTCGCGCAGCAGGCGCGCCACCATCAGCGCCGTCACGGGCGGCGGCGGCTCGGGCACGGCCGGATATTCCGCCAGGTCGACGCCGGAACCGCGGATCATCACCGCCTGCCCGTCGCGCACAGCCCCCAGCCCGCGCAGCAGTTCGCAATCGTTGGCGTTCTGGAACACGATGCGGCTGTTGCGATGCCCCAGCGCCAGGCGGTACAAAGTGGCCACCACGCGCCGCACCAGCGCCGCCTTCGGGCCGCGCGCCACGAACACGAAGCCCAGGCCTGAAATGGCCGACACCATGGCCGGGACGCGGGCCAGCCGCGCGGCAATGCCGCCGTACAACACCGGCTTGATGGTAACCAGGTGCACCAGCGCCGGACGCAGACGGCGCAGCAGCCGGTACAGGGCCCACAGCGTGCGCAGCTCCTGCAGCGGCTGCTTGCCGCTGCGGGTCATGGGAATGGCGTGGTGTGCCAGGCCATGGGCCAGGATCTGCGGCACGCTGTCGCCGGCCATGGTGGCCACGTGCACGTCGTAGCCGGCGCGCTGGGCGGCCAGCGCCAGCGGCAGCCGGTGCGACAGGAAGAACGCAGGATTGTTCACCACGAACAGCAGGCGCGGCGCGGTCATGAAGAGGCTCCGGCAATGCGGCGCCACACGGTGTCGTACGCCGCCACCATGTGCGCCAGGTCGAATTCGTCCAGGACGCGTTCCCGCCCCGGCGCGCCCACCGCCTCGCGGCCTCGCGCCGCGATATCGTCCAGCGCCGCGGCGATACCCTGGGCCAGCGCCTCGGGCTGCTCGGGCGGCACCACCACGCCGGTGGCGCCGACGATATGCGCGGCGTCGCCCACATCGGTGACCACGCACGGCGTGCCGCAGGCCATGGCCTCGGCCACGACATTGGGAAACCCTTCCGCGCAGCTGGACAGCACGTGCAAGTCCAGCGCGTTCATCACGGCGGGCACCTCGTCGCTGGGGCCGGCCAGCAGCACGCGGCCGCGCAGGCCGTGGCGCTCGATCAACGCCGCCAGCTCGGCATTGCCGGGCGACATGCCGCGGCCAACCAGCACGCATTGCAGGCCCCGGTCGCGGCCGTCGCGCACCAGCGCCGCCACCGCGCCCAGCAGATTGGCGTGGTCTTTCAGCGGATCCCAGCGCGCCACGCAACCGATCAGGGGCGCCTGCGGCGCCACCTGCCACAGCTGGCGCATGCGCTGGCCCGCGTCCGCGTCGGGCCGATAGCGCGACAGGTCGTAGCCGTTGGCGATCACCACCAGGCGGTCGGCGCGGTAGCCGTACTGCTCGTGCCGCACGGCGGCGTCGCGCGCCGCGCAGACGATGGCCGCGGGCACTCGGCCCGACAGCCAGGCGCACAGCTTCAACACCAGGCGTGCCGAGCGGCTGCTGCGCTGCAGGTGCGCGCCGGAATTGCGGATACCCCAGGCCAGCGCCCGCACGCCCGCCAGCCGCGCCGCCAGGCCGCCGATCAGGTCGGCGTGGTACATCCAGGTCTGCACGGCGTCGGGCTTGTCTTGCGCCAGCTGCCGGCGCAGCGCCAGGAAGCCGTCCAGGGTCAGGCGCCCGCGCGGCATGCCCAGCGCCAGCACCGTCACGCCCGCGGCGCGCAGGCGCGCGCCGTATACGCCCTCGTCGGTCAGCGACACCACCGTGTGGCGCACATGCTGCCCGGGATAAGTGGCCAGCCGGAACAGCACGGACTCGGCGCCGCCCTGCCCCAGGCCGGTAATGACGTGCGTGACGCGCAAGATGGCGGGCAGGGTCATGCCTTGCCCCGCACCGTATCGAACAGGGCATCCCATTCGGCCAGCACGGCGGGCAGCGCATAACGGCGCCGCACCGCGCCGGCGGCGCGCGCGCCCAGGTCGCGGCGCAGAGCCGGATCGCCCATCACGCGGCGCAGGCTGTCGCCCAGCTGCGCACGGTCGCCGGCCGGCACCAGCAGGGCGTCCTGGCCGTCGCGCGTCATCTCGCGCGGGCCGCTGGGGCAATCGAAAGCCACGCAGGGCAGGCCCAGCGCCATGGCTTCCAGCAAGACATTGGGAAACCCTTCCACGGCCGAGCTCAGCACGAAGGCCTGGCCCCGGGACAGCTCATCCCAGGGCTCTCCGGTGCGGCCGGGCAATTGCACCCGGCCGTCCAGCCCGGCGGCGGCGATGCGCGCCTGCAGGGCGTCGCGATCGGCGCCCTCGCCCCAGATCCACAGGTCCCAGTCGGGAAAATCGCCCGCCAGCCCGGCATAGACGTCGACCAGCAGGTCGAACTGCTTGGCCGGGGCCAGCCGCCCCATGGCCAACAGGCGCTTGCGCGGCGCGTCCGCCTGCGCATCCACCAGCGGCGCCTGCAACAATTCGGGCGGCAGCGGGTTGGGAATGACCTTCAGTTGCTTGATGCCCGGCACCTGGCAGGCGAAAGGCTCGACGGTGTCCTCGGCCTGCACGGTCACCATGTCGGCGCGCGGATAGAACAGCCACCGCAGCGCCCGCCACACTTTGCCGGTGCTGCGCTCGGCCACCGGATTGGTGCGTTCGCACACGATCAGCGGCACGCCCAGGCCGCGCGTGGCCAGGATGGCCGCCACGTTGACGTTGGTCAGGAACGACACGACCACGTCGGGCGCTTCCTCGCGGATCAGCGCGCGCAGGGTGCGCAGCCGCTGCAACGCCGCCAGCGGGCCGCCGGCGCGCGTGCCGGCCCGGTCGGCCAGCCAGACCAGGTTCACCGCGTCGGACAGGGGGTAGAAGCAGGTGCCCTTGGACGAATAAGTGGGCACCAGGGTCACGGCATCGCCGCGATCGGTCCAGGCATTGGCCAGCGTGGCGGCCACGCGTTCGGCGCCGCCCGCGTGCATGGAACTGACCAGCAGCAGTATTTTCATGTACGGGATTCCCTTTCGCCGGCCATGCCGGCGTGATAGCGGTCCAGCCAGGCCTGCATCATCAGCACGCCCCACAGGCGGCTGTCCCAGTTGCGGTGGCCGGACACGTGTTCGCGCCATTTGCGCAGGATGGGCTCGGGCTCGAACCAGCCTTCCTGGCGCAGGCGCGCCGGATCCAGCAGCGATTCGGCCCAGTCGCGCAGCGGCCCGCGCAGCCAACTGGCCAGCGGGACGGCAAAGCCGCGCTTGGGACGGTCTACCAGCGATTGCGGCACGTGGCGGTACAGCACCTGGCGCAGCAGCCATTTGCCGGTATCGCCGCGCACCTTGTATTCGAACGGCAGCTGCCAGGCGAATTCGTAGACGCGGTGATCCAGCAGCGGCACGCGCGTTTCCAGGCTGACCGCCATGGCGGCGCGATCGACCTTGACCAGGATGTCGTCGGGCAGATAGGTAACCGCGTCCAGCTTCATCATCACGTCGAAGGCGGTGCCGTCCATGGGCTGCTCGAACAACGACGGCGGCTCGATGCCACCCTTGACCACGCAGCCCGGATCGGCCCAGTACGACACGAACAGCCGGTAGAAATCGCCGCGCGTATCGGCGCGCAGCAATTCGCCCAGCTTGGCCAGCTTGCCGCGCCAGGCGCCCCGCCCCGGCAGCGCGGCCGATGCGCCCAGCAACGCGCCCGCGGCGTGGCGCGCCGGGCCCGGCACGCGTTCGCACTGGCGCCACCAGTCGCGCACGCGGAAGTAGCGCGAATAGCCGCCGAACAATTCGTCGCCACCGTCGCCCGACAACGCTACCGTGACGTGCTGGCGCGCCATGCGCGTGACCAGCGAAGTGGGGATCTGCGACGAATCGGCAAAAGGCTCGTCGTACATGTCGGCCAAAGTGGGCACCACCGCCAGCGCATCGTCGGCGGTGACGTAGAGCTCGGTATGTTCGGTGCCCAGGTGCTGCGCCACCGCCTTGGCATGCTCGGCCTCGTTGTAGCCCTTTTCGTGAAAGCCGATGGCGAAGGTGCGCACCGGCTGGCGGCTTTGCGCCTGCATCAGCGCCACGATGGTCGAGGAATCGATGCCGCCCGACAGGAAGGCGCCCAGGCTCACGTCGGACAGCATCTGCCCGCCCACCGCCTGCGACAGCACCGCTTCCAGCGCATCGGCAGCCTGCGTGTCGGACGCGAAGCTGCGCCGCGCCTGCAGCCCCTGGTCGGCCGCCTGCAGCGCCGACCAATACACGCGCGGCGCCGCCACGCGGCCGGCATGCCGGTCGGCCTCGGAAATTTCCATCCAGGTGCCGGGCGGCAGCTTGTAGATGCCTTCGTAGATGGATTGCGGCGCCGGGATGTAGTTGTGGCGCATCAGCGAAGCCAGGGCGGCACGGCTGAGCTCGCGCCCGAACCCCGGGATGGGCATCAGCCCCTTCAGCTCCGAGGCGAACACCAGGTTGGCGCCGCTATAGCCGTAGTACAGCGGCTTCTCGCCCATGCGGTCGCGCGCCAGCGTCAGCGTGCGCCGCTCGCGGTCCCACAGCGCGATGGCGTACATGCCCACCGCAGCCTGCAAGGTGGCTTCCACGCCCAGCGCGGCGAAGCCGGCCAGCACGGTTTCGGTATCGGAATGGCCGCGCCAGTCGGGCGCCTGGTCCAGGTGTTCCAGGCGCGCGCGCAGTTCCATGTGGTTGTAGATCTCGCCGTTCAGGACCAGCACGTACCGGCCGCAGGCCGACACCATGGGCTGGTGCCCGGCTTCGGTCAGGTCCAGGATGGCCAGGCGCACGTGCGCCAGGGCCAGGTCGGCGGCCGGGTCTTCCCACTGGCCATGGCTGTCCGGGCCGCGGTGGCGGATGCGCCGGCAACTGTCGGCCAGTATTTGCGCCTTGTCCTGCAAGGGGCCCCAGATTCCGACTATTCCACACATGATGGTGTCTTCCGCGCTCGTCTGGACGGCGGGCGGGCGATGGCCTATTGCCGCGGCCCGCGCACGTCGTCGAAAAGTTGTTGCCACAGGCCCAGCACCCGCTGGGCCGAAAATCGTTCGCGCGCCTCGATGGCGCGTCCGGCCATGGCCTGGCGCGCCGCGGCGTCGCCCATCAGGGCCGACAGCGCCGCGGCCAGGGCCGGCACATCACCATTGGGCCGCACCAGCACGCCATCGATGCCGTCGCGCACCACTTCGCGCGGGCCGGTATCGCAATCGAAGCACACCGCGGCCAGACCGCTGGCCAGCGACTCCAGCAAGGTATTGGACAGCCCCTCGAAACGCGAGCTCAGCACGTAGAGGTCGGCGCTGCCGTACCAGTCGCCCACATTGCCCACCCGGCCCGGCAACGCGACCCGGCCCGCCAGGCCGGCGGTGTCGACCTGTGCCTGCAGGCGGGCGCGCTCGTCGCCCTCGCCCAGGATGACCAGGTCCCAATCAGGATGGTCGGCGGCCACGCGAGCGTAGGCCTGGATCAGCAGGTCGAAACCCTTGTCGGGATGCAGCCGCCCCACGGCCAGCAGCCGCCTGCGCCCATCGGCCCGCGGCGGCGCCAGCACCGGCTCGGTGCGCGACAGCGGCCAATGCACGGGATTGGGAATGACCGCCAGCCGCGAGCCCGGCACATGGCGGTCGAGCCAGTCGGCCGTGCCGCGCGTCAGCGCCACTACCCGCGCCGCGCGCGGATAGGTCAGGCGCCGCAGGCGCTGCCACAGGCCGGACAGCATCTGCGACGGCGGATGCGTGTGCTCGGTGGCCATCACCTGGCACGGCAGGCCGCGGGCGGCCAGCACGGCCAGCACCGACGCCGTGGTCATCATGCCCAGCACGATATCGGGCCGGAACCGGCGCAGCACGCGCCGCAGCGCGCGCACGCGCCACACGTTGGCCAGCATGCCGCGCAGGCCCCCGCCTTCGCCGGCGGTATGCAGCACCTCGCGGTGGACGGCCGGATGCAGCGTATAGGCATCGTCGCGCGCGTCCGCCTGGGTCACCACCATGACCTCGCGGCCGGCCTGGGCCCAATGCGCGCTCAGGTCGGCGGCCACGCGCTCGGCGCCGCCGCCGTGCAGCGAATGAATGAAGATCAGCACGCGCAGCGCCGGGGCGTCGGGCCTGTCCATCAGGCGCCCTCCTTGCCAGGCTGTTCGTGGGGCCGCAGCGCCACCACGGCATAGCAGGCGAACGACAGGGCATACATCAGGCTGGTGGCCAGCATGATGCCGGCGGTCCCCATGCGCGGCGCCAGCATGGCGTTGAGCACGACCTTCAGCAGGAAATTGGCCACGGCGATCAGCGCCATGACGCGATAGCGGTTCTGGCTGGCCAGCAATTGCACCAGGATCAGCACGCCAAAGTAGAACGGCAATTGCAGCAGCCCCCAGCGCAGCACCTGCGCCACGGCCGCGGTATTCTCGGCGGTGAAGGCGCCGCGCTCGAACAGCAGCGCCACGCCCCACGGGGCCAGCACCCAGGCCACCAGCACCGCCACGGCGCCGGCGCCCACCATCAGCACCGACCATTTCAGGGCCATCGAGCGCGCGCGCGCCGCATCGCCGCGGCTTTGCACGTCGGCCAGCACCGGCAGCGCCGCGCGTCCCACCGACACGGCACCGATGCCCAGCAGCAACGACAGCAGGCGGCTGGCGTAGCCCAGCGTGGCGTTGGCGTTGTCGCCCAGGTTGGCGGCCGTGTACTGGTCCAGCGGCCCGACGAAGCTCATGGCCACCTGGCCCACCAGCATGATGCCGGCCGCGCTCATCAGCGCGGGCCAATGCGGCGACTGCATCGACAGCAGGGGCGCCCCCCAGAAACCGCCATCGGCGCGCGCGGCCAGCCAGGCCAGCCAGGCGGCCTGGATCAGGTAGCCTACCAGGGTGCCCCACAGCAGCGGCCCGACGTCGTCGGCCGACACGGCGGCCAGCATCACCCAGGCCAGCGTGGCCACTGCCGGCACGCTATCCAGCAGCGTATTGACGTGGCGTTCGTGCGAGCGCAGGCGCGCGCCGCTGATGCCGGCCATCAGCAGCAGCACGGTGACCGGCACGAAGGCGATCAGCAATTGCCGGCTCATGGCGGCCACCTGCCCGGACAACCCGCTGCCCAGCCACTGCAGCACCCACGGCCAGGCCAGCGCCGTCAGGGCCGCCAGCACGATGCCGCCGGCCAGCACGGCGCCCTGCAGTTCGCGCACGAACAGGTCGCGCTCGTGCCCCCCGGCGCGGCGCAGCCGCACCAGCACCGGAATCAGCACCACCCCCAGCACGCCCACGATCGTGACCGGCAACCAGTTGGCCATGGTCATGGTGAACTGGTAGGCATCGACGGCATCGCTGATGCCGTAGCGGTACGCGACCGCCATTTCCTTGATCGCGCCCGCGGCCTTGCCCAGCACCAGGAAGACCGCCACCCGGAACGCACCCTTGAAGATGCGCTGGTGGTCGGGGTGGATCGCGTTGAGCCTGCGGATGAGCGCTTTCAAAAAAGGAATCAACGCAAGAACTGTGTGTACCAGGGCATGGCGGTTTCCAGCCCGCGCAGGATGTCATAGGCCGGCTGGTAGCCCAGCAGCGTGCCCGCCTTGCCGATGTCGGC
>Ga0182736_1000592_pt1 | contig 51212 bp, 43 predicted proteins | sample eDN5th30CKraftBY_FD_128882 | JGI IMG/M metagenome (GOLD analysis project Ga0182736, IMG submission 128882) | Enriched backyard soil microbial communities from Emeryville, California, USA - eDNA 5th pass 30_C Kraft BY (version 2) (version 2) | ecosystem: Environmental > Terrestrial > Soil >... | reverse complement strand
TCGGTCAGCGTCGCCTCCACGTGGACCGTCACCGGTTCGCCGACGACGACCACGACCACGACCAGCACGACCACCTCGACCTCGACGACGACCACGACGGCCCCCACGACGACCACCTCGACCTCGACGACGACCAGCACGACGACGTCGACGACCAGCACGACCGCACCGACCACCACGACGACCACGACCGCGCCCTGCGCCCCGGACCTGGTGCCGTTCCCCACGGCCCAGGCGCTGGTCGAGCAGCTCGTGGCCGATGCCGGCAAGAGCGACCCGGACGACGTCATGGTCCCGGGTCTCGTCGCCGGCGTCGCCAACTGCTCGATCGACCCCGACGCGCTCGCGGTCCAGCTCGTCGACCAGCCCCAGACCTTCGACGACGCCCGCCTCGTCCGGCTCTACCTGGCCTACTTCAAGCGCCCGCCGGACCCGACCGGCTTCGCCTACTGGCAGCGCCAGCTCGACGCGGGGCGCGGCCTGATCAACGCGGCCAAGAAGTTCGCCGAGTCGCCGGAGTTCCTGCGCACCTACGGGAAGCTCTCGAACGGGGCCTTCGTGGACCTCGTGTACCAGAACGTCCTGGGCCGCGGCGCCGACCCGACGGGCCGGACGTACTGGCTCACCCGCCTCGACAACAAGACCAAGAACCGCGGCGACGTGATGATCAACTTCTCGGAGTCGTCGGAGAACGTCACCAAGAAGAAGCCGCACGTCGCGGTCTTCCGCCTGCACCGGGCGATGCTCCAGCGGTTCCCGGCGAAGGCGGCCTACGAGTCCCTCCTCGACCCGGTGCTCGCCGGCACGGACTCGCTCGCCGACGTGGCCCAGCAGCTCCGCACCAGCGCGGCCTACGCCGCCCGGTTCTGACCGGAGGGCCCCACACCGCGGGGCGGGAACAGCCCCTACGACGGTAGATTCGGCCGATGGGCAAGGACATCCCCCTCGGGCGGATCGCCGGCATCAAGGTCGGCATGGACGTGACGGTCTTCCTGTTCGCCGTCTTCCTCGCCTTCATCCTCGCCACCGGCCAGCTCCCCCAGCTGAGCCGCGGCCACTCCGACGTCGCGTACTGGGTCGCCGGCGGCGTCGGCGCCCTCTTCCTCTTCCTGTCGCTGCTGGTGCACGAGATCGGCCACGCCCTCGTCGCCAAGGACGAGGGCATCGGCGTCGAGAGCATGGGCCTCACGCTGCTCGGCGGCGTGACCCGCATGGAGTCCTCCCCCACCACGCCGGGCTCCGAGTTCCGGGTGTCGGTCGTGGGCCCCATCGCCAGCGCCGCCTGCGGCGTGGTGTTCCTGGTGGGCTCGTTCCTCCTGCCCGACGACGGGCTCTGGGACCTGACCGGCGCCCTGTTCTTCTGGGCCGGCTACGTGAACCTCTTCCTCGCCGTGCTGAACATGGTCCCGGCCGCACCGCTCGACGGCGGCAAGGTCCTGTCGAGCGCCATCTGGCGGGCCAGCGGCAGCCAGGCCACGGCCATGCTGTGGTCGGGCGCGGCGGGCATCGTGGCCGGCATGGCCCTCGCCACCTGGGGGCTGCGCAACCTCAGCCGCGGCGGCGAGGCCATCGGGTGGTTCAACGTCGGAGTGGGCGTGTTCGTGGCCTGGAGCGCCTTCCAGCAGGTCCGCTCGGCCCCGCTCTACAAGGCCCTCGAGGGCATGACCGTGGGCGACGCCATGGCCGAGGGCCCGCCCACCGCAGCGTCGTGGTCCACGGTCGGCGAGTTCCTGCGGACCAGCTTCCCCCGCCCCGAGCACCAGGCGTACCCGGTGGTCGCCACCGACGGGCAGGTCAGCGGGCTCCTCACCGCCAGCGCCATCCGGGCCGTCCCGCCCGAGACCTGGGACCAGCTCCCGGTCACCGCGCTCGCCTACCCGCTCGACCGCCTCACGGTGGTGCGCACCGACGAGCCGCTGATCCCGGCGCTCCAGAAGGTCGAGGGCGGCGACGTGCGCCACGCGCTGGTGGTCGCACGCGACGGCCGGATCGCCGGCACGCTCGACCCGTCGGCGCTGGACCGAGCCGTCCACGACCGCCAGCGCGACCCGCAGCCCTCGTCCGTCTAGGCCACCGCAGGGCCGGCGCTAGCTTTCGGCCCATGACCGACGAGACCCTTCCCACCTACCGGCTCGACGAAGGCATCGCCGTCGTGACCCTCGACGACGGCAAGGCCAACGCCTTCTCCACGGCGACCCTCGTCGCGCTCGAGTCCCTGCTGGACCAGGCCGTCGCCGACCAGGCGCAGGCCCTCGTCATCGTCGGCCGTCCCGGGCGGTTCTCCGCCGGCTTCGCGCTCGACGAGATGACCGGCAACGTGACCGACATGCGGGCGCTGGTGGTCCGCGGCGCCCGGTTCTGGCTGCGCCTCTACGGGCTGGGCATCCCCACCGTCGCGGCGTGCACCGGCCACGCCCTCGCCGGCGGCGCCCTCACGCTCCTGTCGTGCGACCTGCGGATCGCCGCCGACGTGCCGGCGAAGATCGGGCTGAGCGAGGTCGCCATCGGGCTGACCCTGCCGAAGTTCGCGTTCGCCCTCGCCGAGGACCGCCTGCAGCGTCCGGCCCTGCCCGCCGCCACCATCGGCGCCCAGGTGTACGACCCCGCGGGCGCCCTTGCGGTCGGCTACGTCGACCAGGTCGTCGACGCCGACGACCTCCTCGCGACGGCCCTCGCCGAGGCCCAGCGCCTCGGCCAGCTCGACACCGCGGCCTACGCGGGGACGAAGGCGAACGCCCGGGCCGACCTGATCGAGCGGGAGCTCGCGCGCGTGGTCGAGGACATGGAGACCCTCGACCTGCCCACCCTCTGACCGTGACATGAGGTGATGTCGAGGATTCGGGTGACGGGCGTCACCACGGGGTAGCGTGACGGCGCGCCGGTCGAGGGGCCCGGCGCCGACACCTGCCGCCACGGCGGCGCGACCGAGGGGACCCATGGACCGACTGCGCAAGCCCGTTCTCGCCCTGGTGGCACTCGCCGCCGTCACCTCGCTGGTGGCCTGCCAGCCCAAGCCGCCCACCGCCCGCACCATCCCGCCGCCCAAGCTCGGCGCGCCCGGCGACCTCATCACCGGCGGCATCGGCTCGGCGCTCGACCCGATGCGCAGCCCCGCCGGCGCCAACGACTACTCCTGCAAGCCCACGGCCGCACACCCCAACCCGGTGGTGCTCGTCCACGGCACCATCGGCAACGCCTATGACTCGTGGAGCGGGCTGGCACCGGTGCTGAAGTCCTACGGCTACTGCGTGTTCGCGGTGAACTACGGCGCCTCGGAGGGCTCGATCTTCAAGGGCACCGGCGACATCCCGGCCTCGGCCGCCCAGATCGGCCGCTTCGTCGACAACGTCCGCGCCAAGACCGGCGCCGCCAAGGTCGACCTGGTCGGCCACTCGCAGGGCGGGTCGGTGTCGCGGTACTACGCCAACCTCCTCGGTGGCTCCTCGAAGGTGGCCAACGTCGTGGGCATCGCCCCGTCGAACCACGCCACCACCGTGAGCGGGCTGCTCACCCTCGGCCGCTTCATCGGCGCCGTCGACCCGATCTTCGCGGTCACCAACTGGATCGGCCTCCCCGCGCTGCAGCAGCAGGCGGACCCCGACTCGACCTTCTTCAGGAACCTCAACGGCAACGGCGAGACCCGCTCCGGCCTCCGCTACGTGAACATCGCCACCCGGTTCGACGAGGTCGTCACGCCCTACCGGCAGTCGTTCCTCACCGCCGGCCCCGGCGCCACCGTGCAGAACATCACCCTCCAGGACGTCTGCTCCGGCGACCTCACCGACCACCTCGGCATCGTCTACGACACCAACGTGTACCAACTGGTGCTCAACGCCCTCGAGCCCGGCGACCAGCGGCCCATCGCCTGCACCGTCTCGCTCCCCCTCTTCGGCACCTGACCCGAGCGCCCCGGCGGCACCCACCCGCGCGGGGTAGGGGAATCCCCACCCGGGAGACACCGGGCGGCCCCATCGCCGCTCTGACCTGCGATCCGTACCGTCGTCAAGGCAGCCAGGAAGGCTGCCGAACGACGACGAAGGGACGCGGTCGATGCCGCTCGCAACCACCACCCACACCCCCGACCCGACCGCCACCCCCCGCCGACCGGCTCGGCCCGTGGCCGCCCGCACCGTCGACGCCGTCAAGGTGTACGGCCACGGCGGCACCGAGGTCCGCGCCCTCGACGGCGTGTCGGTCGAGGTGCCCGCCGGGACGTTCACCGCGGTCATGGGCCCGTCCGGCTCCGGCAAGAGCACCCTGATGCACTGCCTCGCCGGGCTCGACACGCTCACGAGCGGCCACGTGTTCGTGGGCGACCAGGAGCTCGGTGCCCTCAACGACCGGGAGCTGACCCGGGTGCGGCGCGAGCGCATCGGCTTCGTCTTCCAGGCGTTCAATCTGCTGCCGACCCTCACCGCCGGCGAGAACATCACCCTCCCGATGGACCTGGCCCGCCAGAAGCCCGACCCCGCCTGGCTCGAGAAGGTGATCGCCACCGTCGGGCTGCAGCAGCGGCTCCACCACAAGCCGAGCGAGCTGTCCGGCGGCCAGCAGCAGCGCGTCGCCGTCGCCCGCGCACTGGCCAGCAAGCCCGAGGTCGTCTTCGCCGACGAGCCCACCGGCAACCTCGACCGCCGCAGCGGCACCGAGGTCCTGTCGTTCCTGCGCGAGGCCGTCGACCGCTTCGGCCAGACCGTCGTCATGGTCACCCACGACCCGGTCGCCGCTTCCTACGCCGACAGCGTGCTGTTCCTCGCCGACGGTCAGATCGTCGACCAGCTGGCCGAGCCCACCGCCACCGCGGTCCTCGACCGCATGAAGGCGCTGGGGGACTGATCGTGCTGTTCCGGATGACCCTCCAGGGCCTGTGGGCCCGCAAGCGGCGCGTGATCGGTACGGCGACCGCCGTCGTGCTCGGCGTCGCGTTCCTCTCCGCCACGCTGGTGCTGGGCGACACGCTCGATGCCAGCTTCGGCACCGTCTTCCGCCAGGCCAACGCCGGCACCGACGTCGTGGTGCGCAGCGCCACCTCCATCAACAGCGACCAGGGCCGCCAGCGCGCCACCCTCGACGCCACCCTGGTCGACGAGGTCGCCGCCGTCCCCGGCGTGGCTACGGCCGTGGGCGAGGTGACGGGCACTGCCCAGATCCTCGGCTCCGACGGGTCGCCGCTCGGCGGCCAGGGACCACCCACCGACGCCAGCGCCTGGATCGACGACGACGCGCTCAACCCGTACCAGGTCACCTCGGGCCGGGCCCCCGCCAAGACCGGTGAGGCGGTCATCGACGCCAAGAGCGCCTCGGACGGCGGCCTGTCGGTCGGCGACACCATCAGCATCCGCACGCCGGACCCGGTGGAGGTCCAGCTGGTGGGCACCGTCGGGTTCGGCGACGAGACCTCGATGGCCGGCGCCACCTACATCGGGCTGACCCCGGACCAGGCCGTCGACCTGCTCGGCCAGCCCGGCCAAGTCAGCGACGTCCGCGTCCGCGGCGACGGCACGACGTCGGACGACCAGCTGCGCGACGCCGTGGCGAAGGTCGTGCCCGAGAAGGCCGAAGCCATCACCGGCGCCGAGCTGACGGCGGAGCAGCAGGAGGACATCCAGGGCGACTTCCTGGGCTTCCTCAAGACCTTCCTCCTGACCTTCGCCGGCGTCGCCCTGGTGGTCGCCACCTTCAGCATCGCCAACACGTTCACGATCCTGAGCGCCCAGCGCAGCCGGGAGTCCGCGCTGCTGCGGGCCATCGGCGCCGGTCGGGGCCAGGTCCTGGCCATCGCCATCATCGAGGCCGTCGTCATCGGGGCCATCGCCTCGGCGATCGGTCTGGCGGCTGGCCTCGGCCTGGCCCTGGGGCTCAAGGCCCTGCTCGCCGGCTTCGGCCTCGACCTGCCCGGCGACGGGCTGGTCGTCGAGACCGCCCCGATGGCGATCGCCTTCGCCATGGGCATGGTCGCCACCCTCGTGGCCGCCACCATCCCGGCCATCAAGTCGTCCCGGATCGCGCCGATCGAGGCCCTCCGGGACGCAGCCGCCGAGTCGACCGCCATCTCCAAGGTGCGGACCGGCATCGGCGTCGCCCTGGCCGCCGTCGGGACCGTCGTCATGGTGACGGCCACCAGCAGCCCCGACGGCGCCATGGGCCGGGCGGGCATCGGCGCCCTCCTCATCGTCATCGCCGCCGTCACGCTCGGCCCGGTGGTCGCCCGTCCGGCCGCTGCCCTCGTGGGCGCTCCCGTCGCCGGCACCCGGGGCCTGGTCGGCCAGCTGGCCCGGCGCAACGCCATGCGCAACCCCCGCCGCACCAGCGGCGCCGCCCTCGCCCTGGTCATCGGCGCCGCCGTCGTGGCCCTGTTCGCCACGTTCGGCTCGTCGCTGAGCCGCTCGATCGACGACACGGTGTCGCAGAGCTTCGGCGGCGACCTGGTGGTCATGCAGGACGGCTTCAGCAGCTCGGGCCTCAGCCCCAAGATGGCGGCCGAGATCGACCAGCTGCCCGAGGTGTCCGAGACGGTCGGGCTCAGCAACGTGATCGCCACCGTCGACGGCACCACCGTCTACCCGACGGCCGGCGACCCGGCTGCCATGGCGAACCTGCTCGACCTCGAAGTCCAGCAGGGCGACCTGGCGAAGCTGCAGCCCGGCCAGGTGGCCGTCACCGAGAGCTACGCCACCGACGAGGGCCTCGCCCTGGGCGACGACCTCACGATGGACTTCGCCGACGGCGAGCAGACCACCTTCCAGGTGGGTGCGGTCTACGGCGTCGGCGAGCTGCTCGGCGACATCGTGATGGACCAGTCCGACTGGACCCCCCACGAGCTGCGGCCCGGCAACGTGGCCGTGCTGGTGGGCCTGCAGGACGGCACCTCCATCGAGCAGGGCCGCCACGCCGTCGAGGCGGTGGCCAAGGACTTCGGCAACCCGAAGGTCGAGGACCGCGACCAGTACATCGACCGGGTCGCCGGCCAGGTGAACCAGCTGCTGACGCTGGTCTACGGGCTGCTGGCGCTCGCCATCCTGATCGCCTTGATCGGCCTGGCCAACACCCTGTCGCTGTCGATCCACGAGCGGTCCCGGGAGCTCGGGCTCCTGCGGGCCATCGGCCTCACCCGGGGCCGCATGCGAGCGATGGTGCGCTGGGAGTCGGTGATCACCGCGGTGGTCGGCACGCTGGTCGGCCTCGGGGTCGGGACGTTCCTCGGCTGGGGCGTGATCCGGGCGCTGAGCGCCCAGGAGGGCTTCGTGTCCTTCCAGCTGCCCGCACCGACCCTGGCGGTCGTGCTGGTCCTGTCCATCGGCGCCGGGGTGCTGGCGGCGGTCCGCCCCGCCCACCGCGCCGCCAAGCTCGACGTGCTCGCGGCCATCGCCGAGCCCTGAGCAGGAAGCCGGCCCGAACCGATGACCGACCGTAACGTGAGCGCCACGATGCCTCTCCTCCTCCGCCCCTGGGGCGACGTGCCCCGCCTGTGGCGCAGCCTCGCCTACCTCGCTGTCGGCGTCCCGCTGGGCATCGTGTCGTTCACGACGGTCTTCACCCTCACGGTGCTGACGTTCTCCCTGCTCATCACCCTGGTGCTCGCCATCCCGGCGGCCTGGGGGCTGTTCGTGGCCGCCCGGATCCTGGGGTCGGTCGACCGCAGCCGGTCCGCCGCCCTGCTCGGCATGGAGCTGGTCGATCCGGTCCCGCCCCTCCAGGCCCGGAACTGGTTCAAGCGGCTGTGGGAGCGGGTCCGCACCCGCTCCCGCTGGCGGGAGATCGTCAACGCCTACGTGCTGTTCCCGGTGTCGCTGGCGTGCTGGATGACGGCGGTCACCACCTGGGCCGGGTCGCTCGCCCTGCTGGCGATGCCGCTCTACGCCGGCCACCTGCCGGGCGGCACCGCGAAGTTCTGGCTCTTCGAGATCGGTCCCGGGCCGGGGGCGCTGGCCATGACGGGCGTCGGCCTCGTCGGGCTGGCCGTGGCCGCCCCGTGGGTCACCATCGGGGCCACCAACCTCCAGTCGGGGATGACCCGGTTCCTGCTGGGGCGGACCACGGAGGCCGAGATGGCGAAGCTGCTGCAGCGGGTCGAGGCCCAGCGGTCGTCCGCCGTCGACAGCGCCGAGACCGAGCGCCGCCGCATCGAGCGCGACCTCCACGACGGCGCCCAGCAGCGGCTGGTGGCCCTGGCCGCCGAGCTGGGTGCCGCCCGCGAGAAGCTCGACGAGGACCCCGAGGCCGGCAAGGAGCTCGTCGCCGCCGCCCACGAGGAGGCCAAGGCCGCCCTCAAGGACATCCGCGACCTGGTCCGGGGCATCCACCCGGTGATCCTCGAGGATCGGGGCCTCGACGCCGCCCTGTCCGCGGTCGTCGCCCGGGCACCGGTGCCGGTGAACCTGAAGGTGCGGGTCGAGCCCCGGCCCTCCCCCGCCGTCGAAAGCGCCGCCTACTTCATCGTGAACGAGGCGCTCACCAACGTCGCCCGCCACGCCCACGCCACCCGGGCCGAGGTCGCCATCGAGCGGGCGGGGCCCCGCCTGGTGATCGAGGTCCGCGACGACGGGGTCGGCGGCGCCGACGCCTCCCGCGGCACGGGCCTCCAGGGCCTGCGCGAGCGGGTCGACGGCCTGGGCGGCAACCTCCACGTCGTCAGCCCGGACGGCGGTCCCACCACCATCTCCGTGGAGCTCCCGTGCGCATCGTGATCGCCGAGGACTCCGTCCTGCTCCGCGCCGGCCTCACCCGCATCCTCATCGATGCCGGCGAGGACGTCGTCGCCACCGTGGGCGACGCCGACGAACTGCTCACCGCCGTCAACCGCCACCAGCCCGACCTGGCCGTGGTCGACGTCCGCATGCCGCCGACCATGACCGACGACGGGCTCCGGGCGGCGCTCCAGGTCCGCGAGCGCTGGCCCGGCATCGCCATCCTCGTGCTGTCCCAGTACGTCGAGGAGCGCTACGCCACCGAGCTGCTCGCCAACGACACCTCCTCGATCGGCTACCTCCTGAAGGACCGCATCGCGGACGTCAGCGAGTTCCTCGGCGCCGTCCGCCGGGTGGGCAGCGGCGGGACCGCGCTCGATCCCGAGGTGGTCGCCCAGCTCCTGGCCCGCTCCCGCAAGCGCGACCCGCTCGAGCGGCTCTCACCCCGGGAGTCCGAGGTCCTGGCCCTCATGGCCGAGGGCCGCACCAACCCCGCCATCGCACGCGAGCTCGTCGTCAGCGACAAGGCCGTGGAGAAGCACGTGGGGAACATCTTCTTGAAGCTCGACCTGCCGCCCGCCGCCGACGACCACCGTCGGGTCCTGGCCGTGCTGCGCTGGCTGGAGGCGTGATGACCGACGACCCGACCACCCCGTACCCGCACCTGCCGCCGCCCCCGCCGCCGCCGCTGCGGCCCACGCCCGTCCACGCCGGCCCGAGCGTGAAGGCGGCGTGGCTGGCCGTCGGCAGCCTCGCCGCCGTCGTCGGCCTGCTCTACAGCACGTTCCAGGTCGTGAGCCTGATCGCCCACGAGGAGTACGACACCACGGCCCGCATCGCCGATCCCGCCGTGGCCGTGCTCGACGTCTCCAGCCAGGGCGGCTCGGTCGAGGTCGTCGGCGCCGACGTCGACGACGTCCGCATCGAGGCCCACGTGAGCGACGGCATGGTCGCGACGCAGTTCACCCACGACGTCGTCGGCGACCGACTCCAGGTCCGCGTGCGCTGCCGGATGCTCGTCGAGAACCAGTGGTGCAGTGCCGACCTGCGCATCGTCATCCCCCGTGACCTCGAGGTGGAGGTGCGCTCGGCCGACGACTCGGTGACCGTCCGCGGGCTCGCCGGCCGCGTCGACGCCGAGTCCGGCAACGGCACCGTCGAGGGCGAGGCGCTGTCGGGCGCCACCCGGCTGCACTCCGACAACGGGTCGGTGCGGGCCTCCCGGCTGCGGACCGAGAGCATCCAGGCCGACAGCTCGAATGGCTCGGTCCGGCTCGAGTTCGGCACCGCTCCCCTCTCGGCCATCGCCCGGTCCGACAACGGCAGCGTCGAGGTCGCCGTCCCCCGGGGCGACGAGGGCTACGCCGTCGACATCCACAGCGGCAACGGCTCCACCGACAACCTGGTGCGCTCCGATCCCGAGAGCGAGCGGCGCATCGTCGCCACCAGCAGCAACGGCAGCGTCACCGTCCGCTACCTCGACTGACCACCCCCATCGAACTTCGTATGGGGGAGGCCCCGATCCGGGGCTGTGCCATACGAAGTTCGGGCGAGGGGTCGGGTGGTGGGGTCAGCTGCCGCGGGCTTCTTCGATGAGGTTGATCTCGTAGAGGACGAGGTCGAGGGCGTCGGCGGCGGCGATGGGGGCGAAGCGCTGCGGGTGCTCCGGGGTGACGCAGGTGGCGACCGGGCTGAGGATCGTCCAGGGCGTGGGGTGGCAGAACTGGACCACCGAGTAGCGGTCGCCGGGCTGGTCGGCGTCGGCGACGACGCGGTGGATGCCCGGTGTGATGACGCCGTTGGTGATGATCTCGAGCATCAGGCCGGTGTTGATGATGGCGCCGTCCTCCGGGGCGACGGCGTCGATCCAGCGGCCCTCGTCCTTCAGCTTCACCTCGAGGCCGCGGGCCGTGGCCCGGGGGAGCGCGGTGATGAGGTTGATGTCGGCGTGCTCACCGGCCCACACGTGCGGCGCGTCGGGCGCCGACCCCATCGCCGGGTAGTGGATGGCGCGGCTGAGCGTGGACCCGTCGACGAGCATCTTCTCGAAGTAGTCCACGTGGCAGCCGATGCCGACGGCGATGATCCGCAGGATGCGGCGCTGGAGGTCGGCGATGGCGTCGTGGAACGCGTTGAGCACGTCGGCGATGCCGGGCACGGCGGCCTCCGGGAGCACCTGGTCGTGGTAGCGGTGCGGGTACCGGGTGCGCAGCGGATGGCCGGGTGCCACGTCGCGGGCCCAGTTGAGCATCTCCTTCCAGTCCGCCACGTCGGCGCTGGCGGCCGTCTCCACCAGCAGGCCGGTGTAGCCGGTCTGGCCGTGGGTGCCAGGGGCGACGAACTGCGCCTTGGTCTCCGCCGGCAGGGTGAAGAACTGCTCGAGGAGGGCGTAGGCCTCGTCGATGAGGTCGCTGCTCACGTCGTGGGTCACGTACACGAACCCGGTGGCGAGCGACCGGATGAGCCCGTCGACCACCGCCCGCTGCTGCTCGGCGCTCCCCTGCTCGAACGCGAGGAGGTCGACTTCGAGGATCTCGTCAGCCATGGCTCGACGCTACCCACGAAGCGGTACGGTCGCCGCCCTATGGCCATCGTGCTCGGGTTGCTGGTGGCCCTCTTCTACGGCTCCGGCGACTTCTTCGGCGGGCTGGCGGCGAAGCGGACCGCGGCCGTCACGGTGGTCCTCGGGTCGTTCGCGCTCAGCGCGCTGCTCCTCTTCGTCACGACCGCCGGGTGGGCCGTCGTCGGCACGCCCCCGACGCCGGCGTCGAGCGACCTCTGGCTCGGCGTGGCGGTCGGGCTCACCGGCCCGGCGGCCGTGGGCCTGCTGTACCGGGGGCTGGCGATGGGCCGCATGAGCGTGGTGGCGCCCATCACCGCGGTCGTGGCCGCCATCGTGCCGCTCGTCTGGGCACTGGTCGACGGCGAGCGGCCCTCGGCGATCGCACTGGCCGGCGTGGTCGTGGCCCTCGTCGCCATCGTGCTGGTGGCCGCGGCGCCCGAGCACGACGAGCACCCGGAGGACGCGGCGGTGGCCCCGCTGGGGAAGGTGGTGCCGCCGGCCGTGGCCTCGGGCCTGGGCTTCGGCGCGCTCTACGTCGAGTTGGGCGAGACCAGCTCGCACGCCGGCCTCTGGCCCCTGTTCGTGGCCCGGCCGGTGGCGGTCGCCGTGACCGCGCTCGCCGCCCTGCTCCTCGTGCGGCGAGCCGGTCGCCCCGCGTCGGCGGTGGTGCCGGCCCGGACGGCCTGGCCCTACGTGGCCGGTGCCGGCGTGCTCGACGTGACCGCCAACGGGCTCTACCTCGCGGCCACCAACGCGGGCCTGCTGTCGATCGTGGCCGTCCTGTCCTCGCTGTACCCCGCGGCCACCGTGGTGCTGGCGCGCGTGGTGCTCGGCGAGCGCCTGCACCGCGTGCAGGTGGTCGGGCTGGTGCTGGCGGCGGCCGGCATCGCCGCGATGGCCATGGGCTGAGGCGGGCTGCTCAGTCGGGGCGGACGCCGGTGAACCCGACGGGCGGGCCGCTCGGCCCGTCGTCGTCATCGTCGGGGCCGTCCGGGGTCGGCGTGCCGGTGGGCACCCCGCCGGGTGCGACCCCACCGAAGCCGACGGGCGGGGCCGGTGCCTCCGGCTCGGCCTCGGGTACGGGGTCGGCCTCGGGCTGCGGCTCCGGGGCCGGCTCGGGTTCGGGCGTCGGCGGCGCGGTCGCCACCGGAGCCGGATCGGCGGCGACGGCACCGGCACCGGCGTCGGCCTCGGCCGCGGCTTCGGCGCCCTTGCCCTTCTTGGCCTTGACCCGCACGCTGCGGACCAGGCCGGCGAGCCGGGAGGCGATCTCGGGCAGCCGGCGCTCGATGTCGGGCAGCATCCGGTCCGTCTGGGTGGCGACGTTGCCCTCGGCCACGAAGGCGATGAGCAGGCCGACGACCTCGCCCTTGCCCGCGAGCCGGGTCTTGTCCGAGTCCAGCAGGAAGATCCAGGAACCGGCGAGGGCCGGATCGAGCTCGACCCGGCTGCCCACGTTGCCCTTGAGCTTGGCGGCGCCGCCTTCGGGGGCGGCCATGGCGATGGTGGCGCCGAACGGGTTGCGCGACGCACGGGCGCGGAACTCGACGCCGCCGAACGTGAACCGGCGGTTGTTGCCGGCGGCGGCGAGGCTGCCGAAGTCGTCGGACCGCAGCGACAGCGGGCGGGCGTAGGCGCCGTCGACCCGGGAGATGGCCGTGCCGACGACCCGGACGGGCAGCGCCGTGCCCTGGACCGCGTCGAGGTCCTGGAAGCGGGCGCTCACGGCGTTGAGGAGGAGGAGCGCGCCGAGCGGCAGGGCCAGGCCGCCCAGCAGCAGGACCAGGCTGAGCAGCAGCCGCTGCGCCTGGTCGACGCCGCGGGCCATGTCGAAGCGGAACGGCACCTGGGTGGTGGTCTCCTTGGGGCCGCCGTCGACCTTCTCGAACACCTCGAGCGTGCCGGCGACGGTGCCCGAGGCCCGGCCGTCGGGCTTCGCCTCGATGGTGAGGGTGACGGACTCGCCCTTGGGCACCTGGATGCAATCGGCCTTGCCGGGGAGCGGCGATCCGTCGGCGAGGGTCACGGCCACGGGACCGGCGCCTTCGGGCGGCTCGGGCACGTCGGTGGTGCCGAACCACACGCAGCCGGCTCCTTCGCCGCCGACGAGGATCATCTCGCCCTCCGAGGACCCCTCGCCGGTGAGCGACGGCATCTGGATCGCACCGGGCGCGAACTGGATCGAGCCCTCCGGGCGGCGCACGAGCACCTCGGTGGGCGCGGACTGCGAGACGAGCACGGCGTCGCTGGTGGTGCTGATGCGGACCTCGGCCGTGGCTTCCACGACGTTCGAGGTCAAGGTCTCGGGCACGTCGTACGTGCCGGTGAAGGGCCCGCCGGGCTTGCCCTCGAGCGGGATCTCGTCGGTGCGCCCGGTGACCGGGTTGCGCAGCCGGACCGAGGCCTCGGCGGTGTCGATGACGTCGGCGGACTTCACGCCCTTGGGCAGCTCGAGCTTCACCTCGAGGTCGGCGGTGGCGCCGCGCTCGAGGCTCGGGGTCTCGGCGAAGGCCACGCCGATGTCGCTGAACACGTAGACCTGCAGGGTGGCGTCCTCGCCCTCCTGCTCCGGATCGGTGATCGACGCCTTCCACCCGCCCGTCCAGGACGCATCGTCGTCGGGGCGGACGAGGTCGATGGCGAAGCCGCGACCGGCCACCGAGCGGGTGACCAGCTCGGTGCTGCCCACCTTCGAGGTCCCGGCTTCGGACACCTCGGCGGTGCTCCCGTCGGGCGCTTCGAGGACGACGGTCGCTCCCTCCGCCGGCGGGAGGGCGATGACCTGGGCCCGGCGCAGGCTCCGGTCCAACGTGAACGTGCGGGTCCCGGCGGCGCAGGGATCGGCGCCGCAGATCTCGACCTGGTCCTTCCCGGGCACGAGGTTGCCGCCGGCCAACCGGGTGCCGACCCCGTTGAACTGGGTGATCAGCACGTCGATGTCCTCGGCGGGGAGGTACGCGCCCTGGGGCCGGCTGGACTCGCCCTCCTTCGGCTGGGTGCCGCACGTGTAGTCGTCGGCCTTGCCGGCCGTGGCGGCGGCGAGCGGGAGCTGGGCCCGGCGGGCCACATCGCCGGAGAGGGCGACCGTGAGGAGCGTGATGTCGTCGCCGCGGATCTCGTCGGCGAGCTCGCCCGGATCGCACAGGGCCCGGCGCCCGAGGGCCTCGGCCTTCTTGACCTGGGCCTCGGTGGTGAGCTCGATGCCCGGCGCGTACGGCTTGGTGGTGCCGAACTCCTCCTGGTCCGCCTCGCTGGCGCGCACGCCGAGGTCGTACCCGCCGTCGGTGAAGAGCATGATCGCCCGGCACGGGGCGTCGCCGCCGCCGCTGGTGACGACCGCCGCCTGGTCGGCGAGCGCCTCGCGGCCGGCCGACAGGGCGTTGACGAAGTCGGTGTCCTTGCCCCCGTTGAACTCGGCGAACTCGTCCAGCGACTCGTTCAGCTGGTCCGCGGAGTCGGGCCCGGCCTCGGTCCAGTCCTGGACCGTCCGGAACTCGTTCGAGAAGGCGGCGAGCGAGACGTCGACGTTCGGCGAGGCCGCCCCTTCGCTCGAGGACAGCGCGATCAGGCTGTCGAGGGCGCCGCGGGCGGCGTCGACCCGGCGGTTGTCCGGGTCGGTCTGCTTGAGTGAGGCCGACTCGTCGATGAGGAACAGCACCAGCAGCTCGCGCGAGCCTTGGACGCAGCCGACCAGGTCGTCGATCGCGGGATCACCCGATGGGGTGACGGGCGCGCCGGTCGAGCCGGCCGGCTTCGTGGTGGTGGTCGTGTCGGGCGCGGACTGGGCCCCGGCGGGCGTCAGCGACGTGGCGGCCAGGGCCACGGCGATCCCCGTGGCGGCGAGGGCGGTGCGGACCAGCGAGCGCTTCACGAGGCGAGCTCCGTGGCGATGGGCCAGACGTGGAGCCCGGCGGCGACGACGGCGGCGATGGCCAGCACGACGAGGGCGGGCTGCAGGTAGCCCCAGGGGACGTAGTACGGGGAGCGGCGCCGGTTCAGGTCGACCCGGCGGACGATGCCGATGATCAGGATCGGGATGAGGGCCCCGACGACGTAGCCGACCACGTGGGCCGGGATGCCGTCGGCGGTGATCAGGGGCAGGCTGGCCAGCACGGACAGGTAGCCGAGGCCGACCAGCAGCAGCGGCGACCCGACGGTCTCCGGCTCAGCGGGAGCGGCCGCTGGTCGCGCCTGTTCCGTTGCTCGCCCCTTCGCCATGCGCTTCCCCCAGGTGGCCCGTGATCGGGCCAGACCCTAGCGGGTCGTCCGGATCCGCCGACCCCCGAGAGCGGTCAGGTGGGGAGGGTCCAGCGCCGCCCGCAGGACTGGCAGCGGAGCGTGGTGGAGTGCACCACGAGGTCGACCACGACGATCTCGCTCGGCCCCGAGCAGGTCGGGCACATCGGGTTGGCCACGGCGACCTTGGCGGTACCGGCCGACTTGGCGACGGTGCCGGTGAGCAGCCCGGTGCCGGCCGCCAGCCCTTCCGCCTCGGCCAGGTCCGAATCCGGGCGGAGCGCATCTCGCCACCGGTTCGACCGCCAGAATCGTGCTCGTACGGCCATGTCGGTGGAAGCGTACGCGACGCCCCCTCGCGCGGGGAACGGGCCATCCGACCCAAATCCGGCGGCGACCGCGGGCAGCGGCGCCGGGTCGTCACCCCGCGAAGCGGCGCCGGTACTCGGAGGAGGCGTAGAACTGCGCGATGAGCCGCTGGACCGAGGTCCCGCCGCCCACCTTGGCGACCCAGTAGGTCCAGCCGGAGGCGTCCGGGCGGCGCCGCAGGAGCCCGGCGTAGGTCATCAGCACCTCGACCTGGGCCTGGTAGCGCTTGACCGACTCGGTGCGGTTCACGAGCGCCGCCATGAGCGCAGGCCGGGTGAGCGTCCCGGCGGCCAGCTTGGCGGCCAGGTCGGCCCGCTCCGCGGCGGTCGGCCCCTTGCCGAGCGCGGCCTGGAACGCCGTGGTCACGAACGCCGCGTGGGTCAGCGACGCGTACCGGCTGGTGAACGCCGGCTTGGCGCAGACCGAGGTCGCCACCGTGGCCAGCGAGCCACCGGCCTTCACCGCCGCGGCCCAGGTCATGAGGTCGTCGAAGGCCGGCGTGCCGCCCAGGCAGACGAGCGCCAGCCGGGCCACCGGGGCGACCGAGCGCCCGAACTCGTTGCTGTGCAGGAAGGAGTCGATCACCGCCACGATCGTCTTGGAGCCGCTGGTGAGCTTGCCGGTCCAGTAGGCGACGCCGCCCGCATCGCCCACCCGGCCGTAGAAGTCCAGGTACTGCTGGCGGACCAGGTCGCTGGGCGTGGCGAACGGCGCCCAGGCACCCGTCGGCGGCGGGACCGGGGTGGCCGACCCGCCCGGCTTGGCCCGGAACAGGCCCAGGTCCGGGTACGAGCCGCCGAGCACCGCCGCCGGGTCGGCGCCGAGCCAGCCGCCGAGGACCGAGGCGTACGCGCTCCGGTAGTCGACCGAGACGGTGGGGTTCCCCCGGCTGTCGAGGGCCGACAGCTTGGGCGGCTCGGCGTAGAACCCGCCCTTGACGTTGTCGCCGATCACGAACAGCGCGGACGAGGTGGCGTGATCGGTGCCGTTCGAGGCGTTGGCCGCCGGGCGCCGGCCGAACTCGGAGAACGTCATCAGCGCGACGCGCTTCGACCAGGTGGCGGCCAGCGTGCTGTGGAAGGCGGTGATCCCCGCGTCGAGGTCGGCGAGCAGCCGCTGGTGGCGGTAGGCCTGGTTCTCGTGGGTGTCGAAGCTGCCCAGCGACACGTTGAACACGCGGATGCCGAGGTTGGCGTTGATGAGCCGGGCGACCAGGGTGAGCTGCGACGTGACCGAGTCGTTCGGCAGCTCGGGGGTGAAGACGGGCTTGAGGTCGGTCGCCAGGCGGATCGAGCTGGCCCCCGACGCGGCCAGCCGGTCGGCCCACGTGCCCTTGCCCGTGGGGCTCGAGCCGAAGCCGCTGACGGCGGTGTACACCGACGTCATCCACGGCTCGCTCCGGTCGGCGCCGAACAGGTCGCCGCCGACGTCGAGGCCCGTGACCTGGGAGCGCTGGCCCACGAGGTGGAGCGGGATCGACGAACCGGTCGTGACGCAGCGGAGGCCCTGCTCGGACTCGGACACGCCGTCGAGCCACCGACCCAGCCAACCGGTCGTGCGGCTGCTGCCCGCGGTCCCCGCCATCCAGCTCGCCGTCGACGAGAAGTGGCTCAGGTCCGAGACGGTGGACTGCCCGACCCCGTGGATGACCGCGACCTTCCCGGCATCGAACCGCGACTTCAGGCCCGGCAGCGAGGGGTGGAGGCCGAACGTGGTGCTGAGCGGCAGCGGGTTGGTGATGGCCAGGGAGCCGCGCAGGCTCCGGTAGCTGCTGTCGCCGATGGGGACCACGGTGTTGAGGCCGTCGTTGCCGCCGCCCAGGTGGATGACCACGAGGATGCCCTCGGCGGCGCCGACCGGCGTGGCCGCGGCGGCCAGGCGGTCGAACCAGACGGGCGACGAGGCGAGCGTGCCCGCGGCCAGCGCGCCCTGGAGGAACCGGCGGCGCGACACGTTGCCGGGCCGGTCATCGGCGGGGACCGACAGCAGGCGGTGGATCTGGTCGAGCTCGAGATCGGTCATCGGTGCGTCCTCACGCCAGCTGGAAGTCCGGCGACAGCAGGGTGATGGTCACGAGGTTCGGCGGCACGGCCCAGGTGCGGTTGGCCGCCTTCTCCCGGGCCACGTACTCCTCGATGCGCTGGCGGGTCAGCGGCGAGGGGTCCTCGATCCCGAAGCGCTCGAGGGCGGCGGTCGCCGCCGCGGCCGGCGTGAGCGAACCGGCGCCGGCGAAGATCCCGGCGTCGTTGGCCTTCCACCGCGCCCAGCCGGCGAACGAGCCCTTCGCCCACTGGGCCGAAGTCGAGATCCACGCCGCGTTCTGCTTCCAGCCGGCGACGTTCGGCGGCTGGTACGGCGCCTGGCCCATCGGCTCGAGCCACCACTCCGGGTGCAGCGTGGCGGCGTTCATCCCGAGGGCCCGCATCGTGGCCACCAGGTACTCGATCGGGGTGCGGACGAGGGCGGTCCGGGTCGTGGCCAGGCGGAACTCCGGCCGCAGGAACACGGCGCGCACGAGGGCCTTCACGTTCATGTTCGAGGCGATGAAGGCCGCGGCGAGGTCGTCGACGAGCGCGGCCGCCGGCGAGGGGTAGGCGAAGAACGACCAGACCTTCGCCGCGAGGAACCGGGCGCAGGTCTGCTGGCGCGAGCCCCGCACGATCTCGGTCAGGGCGTCGGGCCCGTTCCAGTCCTTCGTGATGCCGAAGATCGTCTTCTGGCCCGAGTCGTGCTTGTTCGCCCGGTACACGAACTGCTCGCCGTCGCGGTCGTAGTTGTAGCCCGTCCAGGCCCGGGCCATGCCCACCACGTCCGCCTCGGTGAACGCCCCGTTGCCCAGGGTGAACAGCTCCATCAGCTCCCGGGCGAAGTTCTCGTTGGGCTGGGCCGCCACGTTGCTGGCGTTGTTGAGGTACTGGAGCATCGCCGGGTCGACGGCCATCGCCTGCAGCAGGGCGTGGACGTCGCCGAGCGCGAGCGACCGGTAGGTCTTGATCTGGCGGAACAGGTGCCGGGGCAGGGCGGCGTCGGTGGACGACGTCAGGGTCCCGTGCCAGAACAGGGTCATCTTCTCGACGATCGGCGTGGGCGTCGTCGCCATGCGGTCCAGCCAGTACTGCACCGATGCGACCCACGGCGGGTAGTACGGGTCGGCGTCGTCGTCGACGGCCGCCGGGATGGTGTCGGGCGGGTTGGCGCTGGTGTCGAGCACGCGGTCGACGACCGCGGCCCAGCTCGGGAGGGCGAGCAGCGCGGAGATCTCCGCCGGCTTCCCGCCGAAGCCCGCCCGGCGCAAGAGGTGCACCACGTCGGGTCGGGTGAAGTCGGCCATGCGGTCGCATCGACCGGTTCACCGTGCGGCTTGAGTCCGTTCACCCTGGGGGGTGTGGGCCGTTCGGCCCTTCTTCGCCTCCCGGGTCAGCGGCGAGGGTCGCGTCGGACCACGAGGCCCTGCTCCGCGGTGAGCAGGTTGCCGGTGAGGGTCCGGTCGTCGTGGCGCATCCGCCAGGTGAGCAGCCGCGACTGGGCATCGGCGAGGGCGGGCAGCACGGCGGGGTCGTCGGACCGGTCGACCACCTGGTCGGGGTCGTCGGTCAGATCGAAGAACATCCGGTCGCCGTTGCCGAACTGCACGAACTTGTAGTCCTCGCCCCGGATCACGTCGAGCGTGCACTGCTCCATGGTGAGGCCGAGCAGATCCTCGGCGACGTGGTCGACCGGGTCGCGGAAGTCCCACTGCCAGTGGGCCTCGGTGCGCCAGTCCTCGGGAGCGGCGCCGTCGAGCAGGAACGGCTGGAGCTCGCGGCCGTCGACCTGGATCGGGACCTCGGCGCCCATCCAGGTGCAGATCGTGGGCATCACGTCGACGGACTCGGTGAACCGGTCGACGGCCGTGCCGCGGGTGGCGTCCGCCTCCGGACGGGGGTCCACGACGATGAGCGGCACGTGGTAGCTCTCGTCCCACCAGCCGAGCTTCTCGACCAGCCAGTGGTCGCCCAGCATCTCGCCGTGGTCGGCCGTGAGGACCACGAGGGTGTCGTCGAGGTCGCCCCGCCGCTCGAGCTCGTCGAACAGCCGGCCGAGCTGGTCGTCGACCTCGGTCATGTTGCCCCAGTAGCTGGCGCGCAGCTGGCGCATCTCCCGCTCGTCGATGGGCGCCTTGGTGATGTGGGCGCCGGCGGCGTGGATGGGGTGCATGGCCAGCTCGGCGGCCCGGTCGTCGAGGCGGCGGAAGGCCGGCCCGTCATCGGGGTCGTAGAGGTCGTGGTAGCCCTCGGGCGCGCGGTAGGGCGGGTGGGGGCGGATGTACGAGAGGTGCGCGAACCACGGGTCGTCGGCCGGGCGCTGCTCGTTCCACTCGAGGAACCGCTCGGTCATGAACGCGGTCTCGGTGTGCTCGGCCGGGAAGATCGACGGCGCCCAGGTGCTGCCGTGCTCGTCGGCGCCCGGGTAGCCGGGGATCGGCTCGAACAGCTCCTCCCAGGTGTCCGGGACGTCGTGGCCGTGGGCGGCGAGCCACGCCAGCCAGGGGCCCATGTCGTGCCAGGTGAGGATCGTGCCCGGCGTGAACCCGGGGAGGACGCCCTCGTAGTCGAACAGGCGCGGGTCCTGCGGGTCGGTGACGGTGCGCGGGTCGACGCTGGTGTCGGTGTAGCCGAAGAGCGTGGGGTCGTACCCGAGCGCCCGGGCCTCGCGGGCGACGTTGGCGAAGCGGTGGTCGAGCGGGGTCCCGTTGTTCACCGACCGGTGGTTCATCATGTACAGCCCGGTGTGGAGCGATGCCCGGCTGGGGCCGCAGGGGGCGGTGACCGACCAGTGGTTGGCGAAGCGGACGCCGCGTGCGGCCAGCGCGTCGAGCGTGGGCGTCCGCACCACCGGGTGGCCGGCGACCCCGAGGCAGTCGCCGCGCCACTGGTCGACGGTGATGTAGAGCACGTTTCCGGCGGGCACCAGGGCCTTCTCCTCGACCGTTCGACCTCTCGAGCGCGCACGAGGCGCGCCGTGACGCTACGCGCTGGGAGCGGGACTACCGAGCGAGCCGGTACGGGCGGGGAGGACGGCCTGCGATCTGATCGGAGACCTCCTCCCAGACCCAGGTGAGCAGCTGGGCGGTCTCGGGGTCGCTCTCGAGGAGCAGGTCGCCGCGGCGCCCGAGGATCCGCAGGTGCACGAGCTGCACCTGGATGTCGGCGACGATCGCAGCCTGACCGACCGTGAGCGAACCCGACAGGCGCAGCGTGCCGTCGGGGTTGGACCGGGAGTCGGCGGCCCGGAACGCGTCGCCCACCTCCTCGATGGCCGGGACGAGCGCGCGGGCGACGTGGCTCAGGTCCGGGTCGGTGGCGTGCCCCTGGCTCTCGGCCACCAGCACCAGCTGGCACTCGCGCAGCGCATCGTCGAGGTAGCCGACCGCGACCTGGAAGGCCGCCGCAGGCAGGCCGTCGAGGACGATCGGGCGACGGACCTGCGCGGGGGTCATGGGGTGGCGGGCACCTCGAGCTCGAACCACACCCGCTTGCCGCCCTTCGGCTGGGGGTCGACCCCGTGCGCCGAGCTCAGGCCGTCGACGAGCTGCATCCCCCGCCCGGACTGGGCCAGCGGGTCGGTGCGCTCCCGCATGCCGGGGAGCCGGTCGCTGCCGTCTTGGACCTCGACGCGGATCCGGTCCGGCTTCTGGAGGATCGACAGCGAGCACGGCGTCCGGGCGTGGAGCACGACGTTGCTCACCAGCTCGCTGACCAGCAGGGCCATGGTGTCCGACAACGCCGACTGCCCCACCCGGTCGAGCACGTCCATGCTCCACCGGCGGGCGAGGGCGACGCTCGCCGGCGTGGGCGAGAGCTCGATCGAATCGGACATCGGCGGCGACCGTACCCCGCCGCTCCCCCGCTCAACCGGCTTCTCGCAGCAGAGCGGCAAAAGTCCCACCACATGCGAGGGCGCCGACGCCTTCGGTGGCGGATCGGGGCCGGCCCATCCGCCTCCTGGGGCCATCGGCCCAGGTCGTGGGTACGGTCGTGGGGTGAGCGAGCCTGCCGTCGACGACGCCGATTGGGTCCGGGTGACCGTCGCGGTCGACCGCGACGGCGACCCCGCGGCGGCCGAGGTCGCCGCCGCCGTGCTGTGGGGTGCCGGTGCGGCCGGCGTCGAAGAGCAGGAGGAGGGCGCCGAGGTGCGCCTGCTCGGCGGGTTCGCCGACCCCGAGGACGCGGCGCGGGCCGTCGAGCGGGCCGGCGCGCTGGGCTTCACGGCCGAGGCGTCATCGATCGAGGACGACGGGCTCGACGCCTGGCGGGACTGGGCCGAGCCCGAGCGCGCCGGCCGGTTCTGGATCACGCCCACCTGGGTCGAGGCCCCCGACCTGGCGCCAGGCGAGGAGGTCCTCTGGATCGACCCGGGGCCGACGTTCGGATCGGGTTCGCATCCCACGACCCGCCTCGTCCTCACGCTGCTCCAAGATCTCGTCGAGCCGCGTGCCGGGGTGCTCGACGTCGGCTGCGGCAGCGGCGTGCTGGCCATAGCGGCGGCCCGGCTCGGGGCCACGGCGGTCGCCACCGACATCGATCCCGCCTCGCCCGAGGTCGTGGCCGCAAACGCCGAGCGCAACGGCGTCGCCGCCGCGGTCGGCACCACCACGGACCCGGTCGCCGTCCTGGCGGCGGCGGGCGAGCGCTACGACGTGGTGGCCGCGAACCTGCTCGCTCCGGTGATCGCCGAGCTCGGCGCCGACCTCGTGCGCTGCGTCGGCCCGGGCGGTGCGCTGATCGTCTCGGGCCTGCTGGCCGACCGGTGGGAGGCGAGCCTGCCCGCCGTGGCGCCGCTCTCGACGGCCTTGGTCGCTGAGGAGGACGGCTGGGTCGCCGTCGTGCTCCGGTAGGTTCGCTCCCCGATGGCCCTCACCCCCACGCGCGAGATCGTGTTCGACGAGGACGACATCGACGACGTCGCCGCCGTCCTGGCCGACCTCGATGCCCGGACCACCGGCTCGGCGTCGAGCTGGGTCAACTTCGTACCCGAGGTCGAGCAGGGCCACGAGCCCGCACCGCGCAACCCGGTGGTGGCGATCTTCTCGGCACGCGGCGATGCCATCCCGCTGGCCACCTGGACGGCACCGGCGAAGCCGGGGGGACGGCCCAACCTCGGCATCACCCATGGGTCGGGGCCCAAGGCGCTCGACAAGCTGGCCCGCTACGGCGTCGACCTCGAGCCGGGTTGGCTGAAGGTGGCCGACCACCCCCGCCGGGGCCTCGTGGTGGCCTGCCCGCGCGAGGTGGAGCCCGACCACGCCCTCTGGTGGCTGCTCACGGCCACGCACGTGCTGAGCGTGGTCCCGCTCACGGGCCACTGGCTGGCCCAGGTCTACGAGCCCTGACGATCGCCGGGCGCGGGCCCGGCCCCGGTGCCGTGCGCGGCGCGCAGCACGTACGCCGGACGGCGCTTGGTCTCCTGGTAGATGCGGGACACGTACTCGCCCACGACGCCGAGGATCATCAGCTGCACGCCGCCCAGGGTGAGCTGGACGAGGATCGTCGAGGTCCAGCCCTTCACGACCTCGCCGCCCACGAGGTAGGTCGTCACCGCCACCAGCAGGTAGGCCGCAGCGGCGAGCATCGTCAAGAACCCGGCGAACGAGGCCAGCCGCAGCGGCACGTCGCTGAAGGAGAGCAGCCCGTCGACGGCGAAGCGGACCCGGCCGCCCATCGAGTATTTCGAGGTCCCGGTGCGACGGGCCGCCCGCTCGTACGGCACCCCGATCTGCTTGAACCCGACCCAGCCGCGGAGGCCCCGCAGGAAGCGGTTGGCCTCGGGGAGGGCCCGCACGGCGTCGACGACCGTCCGGTCCATGAGGCAGAAGTCGCCGCTGTCGAGGGGCAGGTCGATCTCGGAGATGCGCCGGAGGATCCGGTAGAAGGCGGCGAAGCACGCTCGCAGGACCGGCCCCTCCTTGCGCTTCTCCCGCACCGCGTAGACGACCTCGTAGCCCTCCTTCCAGCGCTCGACCATCTCGGGGAGCACCGAGGGCGGATCCTGCAGGTCCGCGTCCATGAACACGACGGCTCGGCCCGCGGCGTGGTCGAAGCCGGCGGCGAGCGCGCCCTGGTGCCCGAAGTTGCGGGCGAGCTCGACCAGCTTGATGTTCGGGTTGTGCGCCCGGTGCTCGAGGACGACCGAGCGGGACCCGTCGGTGCTGCCGTCGTCGACGATCACCACCTCGTAGGTGCCGAGCGACTCGAGCACCGGCACCAGCTCGCCCAGCAGCGGCCCGATGTTGCCCTCCTCGTCGAACACGGGCACGACGACCGAGAGGTCGGGCGGCGGCGCGTCGGGTGCAGAGGCACCGGCCGGCCCCGGACGGGCGGCGTCGGCGGCGCGCATGCGCTCGACGAGGTCGAGGAACCCCGAGACCGGGAGCTGGGCGTGCTCCGCGGCGTCGAGCGCGGTCAGCTCCCCTGCCGCGAAGGCACGCAGCGCCGCCCGTTCCGCTTCGGCGGACACGGCACCATCTCCCACGGCCGGGACGCTAGCCCGGCAGGTGGGAGCCGATCCGGCTCGCTCAGCCCTGGGCCGCGGCGACCGCGGCGTCGAACTGGTCGGCGGTCAGCTCGCCGCTCGCCCGGGCCACGACCTTGCCGTCGGCGTCGACGATCACGAAGTACGGGAAGGCGGACAGGCCGTAGGCCCGGGCCACGCTGCTGTCTTCGTCGTCGGCGAGCACCGGCGCGGCCCACCCTTCGCGGTCCAGCCACTCCTGCGGCGGGTAGTTGTCGGCGCCCGGCTTCACCGAGGTCGAGACGGTCAGCAGCTCGACGTCGTCGGGCATGGGGCTCTCGTCGAGGTGCTCCTTCAGCATGGGCACCTCCTTCTGGCAGTGGGGGCACCAGTGGGCCACGAAGAGGATGACCTTGGCCTTGCCGTCGTCGCCGGAGATGGTGAGGTCGTTGCCCTCGAAGTCCTTGCCGGTGACCGTGGGGATGGTCATGCCGACCGCCGGGTCCTCGGCGAGGGTGGCGTCGTACTGCGGCAGGCTCGATCCGCCGGCGGTGTCGGAGGCGGTGTCGCCCTCGCCGCTGCCGCTGGTGGTGTCGCCCACCGAGACCTTGCCGGTCTGGCCGTCGACCTCGTCGCTCCCGCTGCCGCGAGCGAAGAAGATGGCGGCGATCCCGAGCACGACGATCACCACCCCCACGCCGATCCAGATCGCGGCACCGTTCTTCGACGAGGCCGCGCCGGGGTTCTTCGGGCTGGTCATGGCTGCTCCTCCAGGGAGACGGGACGGGCTGCGGCGAGCAGCACCAGGATGAGGGCGAAGCCCGAGAGGGCCATGCCGGGGATGGTCAGGTAGCCGAACTCCTCGACCCACTTGATCGAGCAGGGGTTCGTCGGATCGCAGGAGCCCGAGCCCAGGTCGGGGTAGCGCTCGACCAGCAGGTGCCAGATGGAGGTGCAGGCGCCGATGCCGGCCAGGATCGCGCCGGTGAGCCGGGCACCGAAGTCCTTGCGGACCGCGGCGACGCCGAGCACGACGACGTTGGGGTACATGGCGATGCGCTGGTACCAGCACAGCTCGCAGGGCGGGAAGTGGGCGACCTCGGAGAGGTAGAGGCTCCCGAGGGTGCAGACCAGGGCGACGACGGCGGCCATCGAGAGGGCCTGGGGGCCGATCACGTCGAGCACCGAGCGCTTCGCCCGGTCGAGGGACGGCGAGGCCTTCGACCCGAGCCAGAGGACGATCGCCGCCACCACGATGACCTGGGCCGACGTCGCCAGCAGGGCGAAGAAGAGGGTGACGACGTCGGTGTCCACGGCGGGATCAGACGCTACCGGGCCGAAAGGCAGCAGAAACCCGCTCTGACCTCACGCGATGACCGTGCGCTGGAGCTTGTGCATGGCACCCCAGCCGAACGGCACGGGCAGCCAGTAGGTCAGCAGGCGGAACAGGAACACGGCGGAGAGGGCGTCGGCCGAGGGCACGCCGACACCGGTGAGCGCCGCCGTCAGCGCCGCCTCGACCGCACCCACGCCACCAGGGGTCGGGGCCGCAGCCGCCACCGACGAGGCGGTGAGGTAGAGGAGGCCCAGGCGGGACACCGAGAGGTCGATGCCGACCGCGCCGCACGAGAGGACGAAGGCGCCGATCACCGCCACCTTGGCCACCAGCGTGGAGCCGAACAGCAGGACGAAGCGGCCGGGCTGGTGGGCCAGGCCCCGCAGCGTCTTGGTGACCTGCTTGCCCGTGGTGCGCACCCGTCGGCCGATCACCCGCCGACCCCACGGCGTGAACCACACCAGTCCGGCGACCACGGCGATCACGAGCAGCGCGACGGCCACGGTGCTCGCCTTCGGCAGGGAGAAGGTGGCGTCGGAGCTCGACCCGGCCCACGCCGCGAACAGCACCAGCACGACGACCTGGCAGATGCCGCTCGCCAGGCTGGTGAGGCCCACGCCGGCGGCCGCGCCGCCGAGGTCGACGCCGCGCTTCTGGAGGTAGCGGATGCGCAGGGCCATGCCGCCGCTGTTGGCGGGCGTGAAGCGGTTGAGGAACGACTGGCCGAACATGACCTCGACCGACTCGCCGAACGGCAGCGGCTTCGGGACCACCGAGATGAGGGAGAACGCGCCCGCCACGAAGGGCACGAACGAGAGCACGAGCAGGGGCGGCACCTCGACCATCGAGACCCGGCCGAGCGCGGTGGAGATGTCGTTCCAGTTCGAGGCGAAGCCGAGCAGCGAGTACGTGATGAAGACCCCGCCCACGAGCGCGGCGGCCTGGCGGGGACCGACCCGCTCGATGTCGGCGAGCTCGTAGGGCACACCGCCGGCGGCGTGCTGGATCCGGTCCCGCACGAGCGGGAGGATCGCCTTGTTCCCGGCGATGGCGTGCTGCACGTCGGTCGGCAGCGCGAGCGGCTGGACGAGCGGGAGCGCCCGGGCCAGGGCGTCGGCATCGAGCACGCGGGCCGCCGACGCCACCGCCCGGTCGGCGCCCACGATCGTGGCCAGGCTGACGGCGAGCATCGCCACGTCGGCGGCGAGGTGAGCCGGGGTGGCCTGGCGGACCGCCCAGTGGAAGTCGATGACGGTCACCACCGGCGAGCGCAGGTCGATCAACTCGAGGCCGTCGCCGTCGGGGTCGGCCTCGTCGAGCCCGATCGGATCCGGTTCGGTCACGAGCAGGTGCCCCGCGGTGATCCAGCGGTGGGCGATGCCCTGCTCCCGGAGGATGACGAGCTGGCCCCAGGCCGCGTCGAGCACCTCGTCGGTCACCTGGTCGAGCTCGAGCTCGTCGATCGGGCGGCCGTCGACGACGGTGACCGCCAGGATCCCGTCGCCGCCCTCCGTCTCACCGACCGCCAGCACCTCGGGGACGCTGGCGCCGCGCTGGCGGGCGAGCATCGAGGCGAAGGCCTCGTGGGTGACCAGCCGGCCTGGCGACCAGCCCGGCCGCTCGTCGTCGAGGTCCTTGACCCGCAGCATCCGCACGATCCGGTAGAGCACGTCGGCCGAGCGCTCGTCGCTGCCGAGCAGCTTGAGGAACGAGCGCCGGCCGTCCGAGGCCGTGGCCACGAACGTCTGGGCGTGCTCCGCGCCGACCTCGTAGGGCTCGACCGTCGCCGCCGGGAAGCCGGCGCTCGCCAGCGCCGCGAGCACGTCGCGGCGCGACGCGGTCCGGCGGGGCGAGCCGAAGACGGCGAGGGCTGCCGACCCGACGACCGCACCGACCGAGACCGTGATCGCCAGGTTCAAGGGCACGGCGACCGCGGTCACGATCCGGCTGACGATGCCCACGGCGAGCCCGGCGAGCGCCGCCCGCCGCCAGCCGCGCGACAGGACCGGGCCGAGGACGATGATCACCGCCATGTACGCCGCGATGTAGGCGCCCGACGGGAAGGCGGCACCGAACAGCCACGACGGCTGCTCGGTCACCTGGACCACGAGGTTCGGCACGACGGCGTCGATGCGGTGCTGCAGCGCGGCCATCGTCGCCGCGGCCACGATCGCCGAGCCGACGCCCATCACGAACAGGCGCCGGGTCCGAACGAGCACGAACACCATCGCCACCGGCACCGCGATGGCGAGCAACTGGGTGAGGCCGAGCAGCAGGTCCTCGGCCCAGTTGGGCAGGGTGTTGACCAGCTCGACGAGGTCCACCGACACCGACCGCACCTCGGCGGAGCGTCGGACGGCCAAGCCGTAGGTGAGCACCAGCGCCACGAGGGAGACGACGAGACGGGCGGTGTCGACCGGGTGGCGGCGCCACGCCGCGCCGGACCGGAGGTCGTCGTCGAGGCCCGGCGGCTCGTCGGCCGCGACCTCCTCCCACCCCGCAAGGCGCCCCGCAGCGGTCACGGGTCGAGTCTTGCCCAGGCAGACTGCGCAGGTGGACCAGCTGCCCGTCGTCGACATCGCCCCGCTCGTCGCCCGCGCCGGCGCCGCCGACGCCACCCCCGCCGAAGCCGCGGCCGCCGCCGAGATCGACCAGGCGTGCCGGGAGCTCGGGTTCTTCCTGATCCGCGGCCACGGCACCGACCCCGCGCTGCTGACCTCGCTCGATGCCGCCGCCCGGACCTTCTTCGCCCTTCCGGAGGGGCAGAAGGCCGAGATCGCCATGGCCCGCGGCGGCCGGGCCTGGCGGGGCTGGTTCCCCGAGGGCGGCGAGTTGACCTCGGGGCGGCCCGACCGCAAGGAGGGCCTGTACTTCGGTGCCGAGCTGCCCGCCGCGGACCCGCGCGTCCTCGCCGGCACCCCGCTGCACGGGCCCAACCAGTTCCCGATCGAGCCCGCCGCGCTGGGACCGGCCGTGCTGGCGTGGATCGAGGCCATGACCTCGCTCGGCCACGCCCTCGTCCGGGGCGTCGCCATCGGCCTGGGCCTGGCACCGGACTGGTTCGACGCCCACCTCACCGCGGATCCCACCGTGCTGTTCCGCATCTTCCGGTACCCGCCGCACCCCGATGCCGACGACGGCTGGGGCGTGGCCGAGCACACGGACTACGGCCTGCTCACGATCCTCGCCCACGACGGCACGCCCGGCCTCCAGGTCCGGTCCGCCGACCGCTGGATCGACGTGCCCGCCATCGACGGCACCTTCGTCGTCAACCTCGGCGACATGCTCGAGCGCATGACCGGCGGCCGCTACCTCTCGACGCCCCACCGGGTCCGCCACGGCGGCGGAACCCGCGACCGCCTCTCGTTCCCGTTCTTCTTCGACCCCGGCTGGGACGCCCACATCCGCCCCATCCCCGGCGCCGCCCTCGCCGGCCGACCCCGCGAGGTCGACCGCTGGGACGACGCCTCCGTCCACGAGTGGCAGGGCACCTACGGCGCCTACCTCACCGCCAAGGTCGCCAAGGTCTTCCCCACCCTCAGCCAGGACCTCCCCGCCTGACCCGGACCGTGGGGGGTGCCACCGTTCTTGTCGTCGAACGACACCTCCTGGGTGCAGAACGACGACAGGTTGCCGGGGGAGGCGGAACGTGTCGTCGAACGACACCTCCTGGGTGCAGATCGACGACAAGAACCGTGGGGGGCCGCCGGGTCAGCGCAACCGGGCCTTGGCTTCCTTCTTGGCCTTGGTGAGCTCCACCCGTTGGGGATGGTCCTTGTAGAAGGGGTCGATCGGGAAGCAGCCGGAGACGAGGCCGTTGCGGGGGGCCGTCGTGCAGTCGCTGAACGTGCGGCAGAGGAGGGCCCGCTCGATGGGGCGGCCGGCGAGGACGTCGGCGGCGAGGTGCGGGTACGAGAGGATCATCCGGCCGAGGCCGACGGCGGTCGCCCCGCCCCCGGCCACGACGGCCTGGCCGACGTTGGGCAGCCACTCCTGGAGGTACGAGTAGCCGCCGCCGATGACGGCCAGGCCCGGGTGCGCCTTCGTGAGCTCGGCGGTGACGGCGACCTGGCGAGCGACGCCGACGAGCGGGTCCTCGGGCGGCTGGTAGCCGTCGGACGGCGGGAAGTACGCCGGCCGCTGGATGTGCGGGTTGTAGTACGGGCTGCCGGCGGTGGTGCTGACCAGGCCGATGCCCAGCTCCTCGAACACGTCGAGCAGGGCGTGGGTCTCGGTGAGGTCGATGCCGAGGCCGGTTGCGTCGCCGCCGAAGCCGTACCCGTAGCTGCCGTCGCCGTCGGGCTCGCCGACGCCGCCGTCGCCGGGCCGGTACGGCACCAGGTCGAAGGCGGAGAGCCGCACGCCGACGGCCAGGCCCGGAGCCCGGTCGCGGATGCCGGCCACGACCGTGCGCAGGAAGTGGGTGCGCCCGGCGAGGTCGCCGCCGTAGGGGCCGGGACGGTCCGTGGCGCTCAGCAGCTCGTGGAGGAAGTAGCCGTGGCAGTGCTTGACGTCGACGAAGCCGAACCCGGCCTGCTGGGCGAGGACGGCCGCGGCGATGTACTGCTCGGCCAGCTCGTCGAGCTCGTCGTCGGTGAACAGGTTCGACGCGTCGGCGCCGACGCGCCCGTCGAGGATCGGGTGCTGGTAGGCGGTGCGGGGCGCGGGCACGTCGACGGGCCGGCAGTAGCGGCCCGAGTGGGTCAGCTGCATGCCGGTGACCTGCGACGGATCGAGGATCGAGCGGAGGGCGGCGAGGTCGTCGACGGTGGTCTCGTCGATGACCAGCTGGTTCGGGTTGGCCCGCCCGTCGGGGCGCACCGCGGTGGCCTCGCCCCAGACGAGGCCGCACCCGCTCTCGGCGAAGCGGCTCCAACGGCGCCGGACGAGGTCGGTGGGGCGGCCGTCGGTGGTGCCGTCCCAGCCCTCCATGGGGAGCACGGCGAACCGGTTGGCGACGGCGACCTCGCCGGCGCTGCCGTCGGTGAACGAGAACGGCTGGGCGAGGGCGCCGGCCGGGTCGACGTCCGCATCGAGCGGCAGGTCGACGCCGAGCTCGGCGAGCCGGTCGCGCAGCTGGGACTCGAGGACCAGCTTCTTGACCTGCGGGTACCGCAGCGTGCTCACGTCCAGGCCTCCAGGCGCTCGGCGATGTCGGCGAGGATCGCCCGGTCCGACTCGGGACGGCGCGGCGCGCCGACGGGGGTGACGTCGCTGCTGGCCCAGCCCCGGAGGGTGAACCAGATGGCGGCGTCGTGGCGGTAGCCGGGCACGGGCGCCCGGAAGGTGAAGTGGCCGAGGTACTGGAGCAGGTCGTTGAGCTCCCAGAAGCCGGGGTCGCCGGCGGCCCACATGCGGTCACGGGCGGCGAACGCCTCGGGGGCGAACGTCGACAGGCCGAGGAGGTAGTCGGAGCCGTAGCGGACCATGTCGATGGCGAGGTCGTTGCCGGTGAAGACCCGGAACTCGGGGCGGACCTCGTCGCGCACGGCGAGGCGGTCCCACTCGAGCTGGCGGCTGAGCGACGAGTGCTTGGCGCCGGTGCACGACGGGATCTCGATGAGGGCCCGGTACGCGTCGAGCGACGGGATCCGGCCGTACGGCACGAACATCGGGCCGAGCTCGAAGCCGATGAACTCGTCGAGCTCGGCGCCGAGGGCCTGGAGCGATGCGACCCAGCCGTCGTCGCCGTGCTCGTTCAACCCGTGGGAGGGGAACACGACCGGGGTGCCGCCCCGCGAGGCGATGGCGGTGGCGGCGGCGACGTAGCCGGCGAGGTCGAAGTCGGCACCGGTCTCGTCGGGCACGTAGGCACCGGCGACGAACGCGCCGCCGGTGACGGCGGCGGTCAGGTCGAGCACCCGGTCCTTGTCGGCGTCGCCGAGCAGCTGGACGTAGCCGGTGTCCATGTTGACGGCGGGCGTGAGGCCGGCGGCGACGGTGCGCTCGACGTGGGCCTCGACCGCGGGCCAGTCGATGGCGCCCGCCGCGGTGTGCGGCAGGAGGACCGCGGACATCCCCGTGATGGTGCGACCAGGCTGCTCGGCGGGGGCGAGCGCCGGCGCCGCCTCAGACGGCGACATCGCCGATGCGCACGTCGTCGGCCGGCGCGAAGGGCGCCTCGGGGTCCGTGTAGGTCTTGAACTCGAGCACGTTGCCGGAGGGGTCGAGGGACTGGAGCGAGTGGTGCTCGATGCGCTCGCCCGGGAACCGCAGGGCCCGCTTGGTGGCCTCGGGGGCGAGGCGGCGGAGATCGGCCTCGATGCGGTCGAGCACCTCCAGGTCGACCATCACCCCGAAGTGCCGGGGGTAGATGCCGTGCTGCGGCTCGATCGACGCAACCCGGTGGGCGACGATCTGGTGGCCGAAGAACCCGAAGATGGCGGCGTGGTCGTTGTGGCGGCCGACGGTGGCACCCAGGCCCTCGTAGAACGCGACCGCTTCGGCCACGTCCAGGCAGGGGAACGCCAGGTGGAACGGTGGACGGTCGTCGTCGGGCATCGGGTGGCTCCTCTCCGGATCGGCGTTCCCAGCATGGCAGCGCCAGCGGGACCGCACGACCTCCGGGTCAGAGCCCCGGCGCGGACCCCTCCTCGCGGCCTTCGTCCGCGTCCAGGTCGACCCCGAGATCGGCCAGGGCAGCCCCGCCTTCGCCTTCGGCCGACGCCGTCAGCGCCCCGGAGCCCTCGGCCGTGCCGGTCGCGTCCTCGTCCCCGGCGGCCACGCCTTCGTCTGCTCCACCTGCGTCTCCGGCCGGTTTGAAGAACCCCATGTCGCTGCCTCTCGTGCTCGTGGGCCGGGCGCTCCGGCCACCGTGGCTTCGATGCTCGGCCACCGGACGGATGACGTCATGAGTAGGCACTGCTCAATCTGGGCCGGAAGGGGGTGAGACGGCATCGCCCGCGCGGGTACGTTCGCGGCGTGGATCGTGCGGGCCGAGACCAGTGGCGCAGCTGAGCAACCCCTGGCCGCTCGCCCGTCGAGGCGCCGAGCAGGACGCCTTCGCCGCGGCCCTGGACCAGGACGGCACCAACGTGGTCGTGCTCTACGGGCCGGCCGGGGTCGGCAAGTCGCGCCTGGCCGACTCCTTCCTCGATGCTGCCGAGGACCAAGGGCGCCTCACCGCCCGGGTCACGGGCAGCGCCGCCGCCGCGCTGATGCCGCTGGGTGCGCTCGCCCCCGTGCTCCCCCCGGACCTCGACGCCACGGCGACGGCCCGCGAGCTCTTCGAGCGCACCCGGTCGCAGCTCCAGTCGCTGGGCGGCGACGGCCGGCTCGTCCTGCTGGTGGACGACGCCCACCTGCTGGACACGTCGTCGGCCGTGCTGCTCACCCAGCTGATCGACGCCGGCGCGGTGTTCGTGGTGGCCACGATCCGGGAGGGCGAGGCCCTGCCCGATGCGGTGGCCAGCTGGTGGCGCAGCGAACGGGCCACCCGGGTCGACCTGAAGGACCTGGACCGCGACGCGACGGGCGACGTGCTGCGCTTGGCGCTCGGCGGCGAGGTCGGGGCCGACACGATCCGCCGCCTCCACGACGCCAGCGGCGGCAACCCGCTGCTGCTGCGGGAGCTGGTCATCCAGGCCCTCGGGGCCGACCGCCTGCGCGACGACTCGGGCACCTGGCGCCTGGTGGGCCCCATCCCCCCGAGCCAGCGACTGAGCGAGCTGTTCGCCGTCCGCCTCGGCCAGCTCGGCGACGACGCCCGCCACGTGCTCGAGCAGCTGGCGCTGTGCGCCCCGCTCGGCCCCGCCGAGCTCACCGGCACGAGCACCGACCGCGACCTCGAGGAGCTGGAGCGGGCCGGCCTGATCCGCGTGCTGCTCGACGACCACCGCCAGCAGCTGACGCTCGCCCACCCGCTCTACGGCGAGGCGCTGCGCGCCAACCTGCCGGTGCTGCGCCGGCGCTCGATCCTGCTGGCCGCGGCCGAGCGGGTCGTCGAGCTCGGCGCCCGGCGACGGGAGGATCCCCGGCGCATCGCCACGTGGCGCCTCGACGCCGGCGGCACGGCCGATCCGGTCCTGCTGCTGCAGGCGGCCACGGTGGCCCGCTACGCCCACGACTTCGCCGAGGTGGAGCGGCTGGCCGAGGTCCTCATGCGCACCTCGCCCTCGCCGGAGGCTGCCCTCCTGCTGGGCGAGGCCCACTACGAACTGGGCCACTTCGACGCGTCCGAGGCGGTGCTGGCCGCGCCCATGCCCGACGGCACGCCGGTCGACGTCCTCACCCGCCAGGCCACGCTGCGGACCAAGAACCTCCAGTGGGGCCTGTGCGACTGGGGCACCGCGATGCAGGTCGTCGACGACGCGATCGAGGCCATCGGTCCGGAGGCGGGCGTCGACGTCGTCGCCGAGAAGGGCTCGGTCCTGCTGTTCTCCGGCCGGCCGCAGGAGGCGCTGGACCTGTTCGCCACGATCGAGCAGCGGACGAACCGCACCGAGGTCCTGATCGCGCTGGTCGAGAGCCCGGCCCTCGCCGCGGTCGGCCAGACCGCCCGAGCGGTGGAGGTCGCGGTCGAGGGCTTCGCGACCCACAGCGGGATGGACGACCCGCTCGCGCTCGCCCACCCCGGCACCCACTTCGTGAACCAGGTGTTCGCGCTCGTCGAGGCCGGACGCCTCGACGAGGCCGACGAGCTGGCCGGCCTGGGCTACGAGGTCGCGGTGGCCGACGCGGTGCCGATCGCCCAGATCTGGTTCGCGGTCATGCTCGGCAAGTCCGCCGGCCTCCGGGGCCGCATGGACGAGTCGCTGCGCTGGTACCGCGAGGGGGCGTCGACCGCCCGCCTCCACGGCTTCCGCGGCCCGCTCTCGGGTGCCCTCGCCGGCATCGCCGTGGCCGAGGCCAACCTCGGCCGAGCGGTCGAGTCGGCCGCCGCGATCGAGGAGTACCGCACCCTCCCGCCGTTCCCGTTCTTCGGCCACGACCACGCCATCGGGGTGGCCTGGTCGCAGTGGGCCAACGGCGATCCCCAGGGCGCACGGTCCACGCTGCTCGCCGAGGCCGAGCTGGCCTACGACGACCACCACAACGGCTCGGCCGGCTGGCTCTGGCACGACGCCTCCCGCCTCGGGGCACGGGGCTTGGGCGACCGGATGCGATCTGTGGCCGACACCGGCGACAGCCCGGTCGTCGCCGCCCGGGCCGCGCACGTGAGCGCCCTCGAGGGCGCCGATGCCGACGGGCTGGCCGCTGCGTCGGACGCGTTCGAGGGGTTCGGCGCCATCCTCCTGGCCGCCGAGGCGGCGTCCGACGCGTCCACGGAGCTGCGGCGCCAGGGCGACCAACGGCGGGGCGCGGCGCTCGCGAACCGCTCGAAGCAGCTCATGGAGCGTTGCCCCGGCGTGCGCACCCCCGCCCTGGCCCCCGCCGACGTGGCCGTCCCGCTCAGCACCCGGGAGCGGGAGGTGGCCTCGCTGGCGGGGAGCGGACTCACCAGCCAGGAGATCGCCGACCGGCTGTTCCTGTCGATCCGTACCGTCGACAACCACCTCCAGAAGGCCTACGCCAAGCTGGGTGTGAACCGGCGGGACCAGCTGGCGGGCATCCTGGGCGAGGCCTGAGGAAGATCCCTCCTGACCTGCGGCGACGCAAGGATGAGTAGTCACTGCTCATGACGGTTCGGAACGTCGTCCGTACGTTCGCTCCATGCACTCGATCACCCCCGTCCGGGCGGTCGGCCTCGGCGTCGTCGCCTCCCTGGCCGCCCTCCTCGCCCCCGCCGCACCGGCCGGTGCGACCACCACCAAGAAGCCGGTCACGGCACTGGCGTCGATCGCCACCGACGGGAAGACCGGCAACAACGCGTCGACCGGTTCGGCGCTGAGCAACCAGGGCCGGTTCGTGGCGTTCGACTCGATCGCGACCAACCTGATCGCCGGCGACACGAACGGCAAGAAGGACGTCTTCGTCCGCGACACCCTCGCGGCGACGACCACGCGGATCAGCGTGGCCACCGACGGGACCCCAGGGAACGGCGACAGCAGCCAGGCGTCGATCAGCTTCAACGGCCGCTACGTCGCCTTCCGCTCGACGGCCACGAACCTGGTCCCCGGCGACACCAACGGCCAGCCCGACGTGTTCCTGCGCGACACGCTGAAGAAGACCACCGTCCGGGTGAGCGTGGCCGGCAACGGCGCCCAGCTCACCGGCGGCGAGTCCTCCAAGCCCACCGTGTCGGGCGACGGCACCGAGGTCCTCTTCCTCACGGCTGCCACCAACGCCGTGGCCGGCGACGCGAACGGCAAGCCCGATGCGTTCATCCGCAACGTCAACGCCGGCTTCACCGAGCGGATCTCGGTCACCGGAGGCGAGGCGCCGCTGACCGCCGGTGCGGTGACCGCGTCGATGAGCAGCAACGGCCGCTACGTGGTGTTCGACTCCGCCACCACGCAGATCGCCGGTGACACGGACGCCAGCTCCGATGCGTTCCTCCGGGACCGGGTGCTCGGCAGCACCGAGGTGGTCAGCATCGCCAACGACGGCAGTGCGTCCAATGCCCCCTGCCAGTTCCCCACGGTCAGCGACAACGGGCGCTACGTCGCCTTCCAGACCCAGGCCACGGGCATGAGCCCAGCCTCGGACTCGGCCGAGACCGACGTGTTCGTGCGGGACCGCACCACCGCCAAGACCCAGCTGGCGAGCCTCACCGACGGCGACCAGCCCGGCAACCAGGGCGGCTCCGTCCCCCAGCTCTCCGCCGACGGGTCCCGTGTCGCCTTCGGTTCGGGCTCGACCAACCTCGTGAGCGGCGACACCAACGCCACGAGCGACCTGTTCGTCCGCGACCTCGCCGCCGGCACCACGACCCGGACCAGCGTGAAGACCCTCGGCGGGCAGCTGACCGGCCTCAGCTTCTCAGGAGCGATCAGCCCCGACGGCACGGCCACCTCGTTCACCACGCTGGCGAAGGACGGCTACTCGTCCGATGCGAACGACACCTTCGACGTCTTCGTCCGCCAGACCTTCGAGATCGGGCCCTTCGCCGACAGCACCGGGCTCATCCAGCGCAACGCCCAGGACTTCACCGGCTCGAGCCTGGCGATCGGGAAGCTCGTCGCCCTGAACGACAAGGTCCTCTACGGCACCGCCACCCCGGCGTCGACCATCGACGACTTCGCCCACGGCACCTTCGACGACGCCCGCGGGCCCGTGATGCGGCTCTACTGGGCCTTCTTCCACCGCATGCCCGACCTCAACGGCCTCAACTACTGGGTCGGCAAGTACCAGGGCGGCATGACCCTCAAGGCCATCGCCAACTCGTTCGCCAAGAGCTCCGAGTTCAAGACGAAGTACGGCTCGGTCAGCAACGACGCCTTCATCACCCTCGTGTACCAGAACGTGCTCGAGCGGGACCCCGACGGGCCCGGCAAGGCCCACTGGGTCGGCCGCCTCGAGGACGGGGTGACCCGCGGCGAGATGATGACCGCCTTCTCCGAGTCCAACGAGGGCATCCGCAAGATGCGGGGCGAGATCGACTCGATCCTCCTCGCCATCGGGATGCTCCACCGCCTCCCCACGCCCGCCGAGTTCACCAGCTGGGTGAACCTCCTGGAGGCGAACGGCGGCCAGGTCACCGAGGTCCTCATCGTGACCATCCTCACCAGCTCGGCCTACGCCCAGGTGATCGCCGGGTCCTGACCCGGCCGGCTCTGCCGGTCGTCGCCCCCCAGACGGGAGGGGGCGGCGGCCGGCGGCGGGATCGATCGGCCGTCGCCCCAGCGGGAGGGGCGGCGGTCGTTCGAGCACCCGGCGCCGTCAGGGGTTCCAGTTCGCGGGGACGTCGTCGGGACGGAGCTGGGCGTCGGTGCCGCCGTCGACCAGGAGGAACGACCCGCAGAACCAGCGGGCGTCGGGCCCGAGCAGGAACTCGACGAACGCGGCGAGCTCCTCGGGGGTGCCCTTGCGCCCCACCGGGATGGGCAGGGCGTCGATGAACTCGCCGACCGTCCGGTCGCTGCGGCTCTCCTGGAGCAGCGGCGTCTCCACCGCCCCGGGGGCGACGACGTTGAGCGTGATGCCGGCGCCGGCCCACGCTTCGCCCGGCGCCTCGCGGCGGACCCAGCGGGCCAGCGCCGTCTTGGTGGCCGGGTAGGCGTTCAGCGACCCGACCTCGTCGGCCGCGGCCCGGGCGGCCTCCTCGTCGCCGGAGAGGCACGCCTCGACGACGGCCTGCGGGACCGAGGGCTGGATCACGGTCGAGTTCGAGCTGACGGCCACTGCGGCCGGCCGATCGCCCCGGGCGAGCAGCGGCCGGAGGCCCTCGAGCATCCCGACGGTCCCGAAGTGGTTGACCGACGCGAGCAGGGAGCCGGGCCGGTCGGTGAGCCCGGCCAGGCCCGCCCAGGTGACCAGGCCGTCGATCGCGCCGTCGGCGCCGCCGACGTGCTCGGCGACCTCGTCGATGGCCGATCGCCGGCCCTCGGGGGTGCCGAGGTCGGCGATGACGGCGGCGTCGCGCAGGTCGATGCCGATCACGCGGTGGCCCGCGGCGACGAGGCGCGACGCGGTGGCCGCCCCCATGCCCGAGGCCGATCCGGTGACGACGATGGTGCGGGTCATACGGCACGCTCCGATTCGGGCACGAGCACGCAGCGCGTACCCGAGTAGATGGTGGGGAGGCACTTGTTGCAGTGGATGCAGGTGCCCCGGTCGGCCGAGCCGGCGGCCAGGCGGTTCACCAGGTCCGGTTGCCGGAGCAGCGCTCGAGCCATGGCGACGAACTCGAACCCCTCCACCATCGCGCCGTCGATCGTCGCCCGCTCGTTGATGCCGCCGAGGAGCACGAGCGGCATCGACAGCTCCTCGCGGAACTGCCGGGCGAACGGGAGGAAGAAGCCCTCCTCGAAGGGGATGTGGGGGAAGAGCCGGCGGCCCACGACCCGGAGGCCGAGCCCGACGACGGGTCCCTGCGCAGCGGCGAACTCCTTCATCGGGACGTCGCCGCGGAAGAAGTACATGCCGTTGAGCAGCGAGCTGCCACCGGTGAGCTCCATGGCATCGAGGTGGCCGTCGTCCTGGAGCAGCCGCGCGAACTGGAGGCTCTCCTCCAGCCAGAGGCCCTTCTTCACGCCGTCGGCCATGTTGAACTTGGCGAGCACGGCGAGGCGCCCGTCGGCCACGCGGCGGACCGCCTCCACGACGCGGCGCGGGAACGTCGACCGGTTGGCGATGCTGCCGCCGAGCTCGTCGTGCCGCCGGTTGAGGTTGGGGCTGAGGAACGAGCTCAGCAGGTAGTTGTGCCCGAGGTGGACCTCGACCGCGTCGAACCCCGCGTCGATGGCGACGCGGGTGGCCCGCTCGAACTCGGCGACCACCTCGTCGAGCTGCTCCTTGGAGGCGCCGTGCACCTTGCCCATCGCCGGCATCGAGAAGCGGGTCGACGGGCCGAGGCTCGGGTTGCGCTTCGACTGGTTCTGGGCGACGTACCCCGCGTGGCCGAGCTGGGCCGAGACGGCCGCGCCCTCGGCGTGCACCGCGCTGGTGAGCCGCTGGAGGTCCGGGATCAGGTCCTCGGTGAAGACCATCGTGTCCCGGCTGACGCGCCCGCCCTTCGACACCGCGCAGTACGCGACGGTCGTGAGCGCGGCACCGCCGCGGGCGACGCCGACGTGGAAGTCGATGAGCTCCTGGGTCACCGCGCCCCGGGGCATCACGCCCTCGAAGGTCGCGGCCTTGATGACGCGGTTGCGCAGCTGGAGCGGTCCGAGCGCGGCCGGCGCGAACGCCGACGGTGCCCGATCCGGTGCGACGCCCGGTTCCTGGTCGTCCGACATGAACAGAGCATGGCCGAGAATTTGACGGTCCGTCAGAACCGCCGAGCAGGGTCCACCCGATCGGGGTAGGTTCCCCTCGTCGCCGTGGAGACGGCGTCGCGTTGTCAAGGGGTTGCAGGGGTGGTGGACCTCGGTCTGTCGTCGCTGCATGGACACGAACAGATGGGGAAAACATGAAGAAGCTCCTCGGCCTGCTGGCCGTGCTCGCGCTCACCGTCGTCGCCTCCAGCTGCGGAGACCGCGGCTCCGACTCCTCCGGGGGGTTGGGCGGCAGCGACACCACGGCTCCGGCCGACGACAGCGGAGGCGGCGGCAAGGGCGACTGGGGGGACCTCACCGGCGTGTGCGGTCCGAACGAGAAGGGCGGCGCGGTCCCCGACGGCGACGACTCCCAGGGCGTCACCGAGGACAGCATCACGCTCGGCACCGTCGCCGACCCCGGCTTCTCCGCCCGGCCCGGCCTCAACCAGGAGATCTTCGATGCCGGTGACGCGTTCGTCGCGTGGTGCAACGCGGCCGGCGGCATCAACGGCAAGGAGCTGAAGCTCAACAAGCACGACGCCAAGCTCACCGACTACAAGCCGGCCCTCGACGACGCCTGCACCACCGACTTCGCCATGGTCGGCGGCGGCGCCGTCCAGGACAACCTCTGGGAGACCACCGGCAAGGCGTGCGACCTGATCGACGTCGCCGGCTTCGCCGTCACCCCCGAGAAGGCCGGCCTCGCCGGGCAGACCCCGTCGGAGACCCGCACCGTCCAGCCCGTGCCCAACCCCGGCGACCGCTACATCGTCGCCGGCCTCAAGCTGGTCGACGAGAAGTTCCCCGACGCCCTGGCCAAGACCGGGTTCCTGACGGCCGACTTCCAGACGCTGGCCGCGCAGTACACGAAGGAGTCGCAGGGCTTCGAGAGCCAGGGCGCCGACATCGTCTACAAGGGCGTCTACGGCATCAACGGCGAGGCCAACTGGAAGCCCTTCGCCACCGAGATGAAGAACAAGGGCGTCACGCTCCAGAAGTTCATCGGCGAGGGCGCCAACGCCGCCGCCTTCGAGCAGGCCCGTGCCCAGGTCGGCTTCGAGCCCGAGGTGCGCCTCTACGAGACCAACTTCTACGACCAGGCGTTCGTGGAGGCCGGCGGCAGCGCCGTCGACGGTGCGCTGATCACCAGCGTGTTCATCCCGATGGAGGAGGCCGACACCCACCCGGCCACCCAGCAGTACCTCGACGTCATGGACGAGCAGGGCGGCAAGAAGGCCCTCCTCGGCATGCAGAGCACCTCGGCGTGGCTCCTCTTCGCCACCCTCGCCCGGGACTGCGACCAGGCCGACGACCTCACCCGGGACTGCATCTTGAAGGGCGCCGACGCCGTCACCGAGTGGACCGGCGGCGGGCTCCATGCCCCCACCAACCCCGGCAAGAACGATCCGGCCGAGTGCCAGATGGTGATGGAGATCAAGGCCGGGAAGTTCACCCGGTGGGCCCCCACCGACGAGGACTTCTTCTGCGGCGACGACAACGTCGTCGACGTCGAGCCGGCCTGAGCAGGCGCCTTGGACGAGTTCCTCACGTTCACGATCATCGGGCTGGTCACCGGCTCGCTCTACGCGATCGCGGCGAGCGGGCTGGTGGTCACCTACACCACCTCCGGGATCTTCAACTTCGCCCAGGGCGCCACCGGCATGTTCGCCGCGTTCGTCTACTGGAAGCTGCGGGTCGACCTCGGGTGGCCGGCGCCCATCGCCCTCGCGGCGGTGCTGCTGGTGATCGCCCCGGTGTTCGGGGCGGTGGTCGAGAAGGTGATCATCCGCGGGCTGTGGAACGTGTCCGAGGTGACCAAGCTCATCGTGTCGGTGAGCCTCCTCTTCGGCGTCTACTCGGCGGCGACGATCCTGTTCTCCCCGAACGTCGGCCGGCGGCTGCCGGGGTTCTTCGAGGGCAACACGATCGACGTGTTCGGCATCTACGACCTGTCGTGGCACGAGGCGATCACGATCGTGGCCGCCGGGGTCACCGCCCTGGCGCTGCGGTTCCTGCTCTTCGGGACCCGCAGCGGCATCGCCATGCGGGCCGTCGTCGACGACCGCGACCTGTCGCGGCTCAACGGCGGCCGGCCCGACCGCTCGGCGATGCTGTCGTGGGCGATCGGGTCGTCGCTCGCCGCCCTCGCCGGGATCCTGCTCGCCGGCAGCCAGGGCGCTCTGACCCACATCCCGCTCACCCTGCTCGTGGTCAACGCGTACGGGGCGGCGATGTTCGGCCGGCTCCGCAGCCTGCCGCTCACCTTCCTCGGCGCCGCCCTCATCGGCCTCGCCGAGTCGTACGCCATCGGCTACCTCGACCTGGGCAAGCCGCTCGGCTCCTTCTTCGGCCACCAGCTGGTGACGCCGCTCTCGCTGAACGGGTTCCGGGCGGCGATCCCGGTGCTGATCCTCTTCACCGTGCTGCTGTTCCTGCCGCCGCTGAAGGTCCGGGCCGGTGCCCAGCTGAAGTCCCGTGAGGTGATCCCGTCGCCCGGTGCGAAGCGGTGGCTCATCGGCACCGCCGTGCTCGGCGTGGCCGCCTTCGCCTTCGCCACGATGTACGAGGGCATCCGCACCTTCCAGATGGGCCAGGGCCTGGCGCTCGGCATCGTGATGCTGTCGCTCGTGCCGCTCATCGGGTACGCCGGCCAGATCTCGCTGGCCCCGATGGCGTTCGCCGGCATCGGGGCGATCGTGATGGGCGGCTGGGGCGGCGACGGGTCGCTGTTCGGACTGGTCGCCGCGGTCGTCGTCACCGCCGCGGTCGGTGCGCTCGTCGCCCTGCCGGCGATCCGCCTGCGCGGCCTCTACCTCGCCCTCGCCACCGCGGCGTTCGCGGTGCTGATGGACCAGCTGGTGTTCAACCAGAACGCGGTGATGCCGAACGGCAGCCTGGCGGTCGGGCGGCTCGACCTCTTCGGCTTCTCGTTCGACGACGACCGGGCGCACCTCGTGCTGATCAGCGTGGTCTTCGGCCTCGTCGCCACGCTCATCGTGTGGATGCGGGGCCGCCCGTTCGGTCGGCGGCTGCTGGCGATGAAGTCCAGCGACGCCGCATGCGTGACCCTCGGCGTGAACCTGGCCACCACCAAGCTCCAGGTCTTCACCCTGTCGGCGGCCATCGCCGGGCTCGGCGGCGCCCTCTACGGCGCCCAGCTCAACTCGGTGAGCTCGCCCACCTTCCAGTTCCTGAACGGCCTGCCCATCGTGCTGTTCGCCGTCATCGGCGGCATCGCTGCGGTCGGCGGCGCGCTGTTCGGCGGCATCGTCTACTCGCTCAGCTTCCTCATCCTCCCCGAGGTGTGGCCGGCGCTCACCAACCTGCTGGTCCTCGGGCCCGCCCTCGCCGGCATCAGCCTCGGCCGCAACCCGAACGGCGCGGTGAACGAGACCGCCCGCTCGGTCCGCCAAGCCCTCGCCGACCGCCGGGCGGCGAAGGCGGCCGCCGTCGCTGGCGTCGCCCACGACGACCTCGACGTGCTCGGGCTCGACGGCTTCACCGACGCGGACCGCGTCGAGCTCGACCGATCCACCGGCCTCGACGCCGAACCGCTCTACGGACCCCTGCGGCCGACCAGCCGCTCGATCGAGGAGGTGCTGGCCCGTGGCTGACGCACCGCTGCTCGCCGCCCAGGAGCTGACCGTCCGCTTCGGCGGGCACGTCGCCGTGTCCGACGTCGACCTCCAGGTGCGCGCCGGCACCATCACCGGGCTGATCGGCCCCAACGGCGCCGGCAAGACCACGACGTTCAACGCGCTGTGCGGCCTCCAGTCGGTCACCCGCGGCCGCGTGCTGCTCGACGGCAAGGACGTGTCGTCGCTCTCGCCGCACAAGCGGGCCCGCCTCGGGCTGGGGCGCACGTTCCAGCGCCTCGAGACGTTCTCGCTGCTCACCGTGCGCGAGAACGTCCTCGCCGGCGCCGAGTTCCGGCGGGGCGCCGCCGACGGCTCCCCGGCCCAGGTCACCGATCGGCTGCTGGGCCAGCTGGGGCTGGAGGACGTCGCCGACGAGCGCGTCGACGGCCTGCCCACCGGCCGGGCCCGGCTCGTCGAGGTGGCCCGGGCCCTCGCCAACGGGCCGCGGGTGCTGCTGCTCGACGAGCCGTCGTCGGGCCTCAACGAGGCCGAGACCGCCGAGTTCGCCACCGTCCTCCACCAGCTCACCGACGGCGGGCTCGCCATCCTCCTCGTCGAGCACGACATGAGCCTCGTGATGAGCGCGTGCGAGGACATCTACGTCCTCGACTTCGGCCGCATCATCGCCACCGGCGATCCCACCGCGGTGCAGGCCGACGAGAAGGTGCGCGCCGCCTACCTCGGCGATGACGACGACGCCGCGCCGGCCTCGTCCCCCGCCGTCGCCCGCGGGCTCACCGAGGCGGAGCACAGCGAGCTGGTCGAGACCCGGGTGCCCGTGCTCGAGGTGCGCGACCTGGCCGCCGGCTACGGCGACTTCGACGTGATCGAGGGCATCAGCTTCGAGGTCGCCGAGGGCGAGGTGTTCGCCCTGCTCGGCCCGAACGGCGCCGGCAAGTCCACCACGCTGCGGGTCATCTCCGGCCTGCTCGGCGCCAGCAGCGGCAGCGTCGCCATCTGCGGCCGGGGGATCCTCGGAGCCGACGCCGACGAGCTCGCCCGCGCCGGCGTCTGCACCGTGCCCGAGGGGCGCGGCGTGTTCCCGAACCTGAGCGTGGCCGAGAACCTCTGGATGGCCACCCACACGGGCACGTCGCGCAAGCGGGTCGAGGAGGTGGCGTACGCCCGCTTCCCGCGCCTCGGCGAGCGGCGCAGCCAGACCGCCGGCACCCTCTCGGGCGGCGAGCAGCAGATGCTCGCCATGGCCCGGGCCATGGCCACCGACCCCGCCCTGCTCATCCTCGACGAGCTGTCGATGGGCCTCGCCCCGCTCGTGGTGCACGAGCTCTATGAGCAGGTCGGCGCCATCGCCGCCACCGGCATCTCGATCCTCGTGGTCGAGCAGTTCGCCCACGAGGTCCTCGGCGTCGCGGACACCGCGGCGATCATGCTCCACGGCCGCATCGCCACCATCGGTGCGCCGAGCGTCGTGGCCGCCGAGCTCGAGACCGCCTACCTCTCCGGCGCCGTCGCCAACGGCGCCGACTGACCGAACCCGACCGAACCGACCGAACCGACCCAGGAGTCACGCACCGTGGACGACCCCAAGACCACCCGAGGGATGGCCCCCGAGCGCCGCCAGCAGTTCGAGGCCGACATCGCCCAGGTGCGCATCAAGACCGGCGGGGCCGGCAACGAGCCGCGCCTCATCGCGCTGGGCGGGGTGCTCATGGTCGTGGGCGCCGCGCTGGCCCTCATCGCCTTCATCGTGTCGGGCTCCCAGTCCGACACCCGTGACGTGCTCAGCACGGTCATCCTCGCCGTGCTCGGCCTGTCGATCTCGGTGATCGGCGCCACCGTGTTCCTCCGCTACTCGATCGGCCGCTTCCTGCGGTTCTGGCTCCTGCGCCTCATCTACGAGCAGCAGGACGCCGCCGGGAGCTGAGCAGGCCCCGCCCACCCGACCAGGTGTCTCCGCCTGGACACGCAGGTCACGGTGGTGTGGTAGTCCTGTTCCGCTGAGCGCTGCGGCGGGACCGCGGCGGGCGACGACGAGGAGATCACCCCCATGGCCCTGCACGACCGCGACTCCATCCGGCACCAGCTCGACGACAGCGTCTTCGCCGGACAGGACCTGTCCACCGCGCTGCCGAAGTTCAAGTTCCCGGGCGACGAGAGCAACCCGGACCACGCCTTCCAGGTCATCGCCGACGAGATCCTGCTCGACGGCAACGCCCGCCAGAACCTCGCCACGTTCTGCCAGACGTGGGAGGAGCCGCAGGTCAAGGCGTTGATGGAGCTGGCCATCAACAAGAACATGATCGACCGCGACGAGTACCCGCAGACCGCGGAGATCGAGCGCCGGGCGACGCACATGATGGCCGACCTCTGGAACGCCCCCGATTCGGCCAACACCGTCGGCACCTCGGCCATCGGCTCGTCGGAGGCCTGCATGCTCGGCGGCATGGCCGCCAAGTGGCGCTGGCGGGCCCGCCAGGAGGCCGCCGGCAAGCCCACCGACAAGCCGAACATGGTGTGCGGCGCGGTGCAGGTCGTGTGGCACAAGTTCGCCAAATACTGGGACATCGAGATCCGCGAGGTCCCGATGGAGCACGGCCAGTACCAGATGACCCCGCAGGACGTCCTCGACCGCGTCGACGAGAACACGATCATGGTCGTGCCCACGCTCGGCCTCACCTACACCGGCGTCTACGAGGACGTGAAGGCCATCGCCGACGCCCTCGACCAGCTCGAGGCCGACACCGGGCTCAGCGTCGACATCCACGTCGACGGGGCGAGCGGCGGGTTCCTCGCCCCGTTCTGCGCCCCGAACCTCGAGTGGGACTTCCGCCTCCCCCGCGTGAAGTCGATCAGCGCCTCGGGCCACAAGTTCGGGCTCGCCCCGCTCGGCGTCGGCTGGGTCGTCTGGCGCGACGTGTCCGAGCTGCCCGACGACCTGATCTTCCACGTGAACTACCTGGGCGGCGACATGCCGGTCTTCCAGATCAACTTCTCCCGGCCCGCCGGCCAGATCGTGGCCCAGTACTACGACTTCCTCCGGCTCGGCCGCGACGGCTACCGCCGGGTCCACGACGCCGCCTACGCCACGGGCCGGTACCTCGCGCAGGAGATCGAGAACCTGGGCCACTTCGAGCTCCTGCACGACAGCAACGAGGCCACCGGCATCCCGTGCGTCACCTGGCGCATCCCCGAAGGTGTCGACCTGGGCTTCACCCTCTACGACCTGGCCGACCGGCTCCGCATCAAGGGCTGGCAGGTCCCGGCCTACACGCTCACCGGCGGCGCCTCCGACATCCCGGTCCAGCGGATCCTGGTGCGCCAGGACGTGAGCCGCGACCTCGCCAGCCTCCTCATGGACGACTTCCGCGAAGCTCTGGCCCACCTCGACCGCCACCCGGTCTCGGTGCCCATGACGAAGGAAGAGTCCTCCGGCTTCAACCACCTCTGAGGCACGGCGTGGCCCGCATCGACCCGAAGACCGGCGGCAGCATCTGGTGGGACCCACGGGAGGCGGACTGGTGGGTGGCCGCCAACTTCGTCATCGGGTCGAGCTGCTTCATCCTCGGCTCGACGCCGGGGTACGCGCAGCTCGTCGGGACCGACGCCGATGACATCACCTACTTCATCGGGTCGCTGTTCTTCACCACCGCGGCCTGGCTCCAGGTGCTCGTGTCCACCGGCGCCATCGGCAAGGGCGTGCGCACCCGCCGCGCCGCCCGGTGGCGCGCGGTAGCCCGTGCACCGCACGAGGCCGCGTGGTGGGCCGGCATCGTGCAGTTCGCCGGCACCCTCTGCTTCAACGTCAGCACCTTCCTCGCCCTGCAGCACGGGCTGAGCGCCGAGCAGCAGGACCACCAGGTGTGGGCGCCGGACTTCTTCGGCTCGATCGCCTTCCTCGTGGCCAGCGCGCTCGCCTACGCGGTCGTGAAGAAGCCGTGGCTCACCTGGCGGCCCAAGGACCTGGACTGGTCGGTCGCCACGCTCAACATGGTCGGCTCGATCGCGTTCATGGCGTCCGCGCTCGCCGCCTACGTCATCGAGGACGGCTCGCTGCGCAACGCCCAGCTCGCCAACACCGGCACCTGGATCGGCGGCGCGTGCTTCTTCCTGGGCGCCGTGTTCCTGATCCCCGAGGAGATCCCCTCGACCGACGGGTAGCGGTCAGCCGACGGGGAGGCCCTTCGCGTCGCAGGGCATGTCCTGCACCGGTGCGATCTCCTGCTCCTGGTCCAGCAGGTGCAGCGAGCGCTGCATCGCCACCGGCCGGAGCCCGCCGATGCCCTTGCGGAACGGCTGGTCGAGCACGTTGATGAGCAGCAGGCTCGACACCACGACGGCCACCACCGAGCCCATGAGCGTCGCCTGCACGAAGCGGGCCTCGCCGCTGTCGGCGAAGAGGAGCATGTACCAGAAGATGACGCCGGCGCTGAAGAGCAGGACGATCCACAGCGACGTCGGGATCACGCCCACCGCCCCGTGGATGCGGTCGTTGCGCGCCGCCTCGCGATCGGACGTCTGGTCCAGCCACTTCCCGTAGGCGGCCTGCTCGGCGTTCGACTCCGGCTCGACCTGCTTCGTGGTGCGGAACAGCTGCGTCGCCCACGGGTTGATCGTGTCGCCGAGGGTGCCGTCCTGCATCTTGGGCCAGGCCTGGTGGACGACGTGGCGGGCGTAGCAGACGAGCTCACCGCTCAGCGCGTCCCGCTGGGCCTCGGGTAGGAACTGCGCGGTCTCGTACTGCTGGGTCACGATCAGGGCCTCGGTCTCGGCCCCGCTGCGGGACTCGTCGAAGCTGGTGAACGCCAGCACCACCACCAGGCCGAGCAGGACGGCGAAGCCGGTGGCGAGGACGCCGAACACGCCCGACGCCCGGTCGCCGTCGTGGAACCAGCTGCCGTCGGGCGCCCGGCGGCGGGCGAACAGCATCAGGCTGATGCCGATGGCGACCGCCACCACCACGGTCAGCACGCACGCGAGGAGGCTCACGGCTGGAACACCCCCGAGCGCAGGTTGGCGACGACCGCGTCGATGGGGCCGCCGCTCACGATGAAGCCGCCGGCGAACGGCGAGCTGATGGCGATGAGGAGCGCGAGCGCGAGGGCGACCACCGCGACCAGCCCCCCGGTGAGTAGCGCGACCCGGCGCGCCTTGTCGACCGCGAGCGCGGCGGCGTTGGCCACCAGCGCCAGGCCCGACACGAGGACCACCAGCAGGTAGCCGTCGGGCAGGCGGTTGGTGGCGTGCGCCAGCCGCTGCCGGCGCAGCGAGGTCATGGCATCCATCGACGTGAGCAGCTCGCCCGCCTGGGCGCTGCCGAGGTCCTTGCTCGCCGCCTCGGTCCGCACCGTCCGCTCGAGCCGGCCCAATGCCGCCATCGTGGCGGCGGTGCCGTCGCGGTCGCCCGCGCGCCACTCCGTGCGGCGAGTGGTCTCGAGGTAGCGCACGAGGTCCTGGTGGATCGCGTCGGCGTCGACGCCGGGGCTGGTGGCCGCCCAGCCCAGCCGCGACGCCGCGGCTGCCTCCGCGCTCACGTCATCGCCGGCCGAACGGTAGAGCGACGCCTCGGCACCGATGGTCGTGGCCGCCAGCAGGGCGAACACCGCGCCCAGGGCCGGCATCAGCGGCGCGGCGACCGGGTGGGCCGCCGCCAGGTCGTCGCCCAGGTGCCGCCGCAGCACGATGCGGAACCCGACGGCCAGCACGCCGCACATGAGGAGGCACGCCCCGAGGACGAGCCACGGAGAGCCGTCGACGAGCCAGCTCACTCGTCCTGGTCCCAGTCGATCCGGTAGTCCTCCGGGTGGTCGACGAGGGCCGAGGGCCGCTTCTTGCTCACGTAGTCCTGGCTCCAGGCCGCCAGCGCCCCGACCTTCTCGCGCACCCCGGAGAGCAGCGACGCGTGCACGCCCAGCCACGCGGCGAACGCCAGCGGGCCGGTGATCTCGTGACGGTCCGCCCCCAGCTCGGCGACCGCGGCGTTGCGGCCGACCATCGCCATGATCCCCTTGTCGTGGTACTCGAAGGGCTTGGTCTCCTTGCCCGCCATGTTGGCGATCACGTTGTGCGCCGCCCACGTGCCGGCCTGCTGGGCCACCGAGCCGAGCTGCGGCAGCGGCTTGCCGTGCTGGTCGGTGATGTTGGCGGCGTCGCCGATCACGAACACGTCCGGGTGGCCCGGCGCGGTGAGGTCGGGCTCGACGTCGACCCGGCCGCCGCGGCCCTGGGGCAGACCGGCCGCGCCCACCACCGACGACGCCTGGAGCCCGCCGGCCCAGATCACGAGCCGGGTGATGATCTCGCTGTCGTCGGTGAGCACCACCTTGTTCGGGTGGATCTCCTTCACACCGGTGCCGAAGCGGAACTCCACGCCGTCCTTCTCGAGCGCCTTGGTGGCGAAGGCCTGCGACTTCTCGGAGAACCCGTTCAGCACGTGGGCGGCGTGGTCCACGACGATCACGTTCACCATCAGCGTCGGCAGCTCGGGGTAGAAGTGCGGGAGGACGTCCTTCACCATCTCGGCCAGCGCGCCAGAGGTCTCGACGCCCGTGGCGCCCGCACCGACGATCACGAAGTTGAACGCGCCCTGCTCGAGGTACTTCTGGTCGCGGTCGACCGCGTCCATGATCCCGAGGATGCGCGAGCGCAGGCGCTCGGCGTCGTTGACGCTGTAGAGCGGGTAGGCGTGCTCCTCGGCACCGGGCGTCCCGAAGAAGTTGGCCTTGGCGCCGGCCGCGATCACCAGCACGTCGCCGCCGACCGTGCCACCGTCGGCCATCGTGACCGTCTTGGCGTCGGGGTCGATCGCCACGACCTCACCGGTGGTGACCCGCACGGTGCCGTGCTTGGTGAAGATGTCGCGCAGCGGCCGGGCGATGTCGGGCACGCCCAGCTGCGCCGTCGCCACCTGGTAGAGCAGCGGCTGGAACTGGTGGTAGTTGTTCCGGTCGATCAGGTGCACGTCGACCCCGTGCTTGGCGAGGCCCTTCGCGCAGGCCACACCCGCGAACCCGCCTCCGACCACCACGACCGATCGCTTCACCGCGCCCCTCCTCGTGCCGTGCGCCCGTGCCCGGCACGGCCCGACACTACTGGCCGATCGCCGCGGATAGCTCACCTCACCAGGGAAGATGCCGACTAGGTTCGGGCGCATCTTGGTGCTGCACCGCGGGGGTGCAGGGGGCGCCGGAACGGAGAGATGGCCATGATCCAGCGGATCGGCTCGGGGGTCCTCTGGGCCTGCATCGTCGGGGCCGTGGCCTCCCTCGCCCTGGCGCTCGTCAGCCCCTGGTTCCTGTTGCTCGAGATCGTGTTCGTGCCGCTGGTGATCCTCGGCATCTACGACTACACGCAGCCCCGCCACAGCATCCTGCGGAACTTCCCGATCCTCGGGCACATGCGGTTCATCATCGAGGACCTCGGCCCCGAGCTGCACCAGTACCTCGTGGAGAACGACGAGGACGGCCGCCCGTTCAACCGGGACACCCGGTCGCTCATCTACGAACGGGCCAAGGCCGTGCCCGACCAGAAGCCGTTCGGCACCGAGCTCGACGTGTACGAGAACGGCTACACGTGGATGGCCCACTCGATCGCCCCGCACCCGATGGCCGCCGACCCCGTGGCCGACCTGCGCGTCACCGTCGGCGGGCCGCAGTGCACCAAGCCGTACTCGCTCTCGGTCCTCAACATCTCGGCCATGAGCTTCGGCGCCCTCGGCCGCCAGGCCGTCCGGGCCATGAACATGGGCGCCAAGGCCGGCAGCTTCGCCCACTGCACGGGTGAGGGCGGCCTGTCGAAGTACCACCTCGAGAACGGCGGAGACCTCGTCTGGCAGATCGGCACCGGCTACTTCGGCTGCCGCAACGAGGACGGCACCTTCTCCCCCGAGCTCTTCGCCAAGAACGCGGCGCACGAGCAGGTGAAGATGATCGAGATCAAGGTCTCGCAGGGCGCCAAGCCGGGTCACGGCGGCATCCTCCCCGGAGCCAAGGTCACCGACGAGATCGCCGAAGCCCGCATGGTCCCGCCCGGCAAGGACGTCATGTCGCCCACCTACCACCGGGCGTTCTCGACCCCGCTCGAGATGACGGCGTTCATCGCCCAGCTGCGCGAGCTGTCGGGGGGCAAGCCCGTCGG
>Ga0182736_1000591_pt1 | contig 51410 bp, 62 predicted proteins | sample eDN5th30CKraftBY_FD_128882 | JGI IMG/M metagenome (GOLD analysis project Ga0182736, IMG submission 128882) | Enriched backyard soil microbial communities from Emeryville, California, USA - eDNA 5th pass 30_C Kraft BY (version 2) (version 2) | ecosystem: Environmental > Terrestrial > Soil >... | reverse complement strand
GGCCGCCCGCCGTGCCCGCCCGAGCCGACTCGCCCCTCCGGGGCTCCTCGACTCAGGCGGGCACGGCGACATCAGCGCCGCGTCGTGTCACCACGCACCACACACAGAACATCGGACAGACCCAACACGTACGGGTAGCGGCCCTCCAGCGGCCGAGTGCGGAACGCGTCGACGTGCTCATCCAGCGCCTGGCAGACGCGGCTGACCTCGCTGCGACTGATCCGCAAGCCGAGGCTCTCGACCAGCTGATCCACGCGGCGGGTCGAGACACCGCAGACATAGGCCTGCTGGACGACCGCCAGCAACGCCTGCTCCGAGCGCCGCCGCGGCTCCAGGAAACTCGGGAAGTAGCTGCCCTGCCGGATCTTCGGGATCTGCAGCTCGATCTCCCCGGCGCGCGTGTCCCAGCGCCGTGGCCGATACCCGTTGCGATGCGTCGCGCGGTCCTCGGGACGACGCTCGCCGCGTTCGGCGACGATCAACTCGGAGACCTCGAGCTCCATCATCTCGCCCGCGACAGCCTTGACCGCTTCGCGGATCACGTCAGCGTGCTCATCGAGCAACACACCCTTGACGACCTCCTCGATCGTCATCCTGTCAGCACCGGCCACGCGGCACCTCCTTGAAAGTCGAACCGTGAGAAGTCCGACGATCATCGGTGCCGCGTCGGCCGGAACCACGTTCCGTCCGACTGCGACCTACACCACGCTACGGGACGTGACCTCGGGGTGCTGGGGAACGTGTGCACTGATCGAGCATCCGCTCATCGCGGGCCCGTCGCCAGGACACGTTGTTGACGACATCGGCCATCGGCACGTCGCCAGGTGGGAGACTCCGTGAGAGATGCTCGGACCTGAGATCGTCATCGTCCACGTTCCCGACCGCGCAGATCCTCGACGTCACCGGGCCGCTGAAGGTGTTCTCGAGCGCCTCACGTTTCCTGCCCGCAGCGGGTTATCGCGCCCATGTGATGAGCCGTGCCGGGGATCCGATCCGCGCGAGCTGCGGCCTGCAGTTCGCGACCACATCGATCGCCTAGGTCGCCGGCCCCATCGACACGCTGGTCGTAGCGGGCGGAGCGGACATGGACGGCGCCGCCCGCGATGACGAGTTGGTGCACCACGTGCAACGGCTGCTGCCAACGCACGTCGGGTCACGTCGGTCTGCTCAGGCGCGTTCCTGTTGGCGAGCGCCGGCCTGCTGGCCGGGCGCCGAGCGACCACGCGCTGGTCCGAATGCGATGTGCTGCACCACCGCCACCCGGACGTGACGGTGGACCTCGACGCGATCTACGTGCAGGACGGCAACGTCTGGTCGTCGGCCGGAGTCACGGCCGGGATCGACCTGGCGCTCGCGCTTGTCGCCGACGATCACGGCCGGCAAGCCGCGGCGACTGTGGCGCGCCAGCTCGTCGTCTACCTCCGACGTACCGGCGGTCAGGCACAGTTCTCCGCACTGCTCGCCGCCCAGACTGCAGACACCGAGCCGATTCGCGACCTGCTCTCCTGGCTCCCGGACCATCTCACGAACGATTTGATGATTCCTGCGTTGGCCAGCCACGTCAACCTCTCCGAACGGCAGTTCAGCCGAGTCTTCAAGGCCGAAGTCGGTACCACCCCGGCCGATCATGTCGAGCTCGCACGCCTCGAAGCAGCTCGCCGCCTGTTGGAAAGCACCCACAGATCGATCGAGCTCGTCGCCCAGACCTGCGGCTTCGGAACACCCGAAACCATGAACCGCAGCTTCCAACGCCGACTTCACACAACTCCTGGCGAGCACCGTCGCCACTTCGGCGCACTGCACTGAACGCGCCGCCCGACAGCGCGACGTGTTGGCCAACGAACGTGCCGTGACCGCCGACCGCCGGATCGCGCCTTGGCGCTGGGCGTGCGAACCAGCTACGGCCTTGTATGGCGGATGCGGTCGTAGCGGTCGTGGACGACGACGTCGGGGGTGTCCGTATCACGGGCCACGGTCACGGCCGCGCCTTCGGCCGCCGTCTCGCTGTTGTGCTTGGACAGCGGGCGTTCGGCGCCCTCGCGCTCGACGCGCCAGCCACCGACCCGGTCGGGAATCACGTGGAGCGGCTGAGTGGCGGGCTCGTCCGGTGCCTTGCGGCCTTCGGAGGTCATGGGTCCTTGTCTGTGGCTGGGGCGGGCTCGCGTGGCCGCGAGCCCTTCGGGTGGTCCGTGAGATAGAAGCCGGTGCCCTTGAAGCGCGCACTGAAGGGCTGCAGGACTCGCTCTACGCGCTGCGCGCTGGTAGGGCAGGTGGTCAAGGGCTGCGCGGTGATGCGTTGCTCCAGCTCGAAGGTCGAGCCGTCGCTGCGGCGGTAGACGTAGACCGGCATTTGTCGCGCTTCACGTCGCCGTCGTCTGGAGTTGCTCGCGCCACGAACGCCAGGCTGCCTCGAGCCGACCGCGGAGATCCTCCAGATCGGCGGAAGTGAGCGGTGGGCGTGTGTCACCGTCGATCGGCTCCACGTCCGCGAGCACGCTGTCGGTGAGCTGATGCAGGCATCGGATCGTCTCGAAGCTGGCCGCGGCCTGCGCGACGGCGGACGCGTCGACTCCGGCTGGCGCCAAGCGAGCCACGACATGGGGCGCGGCGACATCCCGCTCGAGTCCTTCGCGAACCAGATCCGGCCCCCAGCCGGTCAACTCGACCAGCCGCTCGAACGGCGCACCAGCGGACGCCGCCCGCTTGAGCGCGAACGATACGAGATGCACAGCGCGGCCGACGACCTTGATCGCCACGTGCTGACCGGCCTCGGGCCGACCCGTCTCGTGCATCGAGCTCACGGCTTCGCGGTGGCGCTCAGCCGCGGCCGCGAGTTGGCGCTCGGCTTCTGCTCGCGGCGCCACATCGGTCAGAGTCGCCATCCCGTCATCCCCTCGCCACGGCCGCGCGGGCTACGACGCTCGCGACCTGTGGTTCGACGCTTTCGGCCGCGAAGAGCGCGCGCGGGTTCCGGCCACCCGCGATTGCCCGGAGCCTCACGGGTTCGGACTCCCACCGGGCACCGCAGCGCCAGCAGACGTTCTCTTGGCGTGCCATCGGTCCGTGGCAGAATCCGCACAGACGTGCAACATGTCGGTCGCGCATGCTTCAGCGCTCTTTCCGCGTGCAGATCGCCGCTCGGGCGTCCGCTGGCTAAGTGAGGACGGCGCTCACGGTCGCTGAAGAGACAGAACTGTCAGTCAAGTCACCACACGGCCCACAGGTCGAGCGGTGCCTGCGCAAGAGTCGGATCGCAGGAGCGAGGGCAAGAACCCTACGCGCCATTGTATCCCTTTCAGGCGCTGTTCACGGACCGTTGCGCAGACGGTCCGCGTCGTGCCTCGGTCGTTGCCGTTCCGCCGGCGCAGCCTCAACATGCTTCGTCGGCGCCCGCGGGCGCGAACGGACCCCCCGAGCAGTACGCGCCGTTGCTGGCAGCAGCAGGCTATGAACGTCTCGGCGAGACGCCGACCGCGACCGGCGCGCGCGGCTTCGAGGCCCGCGCGATCTGAGCACCCGCACCCGTCGGGGTGTGGTCACGGCATCGGCGGGTTCGCCACCGGCCGGTTCACCACACCCACCGAGGTCGCGACACTCGTCGTCATGCTCGGCTCGGCCCGCACCGGCAACATCACCGGCGCCATTACATCATCGACGGCGGCCTGATCAAGACCACCTGAGGCGCGCACGCCCGGAAATACCCGCCGGTGCGTACGTGTCGGCGGGCGCAACCCCACAAGTGGCCTGAGAAGGGATAGTGTTGAACCCGAGCTGGCGCGGTCCGATCTGCGCGGTTCTTCTCTTCCGGCGTTTCCCCACCGTCCCGGTGGCGGCGTCCCTATCTGCTTGGTTTTCCGCAGTCGGAAGGTTCGTATGCCCCTGCTCCTCTCGCGTTTCGCGCGCGCCCTCGCCTCACACTGGAAGCGCAGCCTCGCTGGCGCTGTGGTCGTCTTGGTTCTGCTGGTTCTGGCCGCCGCTGGGGCGGGCGACGCCACGGACGACTACGCGATCCCGGGAACGGAGTCGCAGGCCGCCGTCGACCTCTTCAAGGCGCATTCCCCGGCGTTCGGCGGCGTGGATTCCACGCTCGTGTTCACGGTCTCCCGGGGCAAGGTCTCCGATCCCGGTGCCAGGACCGCGATCGAAGGTGCGCTGGCGAAGGTCGCCGCCCTCAACGGCGTGGCGCTGGTGGCTGATCCGTTCGCGCCCGGTGGGCAGGTGTCCCCGGACGGTCGGCTCGCCGCCGTCGATGTCCGCTACGCACTCGGCGAAGGGGAGATCGCCAAGGCAGACGGCGAGGCGCTGATCGCCGCCGGTGAGACGGCTGAGCCCGACGTTCAGGTGGAAGCCCGCGGGATCCTGGTCGATCTGGCAGCCGAGCAGGACGCGCCGATCGGCGAGCTCGTCGGCATCCTCATCGCGATCGTGCTGCTCACGGTGCTGTTCCGCTCCGGAGCGGCAATGGTCGCAACGCTGATCGGCGCGCTGACGGGCGTCGCGGCGGGGCAGATCCTGCTGGCCGTGGTGTCCGCCCCGCTCGGGTTCCCGACCTTCACGACCGTGCTTGCAGCGATGCTCGGCCTCGGGGCGGGCATCGACTACGCGCTGCTCATCATCGGCCGGTACCGCGAGCAGCGCGCGACCGGCGACAGCCTCCAGGACGCCGCCGCCCGCGCGGCCGCCACGTCTGGCACGACCGTCGTCGCGGCCGGCCTGATCGTGATGGTCGCGCTCGCCGGCCTGCTCGTGGTGGGCGTCCCGTTCATCGGCAAGATGGGTCTCGGATCCGCCGTGGCCATCGCCGCCGTCGTCGTCGCCGCGCTGACGATCCTGCCGATCATGATGGGCGCCTTCGGTCGCCGGCTCGTGCCCAAGCAGGCCGCGCACGCCCACGTCTCTCCGGCGTTCGAGCGCTGGGGCGCGTTCATCACCCGCCGGCCGTGGGCATCCATCGCCGCCGCCGTCGCGGTTCTGCTCGTGTTCGCGTTCCCGGTCACCGGGATGCGCATCGGTCAGCCCGACGACGGCAACCAACCGCGGTCAGCCACACAACGGGTCGCGTACGACCAGCTGAGCGACGCTTTCGGTCCCGGTTCCAGCGGGCCGTTCCTGCTGGCGGTCGACATGCCACGGAACGCTCCAGGGACCGCCGCGCAGCTGACGGCGCTCCAGCAGGCGGTCGCCGACACCCCCGGCATCGCCGCCGTGCCCGCGGCGACGATCAGCGAGGACGGCGAGCTGGCCACGATCTTCGCCGTCCCGGCCACCGCGCCGCAGGACGCCCGGACCTCCGAACTGCTCGACCACCTGCGGGCCGACGTCATCCCGGGCGCCATCGCCAACACGCCGCTCAAGGTCTACGTAGGCGGCAACAACGCCGCCTTCGAGGACATCTCCGACAAGGTCTCCAGTCGGCTGCCGGCCTTCATCGCCATGGTGATCGGCCTGTCGGTGCTGCTGCTCGTCGTCCTGTTCCGCTCGCTGTGGATCCCGCTCGTCTCGGCGCTGTTGAACCTGCTGTCGGTCGCCGCCGCCTATGGTGTCGTCGTCGCGGTCTTCCAAGACGGCATCGGCGCGAGCCTGATCGGCGCCGACTCCGGCGTGCCCATCATCTCGTTCCTGCCCGTCATGCTCTTCGCGATCCTGTTCGGGCTCAGCATGGATTACAACGTCTTCCTGCTCTCGCGCATCCACGAGAAGTACAACGAGGGCGACACCCCACGCGACAGCGTGATCCACGGGATGGGCCGCATCGGCAAGGTCGTCGTGTTCGCCGCGCTGATCATGGCCGGCGTCTTCTTGTCGTTCGTCACCGGCGATGACCTCATCGGAAAGATGTTCGGCATCGGTCTCGGCCTGGCCATCCTCATCGACGTGCTGATCGTGCGCATGGTCATCACGCCCGCGGTCGTCACCCTGCTCGGCGATCGCGCCTGGTGGCTGCCCCCGTGGCTTGACCGCCTGATCCCGAACCTCTCGCTGGAAGGCCCGCGCGATCCCGGCGAGGCCCCACCTTCGCCCGACGAGCTCGAACCCGAACGGGTCAAGGTCCCGGTCTAGGGCTTGGCCCGCCCGCCCCGGCCGACTCCCGCTCGATGACCAGTTCGGCCACGAGCGGCGCCGGGACGGTGGACCCGTGCGGCGCGGCAAGGTGACAGGGCCCGAGGGTGGGTGTAGTGTCGTTGTGCGTCTCGCCGCCGTGTGCGGTGGGCGGTTCTCGCGGTGTCACTCTCGGCCGGCCTTTGGCACGTCGACCCCCAGCGGTCCGCGCCCTCCTCACTTGGAGTCGGCCATGTCGGTGTCGTCATCGAAGCTGTCCCCCGTCGGTAGCCGCCACGACGCCCGAGCGCAAAGCGGTTCCGGTCTGATGGGCGCGCGCACCCAACCCCTCCCGCGCGTCCTCAGCGCGCCCACGTCGGCTCGGCGGCGCTTTCCCGGCTGGCGCTGGGTCATGGTGGCGTTCGCGCTCCCCGTCGCCGGCTACGTCGGCTGGGAGATCGGCGGCCGTGTCGACAGCGTCGCAAACGCGTTGGTTGGCGGCGCGCTGAGCGCGGCCGGGTTCGGCGCCGTCCAGTGGTGGGCGGCCAACGACGCGCTGGGACGCCCAACCCCCTGGATCGTGGCCAGCGCCATCGGCTACGCCGTCGGGTTGGCGGCCGGCGCAGCCATCGTCGGCTACGACACCGAGCTCGGCGACCTCGCGCTGATGGGCCTCATCAGCGGGGCCGTGCTCGGCGTGACGCAAGCGCTCGTCCTCGCCCCGCAGCGACGGGGCAGGCTCGCCGTGCGATGGGCGGCCGCGATGCCGGTCATGTTCGCGCTCGGCTGGTCTGCATCAACGGCCATCGGCGTCGACGTCGACGCCCAGTACACGGTGTTCGGCGCCACGGGCGCGGCGCTGTTCATGGTGCTCAGCGGACTCCTGCTCGCCCGCTTCACCGATCCGGTCTCGAGGAGAAGCTCATGACATCCGTACTCACCCCACCGCCAGACAGCGGCGACACGGCGTCCGAGGTCACCGTCCGTGCCCGCGCCGTCGCGCGCCACTATGGCGCGGGCGAAACCGCGGTGCACGCGCTGCGCGGCATCGACCTCGACGTCGAACGCCGGCGCCTGACCGCGATCATGGGCCCGTCCGGCTCGGGCAAGTCGACGCTGATGCACATCCTGGCCGGCCTGGACGAGCCCTCCTCGGGTGAAGTGGTGGTCGCCGGCATCGACATCGGTGGCCTCCACGACACGGACCTGACGACGTGGCGCCGGAATCACATCGGGTTCATCTTCCAGTTCTTCAACCTGCTGCCGATGCTGACGGCGGCCGAGAACATCGTGCTGCCGCTCAAGCTCGCCGGGGTCAAGCCCGACCGGGTGTGGCTCGATGAGCTCGTCGAGAAGGTCGGTCTCAGCGACCGCCTCAGGCATCGTCCGTCCGAGCTCTCGGGCGGTCAACAGCAACGCGTGGCCGTCGCCCGCGCGCTCATCTCGCGTCCGAGCGTGATGTTCGCCGACGAGCCGACGGGCAACCTGGACTCCCGGACCGGCGGGGAGATCCTGGCGCTGCTGCGCCACTCCGTCGACGCGCTGGGTCAGACCACCGTGATGGTCACCCATGACGCGCACGCCGCGGCGATCGCCGACCGCGTGCTGTTTCTGGCCGACGGCAATATCGTCCGCGACCTTGGACCCTCGAGCGCGCACGAGATCCTCGCGACCCTCGAGGAGATGACCGAGCGATGATCGCCGTCGCGCTGAAGGGACTCCTCGGTCGCAAGGTCCGCGCGCTGCTCACTGCGTTCGCGGTCGTGATCGGCGTCGCGATGGTCAGCGGCACGCTGGTCCTCACCGACACCATCCAGAAGGCGTTCGACGGCATCTTCAACGCGTCCTACGCGCAGACGGACGCGGTCATCTCCGGCAAGGAAATCGTCACGGGCTCCCAGAGCGGCGCCGCGACGATTCCCGCGTCGCTGCTCGCCACGGTCCAGGAGTTGCCCGAGGTCGCAGCCGCCGGCGGCGCGCTCGCGCTGATCGCGTCCAACGAGGCGGAGATCCTCGGCCGTGACGGCAAGGCCCTCGGGACCGACGGCGCGCCGCAGTTCGGAATCGGCAACGACGCGTCCAACCCTCAGTTCAGCCCGCTCCAGCTCAAGACGGGCCAATGGCCGGTAGGGCCGCGGCAGGTGGCGCTCGATGCCGGCACCGCGGCCGGAGAGAACCTCAAGGTCGGCGACACGGTGACCGTCTCCACGCTCGGCGCCAAGCACCGCTACGAAGTGACGGGCATCGCCGGCTTCGGCGGAGTCGACTCACTCGGTGGCGCCACGATCGCGATCTGGGACATGGCCACCGCCCAGACGCTGCTGCACAAGGAAGGCCGCTACGACACGATCTCCATCGCCGCCAAGGACGGCACGTCCTCGGACGAGGTCCTCCGCGCCGTGCAGCCGCTGATCCCCGCGAGCCTGCAGGTCCAGGACTCTGAAGCGCAGGCCGCCGCGGACGCCAAGGAGACCAACGGCATCGTCAACGTCGTCCGCTACTTCCTGCTGGGCTTCGGAGGAATCGCGCTCTTCGTCGGCGCCTTCGTGATCGTCAACACCCTCTCGATCACCGTCGCCCAGCGCACGCGTGAGTTCGCCACCCTGCGAACCCTCGGCGCGTCCCGCAAGCAAGTCATGCAGTCAGTCGTGATCGAGGGCCTGGTCATCGGGCTGCTGGCCTCAGTGGTCGGGCTCTTCGCCGGCGTCGGGCTGGCCAAGCTGTTGACCGCCTTGGGCGGGGACCTGCCGGAAGTTGGGTTGGTGTTCACGCTCCGGACCGTCCTCGTCTCGCTCGCGCTCGGCACCGGGATCACGCTGCTGGCGAGCGTAATGCCTGCCCGGCGCGCCACCCGCGTACCGCCGATCGCGGCGGTCCGCGAAGGCTCGACCCTTCCAACCTCGCGTTTCGCCGCTCACTCGCGGAACACGGCCATCGCCGTGATCGCGGCCGCGATCGCCACCATCTCCGTCGGCATCTTCGCCGGCGGGCTCGGCACCCTCGCCGTCGCCCTGTGCCTCGGCCTCGGCGTCCTCACCCTCTTCTTTGGTGTCGCCCTCGCGGGCCCGCACATGATCAAGCCACTGACCCGGCTGGTCGGCCTCCCGGCTCGCCGCAGCGGCGGTGTCGCCGGCGAGTTGGCCAGCTCGAACTCGGTCCGCCATCCTGCCCGCACCGCCTCGACCGCCGCCGCGCTGATGATCGGCCTCACGCTCGTCACCGTCGTCGCGGTGCTGGGCTCCGGACTGCGCAGCACCGTCGAGTCGGCCGTCACCGACCAAGTCACGGCCGCGTACATCCTCAACGGCAACGACGGGATGCCCTTCGAGGCGGCCGAGGGCGATGCGCTCGCGCGCGTGCCAGGCGTGAACACGCACTCGCACGTCCGCGTCGACAAAGCGCTCGTGGCCGGCGAGGAGAAGGACGTCACCGGGGTCGACCCGGCAAGCATCGAACGCTTCTACCGGTTCACGTGGACCGACGGCTCCGACACGGCCGTCGCCCAACTCGGGACCGCCGGCGCACTCGTCACACAGACCTACGCCTCCGACCAAGAGCTCGCGGTCGGCAAGAAGCTTTCGGTCCAGACCGCGTCCGGCGACCGCCGAGCCCTGATCGTCCGGGGCATCTACGACCCGCCCGAGATCGAGCAGATGCTCGGGCCCATCACCATCAGCCAACAGACCTTCGACGCGGTGTTCCCGCAACCCAAGAACCGCTTCACCTTCCTCGACGCGGGAGCCGGTGCGAGCCCGGCGCTCACCACAGCGGCGGCCGGCTTCAGCGACGCCGCGGTGCACACCGGGGCCGCCTTCGCGAGCGACTACACCGAGGGTTTCGCCAGCTTCCTGAACTTCCTCTACGTGCTGCTGGCGTTCTCGGTCGTCGTGAGCCTGTTCGGAATGGTCAACACGCTCGTGCTGACCGTGTTCGAGCGCACGCGCGAGCTCGGGATGCTGCGCACGATCGGGATGACGCGCCGCCAGGCACGCCGCATGATCCGTCACGAAAGCGTGATCACCGCGCTGATCGGCGCCGCCCTGGGACTTCCGCTCGGCATCTTCCTCGCGCTGCTCGTCACCAGGGCCCTCAACCAATACGACATCGCGATCTCGATCCCGATCCCAGAGCTCGTGGCGTTCACCGTCGTCGCGATCCTGGCCGGGCTCGGGGCAGCGATCATCCCGGCCCGCCGGGCCTCCCGGCTCAACGTGCTCAACGCACTGCACTACGAATGACCCGCGCCGCACACGGCGTGAGGACAGGAGCGAACCGATGACCAGCACGATTCCTGGCGCCTTGCAGGTGCCCGTTCGCACGATGCGCGCCGTCGTGCGCGACCGCTACGGCGCAGCCGACGGGCTCGAGCTCCGCACCGTGGAGGTGCCCGCGGTCGCCGACGACGAGGTGTTGGTACGCGTCCACGCGGCCGGGCTCGACCGCGGCGCCTGGCACATCATGGCCGGCCTGCCCTACCTGATCCGGCTCGCCGGATACGGCCTGCGCGCCCCCAAGACCGCCGGGCTGGGCTCAGAGCTGGCGGGCGTCGTGGAGACCGTCGGCGCCAAGGTGAGCGCGCTCGAACCCGGCGACGCGGTGTACGGGACCAGCCACGCCGCTTTCGCCGAGTACGCCACGGCACGCGTGGACACGCTCGCGCTCGTGCCGGCGAACCTGACCCTCGAACAGGCCTCCGCCGTGCCCGTGTCGGGCGTCACCGCCCTGCAGGCGCTGCGCGACCACGGCCGCCTCAAGGCCCGCCAGCACGTGCTGGTGATCGGCGCCTCCGGAGGCGTCGGGACCTACGCCGTACAGATCGCCAAGGCACTCGAAGCGACCGTCACCGGCGTGTGCAGCACCGCGAAGCTCGACCTGGTCCGCTCTCTCGGTGCCGATCGCGTGATCGACTACACCCAGGCCCGCATCACCGACGACGGCCGGCGGTACGAGCTCGTGCTCGACATCGGCGGCAACCGACCCCTCTCAGAGCTTCGGCGCGTGCTCACGCGCAACGGGACGCTCGTGATCGTCGGCGGCGAGGCCGGCGGCGCCTGGACGGGCGGCATCCATCGCCAGCTCGGGGCCATGGTCCTCTCTCCCCTGGTGCGTCAGCGCCTGGGCACGTTCGTCGCCAAGCCCAACCGCCGCGACCTCAACTCGCTCCGAGGCCTGATCGAGATGGGCGCCGTGACGCCCGCGATCGACCGCGTCATCGGGCTCGACAGCGTCGCGGACGCCATGCGCGACCTCTCCGCCGGAGGGGTGCACGGCAAGATCGTCGTCGGCATCTGACCACGCCCCGGCGGTCTATCGCGTTGCGCTGAGCAAATGCGTCTTGCCACTTGGCGGCGTCTGCACTTCGACCTGCGAGAAGCCGACATCCCTCAGCGCCGCGGCCAGCGCCTCAGCACTCCGGAGCGAGAACAGCGTCGTGTCCAGCCGCTGCATCACCTGCATGTCGCGGATGGCCACCACCAGCCTGCCGCCCGGGGTCAGCACGCGTCGCACACCATCTCCTCCGCACGGTCGATCGCAACGACCGTCGCGCCGCGCTCCCACAACGGCGCGAACGTCAGCCCGCCGCCGAAGCCGAGATCAAGGACCCGGGAGCCCCGCTGGACGTCCAGCCGCGCGATCGCCTGGCCGTTGAGCTTGCGGTTTGCCCCGGTTCATCACACGCGCGACGACCTTGCCGGCCGCCCCGCTCGGTGCGAGAGCTGGCGGGACAGCGCGGCACTTGCCCGGGAGATCATCGGCCGACTCAACGCCGACCTGGGCATAGCGGTCAGGCGTAGTATCGGGCGGTGGAGCCGTCTGAGCTGGCAGTGATGCGGATCGCGCGGGGCTATGAGCTCTCGCAGGCGCTGTACGTCGCGGCAAAGCTGCGTGTGGCCGACGCCCTCGCGGAGGGGCCGCTGGCCGCCGAGGCCATCGCCGACGGCGCGGACGCTCGCGCGCCGGAGCTGCGCCGCGTCCTTCGGGCGCTCGTCGCGGCCGGCGTCTTCAGCGAGCTCGAAGACGGCCGTTTCGCGTCCAATGACGCGGCTGCCGTGCTGCGAGCCAAGGCACCCGGCCGGTTGCGTGACGTCGTGGTGAGCTTCGGGGAGGAGATGTACCGCTCGTTCGGGGAGCTGCTGCACACCGTCCGCAGCGGCGAGACGGCCTTCGACAGCGTCTTCGCCGTCCCGTTGTTCGAGTACTACGCGGCGAACCCGGGGACGCAGGCGAGCGCGGCGGCCCGCATGCTCGCCCGGACGCTGCCGGTGGCTCGGGAGCTCGCGATGTCGGATGCGCTGCGTGGCGCACGGGTCGTCGTCGACATCGGGGGTGGGACCGGAACGGTCCTGGCGCAACTCCTGCGTGAGCGACCGGAGATGACCGGCGTCTTGCTGGAACGGCCCGGGATGCTCGAGCTCGCGCAGGCGTACCTGCGCGAGCAGGGCGTGGCCGATCGGTGCGAGCTCATCGAGGGCGACTTCTTCGCGTCCGCGCCAAAGGGTGGCGACGTCTACGTGCTCAAGAGCGTCCTGCACGACTGGGATGACCAGCAGAGCGTCAGCATCCTGCGCTCGTGCCGCGCGGCGACGAGTGCGTCCGCGCGCCTGCTGATCGTCGAGCTGGTCCTCCCTCAGCGGATGACCGCAAGCGCTCCCATGCTCCATGCGGCCCTGCTGGACCTGATCATGCTGGCCTATGCCGGTGGCCGTGAGCGCACCGAGCCCGAGTTCTCGCAGCTGCTCGATCAGGCGGGTCTTCGCCTCAGCGGCACGACCCCGCTCAGATCCGGGCCTCAGGCGCTCGAAGCCGTCCGGGTGTAGGCTCGCCCCATCCACGTTCCCGCGCGCCTGTGCGGCGGCAGACCGGGCCCGGGCGGCGCGTTCGAACCCGACGAGCTCGAGCAGGTCCCGAGAACGCTGCCTTTCACGCCAGATCGGCGGCGCTGCGCGATCGCCGACGTCGACGCGGACGGGACCTCCTCGTGGATCCAGCGGTGACGACCGGCTCAACGGCGACGCGGGCGCGACAAGATCAACGCCCGCAACGGCAACGACAACGATCGACTGGGGCCGGCGTGGGCGACTGCCGACCGCACCGACGCGACCAAGAACCACGAGTACGCCAAACGGGCCAAACCGACGCGGATGACGAGTCTCGATCGCGCGCTAGAGCAGACCGGTCGCCGGTGTGGTGTGCTTCCCGCTCTCGTTCAGCGGCGCTGTCGCGTCACCGTAGTACGGCCCGGCGGCTGAGGGGGTGTCGGAGAACTCGGCCCATACCCGGGTACCCGGTTGCGCTTGACGGTCCACCCCCCAGCGCTCGCTCAAGTACTCCACGAGGTGCAGGCCGAAACCGCCGCCTGCCTGCTCGTCGGGAACGCGTGGGGCAACGATGCCCTCACGGCCCGGGTCCTCGACCTCGAGCCAGAAGCCGCCCTCGAAGTGCCCCACGCGAATCAGCAGCGCCAGACCGGCGGGTGCTCCGCTGTGCTCCACGCTGTTGCTGACCAGCTCGGACATCGCCAGCTTCGCGCCGTCGAGCACCACGGGCGCCACACGGTCCTCAAGGACCTCGGCGACGACGATCCGAGCAGCCGCCGGCGCACTGGCGGCGAGCGGCAAGCGGATCTCGATCCAGCCCTCTGCGTCCGACAGCCCGCTCTCCTCCGCCGGTTGTTCCCACCGCTTTCCGCGCAGCGCGTGCAATGCGGCGATCTCGGCCCTCAGGGCGTCCATGCCCGACCCCAACCCTTCGATGAGACGCGACATGGCCTCTATCGCCTCTGCTTGGCGACGGCATGTCGCTCGCGCCGCCGCGAGATCCCGCACAGCATTCGCATGGCCGGACGCCGGGTCGGACTGGTATTCCTGCATCCGTTCGCCTTCCTCGGAGCCCCCTCGCACTCGGCCGCAAGGCGCGTTGCTCGGAGTCTCCAGCGTGTGGCGAAACGCCACTCAGCGACGCATCTCGCCTTGGCACTGAGGTCCGGGCGAGCCGCGCGAGAACGACGCTCCTTGTGCCGAAGGACACTAGCGCGGCGATGCGGACGGGGTCACGCCTTGGCGTCAGCGTTTATGCGTCGCGCGCGCTGCGTGGTGTCGGCACCCGGTGTTGCGGGGCGTGCCCACTGGTCGCCGAGCTGCGGTACTTCCTCGCGATCTCGCCGTTGGCGTCTGGAGACGCCCTGCGACGGTCGGCTCGTGCCGCGACGTATTCCGTCTCCCTTCTGTCGGCATGAGGCCTCCTTGAGGGGAGACGAGAACGAGGCCGCATGGCCAACTTGCCCGCCGACCGCCCCGAGGGCGGAAAGCTCGACGCCGAGATCTCGCGTGCGGTGGTACGCCTGCTCGCGGACAGCACCGGCCGCGGACCGACGCAGTCCCGCACCACGATCGACCGCGACCTGATCGTCGTCGTCCTGCAGAACACACTCACGCCCGGCGAGCGCTAGCTCGCGGCGACGGGCGCAGCGGGCAGGTCCTCGCCATGCGCGCCGCCTACCAGGAAGCCATGAGCAGCGCCATCAGCGCGATCGAAGCGCTCACCGACCGCACCGTCGCGGCGTTCATGAGCGCCAACCACATCGATCCCGACGTCGCCGCCGAGATCTTCATCCTCGAACCTGAGCGACCGAAAGCGAGCACCTGATGGCCCACGCCAAGTGCGGCCACTGCCGGGCACGGGTGTGGCGGGATACCCCCACGGCCGCGCGCGGGGAGGACCTCTGTCCCGGCTGCGGCGGCGAACTCGAATTGGTCACCGACCTGTCTGAGGTGGTCGGCCTGCGAGCGCTGCCCGTGCGGCCCCGCCGTACGCACCGCGACGACACCGAACGCGCGAAGCCGATCTCTCAGCAGATACGGGACACGATCGCCAGGCATGACGCGGAGGCGGAGCACCGAACCGATTCCGATAGCTCATGAGCCGCTTCGCCCAGCCCAGAGCTGGACGCCGCCGTTCGTCGTGTCGCCGAGCTGGCCGCACCCGCCTGGATACGGCGACATTCATTGCCACCAGTGGCCCGCAGGCGACTACACTGAGGTTTGAACGCGGCTCCGTGTTCGCCGCCGGCGAGCCGTCCGCGACGCAAGCGACCCCGGCCGTGAGTGCGTGGCGTTACCCCGGCCGCTTGCCCGAAGATCCGAGGCACGCATGTCCAAGCCCACCGACGCAGCTGTCGTGAACGGGCGTGCGTCACCCGTTCCGGCGCTCGCTCGCCCTATCGCCGGAGTCTCACGTCGCGGCCATTCGGCCTCCCAATGCGAGGGCGCGGTGCTGATGTACACCCGCCACACGCGCGGCACCATCGAGGCCGAGCGCGAGCGTCGCCTGAAGGCGCACGCCGGGAACAGCGTCCGTCATGTGCGTCGCCCCGGGATGTCGCATCCCAGGCTCGCGGCGGCGCTCACCGCCCGGGAGCGCCTCGAAACCCAAGCCCGGGCCGACGAGAACCGCTGGGTCGACGAAGGCGGCTGGTTTGATCCGGAAACAGTCGGTCGTACACGGATCGGCAACAAGGAGATGAAGCGATGCAGTTCGTGATCTATCGCGACAATGGCGCGCAATACCACTGGCGCCTCATGGCGGACGACGGAAGCAACCTCGCCGTCTCCGCCGTCGCCTTCGGCTCTGCCGAAGACGCCCGCAGCGCGGCCACCGCCTTGCGGGACAGCGCGGTCTCGGACGCCGGCATCGACGGCTGACGAACATGGTTGGCGGCGTCCGCGTCTTCATGCGGGCGCCCGGCCTCGTACCGGCAGAGGAACAGCGCATGCCTCGCGCGAACGCGTCGCTCTGGACCCGCGAACGCGAGGAACTACCCGCAGGCGAACGGGAGGTCGTCGCGGCCGTTGTCACGGCAGTGGCGTGCGCGCGCCGCGAGCTCGCGCGCAACGTGGCCCTGCGAAGGTGGTGCTCGCGTTCTTCGCGGACCAGCGCAGCTCGCGGTTCTCCCGCGCGAGCTCCTGCACGCGCTCGGCCTCGGCCGACGTCATCCGGGCCGGGCGCCGCCGTCGATCTCGGCCTGACGAACCCACTTCCCGAGCGTCTCGTTCGTCATCCCCAGCTTGCCTGCGATCGACGTGATCGCCGCCCACTGCGACACTCGCGCTCGACCACCATCCGCACCGCACACTCGCGGAACCTCGCCGGATACCGCCCTCGTCTCGCCATCCGACCATCCTCTCAAGCCGTCAGGCCTCCAAGATCACCGGGGCGGTTCCACGAGCCGGCCTTGACGCACCGGGGTCCGCCCATCGCCTCGAGCCCGACGTCTATGCTGGAGCTGCGCTCTGGCATGGCCTCTTCTCTCCAGGCAGCGCACCCATCCAAGAGGCCCGAAATGAGGGAACGTCGCGTGAGACGGTCCGCAAAGCAGTTCCTGCACCTTGGCCGTGGTCGGGACGCAGCTCCTCCGCCGCCCGCGCCGCCGCCGCGGCACGACGATGCCGAAACGGTGTCCGAGCCGCCTGTCGCTCGCTATGACCGGTTGTCGGCAGAAGCGGTGCTGGCCCACCTCGACAAGTTGACCGCGAAGGACCTCGCCAGGCTCGGGGATCACGAGCGCAGCCATCGCAACCGAGTGTCCGTACTGGCCGAGATCGACGCGCGGCTTGGCCACGAACCGTGGCCGGGGTACGACGCGCTCGACGTGGACGGCGTGCGGTTTGGTCTCGACGGCGCGCACGAGGACCGGTTCGTCATGGTGCTCGCCTACGAGCGCGCGCATCGCAATCGTGCCGGTGTCGTGCTCGCCGCCCAGCAGAGGACAGCCTGACGCGCCGCCCAGGTCATGGTGGCAACGGAGGCGATCGGGGTAGCTCCGGCAACACAAGGAGCTCCGCCTCGCCGGCTCGTGAAGCGAGCCGTCCGCATCCCTGGCGATCGAGCCTCCCCCTACAGCGGACGACCTTCCGGCAGTACGCCGTGTCGGGACTCCAGGGATGGTGCTCATGCAGCGCGATAGCAAGACCCCGACCTCATCGAGCGATCGGTCCGAGACCGCCGAGCTCGATGCGCTGAGGGGTCTGTGCAGCCAGCAGAGCGTGCGGATCGCGGAGCTCGAGGACGCCGCCACGCGCCAGCGCGCTCAGAGCCAGGAGCTGGCGCGTCAGAACGACCAGTTGTCGCGACGGCTCTCGCCGTCGACCCGGCCCCTCGTGGAGGTCGCGTTCGCGGCCGACCACCACGCGCCTGGCGCGGCCCGCGACGCGGTTGCCCGCGCGCTCGGCGGCGGCGTGGCGCTCGCGGCCGTCAGCGATGCGCAGCTGGTGGTCTCCGAGCTGGTCACGAACCGCGTACACGCGAGCGGCGCGCCGTCGAGCGACTCCATCACCGTGCGGGTGTCACGCAATCTCGCGTCGGCACGGGTCGAAGTCGCGGCTGCCGGTCCCGAAGGTGGGTTGGCCGTCACGCCGACGAATGGACTCGGCCTGCGGCTCGTCGAGGCCGTGAGCGAGTGCTGGGGTGTCGAGTGGGCGAGCTCCAGCGGCACGCAGATGTGGGCGCAGATCGTGATCGTTTGAGCGCGAAGCCAAGACAGGAGGCGACCCCGCTGAGACCGGGAAGCGGCTCGCGCTGTGCAGCCCGCGTTCGCCGGTTCGGTCGCCGGCACCGCGTGCTGATCGCCGTCACCGGCGCCGTGTCGACCGCTGCGCTGTTGGCTCATGCGCTCGCCGGCCGCCGGGACGAGTTCGCCGCGGCCTTGGCGGGCGCGCCGTGGTGGGTGCTGGTGGCGACGGTGGCGTTGCACGTGATCGCGCTGCTCGCCCGGTCGGAGGCCTGGCACGTGACGATCGAGGCGGCGGGCGGGCGCATCGACCGCAGGGTGCTCTTCCGGGCTTCCAGCGTGCAGAGCCTCGGCAGCCTGCTGAATGGCCAGCTGGGCGCGGCGGCGAGAATCGTCGCTCTCCGTCGCTCACAGTCCCGCGCCTGCCCGGCAGTGCCGACACTGATCGCGGCAGAGTTCCCGATCCTCGCCGTGGAGGCGGCGTTGGCGGCGGCGGCCTCGTTCACGTTGATCGGGCCGCTGGGACTGCCGTGGTGGTCGCCGCTGCTGGCGGCATCCGTGATGGCCTCGGCGGGATTAGGACTGCGAAGGCTCGCGTCGTGTGACGGCCGGCAGGTGTGGCGCGGGCTGGCCGTGCTGCGCAGCTCGCGCGGGGGCGGTCGGGTCGTCGCGTGGGTGCTGGTGGCGGTGTTCGCGCAGATCTTCCGCAACTGGATGCTCTTGCACGCCGTCGGCGTGGACGCCTCCTTCTTCGACGCGATCGCGGTGCAGATCGCCGTCGTGACCCTCGGGCAGCTCCCGGTCGGCCCCGCCGTGGGGGCCGCTGCGGCCGTGCTGATCCTGGGCGCCGACGGCATTGCCGCGACCGCGGCCGCCGGTGTCCTCATGACGGCGACCGGCACCGTCGGAGGGCTGCTGTTCATCCTGTGGGCGGTGACGGACCGGCTGTGGACACGGTTCCGCATCCGCCCGCCGGGCATCGCGGAGCCATCCTCGGGATAGCCGCGGCGCAGCGGCGAGAGGCGGTTCGACTGCTAGCGTCCTGAGCTCAAGTCGGACCGTTCGGTCCGGCGACGCCGTGCCGGCGCCCGTAGTCGTTGCCTCTCAAGCTCCTTCGCGTCCGCCCAGCACTCAAGACGTGGAGGTCCGGCATGACGACCGGCACCGTGAAGTGGTTCAGCGACGACAAGGGCTTCGGCTTCATCACCCCGGACGACGGATCCAAGGATCTGTTCGTCCATCACAGCGAGATCACCGGCAGCGGCTTCAAGTCACTCGCAGAAGGCGCGAAGGTCTCCTACGTCGCGCAAGCGGGCCCCAAGGGCCCGAACGCGACCCAGGTCGGCGTCGTCTGACATGCGCTCGCGCAACGGTCGCCTCGACTGCGGGAACGCCGCCGCACCGAGGTGCGGCTGAGGACATCCGCTCCGAGCCGGGTCCCGAGGCATTCGCCGCCGAGGCCGAGCGCCAGCTGTCCGCGGCAGCTGAGCGCCACCGCGAGGTGGTGGCCGCACTGGCGATCGGGGGCCGCCCCGATCAAGGCCGGCATGCCGCGGCCTCGGCCGTGGCCCGAGGCGTGCAGTTGCTGGCCTTCACACTGGGCCGCGCGGCGGCCGCCGGAGTACCGCGCGAGCGGCTCGCCGAGCCGATCGGCGCAGACGCCGCGCTGGTCGACCAGATGCTCGATCGAGGCCCCGAGCCGAGCGTCGTCGCGCTTGGCGCCGGGCGGGATCGAACCACAGGCGGTCGCCCGCGCGGCGGCCAGATTCGAAGCGAGCGTGCGCGTAGGAGCGGTCGTGGAAGCCATCATGGCCGACATCGAAGACCGCTCGTGGTCGCCCGCGTCACCCGAGCTCGACGACCTCGCCGAGCAGCTCAACGACGTCTGGCGCCGATGGCGTCAAGACCTCGGTCGGTGCGAGCGCGTCGATGCGGCATCACGATGCCCGCCGGCGGCGGGCGTCGCTGATGCGGTGGCGAAGGCGTCGCACGCCCACCGAGGCCCCGGCGCTCGCGCCGCCGGCCGCGCCGCGGCCACCGGCAGCGCTCCCCGTCCCCGACCTGACGGAGCTGGCGGACCAGGCGCGCTATCACCGGGATCGGCTCGCGCTGTATCGCGCGAAGATGCACGGGCCGAAGGCCACGAGCGTGGGGCGTCTGGAGGAGCTCGAACGAGCGGCGACGACAGCCGAGGAACGGTTGGCAGCCGCGCGCCGCCGAGCGCGGCGATGAGCACAACCGTGCGCTCGGCGAAACTCCGTCACCGACGCGGGACTCGGTGACGGCGATCAGTTGGCCGCGGCGCCGTGGCACCGGGCAGGAGGCTGACGAGGGCCAGCGTGGCGAGGGAGCACACGAGGCCGAGCACCCACGCTCCGGGGCTCTGCGAGCCCACGAGCGCCGCGAGCGCCACCACCAGGGCGACGATCGCAGCGAGCGTCAGAATGCGCTCGCCGGGTACACGCCGTGGGCGCCGGGCGGGTCGGGCCGCGCTCGCGCGCGTCCCGCGTTGCGCGGCACGAGTCCGCCGGCGTGCGTCCCGTTCAGCCACCGGATCCCAGCGCGGCGGTCCCTCGGTTGCTCCCGAGGCTTCCGGCGACGACGGTTGCGGCGTCCCGGTTGGAGAGTCCGTGTCCATGTCAACGATCTTTCTGAGGGCGTTCATCGCTTCGGCGCGTGCCACTCGTTCGGTTGTGTTCTCAGGCCGCGTGCGTGACTTCGCAGAGCCGCAGGACGACCTCGTCCGCGCCGTAGATCACGACGCGCCCGCAGTGGTTGTGCTGGCGTGGCAACGACGCGCGCACGTGGTGGATGAGCATCGACTCGAGGGCGTCGAGTGGCGGGTGCGGAGCCGCATCGAGGATGTGCACGACGAGCTCGGCCACCGCGCTTCGCCTTACGGCGCTCTGCCTGTCGATCTGGAGGTCCCAGCCGGCGGCCGCGAGCGCCGCCCGAAGCGCCGCTAGGTCCTCGCCGCCCGCAACGTCCGCGGTCGGCAGCCGGACGGCGACAGGTGCCTGTGGGTCGCGCATGAAGCAGCGCTCTTTCCCGAGGGCGGCCGCCCGCAAGGCGTACGCTGGCTCGCTCGTAGGAGATCCTCCGTCGCTGGACGGAGCACCCGCAGGCGACTATATCCCTAGTGCTGTCCACGGAGGTCGCCCGCGTCGTTCACCGCGCGCGCTGAAGACCTCTGCTGCTGCGCAGCCGACGTGGCGCGTTCGCGGTCTCAAGCTGTGCCAACACTCTGCCGATAAGACCCGGTGCGCGCTGAGCAGCCTGCTCAGGCCGGACCCGCTGGGGGATCTCGTGAACGAAGGTGCTCGGCTACGGCAGTTGCGTGCGATGCTCGTGAGACTTGAAAGGACTCCGCCGTCCGTCGAGCGCGACTGGATGCTTGGCGAGGTTCGGGCGCGGGCCGTCGATGTCGACGCCGGCGTGGAGCCGGCCGCGATGCGCGCGAAGCCGGGCGTCGCCGCGAGCCCGGAGACGCTTCCCTCAGCTGCGCGGTCAGGCATCGCGACGGAGAAGACCGTCCCGACGCCCAAGCCCGGGCGCCGTCGGGCGGCCAGACGTCCAGCCGTCCGCGGCGCGTCGCATACGGAAGCTCCGACCTCTTTGTCGAAACCCTCACCGAGCCCAGCGTTCGTGCGTGCCGCTGACCGAAGCGCCATCGACCTGCTCGAAGGAGGCGGTGTGCTCTGCCTCGATAACCAGCCGCCGGTGGCCGACGGGACCAGCCATCCTTGGGCACGCGGGCTGCGCGGATAGATCCGTTTCGACCTGCCCCAAGCCCACCGTCGCGCCGTGCGGTCCATGAACGCGAGCCAGTGGGGGTCTATGCTCGTAACACGCGCAGGCAACGCCCCTTCGCCGTCGCGTCTGTGGTCACTCTGAAGGAGCTCGGATCGGAGCACCGATGCTTGACCGTCACAAAGCGCGCCTGTGCAGCGGATGCAGCGCGCCCATGGCACGGCAGTCCCAGCGATGCTGGCGCTGCCACGCCGACAGCTCGCACGCGACTGCGCCGCCGCGCCGATCGCTGCAGGAGAGCACCACACACGTCCTCAGCGCCCGGGCGCGCAGACACGCCGACAGGCTCCGTCGCAACCGGACGGTCGTCACGCGCGCGCGCCGCTCACCGAAGAGCAAAGCCTGATGCCGCACACCAAGTGCTTGCACTGTCGCGCGCGCGTATGGCGCGACAACTCCGCCGACCAACCGACGGCTGCGGCGGATCTCTGCCCGGGGTGCGGTGGCGAGCTCGAGCCAGTCGCCGACCTCTCCGAGCTCGTCGGCCTACGCGCGCTGCGCGTCCGCCCCCGCCAGACGCATCGCGACAGCGCCGAACGGTTCGAGCGGATCTCCCAGGAGATCCGCGAGGCGTTCGCCGCCCACGACGCGGAACGGCGGCGACAAGCCCCCTCCGACAGCCTGTGAACACGAGTACACCCACAAGGGAGAACGTCTTGGGAGACAAGCAAGCAGCAAAGCTTCGCCGACGCGACAACCGCGAACAGCGCGAACGGGAGAAAGCGGCTCGCACGGGAGACTCTCCGGCGCAGAAGGCCGAGCAGACCCGCAGACGAAAGGAAGCATCCGCCGAGCGGAAGCTGGACGACGGACGGCACGAGCACGGCGCCGACTAGCTGGACTCGCGCCTACCTCACCGGCGTCCTGCGGCGTCTCCGGGAGGCGATCATCGAACGTGGCGAGGGCACGTGCGCGACGATGCCACCGCACCGCTGCTCGAGTGGTGCCGCGGCACTGAGCGGCGTCTGTTGAGCTGATCGTCGCGCCGCGGCGGTTCGCCGGCGTCGCCGTCAGCGGTCCGCCTGCCGGTGCAGGTCGCGCATCTCGCGGCGAGTGCGCTCTGCCGCCTCGCCGACCGCCACGGCTTCCTTCGCGCTGCGCCGACGGATCGCGGCCGCCTGTGCGACCTCGTTGCTCCGAGCGACATCCTTCAAATGGGCCCGGTACGCGGCTTCGCCCCGAAGCGGCTCGCTCTGCGGCTTTTTCATGACAGCGAGCTCAGTGCCGCCGCGGGAAGGACGTACCGGCGTGGCGCCCGCGAGGGCGTGTCGCGCCGGAATCGGTGGACCCCCTGTCCCTCGCGATGAATGTTCACCGTGTCGGGTTGGCCGCCGTTGTCGATGACCCACGCCTCGATCGCGACGGAGATCTTGCCTTCGGCGACAATCGCGGCACGCTCGATGACTGCGCCACCCTGCCCGTCGGGCCTCGACAAGCGCCGCACCGCGGCGCAAATCGCCTCGGACTCGCCGAGCTTGCTGGGACTGCTGGCGGGCATATGCCCTCCCCGATCGGGGCGACGGCCGGCGCCGTGCGTCGCTACGGCTGGGCGAGGGCGTCTGCGTTGTCGCGGAGAGCTCCGCGACAAGATCGAACACTACCGCACCGACTTCAGGCGCCGCGCGCCTCCGTTCTAGAGTCACCCTCTGCCGACGCGACGACGGCGATGTCGATCGGTCTCAGCTGGGGTGGAGTTCGCGCCCGCGCGTCGCGTCGTCCTGCCCGTTCCTGTGGTCGCGCAGCCCGGCGCGCCGACGCCGGATCTCGCCGATGTGGGTTCGTAGACGGCGGGAGGCCTCCAGCAGCTTCCCGGCCCTACATGGTGTCCGCGCCCGTCTCCGAAGCGAGCCGATGTGGGCCACCGCTCGGTGACAATTGGGTGACAGAACCCCCTCGGATCCGCCCAAAATCCGTCGGCATTACGACCATGATGTGAGGCCATAAAAGAGCCAGTTTACAGGGATTTCGTGAACGTGCGAACCGCATCCACTGGCGTCTTGTAAGCGGTAGGTCGTCGGTTCGAATCCGTCCTCCGGCTTTCGCGCGTCCTTGGCGCCACCATGCGGTTTCTGGTCTGGGAGCCCGACCGCGCTGCGGACGCGCGTTCGCGTCTCTGGAAGCGTTTTGGAAGCGGACGCGCCGTGGAAGTGTCGTGCCGGGGTGGTCGACCTTGGGTCGGCAGGGCTTGCCCTGCATCCTTGACCGGCCCATCAGCAGAGGCGGGCGGCGGGGTCAAGCCGGAGTCCGACAGGACCGGCCGAAGGGCCGCCGCGAAGCGGGCCGCTTGACGCCGTCGACCGGCGGAGCTAGCCGTTCGACGACTCGCCGCTCGCTCGCTCAGGGACTTCGCCGCGCGGCCGACAACAAGGCTGTCCGGCGAGGGAATCGCGTCGGAGCCCCGGTAGGTGCCTTCGGGTAGCGCTAAGGGCTTGATCTCTCTTGGCGGTCGCGCCCTCGTCGGACGTCTTAGTGGGCTACGCGAGAGCCCCGCGCTCGGCGCCCTGGTGTTGGCCAGCGAGCACGGGCGTGCGCAGCGAGCCCGTGCGCAGCCGGCCGGCGGCCGAAGGCCACCCTTGACTGCGTGGAGAAGGTGGTTACGCGTCGCCGTCGCCGGTCGCGGGACGCGAAGCTTCTGACTTCAGGTCGGAGAGGACCGAATCCAGCGATCGTCGGGTCGGGTCGTTGACGTCAGCCGCCGCGACGCCAGGTGGGTGTCCCCAGGTGCTGCTGCGCCAGCAGTCCAAGACGGGTTGTACGCGGGCGAGCGCAGTCAGCTTGAGTCCGGACTCTTTGTCGGTCTGGCGTCGTTGGTCCCGATGGACCCAAATCTCGGCGGCCGCGAGGGCGGCCACGAACCGCTGCGCCTCACGCTCTTGGTCGCGATAGGCGTGCAGCGCGCGTTCCTTCGCATGGGCGAGCGCCCGACCGTGGGCTCCCGAGTGAAACTGTGATCCCTGCCCTTCTCCCGGGGCGGCCATCTGGTTCGAGATGCCTCGCATCTCGCGCGTCAATCGCATGTGGTCGTCAGCCACCCACTGAGCGAGATCGTCGTCGCGAGCGCGCGCGAGCCGGTCGTGCTCGTCCACTTCCCCCGGCACGGCACGGAAGCGCTGAACTGCCCCGTAGAGGATTGTCAGGGTCGCCCCCGTCGCCCCGCCCGCGATGCCGATCAGCAATTTGCCAGCGTCGCCGTTCGGATTGGGCGAGTATCGGGAAGCTCATGATGGCTGCCTGCAGCAGGTCCACAGCGGGACATCCCATAGCGTGCGTGACGGCGGAATCGGTCCTGATGCGCGGCTAGTGTTGCGGTTATGGCCGTCCGAAAGAGCGTCCATCCCGCGCCTGAGCATCTCGATGCAGCCGAGCTCGTTGATTGGCAACGCGAGGACGCCCTAGTGCTCCTGCCGGACACGCTTTCGCCCGTTGACGATCAGCTGGTTGCCGGGTTCCGGGACCGGTCACAGGAGCTGCGGGTGCGGGCGAAGCAACAAGGTCTGGCAGTCGAGGTGTATCTGCCCCAGGGCGCACGTGCTGGTTACTACGCCGAGCACGCTGCCGACTGGGTGCTCCCACTGATCCTCGGTGTGCCCGCCGCGACACTCGCGGACTTGCTCGCTGGCGAGATCCGGTTGTGGATCAGCACGTGGCGTGACGAGGGCAGGTCCCGCACGCCGATGCTGCGCTATCGCGAGGTGGTCATCGACGAGAGGACGCAGACGACGAAAGTGCGTGAGGTCGAAGGACCAGCCGACGAGGTTGCTGATTGGATTGCCCGGCGTCCGGCGCTCTCGCCCGGCGGCGAACCGCACGAGGAGGAGGAATGGCGGTGGCCCCACAGCGAGTAGGTGACGATGAGGTCCGCCTCAGGGGCTACTTCGTCTACTACGAACCGCTGCGACCTGCGCCCGTCCTGGCTCGTCACGCGCGGCGCCTGCGTTACGAGGCCGGGATGGCCGAGCGAGGCGATGAACAACGCGCTGAGCCGCTCTACCGCGAGGCGATAGAGCGCTTCGTCGACGCGTTTCTCGTGGACCGAGCTGGGCACTCTGCGTGTTTCAGCGATGCACACGCGCTCGGGCGACACGTCGCGGCGCACTACGGATGCCCTATGAAGGACGAGGGTGACGGGTACTGGACCACTGGGTGCGGCGTGCTCGCACTGCATCGGCGGCTCGGGGCCAGTTGGAGTGGGCCGACGCTGAGCCGCTGCTCCGTTTGCGGTGCGGGCGACTTCGAGTGCGACCACGTGCCCGGGCAGTGGTATGACGAAGTGCATTGCCACCGCATCGTGTACGAGGCCGCAATACGAGAAATCAGTCTTGTGCCGTTTCCCGACGACCCTCGGACCTATCGGATGGAGGTCGCGCGAACTCCCCGCGAGATCCGCGCAGCTCGCGGTCGGCCGCTGCGGCGCGGCGAAGTCCCTATGTGCACGCACTGCACCGAGGGCTGCGACGGGGCCGACCGCGGTCCACGCGAGGAGGACGTCGACCAATCGCTTTGGCCATCGCCGAAACTCGGCAGGGACAGTCGTTCATGAGCCTTGTGCAGGTCGATGAGTCGGGCCAGGTGCTGACACCAGCGTTCCTTCGTCGCCGGGGGCTGCGGGCCGAGCTTGCGGCCGACATCGCCCTGCGCAACGACGATGAGTCCGGGCCCGAGCACGCACGACAGGCGATCGCCGACCTGGTCGAGGCGTTCCTTCACGATCGCCCCGCCAACGCCGACCTGTTCGCCCGAGCGCATCGGCTCGGCGCGCTACTCAGCAACACAGCCGGATGCTTCTGGACCCCAGGACCGGAGGCGTACACGCTGCGTTGCCCGATCTACGCGCTGCACCAACCGTGGGCGACGAGCGTGGCAATGAACGTCACGACGCACTGCTCGGTCTGCGGCGCAGGCCATCTCGAGTGCGACCACCTCCCTGGCGAGACTTACGACGGCGTCGAATGCCGGAGCGTCCCTGAATCGTTCGGGCCGAATGGGCATCTCGCTATCACCGCGAATCCCGACTTCACCTACACGTGGTACCGCGATCAACAAGTGACGACGACGGAGATCATCGCGGACGGGACGATCGCGGCCGCGGGCGACTCCGCGACATGCTCTCATTGCCAGGAATGCCCCGGACTCGACGGGCCGAGCGCTGGCGATGTCGACCCGGTCGGGCGATGGAAGGAAATGGTCGCCGGTGCGCGTGCCGAGGCGCTCACCGAAGGCGAAAAGGCACCATAGCTTCATCCGTCCGCCGTGCGCAGGCTGCCCAGCTGCGCGGTGAATGCATGCTGGGCCGTCGCCGAGTCGCGCCTTCAGGCCTAGCCGATGTATGGCGCCCGGGTGTCGAGGTAGCGCTGCAAACGCAGTCGCGTCGTGAGATGGATGTGCATAGAGCCGAGTTCAGCTAGCGGGATCCAGCGGACGTCGGTCGACTCGTCGCTACGACGGAGCGTCCCAGAGATCAGGTAACCAACGGGAGGTGAGGCGGATGCGTCTGCCGATCGATACGAGCCGACTTCAGTTCCTCGTGGTCGCCGAGGCCGAGCGGCTCCTGAAGTTCGAGAAGGGCAAGCCGCGGGAGGCGTCGGCGCCGCGGGTCGACGAGAACGGCGAGGTCCTGTCACGTGTGCAGGTCGTCGCACTCGGCGACGGCGAGGCCGAGATCATCCGTGTCACGGTCGCGGGCGACCCGGGCGTCAAGCAGGGCGAGATGGTCCGCGTCGAGGGCATGACCGCGCAGGCGTGGGAGATGGACGACCGCAACGGGATGGCCTTCCGCGCGGCGTCGATCCGCTCGGTGAACGCGCGGGAGAAGGCGGCGGCCCTGATGACCGGTGAGCTGACGGTGATGCGGCGGGATCGCTGGGACGAGCAGCTCGGTGCGCTCGTCATCGGGGTCGCGGGCGCGCTGTAGCGTTGCCGCCTGGAGCTGGCCCTGGTCGTGGTGCTCGTCGTCGCGCAGCGCCCTCTCGCCGGTGTGGTCGGCGATGCGGTGGCCGGCGCGCTGGTGATCGTCGTCTGCGCGGGTCTGTTGGCCGTGCCGGTCGTGCGGCACTGGCTGGTGCGGGCGCTGTAGGCGGCGCGGATTCGTCGCGCGTGGTGGCGGGCGTGGACGGATTGCGAGCTGCCCCGTGTCCGCGCGGGCCGGGTGACGCGCACGGCGCGCCATGGGCTCCGACGAGCCCGTTCGCGTGCTGCTCCGCGACGGCATCGCACACACGGGCCGGGTCGCGCAGCTGCACCGCGATGCAACCGAGCGTGACGGCACCGCGCTCGCGCTCGAGCTGGACTCAGGCGACCGCGTGCACCGCGCCGACGTCTCCTCGATCGGCCCGGCCACACGGCCTGCTCGGCCACCCGCCCGTCGCGGCCTGCGGCTCGCCGACTGCGCGCACGCCTTCGGCTACCGCGGTCACTGCCGCACCAAGAGCCGCCGCTACTCCACGACCTTCAAGGCCCTTCGCGCGGCGCGCGAGGCCTTCGTCCACGAACAGATCCTCGCCCGATCGACCGACGCGACCCAACGCGCCATCGCGGCCGCCGAGACGCGAACGGCGACATTCGAATTCGCGGGCTCAGGACATGTAACAGCAGCCGACGCCCTGTTGGCTGCATCTGCGGCCGCGAGAGCGCGTGAGCAGCGCTTCGCGGCGCGACTTGCTCGGGATATGGAGTTCGAGGCGGGAGGTTGAACGTGAGCGAGACGATCACGGCGGTCGGGTCTGCGCGCAGCTCGGGGAAGGCGATCGCGGCGATCATCGCGGGCGACGAGAGCGGGCTGCGGCAGCTCGCCGAGCTGCTCGTGCCGTATCTGCCAGCACCGGAGCCCATGGAGCCGGACCGGTGGATGTGCACGCGCGAGGCCGCCGAGTACGCGGGGACGACGGTCAACGCGCTGCACAGCGCCATGGCGGCGCGGCTGGTCCACTTCGAGCAGGACTGCAAGGGCGGGAGGGCGTGGTTCAAGCGCGCGGACATCGACGCCTGGCGGCGCGGGGAACGCGCGGCATGAGCACGGGTCCGACACCACCGCGGCCGTGGCCGCTCGACAAGAAGGGCAAGCCGAAGCGGCGCGTGGCTTTGCCCGACGACAACGGCATCTATTGGTGCCCGGACGGCACGCTGGAGATCGGCTACCGCGATGCTGACGGTCGTCAGCGCTGGCGCAAGGTCAACGGCGGGATCACCGCCGCCCGTGCACAGCTCCGCGCCACGCAGACCGCCCGCGACAGCGGTGAGCGGGAGAGCGCGAATCCGCGGCTGAAGTTCGGCGAGGCGGCCGATCGGTGGCTCGCCGAGCAGGTAGTCGAGCTGCGCCCGTCGACGCGGGCGAACTACGCGGGTGCCATCAAGCACCATCTGCGCCGCTGGGGAACCGCCGCGTGGACGCGATCGACGTCACCGACGCGGCGCGCCTGGTGCGCGAGCTACGCGCCGCCGGTCTCGCCGAGTGGACGATCACCGGGATCGTGCGGGCCGGCAGCCGCGTGTTCAAGGTTCGCTCGGCGACACTGCCGCTGGCGTGGAGAGAACCCGTTCGAGCTGCTGGACTCCAGCGAGCGGCCGAAGCCCAGCGCTACACCCCAACGGCGCATCTACAGCGCGGACGAGCTGGCGCAGACGATCGCAGCGTCGACGGAGCCGTGGTCGACGCTGTTCCGGCTGGCGAGCATCACCGCGGGCCGCGAAGGCGAGCTGCTCGGGCTCTGGTGGGAGGACCTCGGGCTCGCCGACGTCAACGCCGCCACGATCCGCTTCGCGTACCAGGTCGACCACCAGGGCCAGCGGGTCGCGCTGAAGACCGACGAGAGCAAGGCAGTCCTCCCGCTGCCGCGCGCCGCGGCGCTGATGCTCCAGCAGCACGAGGCGCAGACGAAGGCGCAGACCGGGCCGCGTCGCTAAGTGTTCGCCACCCGCACCGGCCGACCGCTCGGCTACCGCAACGTGATGCGCGCCCTCTACGCAGCGCAACAGCGGGCGCGGACGCCGGAAGGACTCCCGACGTTTCCCGAGCTGTTCGAGCACGACCGCCGCGGCCAGCTCGTCGTCGACGCCCAGGGCGAGTACGTGCCGACGAACGTGAAGCGCCGCGATCTGGACCTGCCCGACTTCCACGCCTTGCGCCACGGCGCCGCCATGGACTGCGACGACGCCGAGGAGGCACGCGACCTGCTGCGGCACAAGAACTCGAACGTCACCCGCGCGGTCTACCGTGCGCACTTCGGCGATCGGCGCCGCGAACAGCTGCGTGCTCGGATGGAAGCGCTCGACGGCGGAAGGGCGCAGTCACCCGAACCTCCGCGATCCGTCGAAGTCGTCGATTTGCAGGCTAAACGCGAGGCGTCATGATCTACCGAGGCGCCCCGCTGGGATCGTGTAAGCGGTACTCGCGGGCGGCCGCTTGCTGAATCTCGTTGAGCTGCTGGATCGTCCAGGTCATCTGTGCAGGCTTCCTGCGAGCTGCCTTCCCATCGTAAAGCGGTACTCGCGGAAGGCGAGGGCTACTCAGCCGCGAGTCCAGCTCCAACGTGTGTACGTCCACCACCCACGGCCACTTGCACAAGACCGGTCGAAATGTCCTATCTTGTGCAGCGTGCCTGGAGCCGGATACAACGCGTTGATGGATGTGGCGGTGGGCCAGTACGGCTACGTGACAGCCGAGGACGCCGCCGCGGTCGACGTGGTCGCGGACCGTCTGCGCAAGATGGCCGAGCGGGGAACGCTCGAACGCGTCGCGTACGGCCTGTACCGCGTTCCGGCGATCCCGGTCACGGGGCTCGATCAGTACATGGAGGCAACGCTGTGGCCACGCGGAGGCGGGGTGATTAGCCACGATACAGCGCTGGACTTGCACGAGTTGTGCGACATCAATCCGGCCAAGGTCCACGTGACGGTCCGCAAGGACTTGCGGATCACGCGCGAGATCCCGCCCGCCTACCGGCTCCATCACCGAGACCTGGACGAGCGCGACGTCACTCGTCATGAGGGAATCCCGATCGTCACGCCGGCGCGCGCGATCCGCGACGGCATCGAGATCCACCTGGGCGCGCATCTCATCAAGCAGGCGATCGTCACCGCTCGCCAGCGCGGCGCGATCAGCAAGACGGAGGAGGCGGAACTCAAACGCCTTGCACGTCCCGAAGGGCGGGCGACCTGATGCCCGTCGAGCGCGGCAAGCCACCGCACAACGTGCAGGTCCTGCAGCGCTGGGTCGGCGAGCACGCAAAGGCGACCGGCGTTGCCCAACAGCGACTCCAGCGCTGGATCTCGTTCATGGTCGTCGCGGCCGCCCTCGAGCGGGTCCGGGACGAGGACGACGATCCCGTGTTCGCGCTCAAGGGCGGTGTGGCGATGGAACTACGACTCGGACTCGAAGCCCGCGCGACGAAGGACTACGACGCCGCGTTTCGCGAGCACAGCGGCGACATGCTCGATCGCGTGGACCAGGCGATCGCCGACGCCTACGGCGACTTCACGATCACCCGCACCCCGTCGCGCGCGATCCGCAACACCACCGCCATCCAGCTCGACCTCAAGCTGGCGTACCGTGGCCGCTCCTGGGGCACCGTCCAGCTCGAAGTCGCGCCGACCGAGGGAGACGTTGGACAGGAGATCGATCGCGTGCCGGCCATTCCACTCGGCCCCTTCGGTATAAGCGGCCCGGAAGACGTCGCCTGCGTAGCTGTCCGCTACCAGGTCGCCCAGAAGTTGCACGCGTGCACCGAGGTCTTCGCCGAGCCGCCACCCAACGACCGCTTTCGCGATCTCAGCGACGTGCTGATGCTTGAAGCCCTGATCGACGACTTGGCCCGGGTGCGCGACGCCTGCGTCGAGATCTTCGACCTGCGCCGCAAGCACTCCTGGCCACCGACCGTCGCGGTCTTCGACGGCTGGCCCGAGCAGTACGCCGCCCTGGCCGCCGAGCTCGACTTCGAACCCTCGGACGTTCACGCTGCAGCCTCAGCCGTCCAAAGGCTGATCGAGGCGATCGACGGCGCTATTGACACGTAAGACGGCTTGCGCCTAGACGCGCCCGATCCAAGTCAGCCGATCGCCAAGCGGGCGGTTGGTCTCGCCGACGGGCAGGCACCTAAACGTGCCCAAACCCCCGTCATTCGAACACGAATCAGCACAATCTCGTGAAGCAACCAAGTCCCAAAATCGGCCTTTCATGGCCGAAAGCGGGACCTCGGGTTACCTCCGAATCGGGCCTTGTAAGCCGTAGGTCACGAGTTCGAATCCCGTGTCCGGCTTGTACCGGCTCCCCGCTTCGCAGGCGGGTTTGCGGGAAAGTCAGCTCGCATGCGCGCGGGGCGAGTAGCCCGTCGACCAGGATGGGCGGCGCCTCGTCGATGTGGAGGCCGCGAAACGAGCGTCGCCGGTACAGGTATTGCGCCGTGCGGCCGATGCAGGGGCTGTCGCACATTGCTGGACAGCCACAGTGGAGGCTCCGTCATGAACATCAGCGCCGTGGGATCCGCGGCCGGCTTCCCGGCCTCGGTCACTCGCCCCAGTTCGTCCTACAACGCCGGATGGCAGCAGTTGACCGCTGGCGACTGGGACCTGCTCTCGGCGCCTGCGGGTAAGGCGGTCGGACCCAAGGCCCCGGGCCTCAAGCCCGGCGAGGCTCCGCTCGTGCCGCTGATCGCCAGCGACATGGTCAACGCTCGCCGAAACGGCACCGTCGCCCCGGGACAGGACTTCTCACCCGAGTTCTTCCACGCTCAACTCGCCGGCCAGCCGGCCGAGCTACGAGAGCAACTTCAACGGGCGATCGCCTACGCCACGCAGCGCGACGCCGCCCAGACCAGCCCGCCCAAGGGACGCTTCGACCTCCTCGTCGACCTCTACGGCTGACACCAGGAACCACGCGCGCACGATCCGCAATCTGCGCACGCAGTTCGGGATACCACGGCCCGCACTGACCTCGCGGATCGCCCAGTCGCTGCGATCATCCAGGTTGACCAGCTGCTGTGGCTACCGCGGCGCCGCAACCGGTCCCGCGGGCACCAACCACGAGGCCGGCCGCGCGATGGACATCGGCGCAGTCGACGGCGAGATCTGCCGCGGCACTCGTCAGGGCGCGTGCGCCGAGCTCGCCGCAGTTCGCCCACGGCGATCACTGCGACCACATCCACTGGGGTATGGACGCGTGACCAGACCTTCGAGGTGGAAGGCAATCACGTCGTGCATCTCGCGCTCGACGGTCTCCCGGTCTTGCCGGCAGCCACGCACCCGGGCAGATCCGGCACATAGGCCGAGAACCCGGCCTCCTGGTTGCCTTCGATCACGATCAGGTACTGGCGTTCGGTCATCGGTCCTCGTCCTGGAGCCCTGCCTGTCTGATGATGCTCGCCCAGGGTCTTCGGATGCAAGGAGTCCGACGGCTTGCCCGCGATCGTCACCAGCCCCGCGCGCTCGGGATGCCGAACTGCCGGTGGCTCCCGCGCGTACGCGAGAGCTCCCACCCCGCGGCCTCGATCTGCCTGATCGCCTCTCGGACCTTGACCGGCATCCGTGCACCGTACGCCACGCCTCCGACCGTCCCCGCCGCCTGAAAGATGAGCCCGTCAGGGCCGAGCGCAGCGAGCTGCGAAGCAGTCGTCTTGACGCCGACGAACGCCGGAGCTAACCGAAGCGCGGAGCCAGTACGCTCGCCGCCGTGCCGATCCCGGACTTCCAGACCTTGATGCGTCCCCTGTTGGTCGCGATGCAGGATGGCCAGGACCATCCGATCAAGCAGGTGCGCGCGCAGCTCGCCGCGGAGTTCAACCTGTCCGATGACGAGCTGGCTGAGCTGCTTCCGAGCGGGCGCGCGAAGACGTTCTCCAACCGGGTCGGTTGGGCGACGACCTACCTCTACCGAACCGGGCTGCTCGAACGTCCGAAGCGGTCGGTCTACCGGATCACCGAGCGCGGCCGCGACGTGCTCAAGTCCAATCCGATCCGGATCGATCTCAAAGTGCTCGCGCAGTTTCCTGAGCTCAAGCAGTTCCAGGAGGCCAAGGGCGATACGAGCGATGCGCCCGCGGCGGCAGCAGCGCCGACGACCGATGCGTTGGATGAGCAGACGCCGGAGGAGCGCGTCGAGTCCGCATATCGAGAGCTGCGCGCTGCGCTCTCTGCTGAGGTCCTCGAGCGCGTTTCCGAGCAGACGCCGGAGTTCTTCGAGCAACTCGTCCTCGACGTGCTCACCGCGATCGGGTACGGGGGCACACGTGAAGGCGCCGCCCAGCGGCTGGGCAAGAGCGGCGACGGTGGCGTCGACGGCGTGATCCGCGAAGATCGCCTCGGCCTGGACCAGATCTACGTTCAAGCCAAGCGCTGGAGGGACGTCGTCGGCCGGCCCGAGATCCAGAAGTTCTTCGGTGCGCTGCACGGTCAGCGGGCCACCAAGGGCGTCTTCATCACCACATCCGGGTTCTCGAAGGAAGCGATCGAGTACGCCGACAACGTGACCCCGCGCGTGATCCTGGTCGACGGCAAGGAGCTGGCCGAGCTCATGATCGATCACGACGTCGGCGTCTCGGTGGCGCGGACGTTCCGGCTCAAGCGCTTGGACCTCGACTACTTCGCGTCCGACGACGCTGACGGCGCCGCGGCCGGCGACTGACTCACTCGGCCGCCCTTGATCCCGTCGAGACGCTCGTCACGCTCCATGTGGAGGGCCCGCGAAACGGGCGTCGCCAGTACAGCTATTGCGCCGCGCGGCCGATACGGCTAACGGCCCGGCGCGATGGTCGCGACCACGCAAGCCCGGCGAAGCACCGTGAGGGTCGGATGTTTCGCGCCGATCACAAGCTTGACTGCCGACAGGCATCGATGCTTCGTGACGCCTGAACGTTCGGTGAGTACGCAGAGCGCGCCGCGGAGTTAGGTTCGCTGATCATGCACCGCGCACTCATCGTCTTGCTCGCCTGTTTCGCCCTCGTCCCGGTCCCGGTCGCGACCGCGGGCACCGCCACGGCGCACGCGGCGTGCAAGCGCTCGACGGTGCTCGGCAAGAGCAAGTGCCTGCAGCGCGGGCAGTACTGCACGCATACGTCGCAGGCCGAACGCGACTACCGGCGTGCCGGGTTCAGCTGCTCCAAGCGCGACCGCAACGGTCGCTACCACCTGCAGTAGCGCGGCGAATCAGGACGCGAGGACTCGCAGCACGGTCGGTGCGACGTACAGCTGCGCGCCGCTCGCGCCGCGAAGCTCCGTCGGCTGTAGAAGGCCGAGGTCCACGAGCGTCCGCACCGCGTTCATCGCGCCCTGGCCCGAGAGCCCGTACCGACGCGCGAGCTCGGGAGCGTTGACGAACGGGAGCCCGACGAGGTCGGCGGCCAGCCGTTCCGCGGCGCCGCGCTTGCCGGCGCGCTGCACGCGTTCACGCAACTCGTTCTGCAGGCCGACCAGTGCCTCCACCTTGCGCTGGGATTCGGTGGCGGCCGCGGCGACACCCTCGGCGAAGAACCCGATCCAGGCGTCCCAGTCACCGTCGCAGCTGAGCCGGAGCAAGCCGTCTTGATACCGGTCGCGACGCGCTTCGAACCATGGCGACACGACGAGCAGCGGCTCGCGGATCAGCGCGCCGCGCAAGAGCTGCACGATCACGAGCAGCCGTCCGAGGCGACCGTTCCCGTCCGAGAAGGGGTGCAGCGTCTCGAACTGGTAGTGCGTCATTGCCGCCTGGACCACGGTCGGCAGCGGCGGCGGCTCCTGCATCCAGGCCAGGAGATCCTCGACCCCGGCGCGCAGTTGATCTCCGGGAGGGGGCGGCACGAACCGCGCGTCGTCGAACCCTCGCCCGCGCGCGCCGATCACGACGATCCGATCCCGGATGCCGCCGGCATCGCTCAGCTCCGCGGCGGTCCCTTCCACGAGCGTTCGCTGGAGCTGGCCGAGAAGCCCGATGGTGAGCGGGCGATCCTCCGGCCACGAGAACGCGAGCTCGGCCATCCGCTCGAAGTTCAGGACCTCGCGGAGCTCGGCGCTCAGGTTCGCGCGGTCCTCCTCGTCGGCGGCCAGCACGTCGGCGAACGGCGCGTAGGTACCCTCGAGCGCGCTCGTACTCTGCGCCTCACGCCGGAGCGCCGGCCGTCTCAGTAGAGCCGGGCTCGGGATCAGACGCGCGGCACCGTCCAGCCGAGCGAGCGCGGCGGTCGCCGCGTTCACGGTCGTCCACGTCGACGTCGACAACGTGAGCGCGTGGGGAAGCGGGCTCGGCAGGAACGCCTGACCCGCGACGATCTCATGGGTGACCGGATCCGGTCCTACCACCGGCACGAGACGTCCGAGCCGGCTTTCGGAGAGGCGCCCGACGTCCACGGACCCAAATATATCGACGAATACTTGGGTCACACTCCGGAGCGCCCAACTTCTCTTGGGTGCGGTGGGTCAGGCGCCGCGCGCGGCCACCCGGGCGCGGGCGCGGTCCCCGCGCGGGCCCGCCATCCGCACCAGCAGCTCCGCTGTGGAGACCTCCTCGGCCCCCTGCGCCACGGCGCGCACCCGCAGCCACGGTGGCAGGTCGTAGTGGTCACCTTGGAAGCGGTGGCGCGGGATGCCCAACGCGGCGGCGAACGCGTGCAGCTCCTCGAAGGACGCACCGTCCACCGCCATGTGGCACCACCGCTTGACCGCGAACGGGACGTGGTCGTAGACGCGCAGGGGATCGACGAGGACGGGCATGGGCCGGGGGACCCATCTTGGCGGCTGGGTCTTGACGCTGACGCGCCGTTCGTCAGGATCTTTGGAAAACGTCTGCCGATCGCACCGCTCCGACCGGAGCCTCCGTGTGTTGCGAACAGGCGGACAGCGCCGAGCAAGGGCAGCGGGCGGGGGATCGTCGCGCACCGGACAACGGCGTCCAGACGGAACCCCTCAGGAGGACAAGCAGTGAAAGCAGGCTTCAAGCTCGCCGCGACGCTGGCCGGCGCAGCGCTCACCGTCGCCGTGCCGGCGACGGCGGGCGCCGCCGTGACGGCGACCGTCACCGGCGACGACGGCAACCCGCTCCCGCTCACGGCGGGGGTGCCGGCGCCGATCCGCAACATGGACGTCCAGGCCACCGGCCACGTCGACCCCGCCGACGCGGGCAGCTACATCCTGCACGTGACCGGACCGGACGGCGTCGCCGCCTCGACCGACAGCCCGTGCTGGGACCCGCGCTACACGAACGAGAACCGCCGCTTCGTCGACTACCGCGGCAACGGCGCGTACACGTTCACCGTCAGCCTGTTCACGGACCGCAACTGCGCGACGGCGAAGAGCAACGTGACGTTCGGCTGGAACGTCGGTGCGTTCGTCTCGATCGCCCCGCCGGCCGCGACCATGTTCACGCGCGGGCCGAACTCGTTCAGCACGATCACGCAGCAGTTCAACTTCGCCGGCAACCCGGGCGCGCCGCGTTACGAGATCAAGTACGCCAAGGGCGCGGCGGTGCTCCCGGACGGCAGCCTCTCCTCCCCGGCGCTCAAGGACGGCTACCTCGACCCGGCGACCGGCAAGGTCGCGATCTCCTCGTCCGAGCCCGGCACCTACACGGTCGTCGCGCGCGCGGTCAAGGGCCAGTACGGCACGCTGTGGACGCCGCCCGTGACCTTCAAGCTGATCGCCCCGTTCGACATCTCCTCGCGCTCGTTCCCGGACTCCCGCGGCCCGAGCTACCAGGTGCGCGGCATCGTCGGCGAGAAGACCGCGCGCGGCAAGGTGACCGTCGCGATCGCCAAGGGCAAGAAGGGCAAGAAGTTCCGCACGCTCGGCAAGGCCAAGATCAACAGCAAGGGCGTCTTCAAGCTGCGCTTCCGGGTCACCAAGCGCGGCACCTACCGCCTCCGGTACTCGTTCAAGGGCTCGGCCAACGTGGCCCGCGGCACCGTCTACGAGTCGATCCGGATCCGCCGCATCCTCATCTGAGCAGCGCTGCCCGCGGGCTCAACCGCCCGCGGGCACCCCTCAGGACTTCGGCAGCGGCCGCCCGAGCGCGGCCGGCGGGATCGAGCGGCCGATCAGCCCGGTCACCGCGATCAGCGTGAGCACGTACGGCAGCGCCTGGAAGAGCACGGCACCGGACGGCGAGAACACCGGCAGCCGCTGCGCGAGCGCGCTCCCGAACCCGAACAGCAGTGTCGCGGCCAGCGCCGTGCCCGGCCGCCAGCGCCCGAAGATCAGCGCCGCGAGCGCGATGAATCCGCGCCCCGCGGTCATGTTCTGCGAGAACGTGTGCACGAACCCGATCGAGAGGAACGCGCCGCCGAGCGCCGCCAGCGCACCGGACGTCATCACCGCCAGGTAGCGCGTCCGGACCACCGACAGGCCGGCGGTCTCCGCCGCCAGCGGGTTCTCCCCCGCGCTGCGCAGCCGCAGGCCGCCCGGCGTCCGGAACACGATCACCCACGTGACGAGCACCATCGCCAGCGCGACCCACACGAGCAGGTTGAGCTGCCCGAACACGTCGCCCAGCAGCGGCACGGACTTGATCGGCAGCGAGACGTCCGGCACGGCGGGGAGGTCATCGGGCGTGCCCTGGTCGCCGTAGATCGCGACGTACATGTAGCCCGTGATCCCGACCGCGAGCAGGTTCAGCGCCGTGCCGGACACGATCTGGTCGGCCCGGAACGTGATCGCGAACAGCGCGTGCAGCCCGGCGAAGAGCGCGCCGGCCACGAGCGCGACCGCGATCCCGCCGACCCAGGAGCCCGTCACGTCCGCCCCCCAGGCGCCGAAGAACGCGCCCATCAGCATCATGCCCTCGAGCGCGATGTTGATGACGCCCGAGCGCTCCGAGAACAGGCCGCCGAGCGCGCCGAGCGTCAGCGGCGTCGCGTAGCGCAGCGTCGACGCCAGCAGCGCGCCCCAGACGACGACCTGCTCCAGGTTCGCCTCGCCCGACCGCGTCGCCGCGTACCCGCCGCCGAGTCCGAGCACGCCCGCGACGATCGCCCCGTAGCCGAGCCGCCGCTCGCCCCCGCGCACCGCGAGGACGCCGACGACGACGCCCGCCGCGGCGACCACGACGATCGGCACGATCGACCGCAGCATGATCGGCGGGACGGCGATGAAGAACGCCAGGAACCCGAGCGCGATGCCCGCCCAGCCGAGCCGCTTCGGCGTCATGCCGGCACCGTCCGCCGCCGGCGCCGCAGCTGCCACAGCCAGATCACCAGCACGTCGGTCGACACCAGCAGCACGACCAGGCCCTGGATGATGTAGGTGAGGTTGGTCGCCAGCGCCGGCTCGAACACGTTCGGATCGAGGTTGCGGACCGAGGTCCCCGTGATCAGCCCGCCGAACAGCAGCGCGCTGAAGAACGTGCCGACCGCGGTGTTGCGCCCGAGCAGCGCGACCGCGATCCCGAAGAACCCGAGCTGGTTGATCTGGATGTCGTTGACCGCGATCCGGAACTGCCAGCCGAGCACGTCCAGCGTCCCGGCCAGCCCGGCGAACGCGCCGCAGATCGCCATCACCACGATGTAGTTGCGCGCCACCGAGATCCCCGACGACGCGGCCGCGTCCGGGTTGAAGCCGACCGCGCGCACCTCGAAGCCGAGCGTCGTCCGGTTCAACAGCACCCAGAAGACGAGCAGCGCGGCGAGCGCGATGAACAGGCCGATGTGCAGGCCCTGCAGCTGCGGGTCGCCCCAGAAGACCGGCAGCTTCGCGCTCGCGGCGACGTCGTTGGAGACCGGCACGTCCTTCTGCGCCGGGTTCGTGTTCTGCAGCGGGCCGCCGAGGTTGAACAGGTAGGACCCGGTCCAGATCGCGATCCAGTTGAGCATGATCGTCGAGATCACCTCGTTGGTCCCCGCCAACGCCTTCAGCAGGCCCGCGATCCCGGCCCAGATCGCGCCGAAGACCACGCCGGTGAGGATCGCCAGCGTGATGTGCAGCACGCTCGGCATGCCCGCGAACGCCTGCCCGACCCAGACCGCGCCGATCCCGCCGACCACGTACTGCCCCTGGCCGCCGATGTTGAACAGCCCGCAGCGGAACGCGAACGCGACCGCCAGGCCGGTGAGGATCAGCGGCGTGGTGACGATCAGCGTCTGTTGCAGGTTGAGCGCCGCGATCGTGCGGTCCTGCGCGCTGGTCCACGGGAACAGCCAATTCAGGCCCGTGCCGTTGAAGATCGCCTTGTAGGTCGCGATCGGGTCGTGGCCGGTGATCAGCACCGCCAGCCCGCCGATCAGGAACGCCACCAGCAGCGTGATCAGCGGGGTGATGACGCCGCCCGCGCGGACGTAGGTCGCGAGCTTCGCCGCGACGGTCGCGTCGGGCGGGAGCTCGTCGCTCAAGCGGCCGCCCCGGTCATGGCCATCCCGAAGTCCTCCTCGGAGGCCTCCGGCGGCAGCTCGGCCACGATCTGGCCCTCGTACATCACCAGCACGCGGTCGCTCAAGGACCGGATCTCCTCCAGCTCGAGCGAGACGAGCAGGACGGCGCGGCCGGCGTCGCGGGCCTCGACCAGGCGCCGGTGGACGAACTCGATCGCGCCGACGTCGAGTCCGCGCGTCGGCTGCGCGGCGATGATCACCTGCGGGTCGGCGTCCAGCTCGCGCGCGATCACGACCTTCTGCTGGTTGCCGCCGGACAGCGAGCCGGCGCGCGTCTCCGGCTCGCCGCCGCGCACGTCGAACTCGTCGATCAGCCGCCGCGCGCCCGCGACCATCGCGCGCGGATGCAGGAACCCGTGCCGGGAGTACGGCGGCGCGCGGTACTCGCGCAGCGCCAGGTTCTCGGCGAGGTCGAACTCGAGCACCAGCCCGCGCCGGTGCCGGTCCTCGGCGATGTGGCCGACGCCCGCCTCCAGCGTCCGCCGCGGGCCGGCGCCGGTGACGTCGCGGCCGGCGACCGTGACCGTGCCCGCGTCCGGCCTGCGCAGGCCCATGATCGCCTCGATCAGCTCGCTCTGGCCGTTCGCGTCGATGCCCGCGAGCCCGACGATCTCCCCCGCGCGTACCTCGAAGTCGACGTCGCGCACGGCGGGCAGCCCGCGGTCGTCGCGCGCCGACAGCCCGCGCACCGACAGCAGCGGCTCGCCGGGCGGATGCTCGTCCTTCTCGACGCGCAGCAGCACGTCGCGGCCGACCATCAGCCGCGCCAGCGAACGCTCGGTCGCGCCCTCCGCCGGCACGGTGTCGATCTTCTCGCCGCGGCGCAGGACCGTGATCCGGTCGGCGACGTCGAGCACCTCGTTGAGCTTGTGCGAGATGAAGACGATCCCGGTGCCCTCGGCCTTCAGCGTGCGCAGGACCCCGAACAGGTCCTGCGCCTCCTGCGCGGTCAGCACCGCGGTCGGCTCGTCGAGCACCAGCACCTTCGCGTCGTGAAAGAGCGCGCGCAGGATCTCGACGCGCTGCTGCGCGCCCACGCCCAGATCCTGCACGCGCGCCTCCGGGTCCACGGCCAGGCCGAAGCGCTCCGACAGCTCGCGCGTCCGCCGGGCGGCCGCGCGGTAGTCGAGCAGCGGCCCGGCCCGCGGCTCGTCGCCGAGCACCAGGTTCTCGGCGACGGTCATCACCGGCACGAGCATGAAGTGCTGGTGCACCATGCCGATCCCGAGCCGGATCGCGGTCCGCGAGGACTCGATCTCGACCGGGACGCCGTCCATGCGGATCTCGCCCTCGTCCGGGCGGTGCAGCCCGTAGAGGACGTTCATGAGCGTCGACTTGCCGGCCCCGTTCTCCCCCAGCAGCGCGTGGATCTCACCCGCGCGCACCTCGAAGTCCACCGCGCGGTTCGCCACCAGGGTGCCGAACCGCTTGGTGATCTGCTTGAGCTCGAGGAGCGGGGGCCCGCTCACCTACTTCACCGTGTCGGGAATGTCGGTCAGCTCGCCGCTGGCGATCTTGTCCTGGACCGCCTTGACCTGGTCGACGTACTTGGCGCCGACGGCGTTGGTCTTGCCGAACCCGACGCCGCCCGACTTGACGTCGAACACCGTGTTGTCGCCGCCCTTGAACGTGCCGCCCTGGACGGCCTTGACCTCGTCGATCACCGCCACGTCGACCTTCTTGAGCGCCGAGGTCATGATGAAGCTTCCGAGGTACGCCTGGTCGGCATCGACGCCGATCGCCTGCACGCCCTTCTCCTTGGCCGCGTCGAGCGCGCCGAGCCCGCAGCCGCCGGCGACCTGGAAGACGACCTTCGCGCCCTGGGCGATCTGGTTGAGCGCGAGCTCCTTGCAGGGCGCCGGATCGTCGAACTTCTGCGAGTAGCCGTTGGTGACCTTCGCGTCCGGGTTGGCCGCCTTCACGCCCGCCTGGTAGCCGGCGATGTAGTGGTCGACCGGCGGGATCTTCTGCCCGCCCACCGACGAGGCGGTGCCGCCGCCCTGGTCCTTGAGGTACAGGCCGGCCATGTAGCCGACCAGATAGCCGGCCTCCTGCTCTTTGAACAGCGCGCCGGAGACGTTCTGCGGCTTGTTCTTGAGCGTGGTCGCGTCGACGTCGATGATCGCGAACTTCGTGTCCGGGAACTTGGACGCGACCGTGTCCATCGCGTCGGCCATCAGGAACCCGACGCCGATCACGAGGTCGTACTTCTGCTGGGCCAACGTGGACAGGTTGGGCACGTAGTCCGAGTTGGCCTTGGACACCAGCACGCGCGTGTCGACGCCCAGCTCGGACTTGGCGCGTTCGAGTCCTTCGTTGGCCAGCTGGTTGAACGAGCGGTCGTTGAGACCGCCGATGTCGGTGACCAGGCCGACCTTGATCGACTTGGGCGCGGGGGTCGACTGCGAGGAGGTGCTCCCGCCGCCGGAGGACGAGTCGTCGTCGCTGCCACAGGCGGTCACGACGGTGCAGGTCGCCGCGAGCAACAGCGCGGCGAGTAAGTGAAGAGGTCGGCGCACGGCCGGAACTCCTTTGTGTCGGGAAGGCGACCGGCGCGAGACTAATGGGTGTCGCCGTCGCGTGATGCAGTAATGCGATTGAGCAGGGCGCGCTTGATCGCCGCGTCCGCGAAGGACCCCTGGACCGCCGTCCGCGTGATCGCCGTCAACTCGCTCTCCTCGAAGCCGAAGCGCTCCCGTGCCACGGCGTACTCGCCGCCGATCGTAGCGCCGAAATAGGGTGGATCGTCGGACCCCAACGTGAGCTTCACACCGGCTTCGTAGAGCGTCCGCAACGGGTGTCGCTCGTAGGAGTCGAAGACCCTCGTGGCGACGTTGGACGTCGGGCAGACCTCGAGCACGATGCCGCGCTCGGCGAGCTCTGCGACCAGCGGCGGGTCCTCGATCGCGCGCACGCCGTGGGAGATCCGCGTGATGCCGGGCAGGCTCAGCGCCTGGCGCACGGACTCGGCGCCGGCGTGCTCGCCGGCGTGACAGGTGCACCCGAGGCCGCGCTCGCTGGCGATCGCGTACGCCTCGGCGAACAGCGACGCCGGGTAGCCCGCCTCGTCCCCCGCCAGGTTGAAGCCGACGACGTACGGGTGGTGCTCACCGCGCGCGATGGCGACCGCCGCCTCGACGCCGAAGTTGCGGATCGCGGTGACCAGGATGCGTGCCTCGATGCCGGTCGCGGCGCGCGCGTCGTCGATGCCGGCCGCGATGCCCGCGTAGTGGTCGGCGTCGCTGAGCCCCACCGACGCGGCGTGGTCGGGGGACGCGATCAGCTCGACGTAGATCGCGCCCTGGCGCGCGCACGCCACCAGGTACTCGTACGTGATGTCGCGGTAGTCCTGGGCGGTGCGGATGACGCTGGCGGCCAGGTCGTACGTGCGCAGGAAGTCGAGGAAGTCGACCCAGCGGAAGCGGTCAGGCGTCGCGAACACGCCCTCGGGGACCTTCAGGCCGTTGCGCTCGGCCAGGCGCCGGATCAGGTCGGGCGGCGCCGTGCCCTCCAGGTGCACGTGCAGCTCGGCGAGCGCGGTCACAGGATCACCGGCCTCAGCGTCGGCGGCTCGGGGCCGACGGTGATCGCCGCGCGCAGCGCCGCGACGGCGGCGCCGGCGCTGCCGTTGCTGCGCGCGTGGACGATCGCGAGCGGGCGGTCCGGCCCGACCTCGGCGCCGATCGGCGCCACCGCGGAGAGCCCGACCGCGTGGTCGATCACGTCGTCCTCGCGGCCGCGGTTGCCGCCGAGCCCCGTGACCACCAGGCCGACCGCGCGCACGTCCATGTGCTCGACGTACCCGGGGCGGGCGGGCACGACCGGCCGCGTGACCGGCGCGCTCGGCAACCGCGGCCGTTCGACGAAGTCGACCGGGCCGCCGAGCGCCGCCACCATGCGGCCGAAGCGCTCGGCCGCCTTGCCGTTGTCGAGGACGCGCTCCACGGCGATGCGGGCGGCGTCCTCGCTGCGGTACAGGCGGGCCTTCGTGAGCACGGCGGTGGCGAGCGCCAGCGTCACCTCGTGCAGGCGCGGCTCGCGCACCGCGCCGGTCAGGTGGTCCACGCTCTCGCGCACCTCCAGCGCGTTGCCCGCGGTCGTGCCCAGCACCTCGTTCATGTCGGTGACCAGCGCGACGGTGTCGACGCCGGCGCCGGTGGCGACCTCGACCAGCTCGTCCGCCAGCGCCCGCGCGTCCGCGACGAACGCGCCGCTGCCGGACTTGACGTCGAGCACCAGCGTGTCGAGGCCCTCGGCGAGCTTCTTGGACAGGATCGAGGCGACGATCAGCGGGATCGACTCGACCGTGCCGGTCGCGTCGCGGATCGCGTACAGCCGGCGGTCGGCCGGCGCGAGGTCCGCGGTCTGACCGACGATCGCGCAACCCGCCTCGCGCACGACGCGCCGGATCGCGTCGGTCGCGGGCGTCGTCACGTAGCCGGGGATCGAGTCGAGCTTGTCCAGCGTCCCGCCCGTGTGCCCGAGGCCGCGGCCGGAGATCATCGGCACGGCCGCGCCGCACGCGGCCAGGATCGGCGCCAGGATCAGCGAGACCTTGTCGCCGACGCCGCCGGTCGAGTGCTTGTCGACGACGGGCTTGCCCAGGTGCCATTGGAGCCGGCGGCCGGAGTCGCACATGGCGGTGGTGAGCGCCACCGTCTCCGTCCGGTTGAGGCCGTTCAGGAACAGCGCCATCGCGAGCGCGCCGACCTGCGCGTCCGAGAGCGCGCCCTCGGTGATGCCGGCGACGAGCGTGGCGATCTGCTCGGCGCTGAGCGCGTGGCCGTCGCGCTTGCGGCGGATCACCTCACTCGCGAGCATGCGCCTCCGCGAACCGCTGGACGAGCCGGGTCAGGTCGCGGGCGGCGCCCTCGGCGTGGCGCAGCGTCTGCTCGTGGGACAGCTCCTCGCCGCCCATGCCCTCGGCCAGGTTGGTGATCGCCGAGACGGCGACGACGCGCAGGCCGGCGTGGCGGGCCAGGATCGTCTCGGGCACGGTCGACATGCCGACGGCGTCGGCGCCGAGCGTGCGGAACGCGCGGATCTCCGCCGGGGTCTCGAAGCTCGGGCCGGCGGTGGCCAAATAGACGCCGTCGGCGAGGTCGATGCCCAGCGCGTCGGCGGCGGCGTGCAGCCGCACGCGCAGCTGCGGGTCGTAGGCGTCGCGCAGGCTCGGGAAGCGCGGGCCGACGGTGTCATCGTTCGGCCCGGTCAGCGGGTTGACGCCGAGCAGGTTGATGTGATCGCTGATCGCCATCAGGCGGCCCGGGCCGACGTCGGCGCGCAGGCTGCCGGCGGCGTTGGTCAACAGGAGCGTCTCGGCGCCGAGCTGCTTGAGCTTCCGGATCGGCCCGCGCATCGCGCCCGGGTCGCCGCCCTCGTAGACGTGGCGGCGGCCCTGGAGGATCGCGACTGGAAGGCCGCCGAGGTCGCCGAAGTGCAGCGTGCCGCCGTGGCCGGCGACGGTCGGGCGCGCGAAGCCCTCGAGGTCCTCGTAGGCGAAGGCCTCGGCGTTCTCGAGCGCATCCGCGAGCGCGCCCAGCCCGGAGCCGAGCACGATCGCGAGCCGCGGCGAGAACCCGTCGATCACCCGGGCAGGAACTCCGGTCCGAACGAGCGCGGCAGCAGCGCCTCGAGCGTTGTCGTCTGGCGGGCGCCGTTGGCCGCGCACAGGTGGACCTCGGCGCCGGGCACGATGAACTCGCGCAGCCGCTGGCGGCAGCCGCCGCACGGGACGCAGAAGCTCTCCCCGTCGGAGATCACCGCCGCCTCGGTGATCTTCGTGCGGCCGGCGGCGATCAGCGCGCCGATCGCGGACGCCTCCGCGCACTGGCCCTCCGGGAAGGACGCGTTCTCGACATTGGCGCCGACGTGGATCGACCCGTCCTCGGCGCGCAGCGCGGCGCCGACCCGGAAACGGCTGTACGGCGCGTACGCGCGCTCCAGCGCGGCCTTCGCCGCCTCGACCAGCGCGGAGGAGCCGACCACCTGGTCGCTGTAGGAGTTGCGCAGGATGCGCTCGGGCGCGATCTCCAGCGCCTCGGTCAGGCGCGTCACGCTCTCGAGCTCGTCGGCCAGGTCGGAGTCCGGCGTCGCGACGCCTTCGAGCTCGACGAAGTTGCCGAGGTCGAGCACGCGGTCGAGGTGGATGCGGACGTTCTGCCACAGCAGCAGGTGGCGTTCCTTCTCGACGACGGCGAGCGTGCCGAGGCTGGACTGCAGCGCGGCCTTCAGCGTCGCCGGGTCCTCGACGGGCACGAGCCGGTAGCGGCTCTCGCGCGCCTCGTCGGCGTCGACGCGGTCGTACTGCACGAGCATCGCGCCGCCGGGGTCCTCCTCGCGCAGCTTGAGGCGGCCGTTGGTGACGCGGAAGTAGGTGTCCCGCTGGCGCAGGAGGCCACGGTCACGCGCTCCCAGGCCGAGGACGACGGTCAGCGAGCGCTCCGGGTCCGGGTCCGACGCCTTGAGCTCGATGTTGCGGCGCGGCGCAGCCATAGAGCGACACTAGTACGTTGCCCCCATGGATGGGGTCACGGTCGTCGATCACGTGCTGCTGCGGCGGCTGCTCTCGATCCTGCGCGACCGCGACACCTCGCACCGCGTGTTCCGCGAGACGCTCACGGACGCGGCGCTGATCCTCGGCTATGAGGCCATGCGGGGACTGCGCGCGGCCGACGTCGTGGTGGAGACGCCGCTCGAGCAGACGGCGGGCGTCCGGCTGGCCGACGAAGTGTTCGTGGTGGCGATCCTGCGCGCCGGGCTCGGGCTCGTCGACGGGTTCCTGCGGCTGGTGCCGGAGGCGCGCGTCGGGCACCTCGGGATGTACCGCGACGAGGAGGCGCTGCGGCCGGTCGGCTACTACGAGAACGTGCCGTCGGGGATCGAGGACGCCGAGGTCTTCGTGGTCGACCCGATGCTCGCGACCGGCGGCTCGGGCGTCCAGGCCGTGGCGCGGCTCAAGCGCGCCGGCGCGCGGCGGCTGCACTTCGTCTGCCTGGTGGCGGCGCCGGAGGGCGTGGCCGCGCTGCGCGCCGCGCACCCCGACGTGCCGATCACGACCGCGGCGATCGACCGGCAACTGGACGCCAACGGGTACATCCGGCCCGGGCTGGGGGATGCGGGCGACCGCATCTTCGGCACCGACCGCTGAGGTTTGTACACGGGCGACAAACTCGGTAGGGTGGCGGCACCTCAACACGGAGGACGTCTCGCATGGCCTACATGCAGTGCCCCGAGTGCAAGCTGACCGTGCCCGCCACGGCGACGTATCTGCGCGGCGACCAGTGTCCGCGCTGCCTGACGACGATGGAGCCGCGGGACCGCTTCCGCTCCGCCGCGCTCGTCGGCGCGATCCCGGAACGACCCGCGCCGCCCGCCGCCGCGCCGCGGGCCTGAGCGTCCGCGACACAGCTCTTACGTCGGCTTTCGTCGCGCACGGCTACCCTTGCCGACCGCCATGCGCCGACACCGTTACCTGCTCTTCCCCATGCTGCTGGCCGCGCTCGCGTTCGCGTTCGCCGCCTGCGGCGACGACTCCTCGTCCAGCGACGAGACCGCCGCCGCGCCCACCGAGACCGCGACCGAGGCGGCGACCGAGGCCCCCACCGAGGAGGCCGCGCCCACCGGCCTGACCGAGGGCGACTCGGGCGTCAAGGTCTCCGGCAAGCTCGGCGCCGCGCCGAAGGTCGAGGTCCCGGAGGGCAAGGACCCGCCGGCCGGCCTCGTCTACAAGGACCTCAAGGTGGGCAGCGGCCCGGCGGCCGCGGCCGGCCAGACCGTCAGCGTCCAGTACTTCGGCGCGCTCTTCAGCGACGGCTCCAAGTTCGACGCGTCGTGGGACCGCGGCGGCGAGCCGTTCGAGTTCTCGCTCGGCTCCGGCCAGGTCATCCAGGGCTGGGACGAGGGCCTGGTCGGGATGAAGAAGGGCGGCCGGCGCGTGCTGACGATCCCGCCGTCGATGGCCTACGGCGAGCAGGGCTCGGGGCCGATCGGCCCGAACGAGACGCTCGTCTTCGTGGTCGACCTGGAGGACATCAAGTCGCCGTAGCGGCTTCGACGGCGCTGAGGAGCGTCGCGAGCAGCAGGCCGTGGAGCGCCTGCCGGTCGAGGTCGCGGTGCGCGATCCAGTCCAGGCAGGCGCCGTCCATGAACCCCAGCCACCCGCGCACGGCGATCCGCAGCGCGGGCGGCGCGGGCTGGTTGCCCCGGAGGCCGTCGACGATCCGCTGCGCGGTCTCCGAGCGGACGCGGTCGACCATCGCCCGCACCTCGGGCACCACGCTCGCCGAGCGGATCATCTTGTCGTAGCTGTCCGCGTTCTCGTCGACCCAGGCGAGGTAGTTCGCCAGCGACGTGGAGAGCTGCTCCAGCGGCGACTGCGCCGGGTCCGGCGTCGTGCGCTCCTGCAGCTCGGCGGCCTTCTCCTCCAGCGTGGCGACGAAGTACGCCTCCTTGGAGGGGAAGTAGTGGTACAGCAGCGCTTTCGAGATCCCGGCCTGCTTGGCGATCGCGGCCATCGAGAGCTCGTCGTACGCGTGGTGGGTGAACAGCTCGGCGCCGAGCGTGAGCAGGCGGCGCCGCCGCTCGTCGGTGTCCAAGCGGGTGTACGCGGGCTCCGCCATCTGGTCTGACCCTACCCTGGAGGGGCCGATGCCGACGCCGCGCCATCCCACCTCCCACGACGAGGAGCTGCTCGAGGCCGAGACGACCGCCGTCCTGTCCGAGTACACGGACGCACAGCGGCTGCTGCGCATCCAGGACGAGCTGCGGGCCGGGTTCGCGGCGCTGGCGCACATCGGCAAGGCGGTCTCGTTCTTCGGGTCCGCGCGGACGGACGCCGGCCACCCGCGCTACGAGGCGGCGCGCCGGCTCGCGCGGGAGCTCGGCGAGGCCGGCTACGCGATCATCACCGGCGGCGGGCCCGGGATCATGGAGGCCGCCAACCGGGGTGCGCGCGAGGCGGGCGCGGTCAGCGTCGGGCTCGGGGTCGAGCTGCCGCACGAGCAGGCCCTCAACGCGTACGTGGACGTGGCGGTCACGTGCCACTACTTCTTCACGCGCAAGGTCATGTTCGTCCGCTACGCGAGCGGGTTCGTGGCCTTCCCGGGCGGGTTCGGGACGCTCGACGAGGCGTTCGAGGCCGCAACGCTGCGGCAGACGTCGAAGATCCGCCACTTCCCGATCGTGCTGTTCGACGGCGCCTATTGGGGCGGCCTGGTCTCCTGGCTGCAGGAGACCGTGCGGGCGGACGGCAACATCGGCGAAGCGGACGTCGCGTCGCTGGTGGTGACGGACTCCTTCGCCGACGTGCGGGCGGCGCTCGACGCGGTCGAGCACCGGCGGCCGCGGCGCTCGGCGCGCCGCGCGGCCTGACGGGGCCTTACGGGGCGGCGATCCAGTCGCCGTCGCGGCGGCCGAGCACGACACGGTGCCGGTGACCGCCCGCGTGGACCTGGAAGACCGCCTGGTCGGAGTCGGTGCCCGGGCGGTCCACCACTTCGATCAGCGTGAGCTCCTCCAGCTCTGCCCCGAGGCGCTCGGCGCAGATCCGGCGCGCGGCGGCCTCGAGGTGCTCGCGGTCCCAGCCACGGTCGCTCGCGGCGGCGGCCGCCAGGTCGTGGTCGACCTGCGCCAGGGCGCGCTCGAACGCGGGACGCGTGCGCGCGAGCTGGCGGTTGCGGGCGTAGATGCCGCCGACGATCAGGACGGCGAGGACGACGAGCACGATGATGAGCCAGATGGGCATGGGAGAAGTATGAGAGGCTAGTTGAGGATCGCGCGCGAGCGCAGGTGCGCGCCCACCTTGCGCTTCACGCGCTGCAGCGCGTTGTCCACCGTCTTGCAGTCGCAGCCGAGGCGCTCGCCGATCGCGGTGTAGGAGTGGCCGTCGAGGTAGAGGCTCAGCACGCGCGACTCGAGCTCTGAGAGCACGGTCGACAGGCAGGCGACGAGCGAGCGCAGCTCCTCGGAGGAGATCACCTGGTTGACCGGGTCGTGAACGGTCGAGCCGGGGAGCATCTCGTCGAGGCTCGGCTCGGAGTCCGACGAGCCCGCGGGGGTCGCGCTGAAGGACACGTAGCCGTTGAGCGGCGTGTGCTTGTTGCGGGTCGCGGTCTTGACCGCGGTGATGATCTGCCGGGTGATGCAGAGCTCGGCGAAGTTGCGGAAGGAGGACTCGCGGTCGGGCCGGAAGTCGCGGATCGCCTTGTAGAGGCCGACCAGCCCTTCCTGCACCAGGTCCTCCCCGTCGCCGCCGACGAGGAAGTACGAGGACGCCTTAAGGCGCACGAAGGACGCATAACGCCGCACGAGGCGGTCGTACGCGTCATCGCTGCCCTGTCTAGCCAGCGCGAGGAGATATCCGTCATCAAGCTGAAGTTGAGCTTGAGACTTTGTTGGAGATAGACGTGCCACGAGCGCATGCCCCTTCCAGCCCGTTTGCAGGGCTGAATCGCTTGTGGCGCACACCTCCCGCGGCGCCCCGGTAATGACCGAGCTTGAGGGTCATCGCTTACCCTCAAGCTCACGTTTATGTGGGCGTAGGGTGGCAGGCTTATGTCGAGGCGTCAAGGCGTTGCTGCAACATCTCGTACAGCAGCACCGCCGCGGTCGCGCTCACGTTGAGCGATTCGATGCGGCCGCGGAGCGGGAGCGCGACGAGGTCGTCGCAGGTGGCGGCGACGCGCTGGCGCAGGCCCTTGCCCTCGGCGCCGAGGACGGCGACGACGCCGCCGGTGTAGTCCGGCTGGTCGTAGCGGGTGGACGCTCCGGCGGCGGCGCCGTAGATCCAGCAGCCGCGCTCTTTCGCCTCGATCAGGAAGTCGGCGAGGTTGCGGACCTGGGCCACCGGCAGGTGCTCGACGGCGCCCGCCGACGCCTTGCAGACCGCGGGCGTGACCTCGGCGCTGCGGCGCTCGGGGACGATCACGCCGGTCGCGCCGGCGGCTTCGGCCGTGCGGCAGATCGCGCCGAGGTTCTGCGGGTCGGTGATCTCGTCGAGCGCGACCAGGAGCGGGTTGGGCGTGGCGAGCAGCTCGGTCGCGTCCGCGTACGGGTACGGGTCGACGAGGGCGCAGACGCCCTGATGCGCGTCCGAGCCGGCGCGCTCCTCGATCTCCTCCGCGCTCGCGGCCGTGGCCCGCGGCCACTCCTCGGGCGCGGTCGCCCAGACCTTGTGGACCTTGCGCCACCCGCGCAGGGCCTCCCGGACGGGGTTGCGCCCGTAGATGACCATCCGCCGCGGCGCGGGCGGGGGTGCGGCCGCGGAGCCGCCGCGCTCGGAGAACGCGGGCCCACCGAGGCGCGGCGCGGCGTCGCGAGCGGGCGAGGCGCCGCGGGCCGCCGAGGGGCCGCGCGACGAATCGCGGCCGGACGGGCCGCCGCCGCGAGACGAGCCGCCGCCCGACGAACCGCCGCCGCGCGACCAATCGCGGCCCGGCGACGCGCCGCCGCCGCGCGAAGACGCGCCGCGGGCGGGGCCGCGGAACGAATCGCGGCCGGACGCCGCGCCGCCGCGCGCCGGTCCGCGCGAGGAGGCGCCGCCGCCGGGCGCGCCGCCGCGGGACGAGTCGCGGCCCGACGCGGGGCCGCGGGACGAGCCGCGCGAAGGGGCGCCGCGACGCGCGTCTCGGCTCGCGCCGCCGCGACCGCCGCCACCGGCGCCGCTGCCACCGTACGCGCCGCCGCGACTCCCGCCACCGCTGCCACCGTGCGCGCCGCCGCGACTCCCGCCACCGCTG
>Ga0182736_1000590_pt1 | contig 51490 bp, 47 predicted proteins | sample eDN5th30CKraftBY_FD_128882 | JGI IMG/M metagenome (GOLD analysis project Ga0182736, IMG submission 128882) | Enriched backyard soil microbial communities from Emeryville, California, USA - eDNA 5th pass 30_C Kraft BY (version 2) (version 2) | ecosystem: Environmental > Terrestrial > Soil >... | reverse complement strand
GACGCCGAGACCTACCAGAAGCTGTCGGCGATCGCGCCGACCGTGCCGCAATCCGGCGGCGAAGCGTTCTTCGAGCCGTGGAAGACCCAGGCCACCGCCATCGGCGCAGCGGTACACCAGCCTCAGCAGATGCGGTCGCTCATCGACGGCGTCGACGCCCAGTTCGCCGAGGTCGCCGCGGCGCATCCCGGCTTCGCCGGCAAGAAGGCCCTGCTGCTGGCGGGCCGTCTCGAGAGCGGCCCCGACAGCGACTCCGGGCACGGATTCGTCACCGCCGGCACGGGTTGGCGCACCGAGTTCCTCGCCCAGATGGGATTGACCGTCGCCGATGCGCCGGCGGTCATCGGCCGCGACCGGGTCGGTGCCACCCTCGGCGGCGCCGACGTGCTGATCTGGACCACCGAGAGCGACGACGAACGCCGGGCGCTGTTGGACGATCCCGACATCGCCGCCTACGAGTCGCGCAGCGTCTTCACCACCAAGGACCAGGCGGGGGCGATCGCCTTCGCCTCCCCGCTGAGCTACCCGCTGGTGGCCCAGCAGTTGCCGGGGCCGATCGCCGAAATCGTCGGGTAGCAATCCCGACTCTGCGCGTTTGGTAAGGCCCCTCTGGCATAGCCCGCAGAACTGTGGCCTAGATCACTTCGCGCGGCTACGGTCGGGGTATGAGCGCGACATTGGCCTCCCGGGCGACCGACACAACCCTCGACTACGGCGACTGCGCACTGCTGTTGCAGTTCGACCGCACCGCCGAGGTACTGGCATGGACCGCGGCCCTGAGCGCCGCGGCGCTGCCCGGGGTGATCGACATCGTGCCGGCGTCACGCACCGTGTTGGTGAAGCTGGACGGCCCCGACTACCAGACCGGTGTCCGACGCCGGCTGGCCAAGCTGAGCGTGGAAGCGGAGGAGATCGCGACCACCCCGGCCGATGCCGCGGTCGACGTGGTGATCGACGTGGTCTACGACGGCCCGGACCTCGCCGAGGTGGCCGAGCGCACCGGATTGACCGTCGCCCAGGTGATCAACGCGCACACCGAGACGCCCTGGCGGGTCGGATTCGGCGGTTCGACCCCGGGTTTCGCCTACCTGATCGGCGGCGACCCGCGACTGCAGGTGCCGCGCCGCGCCGAGTTGCGGGACGCCGTTCCGGCCGGGTCGGTGGCGCTCGCCGGCCAGTTCAGCGGCATCTACCCGCGCCAGTGGCCGGGCGGTTGGCAGTTGATCGGCCGCACCGACGCGGTGCTGTGGGATCTGGCACGGCCCAGCCCGGCGCTGCTCACACCGGGGCGCACGGTGCAGTTCCGGGCCGCGTGACACCGGGAGGATGACATGACCACGTTGGAGGTATTGCGGACCGGACCGCTGGCCTTGGTCGAGGACCTCGGCCGGGCCGGGTTGGGCCATCTGGGCGTCACCCGGTCCGGGGCCGCCGACCGCCGGTCCCACAAGCTGGCCAACCGTTTGCTGGCCAATCCCGACGACCGGGCCACCATCGAGGTGGCGTTCGGCGGCTTTGCGGCTCGGGTCCGCGGCGGCGACATCGACATCGCCGTCACGGGCGCCGATACCGACCCCGAGGTGAGCGGAATCTCGTTCGGCACCAACAGTATCCAGCGCGTCCACGATGGCCAGGTGATCTCACTGGGCACACCGCGGTCGGGTCTGCGGACCTATCTGGCGGTACGCGGGGGCATCGAGGTCACGCCGGTGCTGGGCTCGCGCAGCTACGACGTGATGGCCGCGATCGGGCCGGCGCCGTTGCGCGACGGCGACGTGCTGCAGATCGGCGAACGGGTCGGCGACTATCCCGAGATCGACCAGGCGCCGGTGGCGACGATCCCCGACGACGTCGTCGAACTGCGGGTGACGCCCGGGCCGCGCGACGATTGGTTCGTCGACCCCGACATCATGGTGCGCACCAACTGGCTGGTCACCAACCACAGCGACCGGGTCGGGATGCGGCTGGTCGGGATGCCGCTGGAATACCGGTGGCCGGAGCGGCAGTTGCCCGCCGAAGGCGCCGACCGCGGCGCGATCCAGATCCTGCCGAACGGGTTCCCGATCATCCTCGGCCCGGACCACCCGGTGACCGGCGCCTATCCCGTGGTCGGGGTGGTGACCGAGGAAGACATCGACATGCTGGCGCAGGTCCGGCCCGGGCAGACCGTACGGATGCACTGGTCGCGACCGCGCCGCCACCCGTCCGACCAGTCGACCTGGTAGGCCGGAGGGTGCTTCGCAAGGTCCGCACCGCCCGCCTCATCCACACCTCCGACCTGGACGACGAGACCCGCCGCGGCGCCCATCAGCTGGTCATCGAGGCCTATGGCGACCGGTACTCCGACGCCGAGTGGCAGCACGCGCTCGGCGGGATGCACGCCCTGATCTGGCACCGCGGAGCCCTGATCGCGCACGGCTCGGTGATCCGGCGCCAGCTGCTCTACCGGGGCCGATCCCTGCGCTGCGGCTACGTCGAGGCCGTCGCCGTCCGGGAGGACCACCGGGGACGGGGGCTGGCCACCGCGGTGCTGGACGCCTGCGAACAGGTGATCCGGGGCGCCTTCGAGCTCGGCTCGCTCAGTTCGGCCGATATCAGCCGCCGGCTTTACACCGCGCGGGGCTGGCTACCGTGGCGCGGGCCGACGTCGGTGCTGTCGCCGACCGGGCCGGTCCGCACCCCCGAGGCAGACGGCACGGTGTTCGTCATGCCGGTTGACCTGGACTTTGACACCTCTGCCGAACTGGCCTGCGACTGGCGCGACGGCAACGTCTGGTAGGCCGGGGGTTTCCCCTGGTCGCCGCGCTCACAGCAAATACGCAACCGAAACAGCAGGCTGTAGGCAGGCAGGCGACGTAGTCTGTCCCGCTGGACATCGACCCGGGAGACCCCCATGCTCTTTGAGTTCTGGCACAACTTCACCCACAACCTCTTCAAGCCACTGCTCCTCTTTTTCTACATGGGTTTCCTGATTCCCCTCCTGAAAGTTCAGTTCGAATTCCCTTATGTGCTGTATCAGGGCTTGACGCTGTATCTGCTGCTGGCGATCGGCTGGCGTGGCGGTGAGGAGCTCGCCAGCATCGACGCATCGAGCATCGGCGGGGTCCTCGGCTTCATCGTGCTGGGGTTCTTCACCAACCTGACCATCGGATTCATCGCCTACGGGATGTTGTCCCGGATGACCGGGATGAGACGTATCGACCGAGCCACCGTGGCCGGTTATTACGGGTCGGATTCCGCCGGCACGTTCGCCACCTGCCTAGGCGTCCTGGCGGCATTGGACATCGCGTTCGACGCCTACATGCCGGTGATGCTGGCCATCATGGAGATCCCGGGTTGCATCGTGGCGCTGCTCCTGGTGGCGCGGTTACGCGAGCGCGGTATGGACCCGCTGGGCAACATGCCCGACGAGCCGGGCTACAACCCCAAGGCGCGCCTGGAGTTGGTCACCGCCGCCCAGCTGAGCGCACAGCATCCCCAGACCCGGCGTCAGGCGGAGATCGAAGATGAGCTGGAGATCTCGCTGGAGAAACTCGAACACCCCGACGCGGCCGCTGCCGAGCCGGTGGTGACGGCGGCGGCGCCGGTCAGCGTGCCGCTGCTGCGCGAAGTGCTGCTCAACCCGGGCCTGTACCTGCTTTTCGGTGGAGTCATCATCGGCTTCGTCGGCCGCCTGCAGGGCGCTTCGGTGATCGAGGACGGGGACCATGTCTTCGTCACGGCGTTCCAGGGCATGCTGTGCCTGTTCCTGCTCGAGATGGGCATGACGGCGTCGCGCAAACTCAAGGACCTGCGGACCGCGGGCCGTGGATTGATCGCATTCGGGTTGTTGGCCCCGAATGTCTTTGCCACAGCTGGGATTTTCATCGTCCACACCTACTCGCAGGTCACCGGGATCCACTTCGAGACGGGCAGCTACGTACTGTTCGCGGTGCTGTGCGGCGCGGCCTCGTATATCGCTGTTCCCGCGGTGCAGCGAATCGCGATCCCGGAGGCCAGTCCCACGGTGCCGCTCGCGTCATCGCTGGGTCTGACGTTCTCCTACAACGTGACCATCGGCATTCCGCTGTATCTCCAGATCACTCACGCCGTCAACAGCTGGCTACCCCTCAGCTGATTGACAGGGGGTTGTGTGAAATAGGCTGCGCGCACATGCAATACGTGACGTTGCCCACATCATGAACGACTCTGCTCCAGGCGCCGTGTACCAGTAGGGCTGCACTCCAACGCATTTACAGGTTCTACACCGAAACCTGCCAGTTCGGATGGGTATGTTCGCTCAGCGGCCCACCGTGACGAGGTAGCACGGCACGGCACGACGGTGGCCCAGAGCACGAGGAGTTTCCATGACGCCCACCCATCTCAGCGAATTCGACCCGGAGGACTGTGCGGCCTGGGAGAGCGGCAACAAAGCCGTCGCGCGACGCAACCTGATCTGGTCAACCGCCACCATGCACGTCGCCTTCTCCATCTGGTCACTGTGGTCGGTGGTCGTCTTGTTCATGCCCGAATCGGTTTACGGCATCAAACCGGGCGACAAGCTGTTGCTCGCGGCGGTCGCCACCCTGGTCGGTGCGGGTGTGCGGATTCCGTACGTGGCGGCCACCGCCAAGTTCGGTGGTCGCGACTGGGCGGTGTCCTCGTCGCTGATTCTGCTGATACCCACAGTCGGCACGCTGTTGTTGCTGGTCAACCCGGGCCAGCCCCTGTGGATGTATCTGGTGTGTGCAGCCCTGACCGGGCTGGGGGGCGGCAACTACGCGGCGTCGCTGGCCAACGTCGACGCGTTCTACCCGCAACGCCTCAAGGGCGTGGCACTCGGGCTGTGCGGCGGTATCGGCAACCTCGGGGTGGCGGCCATCCAGCTGGTCGGGCTGCTGGTCCTTGCCACCGTCGGCAACACCAAACCCGAGCTGGTCTGCGGTATCTACCTGGTGCTGCTCGCCCTGGTCGGTATCGGCGCCGCGCTGCGCATGGACAACCTCGACCACGGCGCCAAAGAGGTGGGCAGCATCCGGTCGATCCTGTCGGTTCCCGACAGCTGGGTCATCTCGTTGTTGTATTGCGCCGCCTTCGGTTCGTTCATCGGCTTCGCCTTCGCCTTCGCCCAGGTGCTGCACGTCACCTTCGAGGAGACCGGCCACAGCCCCGCCGACGCCTCGCTGTACGCCGCCCGGATCGCCTTCCTGGGGCCGCTGCTGGGCGCGTTGTCGCGCATCTACGGGGGCCGGGTGGCAGACCGGCGCGGGGGTGGACGGGTCACCTTCGTCGTCTTCGTCGGAATGATCCTGGGCGCCGCGATTCTGGCCGTCACCAGCACGATCGACGACCGCACCCCCGGCACGGTGACCTCGACCACGGTCGTGCTCTACATCAGCGGGTTCATCGCGCTGTTCATCCTGGCCGGGATGGGCAACGGCTCGGTACTGAAGATGATCCCGTCCATCTTCGAGGCCCGCAGCCGCTCGCTGGACTGCAGCGAGGCCGAGCGCCGTCACTGGGCGCGTTCGCATTCCGGTGCGTTGATCGGATTCGCCACCGCAGTCGGCGCGCTCGGCGGGGTCGCCATCAACCTGACGCTGCGGCAGGCCTACGCCAGCACCGGAACCGAGACGCCCGCCTTCTGGATCTTCCTCGCAACGTATTGCGCCGCAGCGGTATTGACCTGGGTGATGTACGTGCGCCGGCCCCCGCGGATGCCGGCCCGCACTGCCCCGCGGGCGACGCAGGACACCGAGACGGTGCCGGTGTGATCCCAATCGCTGCCGCCCTGGGCAACGGACTGGAAATCACTCGGTAACACAGTGGAAATCGACTGCCGTTAAACCTTGTACATGAGCACCGTGCAAGCGGCCGGTCACCTCATCACGATTGAGGACGGCCGGGTCTTCGTGGACGGGATGATCAGGCCGGTTTCTCCCGCCGGCCTGGCCACCCTGCGGGCGCTCGCACACCGACCGGGCACCGTCGTGCCGCGGGACACCTTGCTGCGCGCACTGCCGGGTCGAGGCAACAGCGGGCACGCGGTGGACACTGCGGTGCTTCGGCTGCGAACCGCGTTGGGCGACAGCCAGATCGTCGCCACCGTGGTCAAGAGGGGTTACCGACTCGCGGTCGACGACCAACCGGGGGCCGCATGATCCCCATCCTGGTCGCACACGGCACCCGCCGGCCCGAGGGCATCGTCATGATCGGTGAACTCGCCGAACGGGTCGGTGCGCTGCTGGGCCAGCCGGTGCGGGTGGCCTTCGTCGACGTACTGGGCCCCACCCCGACCGAGGTCCTTGCCGCGGAGGCCGACTCCGGTCGTCCGGCGGTCGTGGTGCCGGCTTTTCTGGCCCGCGGCTATCACGTCGGGGTGGACGTGCCCACGCACGTCCTGGCCAGCAGGCACCCGGACGTCACGATGACCCCGGCACTGGGACCGGATCGGCGGGTGGCCGCTGTGGTGGCCGCGCGACTGGCCGAAGCGGGCTGGCTTCCCGGGGACTCGGTGGTTCTCGCGGCGGCCGGTTCGTCAGACCCGACGGCGCGCGCCGACCTGGACCAGGCCGCGCAGATGCTGTCGGGGTTTCTCGGCACGCACGTCGAGGCGGCGTTCGCCGCCACCGGCAGGCCCACGGTCGCCGACGCGGTGGCAGCCTTGCGCAGTCACGGCGCGACCAGGGTGGTGGTGGCGTCATATCTGCTGGCCGACGGACTCTTTCAGCGGCGACTACACGAGGCGGGGGCGGATCTGGTGACCCGGCCACTGGGCACCCACCCCGGCCTCGCCCGGATCGTCGCCGATCGCTTCATCACCGCGCAGACCCGGCTGCCGTTGCGGTCAGGGCTTTTTGGCGACGGTCAGTAGCAGCGTCGAATCCTCCAGCGCACTGACCGCGTGCACCGCCGGCGGTATCACCAACAGGTCGCCGCTTCGGCCGATCCAGGAGTCGGTGCCGGCCGTCAGCTTGATCCGGCCGCTCAGCACATGCAGCGTCGCGTCGTCGGCCGAGTTGTCGTGGTCGTCGAGTGTCTGCCCCTGGCGCAGCGCGATCACGGTCTGCCGCAACACACATTCGTGACCGCCGACCACCGTGGTGGCGCTGCGGCCGCTGGATTCGGCGCCGGCTCGGTCGAGTTGATCGCGGGCCAGGGCTGTGAGTGAGAATTTCTTCATCTGCCGACTCCGTCGTGGGGGTTTTCGGACCGACTGTGAGCCTACCGCCGCCCACCGGGCGAGCAGTCGTGGAATCACTCAAATACGGCTGTTGACGAGGGGATTCTCCCGGGAGCACGGGCGTTGTCCGGTCGAGTCTCACGCCCGCCCCCGGCAACCGTGAGCAGAAGTTCACGGGGGGGACATCAGGTGCAGCTTTGCGGTAACGAAAGATTTCTACCGTGTTCCTATGCCTCGTTCACACGTCATCACTGATTGGGATCCCGAAGACACCGTGGCCTGGGCGGCCGGTAACGACAAGATCGCCCGGCGCAACCTGATCTGGTCGACCATCGCCGAACACGTCGGCTTCTCGATCTGGTCGATCTGGTCGGTGATGGTGCTGTTCATGCCCGAATCGGTGTACGGCTTCACCAGCGGGGACAAATTCCTGCTCGCGGCCACCGCTACCCTGGCCGGCGGCGGGCTGCGCATCCCGTATTCGATGGCCACCGCGAAGTTCGGCGGCCGGAACTGGACCATCTTCTCGGCGCTGGTCCTGTTGATCCCGACGGTGTCGATGATGGTTCTGTTGGCCCACCCGGGCCTACCGCTGTGGCCGTATCTGGCGTGCGCGGTGCTGACCGGTCTCGGGGGCGGCAATTTTGCGGCGTCGATGACCAACGTGAACGCCTTCTACCCCAACCGGCTCAAGGGCTCGGCGCTGGCGGTCAACGCCGGTGGCGGCAACCTCGGGGTGCCGCTGATTCAGCTGGTCGGCTTGGCGGTGCTGGCAACCGCGGGCAATCGCCAACCGCACTGGGTGTGCGCAATCTATTTGGTGTTCCTTGCGGTCACCGGGATCGGCGCGGCACTGTTCATGGATAACCTCGCCAATCACAAGGTCGACCTGACCGCGATGCGCTCGATCCTGCCTGCGGCCGACACGTGGATCATCGCGCTGCTCTACATCGGTACTTTCGGATCGTTCATCGGGTACTCGTTCGCTTTCGGCCAGGTGCTTCAGATCAGCTTCGTCGGCAGCGGCCAGAGTGCCGCGCAGGCCTCGCTGCACGCCGCTCAGATCGCCTTTCTCGGACCGCTGTTGGGGTCGGTGGCGCGCATCATCGGCGGTCGGGTCGCCGACCGCATCGGCGGTGGCCGGGTCACCCTGGCCGCCTTCGGCGGTATGTTCGCCGCCGCCGGGCTGCTCGCCGGTGTCAGCTTCCTCAACGATCACCGCAGCGGTCCCACGAGCAGCGCCACCATGGTCGGCTTTGTCATCGGCTTCGTAGCGTTGTTCATCGTCTCGGGGATCGGCAATGGTTCGGTGTACAAGATGATCCCGTCGGTCTTCGAGGCCCGCAGTCACGCACTGGGTCTCAGCGAGAGCGAGCGCCAGCAGTGGTCCCGGGCCATGTCGGGTGCTCTGATCGGATTCGCCGGTGCCATCGGCGCGTTCGGCGGGGTCGGTATCAATCTGGCTCTGCGCCAGTCGTATCTGTCCAGCGGGTCGGCAACGGCGGCATTCTGGATCTTCCTGGCCGGCTATATCGTCGCCGCGGGCGTGACCTGGCTGAGGTACGTGCGCAGCCCGATCCTCACCGTGCAACCTGCCCGGGCCGCTCTGGCTCCGGCATAAAAGGTGGCCACCACCGCAGCGGGGATGCCCATGAGCCGGCTGAATCAGACGCCGCTGAGCGGCTACCGGGTGGCGGTGACCTCGTCGCGCCGTGCTGACGAGCTCTGCGCCATGCTGCGCCGGCACGGCGCGACGGTCTGCGCCGCGCCGGCGATCGCGATGATCGATTTGACCGATGATGACGAGCTACACCGTCGCACTGAGGAATTGATCGCAGAGCCACCTGACATTCTGGTCGTCACAACCGCAATCGGTTTCCGCGGCTGGATCGCCGCCGCCGAGGGATGGGGGCTCGTCGACGAACTGATCGAGGCATTGCGATCAGCCCGCATCGTGGCACGTGGGCCGAAGGCCGTCGGCGCCTTGCGCGCGGCCGGGCTGCCCGAGGAGTGGTCCCCCCAATCCGAGTCGTCGTCGGCGATGCTCGGCTACCTGATGCAGGAAAACATCACCGGCTGCCGGATCGCGGTCCAGCTGCACGGTTCCACCAGCGGCTGTGATCCGATTCCGGAGCTGCTCGACCAACTCCGGTATGCGGGCGCCGATGTGGTGCCCATCAGGGTCTACCGGTGGCAGGCCGCCCGCCCGGGTGGAGAGTTCGACCAGTTGACCACCGAGATCGCCCAGCGGCAGTTCGACGCCGTCAGCTTCACATCGGCCGCAGCCGTTCTGGCAACCCTGATGCGTGCCACCGAACTCGGCCTCTCCGATGAGTTGCTCGGGGCGCTGCGATCGGATGTGCACGCCATGTGCGTGGGTCCGGTGACTGCCCGGCCGCTGGCGGTACTGGGGGTACCCACCTCGTCCCCGCGGCGAATGCGCCTGGGTGCGCTGGCCCGCCATATCGTCGACCAGCTGCCCCGGTTGCGCACCCACACCGTGTATGCGGCCGGACACCGAATCGAGATCCGCAGCAGTTGCGTGATGGTCGACGGGGTGGCCAAGTCGTTGTCGCCCGCCGGAATGGCCACCCTGCGGGTGCTGGCCCACCACCCCGGCAGGGTGGTGTCACGCGATGATCTGCTGGATGCGCTGCCGGGCAACGGAAGTAACACTCACGCGGTGGAAACCGCGGTGCTGCGACTCCGAACCGCCCTGGGCGACAAGAACATCGTCGCCACCGTGGTCAAGCGCGGTTACCGGCTGGCAGTAGACTCGACCGGCTGAGCCACCGTCCGGGCGGTGGCGCTCCGGTCGCGCTACGCGACGGCTCGTGCGGTGGCGTCGGTCGAGCTGGAATGCCCGGGGGCGTCGGCGGTCCGGCCGATCTGCACGTAGCCGTCCACGATGCGGGTCGGGTACACCCGGACCGAGACGCGCGGGTCATCCAGGCAGCTTCCGTCGTCGAATGCGAAGGCCTGCTTCTTCAGCGGCGAGATGACCGACAGCCGGCCGCCGCGGTCACCGACGATCCCGCGCGACAACACCGCAGCATGGAAGAACGGGTCGACATTGCACAACGCGTGCACCGAGCCGTCGTCGAGCCGGAACAGCGCCGCCTGCTTGCCGTTGTCGAGCAGCACGCCCACGCCGAGGCCGGGAATCAGCTGGTCGTACCGGCAGGCGGTGGTCCATGCCTCAATGTTGTTGACGGTGATCATGATTCCTCCTCAACGCGCAGAACCGGGATGGGTAACGGGATCTTTCGGCCGTCGCGCTCGGTGAACGCGACGGTGGGGTCTTCAGCGTCGGGGGCGTTGACGAACGACACGAAGCGCGACAGCTTCTCCGGGTCGTCGAGCACCCCCTTCCATTCGTCGGTGTAGTTGTCGACGTGGCGGGCCATCGCCGCCTCGAACTCCTCGGCCAGGCCGAGTGAGTCCTCGCAGACGACCTGCCGGACGTGGTCGAGGCCGCCTTCGATCGACTCGATCCACGGGGCGGTGCGCTGCAGCCGATCGGCGGTGCGGATGTAGAACATCAGGAACCGGTCGATGTAGCGGAACACCGTCTCGGTGTCGAGGTCGCTGGCCAGCAACTGGGCGTGCTTGGGGCTCATCCCGCCGTTGCCGCCGACGTAGAGATTCCAGCCGACCTCGGTGGCGATGACGCCGACGTCCTTGGCGCGCGCCTCGGCGCACTCCCGGGCACAGCCGGAGACCCCCATCTTGATCTTGTGCGGCGCGCGCAGCCCGCGGTAGCGCAGCTCCAGGTCGACGGCCATCTTCACCGAGTCCTGCTGCCCGTACCGGCACCAGTCGCTTCCCACACAGCTCTTCACCGTGCGCAACGACTTGCCATACGCCTGGCCGGATTCCATGCCGGCGTCGACCAGCTTGCGCCAGATGGCCGGCAACTGATCCACCCGGGCGCCGAACATGTCGATGCGCTGTCCACCGGTGATCTTGGTGTAGAGACCGAACTCCTGGGCGATCTGGCCGATCAGGATCAGGTGCTCGGGCTTGATCTCGCCGCCGGGGACCCGCGGAACCACCGAGTAGCTGCCATTGCGCTGGATGTTGGCCAGGAAGTGGTCGTTGGAGTCCTGCAGCGCGGCCTGTTCGCGTTCCAGAATGTGCTCGGATCCGGTCGAGGCCAGGATGGACGCGACGGTCGGCTTGCAGATGTCGCAGCCGTATCCGCTGCCGAAGCGCTCTAGCAGTTCGGAGAAGGTGCGAATCCCGGTGACCTGAATGATCTGGAAGAGCTCGGCCCGCGATTGAGTGAAGTGCTCGCAGAGCGCCTTGGACTGCTCCACACCCTCGGCGATCAGCAGGTCCTTGAGCAGCGGGATGCAGGAGCCGCACGAGGTTCCGGCCTTGGTGCAGTTCTTGAGGGCCTGTACGTCGTGGCAGCCGTTCCCGATCGCCTCGACGATGTCGCCCTTGCTGACGTTGTTGCAGGAGCAGATCTGCGCCGACGCGGGCAGCGCGGTGATCCCCAGTGAGGTCTTGCCGCCGTCGCCGGAGCCGGCAGGGGCGATCAGGTCCAGCGGGTCGCCGGGCAGCTCGACGCCGACCATCGGGCGCAGCACCCCGTAGGAGGAGGCGTCACCGACCAGAATGCCGCCGAGCAGCGTCTTGGCGTCGTCGGAGAGCACCAGCTTGGCGTAGGTGCGCTTCACCGGGTCGTTGATCACCACCGACAGCGAGTTCTCGGTGGCCCCCATCGCGTCGCCGAAGCTGGCCACGTCGACCCCGAGCAGCTTCAGCTTGGTGGACATGTCGGCCTCGCCGAACTCGGCAGCGCCCTCGAGCAGTCGGTCGGCGACCACTTCGGCACTGGTGTAGCCGGGCCCGACCAGGCCGTAGCAACAGCCCTCGATGGCAGCCACCTCACCGATCGCGTAGACGTCGGGATCGCTGGTCCGGCAGGACAAATCGGTCAGCACGCCGCCGCGCTCGGCGATCGTCAGGCCGGCCTCGCGGGCCAGTTCGTCACGCGGGCGCACCCCGGCCGCGAAGATCACCAGCCCGGTCTCGATCTCGTTGCCGTCCGAGAGTCGCACCCGCAGGGTGGGCGAGCCGTATTGGTGAGTCAGTTGCTCGATCGACTCGGTACCCACACCGACGTGCACCGCGATGCCCAGGTCGGAGATCATGCGGCTCAGCAGCATGCCACCGGCGTCGTCGAGTTGCTGCGGCATCAAGCGGGGGGCCATCTCGACGATGTGCGGCTGGATCCCGGAGCTTCGGAGCGCATTGGCGGCTTCCAGCCCGAGCAGCCCACCGCCGATCACGACGCCGGTGCGGGTGTGTCCGGCTTCGAGCATGCACTCGATGTCGGCGCGAATGCCGTCCAGGTCGTCCAGGGTGCGGTAGACGTGGCAACCAGGCAGGTCGTGGCCCGGAACCGGCGGGACGAACGCGCGAGACCCGGTCGCCAGCACCAGCGTGTCATAGCCGTAGCGCTGCCCGTCCGCCGCGAGCACCGACTTGCCGGCCAAGTCGATCTCGGTGACTCGGGAACGCAACATCAGTCGCACGTGCTCGTCGCCGGCGTAGTCGTTGCCGGGCAGGGCCAGCCTGGATCGATCCCAGCCGTCGGTGTAGGAGGTCAGGCCGACCCGGTCGTACGCCGGTTCGGACTCCTCGGCGAGCACGGTGATCCGCCAGCTTCCACTGTCCGACCGGCTGCGCAGCGCCTCCACGAATCGGTGGCCCACCATTCCGTGGCCGACCACGACCAGGTCCCGGACCGCGCGAGGGGTTTCGATCGGGCTCATGTCGATGAGATTAGGAAGCCGATATTGCAGCAGTATCGCCATGCGTTACAAGCATGTGACGGTGTGCTCACGCGGCTATGAGGTGGGCCGCCAGGCCGTGCAGCTGTGGGGTCGTTCACTGTCGGCGAACACGGAACTTTAGCGTGGTCGACTCAAGTTCTACGAGTGACGGGTCGGCATCCGACCGGCACCGCAGCAATCAACCGAGGAGACACCGATGAGCACCCTGACCCTGTGGCAACGTCCGTTCAACCGCCCCTTCAGCCCCGCTTTCGACACCGACCGGTGGGTCCGCGACTTCTTCGGCCCCGCCACGGCGAGCGACTGGCGGACGCCCTCGAACGGCTTCCACCCCGCCGCGGAGATCACCAAGGACGGTGACGACGCGGTGATCCGCCTGGAACTGCCCGGCATCGACGTGGACAAGGACGTCACCGTCGAGCTCGCCGACAGACGCGTGGTCGTCCACGGCGAACGTCGCGATGAGTACGCCGGCACCGACCCCGCCGACGCCAACCGCACGCTGCGGGAGGTGCGCTACGGCTCCTTCCGCCGCTCGTTCGCGGTCCCGGCGCATGTCACCGGCGACGCCGTCACGGCGTCTTACGACGCCGGCGTGCTGACCGTCCGGGTGGCCGGCGTCTACGCCGGCAGCGAGCCGCGACGGATCGCCATCACGAAGTAGGCGGTCAGCGGCGAGACCGCCCGGAAAACCCCCGCACACAGCGTGTGTGGGGGTTTTTCGTTCGCCGAACACGTCGCCCCACCAACGTGATCTGTCTCACGTTCCGTTCTGGATGTGACTAGCATCGGGTGAACGTACTGTGATCCGTAACACCTGAGGAGGCACCGGTGTCTGGCACTAGCGAACTCGCCGAACTGCACAACCTGATTGGCGACCTGCGGCGCTGCGTGCTGGGTTTGAAGACCCGGTTCGGCGACATTCCCGGGATGCGCCGCATCGAAATGGACGCCGAGCGCATCCTCACCGACGTCCAACTCCTCGAATCCGACGCCGGCGAGCTCGACCTGCAGCGCTGGGCCGCCGAACGGGCCACGGAGAAGATCGCCATCCCCGACACCGAATACGACAGCGAATTCTGGCGTGACGTCGACGACGAGGGCGTCGGCGGCCAGGGCAGGTACTGACACCCACCGGGTGCTGCTTGCAAAGGGGCGCCCTCCGACGAACTCCAGCCGAAGGGAATCCCAGATGAGCGCACCCGCCGTGAACCGTCCTGGCACCGGCGTCTTCTCGGCGACTCGCGCACGGATCGCGGATCGCACACTACGCACCGACCGCTGGTGGTTGTCGCCGCTGCGGGTGAACCTCGGGCTGAACCTGTTCATCCTCTACGCGACCGTCCGGTCCTTCTGGGGCAGCGCCTACTGGGTTGACCAGTACCATTACCTGACGCCGTTCTACTCGCCGTGCATCAGCGCCTCCTGCGTGCCCGGCTCCAGCCACCTCGGCGTCTGGTTGCCGGAGTTCCCACGCTGGATTCCGTTGGGGGCATTGGTATTGCCGTTCCTGCTGTGCTTCCGCCTCACCTGTTACTACTACCGCAAGGCCTATTACCGGGCCTACTGGCAGTCCCCGACAGCGTGCGCGGTCCCCGAGCCCCGCGCGCACTACACCGGGGAGACCCGATTCCCGCTGATCATGCAGAACAGCCACCGCTACTTCTTCTACGCCGCCTTCGCCCTGGCCGCACTGAACACCTACGACGCGATCGTGGCGTTGCACTCCGACACCGGGCCGGGCGGATTCGGATTCGGGGTGGGCAATATCTTCCTGCTGGTCAACGTGGCGATGCTGTGGGCCTACACCGGCGGCTGCCATTCCTGCCGGCACGTGTTCGGCGGGCGCCTCAATCACTTCTCCAAACATCCGGTCCGCTACTGGTTCTGGACGAAGATCAGCTGGTTCAACGGCCGGCACATGCAGTTCGCCTGGATCACCCTGGCCACGCTGGCCTTCACCGACCTCTACATCGCACTGGTGGCCAGCGGCACCATCACTGATTTCAGGTTCATCGGCTGAATCCCAGGGCCGACAACCGTATTCACACGAAGGGTAAGCGAGAATTCATGGTTGAAGTCGAACGGCACTCCTACGACGTGGTCGTGATCGGTGCCGGCGGCGCAGGCCTGCGCGCGGTGATCGAAGCCCGCCAGCAGGGTCTGAGCGTGGCGGTGGTGTGCAAGTCGCTGTTCGGCAAGGCGCACACCGTGATGGCCGAAGGCGGCTGCGCAGCGTCGATGGGCAATGTCAACGAACGGGACAACTGGCAGGTGCACTTCCGCGACACCATGCGCGGCGGAAAGTTCCTCAACAACTGGCGGATGGCCGAGCTGCACGCCAGGGAGGCGCCTGAGCGGGTCTGGGAGCTGGAGACCTACGGCGCGCTGTTCGACCGCACCCCCGACGGAAAGATCAACCAGCGCAACTTCGGCGGCCACACCTACCCGCGGTTGGCCCACGTCGGTGACCGCACCGGCCTGGAGCTCATCCGCACCATGCAGCAGAAGGTGGTCTCGCTGCAGCAGGACGATCACGCGGAGTTCGGTGACTACGAGGCCAAGATCAAGATCTTCCACGAGTGCACCATCACCGAATTGCTCAAAGACGAGTCCACCGGCGCTATTTCGGGCGCATTCGGGTACTGGCGCGAAAGCGGCAAGTTCGTCGTGTTCGAGGCGCCCGCGGTGGTGCTGGCCACCGGAGGCATCGGCAAGTCGTTCAAGGTGACCTCGAACTCCTGGGAGTACACCGGTGACGGGCACGCCCTGGCGCTGCGGGCCGGCGCCTCGCTGATCAACATGGAGTTCGTCCAGTTCCATCCGACCGGGATGGTGTGGCCGCCCAGCGTGAAGGGGATCCTGGTCACCGAGGGCGTGCGCGGCGACGGCGGGGTGCTCAAGAACTCCGACGGGACCCGGTTCATGTTCGACTACATCCCGCCGGTGTTCAAGGGCCAGTACGCCGAGACCGAGCAAGAAGCCGATCAGTGGCTCAAGGACAACGACTCGGCCCGCCGTACACCCGACCTGCTGCCCCGTGACGAGGTGGCCCGCGCCATCAACTCCGAGGTCAAGGCCGGACGCGGTTCGCCGCACGGCGGGGTGTTCCTCGACATCGCCTCACGGCTGACGCCGGAGGAGATCAAGCGCCGGCTGCCCTCGATGTACCACCAGTTCATGCAGCTGGCCGAGGTCGACATCACCAAGGACGCAATGGAAGTCGGCCCCACCTGCCACTACGTGATGGGCGGCATCGAAGTCGATCCGGACACCGGTGCCGCGGCGGTGCCCGGCCTGTTCGCCGCTGGCGAATGCTCCGGCGGGATGCACGGCTCCAACCGGCTGGGCGGCAACTCCCTGTCGGACCTGCTGGTGTTCGGCCGTCGCGCCGGTTTGGGCGCGGCGCAGTACGTGCAGGGTCTGGGCACTCGGCCGGCGGTGGCTCCGGCGGCGCTGGAGGCCGCCGCCGAGTTGGCACTGGCGCCGTTCAACGGGCCGGCCGGTGGCGGTACACCGGAGAACCCGTACACCTTGCACTCCGAGCTGCAACAGTCGATGAACGACCTGGTGGGCATCATCCGCAACGCCGGCGAGCTGGAGCAGGCCCTGGTCCGCCTTGAGGAGTTCAAGGCCCGGTTCGCGGCCGTCACCGTCGACGGCGGACGCCACTACAACCCGGGCTGGCATCTGGCCGTCGACTTGCGCAACATGCTGCTGGTCAGCGAGTGCGTGGCCAAAGCCGCGCTCCAACGCACCGAGAGTCGCGGCGGGCACACCCGCGATGACCACCCGGGGATGGACGCCAACTGGCGCAAGACCCTGCTGGCCTGCCGGGTGGCGGACCGCAGCGCCGTCCCCGACATCACCATCACCCCCGAGCCCCAGCCCGGGATGCGCGAGGACTTGCTGGAACTGTTCGAGATCTCCGAGCTGGAGAAGTACTACACCGACGAAGAACTGGCCCAACATCCGGGACGGAGAGCGTAATGACACACAACGCCCACCTGCGAGTCTGGCGAGGTGACGTTGACGGCGGTGGACTTCAGGATTTCGAGGTCGAGGTCAACGAGGGCGAGGTGGTGCTCGACGTCATCCACCGCCTGCAGGCCACCCAGACCCCGGACCTGGCGGTGCGCTGGAACTGCAAGGCCGGCAAGTGCGGATCGTGTTCGGCGGAGATCAACGGCTTCCCCCGGCTGATGTGTATGACGCGGATGTCGATGTTCGACCCGGCGGAAACGGTCACGGTGACCCCGGTGCGAACCTTCCCGGTGGTTCGCGACCTGGTCACCGACGTCTCGTTCAACTACGAGAAGGCCCGCGAGATGCCGGCGTTCAAGCCCCCGGCGGATCTCAAACCCGGCGAGTATCGGATGCAGCAGGTCGATGTGGAGCGCTCCCAGGAGTTCCGCAAGTGCATCGAATGCTTCCTGTGCCAGAACGTCTGCCACGTCATCCGCGACCACGAGGAGAACAAGCCCCGGTTCGCCGGGCCACGGATGTTCATCCGGCTGGCGGAGTTGGACATGCACCCGCTGGACACCGCCGACCGCCGCGACTTCGCCCAGGACGACGCCGGCCTGGGGTTGTGCAACATCACCAAGTGCTGCACCGAGGTGTGCCCGGAGGGCATCAAGATCACCGACAACGCCATCATCCCCATGAAGGAGCGGGTGGTAGGTCACCGCTACGACCCGATCGCCTGGGCCGGCCGAAAGATCTTCCGCCGCAAGCCCGACTGAGCCCGGGACTACGCCGGGATCGGCGCCAGAGCACCCTCGCGCTGCAGCAGCGTGAGCAGTTCCTCGGCGATGCCAGGCGCCGCCGCGACGATCACACTCCCGTCGACCGGGCCGGGCAGCAGGACCCGCGCCCCCGCCTCGGCGGCGATCAGCGATCCGGCCGCGTGGTCCCACGTCTTGATGCCGTGTTCGTAGTATGCGTCCAGCCGGCCCGCGGCCACCATGCATAAATCCAGCGCCGCCGACCCGATCCTGCGCACATCGCGCACGGTCGGCAGCAGCCGCGCCAGCAACTCCGCCTGCGCCGCCCGTCGTCGGGGTGAATAGCCGAACCCGGTACCGAGCAGTGCCACGGACACCTCGGCGACGTCGGTGCAGCGCAGCGCGGCGGTGCCGGCCCGGTCTTTCACCCGGGCTCCCAGCCCGCTGCCGGCCGAATAGATCCGGTCGCCGACCACGTCCGCCACGGCGCCGGCCACCGACGCGCCGCCGATCTGTGCGGCCACCGACACCGCGTAGGCCGGCACGTCATACATGAAGTTGACGGTGCCGTCGATGGGGTCGACCACCCAGATGACCGCGTCGGGATCCCGCCCGGAGACGTCGCCGGAGCCTCCGCCTTCCTCGCCCAGCACCGCATCACCCGGGCGCAGCTGCGTCAGCCGCTCGCGAATGAAGTGCTCGGTCTCGGTGTCGACCACCGTCACCGGATCGGTCGGACTGCTTTTGGTCTGGATCAGGTCGTGGGCCGAGTCGACTCCCGCTGGACCGAACACCTCGGCGCGGCGGCGCCGCACGAATTCCGCCGCCTCGGCCACCAGCGTCTCGGCCGTGGACCGCAACTGCCCGGGGTCGCTACTGAGAGTCGCCATCCGCCCATCGCAACACATCCGCGGCGGCCATCGCATCCCCGCCGGCGCCGCATCGCAGCGCGGCTACTCGCCGAGCCGGCGAAAACCGCTGCGGTGGAACACGATCGGCGCGACCTCGGGATCCACCGTGACGTCGCAGACCCGCAGCACCACGATGGTGTGATCACCGGCGGGAACCAGCTGTTCAACAGCGCTGGCCAGCCACACTCCGGTGCCCTTGATGAACACCGCGCCTTCGTTGGTCACCGTCTCCAGTCCCGCGAACCGGTCGCCGGTCTTGGCGGCCAGGGTGCGTGCCGCGATGTCATGGGCCTCGCCGAGCACGCTGATGCCCAGCCGGGGCGAGTCCTTGAGCTTCGGCCACGTCGTCGAGGTGTTCTGCACGCAGAACGACACCAGCGGCGGCTCCAGCGAGACCGGCACGAAGGTGCTCGCCGCGAGCCCCACCCGCACCCCGTCGACCTCGGCCGCGACCGCCACCACCCCGGACGGGAAATGGCCGAACGCCTCCCGTAACGACGATGGGCTCAGATTGCTCGCGGAACTCACGTGGGCATTCACCGGAACTCGTTCACCTCGTCGGATCTGGTCGCTGAAGAACCCTACCCGCCGCGCGGTGGCCTCGGCGGATCGACCGTAAACCGCCTCCTACCAGGTGAGACCAACCGGTTGGTTAATTAGGCAATGACATGTAGCTCACACTCGCTTGCACTGTGAGTTTCAACCGGTATATTTCAGGGCACGTTACTGGTGGGTAACTTAAGCCTGAGTACCCAACCGCAGGTGGCATTCCATGAGGAGGAAGTAGTGAGCCACTACAAGAGCAATGTGCGTGACCAGGTCTTCAACCTGTTCGAGGTATTCGGGCTGGACCAGGTCTTCGGCCAGGGCGAGTACGCCGACCTGGACGTCGACACCGCCTCGGAGATGCTCGGCGAGATGGTCCGGCTGGCCGAGGGTCCGATTGCTGACTCATTCGTCGAGGGCGACCGCAACCCGCCGGTGTTCGACCCCGCCACGCACACCGTGAAGCTGCCGGAGGCGTTCAAGAAGTCGGTGCGCGCCACGCTGGAGGCCGGCTGGGACAAGGTCGGTATCGCCGAGGAACTGGGCGGCATGGCGATGCCCAAGGCACTGATGTGGGCGCTGCACGAGCACATCCTCGGCGCCAACCCGGCGGTCTGGATGTACGCCGGCGGCGCCGGCTTCGCCAACATCTTCTTCCACGTGGCCACCGAAGAGCAGAAGAAGTGGGCCGTCATCGCCGCCGAGCGCGGCTGGGGCTCGACCATGGTGCTCACCGAGCCGGACGCCGGTTCGGATGTCGGCGCCGGGCGCACCAAGGCCGTCCAGCAGGACGACGGCTCGTGGCACATCGACGGCGTCAAGCGGTTCATCACCTCCGCTGACTCCGACGACCTGTTCGAGAACATCTTCCATCTGGTGCTGGCGCGTCCCGAGGGCGCCAAGCCGGGCACCAAGGGCCTGTCGCTGTTCTTCGTGCCGAAGTTCCTGTTCGACTTCGAGACCGGCGAGCTCGGTGAGCGCAACGGGGTGTTCGTCACCAACGTCGAGCACAAGATGGGCCTGAAGGTCTCGGCCACCTGTGAGCTCACCTTCGGCCAGCACGGGGTACCGGCCAAGGGCTGGCTGGTCGGCGAGGTGCACAACGGCATTGCGCAGATGTTCGACGTGATCGAGCAGGCGCGCATGATGGTCGGCACCAAGGCGATCGCCACGCTGTCCACCGGCTACCTCAACGCGCTGGAGTACGCCAAGGAGCGGGTGCAGGGCGCCGACCTGACTCAGATGACCGACAAGACCGCGCCGCGGGTGACCATCACCCACCACCCGGACGTCCGCCGGTCGCTGATGACCCAGAAGGCCTACGCCGAGGGGTTGCGGGCGCTGTACCTCTACACCGCCACCTACCAGGACGCCGCGGTCGCCAAGGCCCTGCACGGTGTGGATGCCGAGCTGGCCGTCAAGGTCAACGACCTGATGCTGCCGATCGTCAAGGGGGTGGGCTCCGAGCAGGCCTACGCCAAGCTCACCGAGAGCCTGCAGACCCTGGGAGGTTCGGGCTTCCTGCAGGACTACCCGATCGAGCAGTACATCCGTGACGCCAAGATCGACTCGCTCTACGAGGGCACCACGGCGATTCAGGCGCAGGACTTCTTCTTCCGCAAGATCATCCGGGACAAGGGCGTCGCGCTGGCTCACGTCGCGGGCGAGATCGAGGCGTTCATCGCCAACGAAAGCGGCAACGGCCGGCTGAAAGCGGAGCGGGAGCTGCTGGCCACCGCGCTGGCCGACGTGCAGGGCATGGCGGCGACGCTGACCGGCTACCTGATGGCCGCGCAGGAAGACATCTCCAGCATCTACAAGGTGGGGCTGGGTTCGGTACGGTTCCTGATGAGCGTCGGCGACCTGGTGATCGGCTGGCTGCTGACCCGCCACGCCGCGGTGGCTGTGGAGAAGCTCGACGCCGGTGTCGAGGGCGCCGACCGGGCCTTCTACGAGGGCAAGATCGCGGTGGCATCGTTCTTCACCAAGAACTTCCTGCCGCTGCTGACCAGCACGCGCTCGGTGATCGAGGCCATCGACAACGAGATCATGGAGCTCGACGAAGCGGCCTTCTAAGCCGTCACCGCAGCACAGACCGCGCAGGCCTCCGGGGCGATCCCCTGGGGGCCTGTTGCCATGGCGGGCTGGGTGCCGCCCGGGGGCCACCTGCCACCCGGCGAGCAGACGCAGAATCGCACGATCCCGCGCCGGATAGTGCGATTCTGCGTCTGCTCGCGCAAAGAAAGCGTGTCCTGATTTGTGGGATACATGGCGTAGACGCCACGGTGCCGGGCAGCCGACACTGATGACGTGACACGCAAGGTCGTCATCCTCGGCTATCCGGGCATCCAATCGCTGGACGTCTTCGGGCCCTCGGAGGTGTTCGCCGGGGCATCGCTGGCACTGGCCGGCCAGGGCCGCGGAAAAGACGGCTACGAGATCACCGTGGCGAGCCCCGGCGGCCGGCCGATCGCCACCAGCAGCGGCCCGACCCTGGCGACCACCGCGCTGCCCGACCCCACCGAAGCCGTCGACGCGGTGGTGCTGCCCGGCGGCATCGGGGTCGACGCGGCCCGCGCCGACCCCGAGACCCTGGCGTGGATCCGCACCGCCGCGACCCACGCCAGACGGGTGATCAGCGTGTGCACCGGGGCCTTCCTGGCCGCATCGGCCGGCCTGCTCGACGACTGCGGCGCCACCACCCACTGGGCGTTCGCCGACGCACTGGCCGACGAATTCCCGGCGATCGACGTCGACCCGGAACCGATCTTTCTCCGCAGTTCGGAATCGGTGTGGACCGCCGCGGGTGTCACCGCCGGTATCGATCTGGCCCTGGCGTTGGTCGAAGAGGACCACGGCACCGAGCTGGCCCAGACGGTGGCCCGCTGGCTGGTGTTGTATCTGCGCCGGCCCGGCGGGCAGTCCCAGTTCGCGGCACCGGTCTGGCTGCCGCGGGCGCGGCGCGCGCCGATCCGCGCCGTACAGGAATTGATCGAGTCCGAACCGGCCGGCCCGCACCGTATTCCCGAGCTGGCTGCCCATGCCGCGATGAGCCCGCGGCACTTCACCCGGGTCTTCACCGACGAAGTCGGGCTCGCGCCCGGCGCCTACGTGGAGCGGGTGCGTACCGAGGCCGCGCGCCGGCAGCTCGAGGAGACCGATCACACCGTCGTCGCGATCGCCGGCCGCTGCGGCTTCGGCACCGCAGAAACCCTGCGCCGTACCTTCATCCGCCGGCTCGGGATCTCCCCCGACCACTACCGCAAAACATTCGCCTGACACCGGAAGGACAACGTATGCAGATCGCGATCGTGCTGTACCCAGGCTTCACCGCCCTGGACTTCATCGGCCCCTACGAGGTGCTGCGCTGGCTGCCGGACGCGCAGGTGCGGTTCGTCTGGCACGAGCCCGGACCGGTCACCGCCGATTCGGGAGTACTCGTCGTCGGAGCCACCCATTCGTTCGACGAAACACCGTCCCCCGACGTCATTGTGGTGCCCGGCGGCATGACGTCCATCGAGCACGCCCGCGACGAGAGGCTGCTGGACTGGGTGCGGCGAGCCCACTCGACGGCGACCTGGACGACATCGGTGTGCTCGGGGTCGATCATCCTGGCCGCCTCCGGGGTGCTGGCCGGCAAGCGGGCGACCTCACATTGGCTGGCGCTTCCGGCGCTGAAGACGTTCGGCGTCACCCCGGTCGGTGACGAACGCATCGTGCACTGCGGCGACGTCGTCACCTGCGCCGGCGTCTCGGCCGGCATCGACCTCGGGCTGTGGCTGGCCGGGCGGATCGGCGGCGAGGACCGCGCGAAGGTCATCCAATTGTCGTTGGAATACGATCCGCAGCCGCCGTTCGACTCCGGACACATGTCCAAGGCGTCGGCGAAGACCAAGGCTTCGGCTACCGCGCTGATGGCCAGGGATCTGGCCACCCCGACGCAGTTGAAGGCCTCCGCATTGCTGCTGTGGGACCGGGCCATCGGCGCCGCCCGCACCCGGCGGGGTCGGTCGCGCTCAGCCGTATAGAAGTTGGGCCGCCGCTGGATCCCCTCAGTCCAGCGGCGGGCCAAGCCCGGATTGCTCCGCGACGCCGCTGGGGGAAGACGGCCCCGCGGAGCAAACCGTGCTCACGACTACCCGGCCCTGGCGCGCCACAAACGTGGTCTTGCACACAGACCCGCCGCTACCCCTCCAGGATGGCGGCGACGCCTTGACCCCCGGCGGCGCAGATCGAGATCAGCGCACGCACCGGCTTGTTCTTGTTGGCGCCCTTCTTGGCCGCCTTGGCCTCGGCGATCTGCTTGGCCGCCTGCGCCACGATCCGGCCACCGGTGGCCGCGAACGGGTGTCCGGCGGCCAGCGACGAGCCGTTGACGTTGAGCTTGGAGCGGTCGATCGCGCCCAGCGCGGCGTCGAGCCCCAGGCGCTCCTTGCAGTACTCCTCGGACTCCCACGCCGCCAGGTGGCACAGCACCGTCGAGGCGAACGCCTCGTGGATCTCGTAGAAGTCGAAGTCCTGCAGGGTCAGCCCGTTGCGGGCCAGCAGCCGCGGCACCGCGTAGGTCGGGGCCATCAGCAGCCCGTCGGGGCCGTTGACGTAGTCGACGGCGGCCGTCTCGGCGTCGACGAAGTAGGCCAGCGGGGTCAGATCGTGCGCGGCCGCCCACTCCTCGCCGGCCAGCAGCGCCACCGACGCGCCATCGGTCAGCGGCGTCGAGTTGCCCGCGGTCATGGTGGCGTCGCCGGCCTTCGCGCCGAACACCGGCTTGAGCGTGGCCAGCTTCTCCGGGCTCGACTCGGGCCGCAGGTTGTTGTCGCGGTAGAGCCCCTGGAACGGGGTGACCAGGTCATCGAAGAAACCGCGGTCGTAGGCGGCGGCCATGTTGCGGTGGCTGGCCGCGGCCAACGCGTCCTGATCGACCCGCTTGATCCCCATCTGCTTGGTGGTGATGGCCTGGTGCTCGCCCATCGAGAGGCCGGTGCGGGCTTCCTTGTTGGCCGGGATCTCCACGCCCAGGGCGGCGGGAAGTTTGCCGACCAGCTTCAGGCGCTGCATGTTCGACTTGGACCTGCGCAGCGCCAGCAGCGTGCGGCGCAGTTCGTTGCCGACTTCCAGGGGCGCGTCGGAGGTGGTGTCCACCCCGCCGGCGGCCGCGACCTCGTAGCGGCCGGCCGCTATGCCGTCGGCTGCGCAGATCGCCGCCTGCAGACCGGTGCCGCAGGCCTGCTGCAGGTCGAAGGCGGGGGTGTAGGGCGACAGCGCCGAGCCGAGCACGCACTCGCGAATCAGGTTGAAGTCACGGCTGTGCTTGAGCACCGCGCCGCCGATCACCGCGTCCAGCTTCTCGCCCGCCAGGCCGAACCGGTCGACCAGGCCGCCGAGTGCCGCGGTGAACATGTCCTGGTTGGACGCACTGGCGTAGGCGCCGTCGGAGCGTGCGAACGGAATGCGGTTGCCACCGAGGACGGCGACGCGACGTCGCGCGCCGGTGTCGGCGGGTGTGGGTTTAGCAGCTGATCCAGATGCCACGATCTCTCCGTCTATTGGGGCGCCCCGCATCGCCGGGGCGGTTGGGGCGATACTACCCAGTATTCTTACTCTGGAGTAAGTTCGTTGTCGACACCGTCGCCTGCACCAGGCACACGTCCCCACACGGAAGGCAGCTCAAGTGGCCCCCAAGCTTCCCTCGGACCTGTTGTCCCAGATCATGAACTCCGGCCCCGGTTCGTTCCTGGCCAAGCAACTCGGCGTTCCGCAGGCCGAGACGCTGCGCCGCTACCGGGTCGGCGAGCCGCCGCTGGCCGGCCCGCTGCTGATCGGCGGCGAGGGCCGGGTGGCCGAGCCGCTGCGCGCCGCGCTCGCCGGCGACTACGAGGTGGTCGGCGACAACCTCGGCGGCCGGTGGGCCGACTCGTTCGGCGGGCTGGTCTTCGACGCCACCGGCATCACCTCGCCGGCCGGGCTGACCGCGCTGCACGAGTTCTTCACGCCCCTGCTGCGCAACGTGGGCCGCTGCGGCCGGCTCGTGGTGGTCGGCACCACCCCGGATCAGACCGGCAGCGTCGACGAGCGGGTCGCTCAACGCGCGCTGGAGGGCTTCACCCGCTCGCTGGGCAAGGAGCTGCAACGCGGCGCCACCGTGCAGCTGGTGTACCTGTCGCCGGACGCCAAGCCCGGAGCCACCGGGCTGGAGTCGACGATGCGATTCATCCTGTCGGCCCGCTCGGCCTACGTCGACGGGCAGGTGTTCTACGTGGGCGCCGACGACGCCACCGCACCCGCCGACTGGGACCGCCCGCTGGAGGGCAAGGTGGCGATCATCACCGGCGCCGCACGCGGCATCGGGGCCACCATCGCCGAGGTGTTCGCCCGCGACGGCGCCAAGGTGGTGGCCGTCGACGTGCCGCAGGCGGCCGAAGCGCTGGAGACGACAGCCTCCCGGGTGGGCGGCACCGCGCTGACCCTGGACGTCACCGCCGACGACGCGGTTGATCAGATCACCGCGCACCTCAAGGAGCACTACGGCGGTAAGGCCGACGTGCTGGTCAACAACGCCGGCATCACCCGCGACAAGTTGCTGGCCAACATGGACGACGCCCGGTGGAACTCCGTGCTGGCCGTGAACCTGCTTGCGCCGCAACGCCTGACCGAGGGACTGGTGGCCAACGGCAGCATCGGCGAGGGCGGCCGGGTGATCGGCCTGTCGTCGATGGCCGGAATCGCCGGCAACCGCGGCCAGACCAACTACGCCGCCACCAAGGCCGGCATGATCGGGTTGACCGACGCGCTGGCCCCGGTGCTGGCGGCCAAGGGCATCACGATCAACGCCGTCGCCCCCGGTTTCATCGAAACCGACATGACTGCGGCGATCCCGTTGGCCACCCGCGAGGTCGCCCGCCGGCTCAACTCGCTGTTCCAGGGCGGCCAGCCCGTCGATGTCGCCGAGCTGATCGGCTACTTCGCCAGCCCGGCGTCCAACGCGGTGACCGGCAACGCGATCCGGGTCTGCGGCCAGGCCATGCCGGGGGCATGACATGACTCAACCCAGTGGCACCAAGAACATGTTGCGCGCGGTCGCCGGGGCACTGCCGTTCGTTCGGCGCGCCGGCACCCTGCCCGACCGCACGCTGCGGGTCGACGAACTGGCGATCGACCCCGGCCATGTCGCCGAGTACGCCGCGGTCACCGGGCTGCGCTACGGCGATCACGTTCCGCTGACCTACCCGTTCGCGCTGACCTTCCCGACGGTGATGTCGCTGGTGACCGGCTTCGATTTCCCCTTCGCCGCAATGGGTTCGGTGCACACCGAGAACCGCATCGTCCAGTATCGGCCGATCGCGGTGACCGACACCGTCGGAGTCAAGGTGCACGCGGAGAACCTGCGGGAGCACCGTAAGGGCCTGCTGGTCGACATCATCACCGACATCAACATCGGCAACGATCCGGCCTGGCATCAGGTGACGACGTTCCTGCATCAGCAACGCACCAGCCTGTCCGACGAGCCCAAGCCGCCACCGGCCAAGCAGCCCAAGCTGGGGCCGCCGAACGCCGTGCTGCGGGTCACCCCCGGCCAGATCCGGCGCTACGCCTCGGCCGGCGGGGACCACAACCCGATCCACACCAGCGGACTCGGCGCCAAGCTGTTCGGGTTCCCGACCGTGATCGCCCACGGGATGTTTTCCGCGGCAGCGGTTCTGGCGAACATCGAGGGGGCGTTACCCGACGCCGTGGACTACTCGGTCCGGTTCGGCAAGCCGATGCTGCTGCCGGCCAGCCCGGGTCTGTATGTCGACCGGGTCGACGGCGGCTGGGACCTGGCGTTGCGCAACGTGGCCAAGGGATACCCCTACCTGACCGCCACCGTGCGGGCGCTGTAGCGGTTCGCCGGCAACGCCTGATCCGGCGGTCAGTCGGTGACCGAGACGCCGGCCGCCCTGAGCAGGTTGGCCTTGCTGACCTCCCAATGGGCACCGATGAAATCCAGACCCCACACCGGGATTGATATGACCAGCCCGCGGATCAGCACCACCACGGTATCCATGTAGGCCGCCGGGTCGAAGCCCGGGGCGGGAGCGGGCAGCGTCTCGGCGGCGGCGACGGACAGGCGAAAGATGTGTTGCTCCAACGACTTCACCGTCTCGGCGACCTGCGGATCCGTCCAGCATGCAGCCCACAGGTGGGCTACCGAAAGCGCTTGCGGGGTGGTGAACTCACGCCAGAGCAGATCGAGGAAACCGCGCAGGTCGAGCGTGGCGGTCGCGGTGGTCTCCTCGAAATGGGTGCGGGCCTGATCCGCCAACTCGAAGGCGAGCTGGGCAACCGCCGCGGTCACCAGGTCGTCGCGGGTCGGGAAGTGGTACATCACCGTGCTCTGCGAGACCTTCGCGGCGCCGGCCACCCGGCGCGTGGTGACCGCGGCGACCCCGTCGGTCCGCAGTTGCTCGACCGCCGCGGCCACCAGCGCTCGGCGCGTGGCGGCGCGCTGCTCGGCCCGCGTGGCGTTTTTCATTTGGGATTCCCCTATTGCGCTGACAGCTCCGTCACAGTTAATCTAACTGTTCAGGTGAACAGTCAACTCGGGTTCGGTCGACATTCCCGCTGCTCAGGCGTGAGGACCTTGCCTTGACGACAATTGTAAGGACACGCCGATGACCTTCACGTTTCGTCTCGACACCACTCGGACGCTCTGGGCCCTCGGCGCACCGCTGGCGATCACCTCGGCCGTCGCGCTGGGCGTCGCGCCGGCCCTGAACCCTGGCGTGACGGCTGCGACGAAATCGGTTCTGGCTCAAACGAAATTACTGGATACCGAGTCCTGGATCATGGGTGGCAGCGGCCTGCCGATACCACCCCAGAGCTACATCGACGCCCTCAGCGCCCGCTACATCAACCCCAGCACGCCGTTCTTCGACGGCCAGCCCCGCTTCCCGGTCGATGCGACCAACGGCCTGTTCACCCCGGAGGGCCTCTACCCCAACAGCGGCGTCAAGAGCCTGGAACTGGATCCGTCCCTGGCCCAGGGCGTCACCATCCTGCACGACACGATCAACCAGCAGATCGCGCAGGGGAACAACCTCGTCGTCCTGGGCTACTCGCAGAGCAGCACCATCTCCACCATGGTCATGCGCGATCTGCTGGCGCTGCCCGCCGACCAACAGCCGACCGCCGACCAGCTGTCCTTCGTGCTGCTGGGCGCCCCCAACAATCCCAACGGCGGCCTGTTCGAACGTATGGATGTCTTGACCGACGGCAGCTACCCGACCATCCCCAGCCTGGGCATCACGTTCAACGGAGCGATCCCCGACGATGCCCCGTGGGCCACCGCGGTCTACACCCTGGAATACGACGGCTATGCCGACTTCCCGAAGTACCCGATCAATTTCCTCGCCGACCTCAACGCCGTCCTGGGCATCATCTACGAGCACACGATCTATCCGGATCTGACCGCCGAGCAGCTGGCGACGGCCATCGAATTGCCGCTGAGCGAGGACTACACCGGAAACGCCCAATACTTCATGATTCCCAGCGAGATACTGCCGCTGTTGATGCCGTTGCAGTCGATCCCGGTCTTCGGCCAGCCGCTCTATGACCTCCTGGAACCGGCCATGCGGGTCCTGGTGAACCTCGGCTACGGCAGCATCACCGACGGCTGGGCGTCCGGCCCGGCCGACGTGGCCACCCCGTTCGAGCTGTTCCCGACGGACCTGAACTGGGGGGAGGTGCTCACCGCGCTGGGCAACGGCGCCCAGGACGGCTGGAACGCGTTCATCGACGATCTGTCGCACCTGTCGCTGCCCAGCGCGGCGGACCTGCTCGAGGGCACCGGGCCGGCCGTGGAGAACACGCTGCCCAGCTTGGTCGATATCGTCAACGCGCTCAGCAGCATCGCCTCGACGGCTTATGCGACGCTGCTCCCGACCGCCGACATCATCAACGCCTTGCTCACCACCGCACCGGCCTATGCCGCCAGCGTGTTCGCCCAGGAACTCGCCCAGGGCGACCTCGTCAACGCGATCGGCCTGCCGGTCGCCGGACTCGTCGGATTAGGCACGCTGGCGGCCGGTTTCGAATTCCTCGCCCTCAACGGCGCGGTCAGAGACATCACCGCGACCATCCAGGACCTCCTCACCGCCTGAGCCGGCACCGATCACCCGACGGCGACGCTGCCCGCCTCGTCCCGGCCGCCGGGCGCGTCCTTGAGGCCGCGCCAGAACAGGTCGATCATCAGCTGCCCCGCCTCGTCGACGTCGGTGTCGCCGGTGCTGACCCGGCTGGCGATCGCCTCGCCGGCACCCACCAGCGCCACCGCCATCAGCTCGAAGTCGACGCCGGGCTCGGGATTGCGGGTTCCTGCCCGCAACAGCCGTCCGACCAACTCCACGATCCGCTCGCGGCCCTCACGCACGGTGTGGGCGAACGCCTGCGAACTGGTGGCCTGGGCGTACATCACGATCCACGACGCGCGGTTGGCGTCGATGTAGTGCAGGAATGACCGGATCGTGTTGCGCAGCAATTCTTTCGGTGGCTGCTGGAAATCGATGGCGGTGCGCACCGCCTCGACGAAGCGCTGCAGCTCCCGGTCCAGGCACGCCCCGAACAGCTCCTCCTTGGAGCCGTAGTACAGATACAGCATCGGCTTGGAGATCTGCGCGGCCGCCGCGATCGAGTCCATCGAGGTCTCGTGGTAGCCGTTGATCGAGAACATCTGCACGGCGGCGTCGAGCATCTGCTGTTCACGTACGGCCCGCGGTAACCGCTTGCTGCCAGCTGCCATCGACTCGGGGTCCTTCCGCGTTCTGCCTGACCGACGATCTTACCGGAGAGTAACTTGTGTGATCGCCGCAGCGGCAAGATCACCAGTGGCAGTGGGTTCCGGGCTTTTTGACCGCGGCCACCCGTGCCAGCGAGGCGTCGATCCCGTCCTGCTTCAGTTCACCGGCGGCCACCGCCTGCTCCAGCCGGTCGAGCACCGCCGGCACCTCGTCGGTGGTGACCCACAGTGCGACGTCGACGCCGGCCGCCAGGCTGCGCAACACCGCCTCGGCGACCCCGTAGTGCTCGGTGATGGCGGCCATCGACGATAGGTCGTCACTGAACACCAGCCCGTCGAACGCCGGGCCGTGATAGCCGGTGCCGGTGCGCAGCAGGCTGACCGCGGCCGGGCTCAGGCTGGCGGGATCCTCGGTGAGGCCGGGCACCTCCAGGTGGCCCAGCATCACCGCCACCGGCCCCTCGGTGACCAGCGTGCGGTAGGGCACCAGGTCGTTGTCCTGCAGCTGCGCCAACGGCGGCGTGGCCACCGCGCCGGCGGTGTGCGAGTCACCGGAGCCGTGACCGTGGCCCGGGAAATGCTTGAGCACCGGCAACAGCCCGGCATCACGTAGCCCCTGGGCATAGGCCCCGGCGTACTCGGTGACCTTGGCCGGATCCGACCCGAACGAGCGGTCCCCGATCACCGTCTCGTCGTCGGTGCCGGCGTCCACCACGTCGACGACGGGCGCGAAGTCCACGGTGATCCCCAGGTCGGCCATCTTGCGTCCCCGCTCGGCCGCCAGCTCGCGTACCTGCGCGGCGCTGCGCGTGGCGGCCAGCTCCTTCGCCGACGGCGAGGACCCGATCAGCTTGGACAGCCGCGACACCCGGCCGCCCTCCTCGTCGACGCTGACGGCCAGCGGCAGCAGCGTGTCAGTTCCGGCGATCTCCTCGAGGGAACCGTCGGTCAGCATGGACAGCTCGGTCCAGCTGCCGATGAAGATCCCGCCGACATGGTGGTCGTTGACCACCGCCCGCGCGTCCGCCGCATCGCGGACCCCGACCATCACCAACTGCGCCAGCTTGTCGCGCAGTGGCAGCGCCGCCAGCTGCTCGCAGACCGCATCCGCCGATACGGCGGCGGTCGTCGTGGCACCGGGCGCCTCCGATAACGGCGCCGGTGTCGGGGTGCGGTGCGAGCAGGAGGTCACCAACGCCGGCAGCAGAAAGGCCGCGAGCAGCAGACCGGGCAGTTGTCGAGTCAGCGGTCCAGGCATCGCACCATGCTGTCACGGCCGGAGGAGCGGGCCCACGCGGCGGTCCCAGCGTCACCTCTCCTTCGTCGAGCCTCGCTGAACCGCCGGGCCCACACGGCGGTCCCAGCGTCACCTCTCCTTCGTCGAGCCTCGCTGAACCGCCGGGCCCACGCGGCGGTCCCAGCGTCACCTCTCCTTCGTCGAGCCTCGCTGAACCGCCGGGCCCACGCGGCGGTCCCAGCGTCACCTCTCCTTCGTCGAGCCTCGCTGAACCGCCGGGCCGCAAGGCCCACATGCTAGTTTGGCGGTCGGGGTCCTGAAGGGCAGTGTCGATGGCGCCCCGAGGTCACGTCGCGGGATTGCGGAAGGAGCCAGACCATGCCTCGGTTCGTGGTGCCGGCAGCCATCAGCATCGTCGTCGGGGTGTTGCTCGGTGCGGCGGCGGTCTTCGGGGTCACCCTGATGGTGCAACAGGACACCAAGCCGCAGATCGCCGGGGGCGACCCGGCGTCCTCGGTGCTGAACAGGGTGGAATACGGCAACCGCGGCTGACCTCCGGACGCCGCCCGCTTCCGATCGTCCGCAGGTGGAGTCGCAAGGTGTAGGACGGTTGTCGCGGCGTTGGCTGTGGTTGGTCGGTGCGCTCGCACTGGCCTGCAGTTTCATTCAGGCGCCCGGCCGGATCTCCCCCGACACCAAACTCGACCTGACCGCTGATCCGTTGCGGTTCTTGGCCCGCGCCGTCAACCTGTGGAGCAGCGAACTGCCGTTCGGCCAGGTGCAGAACCAGGCGTACGGCTACCTGTTCCCGCACGGCGCCTTCTTCGTGGTCGGCGACCTGGTGGGGCTGCCCGGCTGGGTCGTCCAACGACTGTGGTGGGCCTTGCTGCTCACGGTGGGGTTCTGGGGCCTGCTGCGGGTGGCCGAGACGTTGCGGATCGGGACGCCGACCGCGCGGCTGATCGGCGCCGCGGCCTTCGCGCTCTCCCCGCGGGTGTTGACCACCCTGGGTTCGATCTCGTCGGAGACCCTGCCGATGATGCTGGCCCCGTGGGTGCTGCTGCCGGTCATCCGCGCGTTGGGCGCACCGGGCACCGAGACCCCCGGACGGCCGCTGCGAATGCTGGCCGGCCAGGCGGGGGTGGCGGTTGCCCTGATGGGCGCCGTCAACGCCGTCGCGACGCTGGCGGGGTGCCTGCCGGCGATCATCTGGTGGCTGTGTCATCGCCCCAACCGGCGCTGGTGGTCCTTCACCGGCTGGTGGCTGCTGGCGTTGGCGCTGGCCGTGGCCTGGTGGCTGGTGGCGCTGGTGTTGCTGGGCCGGGTCAGTCCGCCGTTCCTGGACTTCATCGAATCGGCCGGCGTGACCACGCGGTGGACATCGCTGACCGAGATGTTGCGCGGCACCCACAGTTGGACACCGTTCGTCGCGCCCAACGCCACCGCCGGGGCGCCGCTGGTCACCCGCCCGGTGCTGATCCTGGGCACCTGCCTGGTGGCGGCCGCCGGGCTGGCCGGGCTCACCGGCCTGCTGCGCCGGCGGCTTCCCGGCGCCGGGCGGCTGGTGACGATGCTGCTGATCGGCGTGACCCTGCTGGCGCTGGGTTATGCGGGCGGGCTGGGTTCGCCGCTGGCCCAGCCGGTGCAGGCGTTCCTCGACGGTGCCGGCGCCCCGCTGCGCAACGTGCACAAGCTGGAGTCGGTGATCCGGATCCCGCTGGTGCTGGGGCTGACCCACCTGTTGTCCCGGATCCCGCTGCCGGGCAGCGCGCCGGCGCCGGTGTGGCGGCGTGCCTACGTTCACCCCGAGCATCACAAGGCGGCCGCGGTCGGCCTGGTGATCCTGACGGCGCTGATGGTCAGCACATCGCTGGCCTGGACCGGCAGGCTCACCCCGCCGGGAACGTTTTCCGCGCTGCCCCAGTATTGGCGCGACGCCGCCGACTGGCTCCGTGAACACAACACCGGCGGCCCGACCCCGGGGCGGGTGCTGGTGGCTCCTGGGGCCCCGTTCGCCACCCAGACCTGGGGCAACAGTCACGACGAACCCCTGCAGGTGCTCGACGTCGGTCCCTGGGGGGTGCGGGACTCGATTCCGCTGACCCCGCCGCAGACCATCCGGGCGCTGGACTCGGTGCAACGCCTGTTCGCCGCCGGCCGTCCCTCGGCCGGACTGGCCGACACCCTGGCCCGCCAAGGCATCTCCTATCTGGTGGTCCGCAACGACCTGGACCCCGACACCTCACGGTCGGCCCGGCCGCTGCTGGTGCACCGCGCCGTCGACGGCTCACCCGGACTGCACCGGGTGGCACAGTTCGGCGAGCCGGTGGGATCGGGCACGGTGCCCGGATTCGTCTCCGACAGCGGCCTGCGCCCGGCCTATCCGGCGATCGAGATCTACCGGGTCGGCGACGCGGGCGCCGAGAGAAATCCGGGCGCGCCGTATCTGGCCGAGCTCGACCGGATGCCGCGGGTCGCCGGGGGCCCGGAGGTGCTGCTACGGCTCGACGAACACCGCCGGCTGCGCGGCGATCCGGTGTTGGGTCCGGTGCTGATGACCGCCGACGCTCGGCGCGCCGACCTGGGCGTCCCCCACCACGTCGGGGTCACCGTCACCGACACACCGCTGGCCCGCGAGACCGACTACGGCCGGGTCGACGACCACTCGTCGACCATTCGGGCCGCCGGCGACGCCCGCCACACCCACAGCCGGGTGCCGGACTATCCGACACCCGGTGCCGCGACCGTCTTCGGCGGCTGGATAGGCGGGCGGCTCACCGCGTCGAGCTCGTCCTCCGACGCCACCACGCTGCCCGACGTCGCGCCGTCGACGTCGCCGGCCTCCGCCATCGACGGCGACCCGGGCACCGCCTGGGTGTCCAACGCGCTGCAGTCGGCGGTCGGCCAATGGCTGCAGGTGGACTTCGACCACCCGCTGACCAACGGCACCATCACCGTGACGCCCAGCGCCACAGCCGTCGGCGCGCAGGTGCGGCGGATCCAGATCTCCACCGTCAACGGCACCACCACACTGCGGTTCGACCACGCCGGCGAGCCGCTGACCGCCGCGCTGCCCTACGGCGAGACACCCTGGGTGCGGATCACGGCGTCGGGAACCGACGACGGCTCGGCGGGAGTGCAGTTCGGTATCACCGACCTGGCGGTCACCCAGTACGACGCCTCCGGTTTCGCGCATCCGGTCGACCTGCGCCACACCGCGCTGGTCCCGGCTCCCCCGGCCGGTGCGCCGGTCTCGCGGTGGGACCTGGGGGCCGGCCTGCCGGGCCGGGCCGGGTGTGCGGCGACCCCCGACGCGGTGCGCTGCGCGGCTTCGATGATGCTGGAGCCCGAGGAGCCCGCCACCTTCAGCCGCACCCTGAATGTGCCGCGGCCCATGTCGGTGACCCCGACCGTCTGGGTGCGGCCACGCCAGGGCCCCAACCTGGTCGACCTGATCGCCGAGCCGGGCGCCATGCGGGCCCGCGGCGACGCCGACGTGCTCGATGTGCTCGGATCGGCCTACGCCGCGACGGATGGCGATCCGGGCACCTCCTGGACGGCGTCGCAACGGGTGGTCGCTCATCGGTCGCCGCCGACGCTGACCCTCACGCTGCCGCGGCCGGTCGAGGTGACCGGATTGCGGTTCGCCGCCAGCAGGTCCCCGCTGCCGGCGCGGCCCACGCTGGTGGCCGTCGATCTCGGCTCCGGTCCGCAGGTGCGGGAGCTGGACGACTCCGACGAACAGCGGGTGCGCTTGCAGCCGCGGGTCACCGACACCGTCACGATCAGCCTGCTGAGCTGGGAGGACGTGATCGACCGCACGGCGATCGGCTTCGACCAGCTCAAGCCGCCGGGGCTGGCCGAGGTCAGCGTGCTCGGCGCCGGCGGCCGTCCGGTCGCCCCCGCCGACCCCTTCCGCAACCGGGCGCGCCGGGTCAGCGTCGGCTGCGGCCACGGCCCGGTCATCGCGATCGCCGGCCGGTTCGTACACACCTCGATCACGACCACCGTGGGGGCCCTGCTCGACGACGAACCGGTGCCGGCGCAGCCCTGCGATACCCAGCCGATCGCATTGCCGCCCGGCGAGCAGGAACTGCTGATCAGTCCGGGGTCGGCATTCGTCGTCGACGGCGCGACGCTGTCCGCGCCTTCGGCCGCGCGCGACGTCGCGGGTTCGGCGACCACTCCCGCTGCCCTCGGCGCCTGGGGAGCGGCCCGACGGGAGGTGACGGTGCCCGACGCGGTGACCCCGCGGGTGCTGGTCGTTCCGGAAAGCATCAACGTCGGTTGGGTGGCGCGCGCATCGGACGGCACCCGCCTGGTCCCGGTCGCGGTCAACGGATGGCAGCAGGGCTGGGTGGTGCCCGCGGGTACCGGCGGCACGATCACCTGTGTGTTCGAGCCCAACCGGATGTACCGCCTGGGGATGGCCGGTGGTCTGGCCCTGTTGCCGCTGCTGGCCCTGCTGGCCTGGTGGCCGGCGCGCCGCACCCGCGACCCCGGTCCGCCGGCGCAGCCTTGGCGGCTCGGTGGCCGGGCGGCGGTGATCGGCGCTCTGACGGCCGGCGCCCTGATCGCCGGCGGCGCCGGGGTCGTCGTGTTCGGGGCGGCGCTGCTGGTGTTGTTCGCGCTGCGGAACCGCCGGCGCGCAGGTGATGCGGCCCGACTGGGGTTGAGCGCCGGCGGCCTGATCCTGGCCGGTGCGGTGTTGTGCCGCCACCCGTGGCGGTCGGTGGACGGCTATGCCGGCCATTCCGCGGGAGCGCAGCTGTTGGCCCTGGTGTCGGTTGCGGCGGTGGCCGCGACGGCGGTGCTCGCACGCTCGACGAACCCCCGCTGAGTGGGAGGCCGTCGGGCCAGGCCCGTTACGGCGCGGCCTCGAGCTTCTCGATCTGTGTGTTGAACAGTTTCACCAGCGCCTCGGCGTTCGCGGCCTCCTCGGACTCGTCCTGCTCGGTTCGCAGCCCGATGTCATTGCTGGTGGCGACGACGAGCACACCGCGGTAGTAACCGGAGATCGTGGACGCGGTGATCGCGATCGGCAGCCGGATGGCGGACTTGCTGGCGCTCGTGATCACCGTCGCGACCGCCCAGGGCGGCACCCCCTCGGCGTCCAGGGGGCTGAGCTGGATATCGGTGGTCACGCTGCGGCCCCCGGCCTCGAAGGTCTGCTTGAACGATTGGCATTTGTCCAACACGGCCTTGAGATTCGGGTGGTCCGGCGTCAGGGCCAGGCGCACCCGCATCGAGTGCAGACCACCGGGTTGCAGCTTGGCCAACGTGGCCGTCGCGGTCTGGGTGGCCGACTTGGGGCTCGAGTAGAAGTCGGCGCATTCCGGTGGGTCGACGGTCAGATTCGGCATCTCCGAGGGTGCGTCGCCGGCGCTGTTCACCCCGCTGATCCATTTACCGCCCGCGGAGTCCGGGAAGGATGCCCGGTCGACCAGCATGTCCGAGGTCAGCTCGGTGATGTCGGGTTTGCGGGAGGGCCTCTCCTCGGCCGTGAGGCGACCACCGAAGCTCAACACCAGCCCGACCACCACCACGACCGCTACCGCGGCGGCGGCCAGCGAAAGCCACAGCACCTTGCGCGACCGGTGCCCGGGCCCCAGCATCGGCCACGGCTCCCCGTAGGGCGGGTAAGGCACCGGGGCCGCTGCGTCCTGACCGAAGTCGTCGACCCACAGTTGCCAGCCGGGAGGCGGGGGCGGCCACGTCGGATCCGGCGCCCAGTTGGCATCCGGCGCCCAGCCGGGCGGCGCAGGCGGCCAGTTGGGCGGGGGGTTGAAACGCATCCGTTGACTCCCGTGTCGATGTCTGACGCTGGTCGGACGCGAGCCTACGCGGTTCGATGGTGGCAGGCTGGACCTGCACACGTCATACCGCAGCGCCCGAAGGAGACCCGCGTGCCCGCAATCGCCACCACCAACCCGGCTACCGGGGAGACGGTCAAGACGTTCACCGCCGCCACCGAGTCACAGATCGACGCCGCGATCGCCCGCGCCGCAGCCCGCTTCACCGACTACCGTCACACCGATTTCGCGCAGCGTGCGCGGTGGACGCACGCGGCCGCGGACCTGCTGGAGGCCGAAGCCGACGACGTAGCCGCGATGATGACGCTGGAGATGGGCAAGACCTTGACCTCGGCCAAGGCCGAAGCGCTCAAGTGCGTCAAAGGCTTCCGGTACTACGCCAACCACAGTGCGGCGCTGTTGGCCGACGAGCCCGCCGACGCCTCGACGGTGAACGCGTCGAGGGCCTACGCGCGCTACCAGCCGCTCGGGGTGGTGCTGGCCGTGATGCCGTGGAACTTCCCGCTCTGGCAGGCGGTGCGGTTTGCCGCGCCTGCCCTGATGGCCGGTAACGTCGGCCTGCTCAAGCACGCCTCCAATGTGCCGCAGACCGCGCTGTACCTCTCAGAGCTGTTGTCCCGCGCCGGTTTTCCCGATGGCTGCTTCCAGACCCTGCTGATCGGATCGGGCGCCGTCGAGCGCGTGCTGCGCGACCCGCGGGTGGCCGCGGCGACCCTGACCGGCAGTGAGCCGGCCGGGCGGTCGGTGGCGGCCATCGCCGGCGACGAGGTCAAGCACACCGTGCTCGAACTGGGCGGCAGCGACCCGTTCATCGTGATGCCGTCGGCCGACCTGGACGCCGCGGTGCGCACCGCGGTCACCGCCCGGGTACAGAACAACGGCCAATCCTGTATCGCGGCGAAGCGGTTCATCGTCCATGCCGATATCTACGACGACTTCGTCACCAAGTTCACCGAGCAGATGTCGGCGCTGCGGGTCGGCGACCCCACCGACCCGGACACCGACATCGGACCGCTGGCCACCGAGCAGGGCCGCGACGAGGTGGAACAGCAGGTCGACAACGCGGCCGCGGCCGGCGCGGTGATCCGGTGCGGGGGGAAGCGCCTCGATCGCCCGGGCTGGTTCTACCCGCCCACCGTAGTCACCGACATCACCCGCGACATGGCGCTGTTCACCGAGGAGGTGTTCGGCCCGGTGGCGTCGGTCTACCGCGCCGCCGACATCGACGAGGCGATCGAGATCGCCAACGCCACCCCCTTCGGCCTGGGATCGAACGCCTGGACCCGCGACGACGCCGAGATCAGCCGGTTCGCCGACGAGATCGAGGCCGGCCAGGTCTTCATCAACGGGATGACGGTGTCGTACCCGGAGTTGCCGTTCGGCGGGATCAAGCGCTCCGGCTACGGCCGGGAACTGTCCGGCCACGGCATCCGCGAGTTCTGCAACCTCAAGACCGTGTGGGTGGCCTGAGGCCCGGCGCCGGGTTCAGGCCGAGGCGGTGGCCAGCAGCTTGCTGTCCTCGTCGGCGAACGTGTCCTCCAGTTGCACCGGGCTGTAGTCCACGTCGATCTCGCTGACCGGCCGGCCGCGGGCGCTGCTGATCGTGCCGAACCGCCGCATCCCCTTGTCCATGGCGTAGTTGAACACCACGTCGGGGGACAGGCCGAATGGGGTGTCGCCACCGTAGATCGCGTCTCCCTCGGCGGTGTAGCTGCCCAGTAGCGGCATGAGTTCGTTCATCCGGCCTTCGAACACCGCCCAGTTGGCGTCGTCCGCGGCGACGTGACGCCGGCAGGTGAAGGTGCCCCAGGCCATGTGGCGTCGCTCGTCGTCGGCGATGTGCCCGACCAGTGCCTGCATGCCGGGCAGGATGCCGCGCTGCACGCAGATCTTGTGCCAGGCGTAGTAGCCGGTCAGCGCCAACGTGCCCTCGACGAAGTGGTTGTAGGTCACCGCCGCCCGGACCTGCGCAGCCGGTGACGGATCGGCCGATAAGGTGCCGAGCGATTCCGGCAGCTCCTCGTTGAATATCCGCCGATAGGTCGGCAGCGGCTCGAGGAAGCTGTCCAGCTCCTCGGTGATGCCGACGGCATCGAGCCACATCCGGAACACCTGGGTGTGCTTGGCCTCCTCGAAAGCGAACTGGGTCAAATACATCTCGTCACCGAGCCGGCCCTCGGCACGCATCGCCGCCATGAACGGCTGAATGTCCTGGGTCACCGACTCCTCACCGGCGATGAACTGTGCGCACAGCCGGGTGGCGTAGTCGCGTTCCCGGTCGGTCAGCGCCTCCCAGTCCGCCCGGTCACGGGAGAAGTCGATGTCGGCGGGATTCCAGAACTTCGCGTTACCACCGGCGAAGAGCTTGAGCGGCAAACTATCCCAGTTCAGTCCGCCTGCGGCCAAGGAGTCGAAGTGGGTACGGGTCATGGAACTGCCTCCTCCGATGGATGCCGATGGCGAGTCGTCTCGCCGCCGAATGCCGTGGCCAGCACGGCGACCAGCCGGCGCACCGCCAGGGCCGGTTGTTCCGGGGTGGGCTCATCGAGTCCGAGGATGGGATCGATGCCGCGCAGGTAGGGGGCCAGCGCCAGATGCGGAAAGATCAGCAGCAGCAGCGACAGCAGCGCCTCGGTGTCGGCGTCGGCGCGCAGGTCACCGCGGTCGCGGGCGTCACGAACCAGCGGGCGCAGCACGTCCAGATAGTGACGGTGGATGACGGTCCGCACGCTGATCCGGGCGTCGGAGTCGACTTCCAGGCTGGCCGCCGCATGCAGGGCGCGGTCTCGCGGATGGTCGGCGAAGTAGGCGACCCAGACGTCGAGCAAGTCGGTGAGGAACTCGAAAAACGACCGGCTGGAGTCGAGTTCGACGATCTGTCGCTCCATGTAGGACCGCACCCGCTGGCCGGCGGTGTCGGCCACGAACGCATACAGGTCGGCCTTGTCGGCGAAGTACTGGAACAGGCTGCCCTTGGCGACCTTGGCGCGCCGGGCGATGACGTTGAGGCTGCCGTGCGAAAAGCCGCGGGCGCTGAATTCCGCCTCGGCGGCCTCCAGGACGGCGGCCCGGCGCACCGGATCGACACGTCCCCACGTCACCGTCGGCATCGCACCACCTCACTGGAATGACCAGTGGTCATTTTAGTGTGAGTCCGGTCACGTTGCAATACCCGGCGACGCCCGACCCGGCCGCCGCCGGTCGTTACCCGGCGAGCTTGGCGGCGACCCCCACCACCCGGGTCGCCAGGTGATCAAGTGCCGCCAGCGTGGCCTCGTTCGGCTCGTTCTGGTTGTCCGGGCCGGTGACGTGCCCGACGCCGTAGGGGTTGCCGTCGGCGAACTTGATCGGGTCGGTGTAGCCCGGCGGCACCAGAATCCCGCCGAAGTGCATCAGGGAGATATAGAGATTCAGCAGCGTGGACTCCTGCCCACCGTGGACCGTCTGGCTGGAGGTGAAGCCGGCATAGACCTTGTCGGCGAGTTCACCGTTGGCCCACAGCCCGCCCAGCCCGTCGATGTAGGCACGGAATTGTGCTGAGGGAGAACCGAATCGGGTGGGCGACCCGAAGATGACGGCGTCGGCCCAGACGATGTCGTCACCGGTGGCCGCCGGCAGGTCCTTGGTCGCTTCGTAGTTGGCGGTCCACGCCGGGTTCTGAGCGAAAGTGGCCGGGTCCCGCGTCTCCTCGATGTGACGCAGGCGCACCTCGGCGCCCGCGGCCTCACCGGCCCGGGCCACCCGTTGCGCCATCGCGGTGCCGTGCCCGGTGGCCGAGTAGTAGATAACCGCCAACTTCGTCATTTCACTTCTCCTTCTGTTAGGCGCCTGCAAGCAGGCGGTTCATCTCATCGAGTTCTGCGCTGATCGGGTCGCCACGACCGGGTCCGCACAGGGGTAAAAGCCGGCTGAAGTCGTTGGCCGCCTTGGTGATCCGCTCCGAGGTCCGCGGCGCGCCGAAGTCCGCGGTGGCGGCGTACACGCCGGTCGGCGAGACCAGCGCGTGCAGATAGGCGAACATCGGACGCAGGGCGTGGTCGAGCACCAGCGAGTGCCGCTCGGTCCCGCCGGTCGCCGCGATCAGCACCGGCGCGCCGGCCAGCGCCTGCTCGGGCAGCACATCGAAGAACGACTTGAACAACCCGCTGAAGGTCGCATTGAACGTCGGCGTCACCGCGATCAATCCGTCACAGCCGGCGACGTCGTCGAACGCCTGCTCCAGCTCCGGTGAGGCGAACCCGGTGACCATGGCGTCGGTGATCGCCCGGGCCAGAGGGCGCAACTCGATGACCTCCATGTCGACGTCGATACCGGCCCGGTCGAGTTGAGCGTGGACCGCCGCGCCGAGCCGGTCGGCCAACAGCCGGGTGGACGACGGCTCACGCAGGCCGCCACTGACCACGATCAGCTTCATGACGCCTCCTGAATCTCGGATTGCCGCGCAGCCTCGACCAGGGACTCGTGCGTCGGCGCGCCGGGAACATGCGCGGGGCGTCCGATGGCGAACTCCTTGCGCAGCACCGGGATGACGCGCTCACCCAGCAGGTCGAGCTGTTCCAGCACCGTCTTCAACGGCAGACCCGCGTGGTCGACCAGGAACAGCTGGCGCTGGTAGTCGCCGACGTAATCCCGGAAGCCCAGGGTCTTGTCGATCACCTGCTGCGGCGAGCCGACCGTCAGCGGGGTCTGGGCGCTGAACTCCTCCAGGCTCGGGCCGTGCCCGTAGACCGGGGCGTTGTCGAAATACGGCCGGAACTCGTTGACCGCGTCTTGACTGTTGAGCCTGATGAACACCTGCCCGCCCAGGCCCACGATCGCCTGGTCGGCACCACCGTGGCCGTAGTGCTCGAAGCGCTGGCGGTAGAGCTGCACCATCCGCTTGGTGTGCGACGCCGGCCAGAAGATGTGGTTGGCGAAGAAGCCGTCGCCGTAGTGCGCCGCCAGTTCGGCGATTTCGGGGCTGCGGATCGAGCCGTGCCAGACGAATGGGGCAACCCCGTCCAACGGACGCGGCGCCAGGGTGAACCCGTGCAACGGAGTGCGGTATTCGCCGCTGAAGTCGACGACCTCCTCACGCCACAACCGGCGCAGCAACTGGTAGTTCTCCACCGTCAGCGCCAAGGCTGCCCTGATGTCCTTGCCGAACCACGGGTACACCGGGCCGGTGTTGCCCCGACCCAGCATCAGGTCCACCCGTCCGTCGGCGAGGTGCTGCAGCACGCTGTAGTCCTCGGCGAGCTTCACCGGATCGTTGGTGGTGATCAGCGTGGTGGCGGTGGTCAGTTGGATCCGTTCGGTCTGCGCCGCGATGTAGCCCAACAGGGTGGTCGGCGACGAGGGGACGAACGGCGGGTTGTGGTGCTCGCCGGTGGCGAAGACGTCCAGGCCCACTTCTTCGGCCTTCTTGGCGATCGCCACGGTCGCCTTGATGCGCTCGGCCTCGGTCGGCTTGCGGCCGGTGGTCGGGTCGACGGTGACATCGCCGACGGTGAAGATGCCGAACTGCATACCGGTGCTCATCACGCCGGGCCCTCCTCGGTTCGTTGTTCGCTACTCTAGCTGATAGTTGCAAACGCAACTAGTTAGAGATCCATTCCTCGTAATATCTATTGGCATATCTGCAGATCGAGGTGGCAGATTGTGATCGAGTCAACTATATTGAGGGCATGGAGACGCGGTGGCTCAGCGACGAGGAACAGCAGATGTGGCGGGGCTACCTCGACAGCATGCGCTTGCTGCTGCGCAGCCTGGAGGGGCAACTGACCGCCGACGCGAACATCAGCCTGTCTGACTTCGAGATCCTGGCGCTGTTGTCCGATGCACCGCAGCGCCGGTTGCGGATGAACGAGTTGGCCGACATCACCGTAACGACCCGCAGCGGAGTCACCCGAGCGGTCAAACGAATGATCGACGCCGGCTGGGTGCGACAGGTCAAATGCGAGGAAGACCGGCGCGGCCAGTTCGCCGAACTCACCGAGTCGGGCATGGCGAAGTTGCGGGAGGCCGCGCCCGGCCATGTCGCAGCGGTGCGGGCCGGACTGTTCGACTCACTGAGTCCGCGCGAGGTGGAACTGTTCAGCCAGGCCTACGCCCGGATCCGGGACAATCTGCTCGAGCAGGCGTGAGCATTCTCGGCGAAGCCGGCCGGCTGCCGCGTCAATCTCCATACGATCGAGCCATGTCGCAACTCCATACCGCTCGCGGACCGATCGACACCTCCGACCTCGGCGCCACCCTGATGCACGAACACGTGTTCATCATGACCACCGAGATCGCCCAGAACTACCCCGAAGCCTGGGGCGACGAGGACGCCCGGGTGGCCGACGCGATCACCCGGCTGGACGCTTTGAAGGCGGTCGGGGTCGACACCATCGTCGATCTGACCGTGATCGGGCTGGGCCGCTACATCCCGCGCATCGCCCGCGTCGCCGCGGGCACCGAATTGAACATCGTGGTGGCCACCGGCGTCTACACCTACAACGACGTGCCGTTCTATTTCCACTACCGGGGTCCCGGGACCATGCTGGACGGCCCGGAGATCATGGCCGACATGTTCGTCCGCGACATCGAGTCCGGCATCGCCGACACCGGGATCAAGGCCGCAATCCTCAAGTGCGCCACCGACGAACCCGGCGTCACGCCCGGGGTGGAGCGGGTGCTGCGCGCTGTCGCGCAGGCCCACCGGCGTACCGGAGCACCGATCTCCACCCACACCCACGCCGGCACCCGCCGCGGCCTGGAACAGCAACGCATCTTCGCCGAAGAGGGCGTCGACCTGTCCCGGGTGGTGATCGGGCACTCCGGGGACAGCACCGACCTGGGCTACCTGGAGGAGCTGATCGCGGCGGGCTCCTATCTGGGCATGGACCGGTTCGGCATCGACCTGATCCTGCCGTTCGAGGACCGGGTCAACACGGTGGCGCAGCTGTGCGAGCGCGGCCACGCCGACAAGATGGTGCTCTCCCACGACGCCAACTGCTACTTCGACGCGCTGCCCGGCGAACTGAGCTCGGTGGCGGCGCCCAACTGGCATTACCTGCACATCCACAACGACGTGATCCCGGCGCTGCGGCAGCGCGGTGTCACCGACGACCAGCTGCGCACCATGCTGGTCGACAACCCACGCAAGATCTTCGAGCACTCCGGGGCCTACTGAGGCGCTCCCTGCGGCCGGGATCGGCTCCCGGCGTTGAGCTCCAGCGCCCGAAGCAGCGCTTGCAGCCGCTCAGGCGTCGCCTGTTCGGGATCGCTGAGCCGCAGCTGGAGCAGCTCGCGGCCGACGGCGTACACGATGCGGGCGGTGTAGTCCGGGTCGGGCAGATCCGGAAGCGTGCGCAGCAGTTCGCGGGTCAAGAAGCCGCGGACGGCGGCCTCGGCGCGGGCGAGGCGCTCGTGCAGCTCCGGGGGCGCCCCCTGGGGCGGAAACAGGAACAACCGCCAGGTTGGCGCGTGGCCGTCGGCGGCGCGCAGCACCCCGTCGAACACCCGGGCCAGGAAACCCTCGGCTTCGGGGTTCTCGGTTCCGGTGATCGCATTGGCGAACTGGGCTGCGGCCCGGCCCGCCTCCCGGTCGATGAGCGCGACGAAAAGCCCGGCGGGACTGCCGAATTGCTGATAGATCAGCGACCGGTTGACACCGGCCGCCACCGCGACCCGGTTCGGTGTGGCCGCGTGGAAGCCCTCGGCGTCGACGATCGCATGGGTGACATCGAGGATCTGCTCACGCCGCGCCTCGCCGGTCATCCGCCGACGGCTGCTCGGGATCACGCTTGACAGCATAACTAACGGTCTGTTACTTGTAACTAACGATATGTTAGTTAATCGGAGGTCCTCTGTGCCCACGCTGCCCACGTACTACCCCGAGCTGCATGAGCGGGTCCGCCGCCAGGCCGAGCTGCTGCCGGAGCTCTACGGTGACCTGGACTTCGACACACAGCCCTACCGCACCACCACCGATCCCGATGACGTGTCGGCGCTGCGCGGCAAACCCTCCACCCGAGCCAAGCTGCTGGCCGACGACGCCGCCGTGGAACTGATCTCGACGGCGACCTGGCTGGGCGATGTGGTCGCCGACTCCTACGCCTCGCTGATGGGCCAGTACAGCGTCAGCACCTTGATCAACATGCTCAAGCTGGCCTGCCGCAAAGGCATCGACGCGGTGCCCGACGCACCGCCCGAGCTGGTCGCCTTCATCGCCGACATGGAGACCGTGCCGGACTGGCTGGACATGGATCTGGTTCGCGAGGGCGCCGAGCACTCCCGCATCCCGATGGCGCTGTTGGCACCGTTCGTGGTCCGCGGTGCCTTCATCGCGACCTTCCTCAACACCTATGCGGCACTGCCGATGGCCTTGACCGGCGCACTGTCGGGTAAGCGGGCCGCCGGACGCGTCAACGACACCACCAGTTTCTTCGCCGTCACCACCCTGCCCGGCGCACTGGAGCGGTACGGGCCGGGCTTCGAGGCGGCGGCCATGGTGCGGCTGATGCACTCGATGGTCCGCTTCAACGCGCTCAAGCGCTCCCCGAAGTGGGACGTCGGCATCTACGGGCTGCCGATTCCGCAGATCGATCAGATGCCGGCCGGCATGATCGACCTCTACGTCATCGCGATGGACGCCCGCCGCCAGGGGCGCACGGAGTTCACCCCGAGCGAGCGCGCCGTCGTCGAGTTCACCCGTTACCGCTGCGTCCTGCTCGGCCTGCCCGAGGAGCTGCTACCGACCACGCCCAGCGAGATCATCCGGGTGCTCAGTGCCCGCGCGGCACTGCTGCGCGACGACTTCGACGACGCCACCTGCGGCGAGTTGGTCCGCTCGACCATGACCGCTTACCTGCGGCAGGAGGACACCCTGCGCGAGCGCATCGCCGACGCGGTCGAGAAGAGCTACAGCAAGCTCTTTTTCGTACGGATGTTCACCGGCGGCAAGCGAGCCGAGGCCGCGAAGATGGGGGTCACGCTCACGGCGGCCGACTACCTGCGGATCGCCCTCACCACTCCGTTCGTGCTGGGCCGCCTGCGGATCGTCGAGCGGGCCGCGCGAACCCCGGGATTGCGCCGGATCACCCGCGCCTACGTGATTCGGCTACTCAAGCGGCGACTGGAGACCTACGGCAAGCCGGAGTACACCAGCGACGTCGCCGAGTACACGCCGTCCGGTAAGGCGGCCTGAACGCCTCAGTGCGCGCCGACGGGCTCCGGTTCAGATCCGTCGGGCACCGTCTTTTCGGCGGCCACCGATTCGACTGTCTGCGGCGGGCGGCGGGTCTCCCAGCCGCGCAGCATCTCCCGGCACGGCTGCTCCACCAGGGCGTAGCTGACCGCGGCGATCGCGACGGTGAACACCATGGTCAGCACCAGCACCACCGCCATGTCCCCGGTGAACGCGAATCGACCGATCACCGGGAACACCATGTCCAGCGCGGCCAGATGCCAGATGAAGATCCCGTAAGACCAGCGGCCCAGCGTGACCATCGGCGCGCTGGCCAGGAATCGGTGCGGCGTGTCGGGCCGGTCCAGCACCAACGGCGCCAGCAGCGCCCAGGCCAGCACGCCGCCCATCGCGGTCCGCACGATGAACTGGCCAACGGTGGCCGAGGTCAATCCCTCCGGGCCGGCCAGCGGCGAGGCCGCCACCACGAACGCCACCAGGGTCAGCAGCACCATCGGCAGCCGCCGGCGGGCCAACCGGTGCACCCGGGTGACCGGGCTGAACGCCCACTCGGCCAGCAGCATGCCCGCCCCGAACCAGCAGCCGTAGGCCGGCGCCCAGTTCAGCGGGTTCACCCCGTAGGGGGTGTGGATCGGCAGAAATCCCCAGCCGAGGCTGAGCAGCGACACCGCGGCGATCACCGGCACCCGGGCGCGCACCGGCAGTCGCTTCGCCCCCAGCGCCAGGAGTGGCAGGGCGATGTAGAAGCTGACCTCCACCGCCAGGCTCCACATCTGGGTCAGCCCCGGTGTCAGGGTGAGCGGCACGTAGATCTGGGTCATCGTCAGGTTGGCCAGCCACACCGTCAGGCTGGCGCCCGCGGCGTCGGGCAGCAGGGCCAGGATCACCACCACCGACACCAGGTAGGCCGGCATGATCCGCACGACGCGCGACCGCAGGTAGTGCCCGGTGGGCGGCGCCGGGCGCAGCCCGCGCGCGGCCGCGGCGTGTCCACGCCACAGCAGGAACCCGCTCAAGGCGAAGAACACCGCCACCGCCATGTCGAAACGGCCCCACAGCCGGCCGGTGATCCCCGAGGAGTGCCCGGTCTGAAAGGCGACGTGCGTGATGACCACCCCGATGGCGGCGCAGGCGCGCATCCCCTCGACGGCGGGCAGGAAGCTGCGCACGCCACCAACCTGCTGGTTCATCTGATCGCGGTCCAAAGCATCAATGGACACACAGTAGCTGTTTGAACTTCTGCTGTTAGGGTCAGACAGATTTAGGTGTGGGTTGGCAAGGGAGGATACGGCGACGTGAACCGAGCAATCATGATGCGTATCGCGGCATGCGCAGTCATGGGCCTCGGCGCCGCCCTGCTGATCGCGGCTCTGTTGCTGTCCACCTACACCGCGGGCAAGATCGCCAAGATTCCGCTCGACCTCGACGTCACCCTGATCAGCAACGGCACCGGCGCCGCACTGGACCCGGAGTCCCTCGGCAGTGAGCACGCCGTCGTCGATCAGGACGTTCCGCTGGTGGCCCAGCAACAGATCGGGGTGGAGGCCCCCGCCAACGCCGACGTGGTGACCCTGCAGGCCGGCTCGTCGCTGCGGCGCGCGGACCGGCAGAAAGACACCGGCCTGCTGCTGGCCATCGTCGACACCGTGACGTTGAATCGCACGTCGGCAGAAGCGGTTTCGGATGACACCCACCCGGGTGGCTCGGTGCAGCGGCCGCGCAACTACGACGACGACAGCCCACCCACCAACATCGCGCTACCGCACGAGGGCCTGTCCTACCGGTTCCCCTTCGACACCCAGAAGCAGTCCTACCAGTACTTCGACCCGATCGCGCAGAAGGCCTACGAGGCCAACTACGAGGGCGAGGACGACGTCAACGGCCTGACCACCTACCGGTTCGTGCAGAACGTCGGCTACGACCCGGACGGCAGCCTGTCCGAGCCGGTGCGCTACCCGTCGCTCTACGGCCACGACGAGGACGGGGAGATCACCGCTCCCGCCCGGATGTGGAACATCGAGGGCGGCGACCCCGACGAGGACATCACCATGACGCGGTACTACGCCGCGCAGAAGACGATGTGGGTGGATCCGGTCTCCGGCACCATCGTCAAGACCAAGGTGCACGCCAACCACTACTACGCCCGCGACCCGCTGAAGCCGGAGGTGGCACTGGCCGACTACACGGTCACCAGCTCCGAAGAGACCATCGAGGCGCAGGTCGACGCCGCCCGCAACGAGCGGGACCGGGTCGCGCTGTGGTCGCGGGTCCTGCCGATCACCTTCACCGCCGCGGGGCTGATCTGTCTGATCGGCGGCGTCCTGGTCGGCTGGTTCAGCCTGCCCGCCGAAGCCGCCCTGGGGCGGCCGGGCGGCGGCTCCGACGGTGGGTTCTTCGGCGGCTTCGCGCCCAGGTCGCCGGCGACCGAGCACGCGTCCGGAGCCGAGGCCGAGACGGAGAAGCTGCCGACGCAACGTCCTGCGCTGGACCACCCGGCGCCGCCACCGGAGCCCGGCGCGCCACCGGATCGCGGAAATCCGGATCCCGCACCCGATCACCCCTAATCCCGCGGTGGTGCGGGCCGGGCGCTGGATCGCGCCGTGCTATGCACTGGGGCTGACGCTGCTCATTCTGGCGCCGCTGCTGCGGCCGGGGTATCTCCTGTTGCGCGATGCGGTGTCGACGCCCCGGTCGTATCTGACGTCGACCGCCCTCGGTCTGTCTGAGGCGGCACCGCGAGCGGTACCGCAGGATGTCGCGGTGGCGCTGGCCTCGCGGCTGGTCGACGGAGGCATCGTGGTCAAAGCGCTGCTGTTCGCGGGGGTGTGGCTGGCCGGCTGCGGGGCGGCGCGGCTGGTGGCCACGGTGCTCACCGATGCCGGGCTGCCCGCCAGGCTGGTGGCGGTCACCATCGCGATCTGGAATCCCTATGTGGCCGAACGCTTGTTGCAGGGACATTGGAGCCTGCTGGTCGGCTACGGGTGCCTGCCGTGGGTTGCGGTGGCGATGCTGAAGCTGAGATCCGGTAGCGCCGGGCTGTTCGGGCTGGTGTTCTTCGTGGCGCTGGCGGGGCTGACCCCGACCGGGCTGCTGCTGGCGGCGGTGGTGGCGCTGGTGTGCGTCGCGGCGCCGGGCTCGGGGCCGCCGAAGTGGTGGTGCGCGACCAGTGCGGTGGCGATCGCGGCCACCGCCGCGCTGCCCTGGCTGATGGCCCTGGCGGTGGGTTCGGGATCTGCCCGCGGCGAGTCGGCCGGGGTGGCGGCGTTCGCGGCCCGTGCCGAACCGGGGCTGGGCACGTTGGGCAGCCTCGCCGGGCTCGGCGGGATCTGGAACGCCGACGCGGTGCCGGGGTCGCGGACAACGGTTTTCGCGCTGCTGGCGACGGCGGTGCTGCTCGGTGTGGTGGCGCTGGGGCTGCCGACGGTGCGAGACCTCCCCGCAGCGCGGCCGATGCTGGTGCTGGCCGCCGCCACGGTGCTGCTGTTGACGCTGCTGGCCACCGGTCCGGGGCTGGCCCTACTGCGGTGGGCGGTCGATGTCGTGCCCGGCGTCGGGGTGCTGCGCGACGGTCAGAAGTGGGTGGCGCTGGCGATGCCCGGGTACGCGCTGGCCGGCGCCGGCGCGGTAACGGGTCTGCGGGACCGGCTGCCGGCGACTCGGGCGGCACTGGTGTGCTGTCTCGCACTGATCGTCGCGCTTCCCGACCTGGTCTGGGGCGTCGCCGGGCGGGTTCAACCGGTGCACTACCCGCCGGGCTGGGCGGCGGTGGCGGCCAAGATCAACGCCGATCCGCGGCCGGTGGCCGTACTGCCGGCCGACACGATGCGGCACTTCTCCTGGGCCGGCCCGGCGCCGGTGCTCGACCCGTTGGGCCGCTGGGTGCGCGCGGAGGTGCTGGCCACCGGCGATCTGAGTGTCGGTGGGCAGACCGTACCCGGTGAGGGCAGCCACGCCCGGGCGGTGCAGCAGGCGCTGCTGTCGGGCGCCGAACCGGCCGTCCTGGGCGTGCACGGAGTGGGCTGGGTGGTCACCGAATCCGACACCGACGGCGAAATGGGCGCTGCGGCAAAGACTCTGATGCGGCTGCCGATCGCTTACCGTGATTCCGACTTCACCGTCTACCGGGTCGGCAGCCGCGCGCCCAAGGCTCCCGCGGGCCCGCGCCGAGCCGTGCTGGCGGCGCATCTGATCTGGCTGGCGATGCTGGTGGTGGGTGCAGCCGGTCTGGCCGCACCGCTGGTTCGGCGAGGCTATCCGACGGCGAAGTAGCAGCCGAACAACAGCCCGAACAGCGCCAGCAGCCAGCCGTTCGTCGTCACCTGGAGCCACCTAGGAGCCCGCCGGACCTCCATGAAGTGCCATATCACCAGCTGCGACTTGACCGCGGCGATCGACAGGACGACGACGGTGACGGTGGCGTTGAGCTGGTGCGCCTCGCCGCCGTCCCGCGCGGTCTGCCACGACGCGACGGTCACCAGCGTCAGCAGGGCCCACACCAAGATCAACGGGTTACGCAGGTAGGCGGTCATCGGCGATCACCTCATCAGGTACAGCAGTGCGAACAGGATCAGCCACAAGATGTCGACCATGTGCCAGTAGGTTGCGCCGGTCTCCACCAACGAGATTCGCGGTTCGGACGGCCCGCGTAGGTTGCGGATGACGAAGCAGAGGATCACCAATCCGAGCAGCACGTGGCACAGGTGCATTCCCGTCATCACGAAGTAGTACATGAAGAACAGGTTCGTTCCCGGTGTCATCCCAGCGATGATCTCCGGGAGGTATTCGCAGATCTTGAGGAGCGGGAAGGCGGCACCGCAGACCAGGGCGGCGCAGAACAGCCGGTACGCATCCGCGGCCTTGCCGGTGCGGGCCGCTGAGGTGCCCAGCGCGACGAACAGCGAACTGGTCAGCAGCACCACGGTGTTGACGATGCCGATGTTGAGGTTCACCTTCGCCTGGCCGGCCAGGAACATGGCCTGGTCTTGACCGCGGAAGTACATGTAGGACACGAAGTAGGCGCCGAAGATCAGTAGGTCGCCGATGACGAAGAACCACATGCTGGCCTCACCGGGCAGGTGGCCGCGCGCCCGGCGGTCCGGGGTCGCGTCGGCACCGATGCCGGGCTCCGCTGCGACCTCGGTCATGTGGCGGCTCTCTGATGAGACCCGGCAGCAGCCGCGGGTTCGTCGGCAAGCCAAGCGTTTTCGAGTTCGGCCTCAGGCTGGTTCTTGATCGACCGGTAGATGCACGCGTAGACGATGAACTGCCAGGACACGTAGAGCGTCATGGCGAGCCAGAACGTCATCAGACCGTTCCAGGCGAAGGGCCCCGACTTGGCGAT